>Ga0302132_10001440_pt1 | contig 13659 bp, 12 predicted proteins | sample CB9_321_MG_FD_203113 | JGI IMG/M metagenome (GOLD analysis project Ga0302132, IMG submission 203113) | Marine microbial communities from Western Arctic Ocean, Canada - CB9_32.1 | ecosystem: Environmental > Aquatic > Marine > Oceanic | place: Canada: Western Arctic Ocean | collected 2017-09-19
AACAGAAACATGAGCAACAACAACAACAACAACAACAACAACAACAACAACAACAACAACAACAACAACAACAACAACAACAGGATCAACAACAGGATCAACAACAACAACAACAACAGGATCAACAACAACAACAACAACAACAACAACAACAACAACAGGATCAACAACAACAGGATCAACAACAACAACAACAACAACAGGATCAACAACAACAACAACAACAACAACAACAACAACAACAACAACAACAACAACAACAACAACAACAACAACAACAGGATCAACAACAATCTGAAGACGATAGTAAAGAAAAAGAAATAAAAATGGCAAAAGAAGATCCGCTCTCAAAAGAGCAAGAGCAAGCCATGAAACAGTGGTTACGACAAATCCCTGATGAGCCTGGCACGCTACTGCAACGAGAATTTATGCGCCAATATCAGATTAAGAATGGTTATAAATATTGATTCTTAGTCGCCCTTAACGAATAAACAACTTAAAAATTAGCTTTTGTAAAAAACCATTATGAGGTGGATAGACCACTTGAGTCGCATTAAGAAAACCCTTGCTATGAATTGCCTTTGCATGTGAAAAAGTCTCAAAGCCCTCTTTTCCATGATAAGCCCCCATACCAGAAGCTCCCACACCCCCAAAAGGCATGTCATCTTGTGCCACGTGCAAAACCGTATCATTTAAGCACATACCACCTGAATGCGTTTCACGAGGCAAACATTCTAAAATTCTCTTATCTGAACCAAAATAATATAAGGCTAAAGGTCTTGGATGCTCATTCACGTAAGCAATGGCTTTAGAAATGCCATCGTAACCAACAATCGGTAAAATTGGACCAAAGATTTCATCCTGCATCACCTGCATATCATCATTAACATCACAAACCACCTGCAAAGGCAGTCTGTTATTTTCAGAACGATCTAGGCTCGCTTCCCCTGAAGTGGATAAGTCATAAACCTTAGCGCCTTTATCTATCGCATCTGAAAGATAACCCAGCAGTCGCTCATAATGAGATTTATTGATCACCCGTGTATAGTTTTGATCATCAACCTCGGGATACATCTTTTGAAATTCTTTTCTTAACGCATCCACCAATGGCATTTTTAAAGCTTCAGGGCACAAAATATAATCTGGCGCAATACAAGTTTGTCCTGCACTCAGGGTTTTACCGAAACAAATACGTTTTGCCGCGACCTTTAGATTCGTGGATTCATCAATGATCACCGGTGATTTACCACCCAGTTCAAGCGTCACAGGTGTTAAGTTTTCCGCAGCGGCCATCATAATTTTACGACCCACACGGGTTGATCCCGTAAAAAGCAAGTGATGAAAAGGAAGCTTTGCAAATTCAGCAGCCACTTCCGCATTAGCCTTCACACTGGCTTCAACAATGACAAGCTGTATAGGATTAAAATATTGATCGACGAGCTTTTTCAAAAGCATATTAAACGCAGGGGTAAATTCTGACATCTTCACCATCGCAGTGTTACCCGCAGCAATTGCGTAAGCTACAGGCACCAGCGATAAGAACAAAGGATAATTCCAAGGGACAATAATACCCACAACACCTTTTGGCTGTAAAAAAACACTATTCTTAGAGGGGAAATGCAGTAACCCCACATGACGTCGTTGAGGTCGCATCCATTTTGACAATTTTTTCTTAATGTAGCGAATCGCTTCAATTGAGGGTAGAATTTCAGCCAGTTTGGTTTCAGCCGTTACACGGCAACCAAAATCTTGATGTAATGCCCCAACAAACTCATCTTGATGATTCACAATTAATTTTTTCAGGATGTTCAGTGCGTCAATACGATATTTATAGGCAGGATATTTATAGGCATTATAAAAATCGATCTGAGTTTGAAAAATTTTTTGTAATTGCAACTTACTATCTGAAACTTCTAAACTCACCATCACTATGTCTCCGAAGTCATCATTCCTTATCTAGCGCATACAAACTTGCATACATTTCATCTGCAATCATTTTCTGACCTTTAGAAGTTGGGTGAACATAATCCCAAAATAAATGTGTGGTTGGGTCGCCTAAGATTTCAAGGTCATGTTGAATATTGCCTTTGTCATCAACACCCCCAAAACTTTTGACACAAGGGTCAGTGGCATTTGCAAACCCATGCGCCATTGGATCTTCAAGGACATCATCCATCAAGTTAAAGGCATCAAGCACTTCGATCTGCACATAGGGGTATTTGCGCTTTAGTTCTAACGCATAGTCTTGCAACTTCGTGTTTTGCTTTTGAATATTGCGTTTAATAAATTTTTTATAATACTTTGCAAACCATTTTGGGAACGGTGCCACATCATAAGCAGGCGTTATCGTCACATCTGGCACATTCCACAATATAATTTTTCTAGCACCCAAAGCAATCACTCTGTTTGTATGCTGAAATAAATCATCTGCAACCCGATAAATCGCGGAAACATTTATATAGGGAGACTCGTCATGAATTGCAAATAAAAAATTATTCCCACCAGTATTCAGCGAAATCAAGTCATCTGATTTAAAGCGATGCTCTTGGCTAACAAAGCGATCTAACTGGTCCCCCACTGGAAAAGCCTGATCTGTTAATAATGACTTCGGATTTTTACCTGACGTTAACGCACCACCAATTGCATAGTTAAGTAAGGATACTTCTGATTTTTGACGTGCTTCAATTGAATCACGTAAGTACTCATTCGCAACAGGTCCGTCACAAAATCGGCCACCATCAAATGGTGCAAGCGGGAACCCCAATACTTTTGCAATATTACCATTATCTTGCAAGCTATCACCAAAGACACAAATACGCCCAATTTTCTGCTCTTCTTGACCCATATTATCTTACTCCATGTTCTCTAATATTTTTCTACTCTTCAAAAAACCGTACCATCCACATTCCAACAATCATACTATGGTCTCGCAATCTTAATGTATCCACTGCTGATTGAATGTCATCTGTTACGCCTTGATTTTCAAGCTCTTTAATTAACAAATGATTATGTGCACGAATCATTTCCGGATGTGCCTGCACTCCAAATACTTGATGATTAATATGATACATCTGAACTTCACAAAAGTCATTATATGCGAGCACTTCCGCATTTTCAGGGGCCGTAACCACTTGATCATAATGATTAAACAGCAAACTCATGTACTCTTCAAATGGTTGCATCCAAGATAAACGCTTTTGCATATGAACCGTCTGAACACCAATCCCGACACCCTTATGCCCCGCATACTCCACCTTGCCACCCAGAGCTTCGGCAATCACTTGGTGACCAAAACAAATGCCCACCAATTTATGTCCATCATCTTTGAGCTTGCAAATATAGAGCTTTAATTTTGAAATCCATGCCTCATTACTATAGGCACTTGATTTACTCCCTGAAATAATAAAACCATTATATTGACTTTCATTCTCAGGATACTCACCGATGGTCACATCAAAGGTATCGATGTCCACAATGGCATCTACTTTCAAAAATAAATTTGAAAACATCTCAGGGTAATTTCCACCTGAGATATTTCTACGATGACTTGGAATATGGTCTGCTTGTAAAAGTGCAATTTTCATTTATTTTAATCTAGCTTGAAGCTCTCGATAAAGTTTTGTTAGGTTCGCCGTAGATAGCTGTAATTTTAAAGGCTGTGATTTATTCTCAAGCGTCATCACCAATAAATCCTCATCAAAATAAAGATCAATGACCTCATCCGATCCATGACGGACAAAACTCTCACTACCATCTAATTTTTTGCGCCAATTATCTCGGGCACGTTTAATCGCTGCCCGATAAGCACCCCGTATTTTTTTAGCACGCACTTTTTCCACAAAATCAAGGGCAGCTTCTGGCAACTCATCTTCAAATTTTTTCAGCTCATACAAAGTACGCACATCATCAATGATGCCATCCTGACTTAAACCACGCAATGTCTCGGTAGACTCCGCTAATTTCAGTCGAATAGAAATCCAGCTATTATCATGCCCTAACGATTTAGCCACCTCGCTTTTTTTAAGCTTCTTATTATTAATCAACTCCATCAATGCATCCGCTTCTTCAAAAGGAGACACTTTTTCTCGTTGATCGTTTTCTAATAATTGAATTATCAGAATATCGGCATCTGTTTCATTGCGAACAATACAAGGAATATAAGCTAAACCAATCTGTTTTGCTGCGCGATAACGGCGCTCTCCAGCAATAATATGATGAATGCCTTGGCTAGATTTTTCCGTGACAATGATCGGTTGAATAATACCTTTTGCCTCAATGCTCTGCGCTAAGGAATCAATATTTCTAAAAGATTTACGGGGCTGCTTAGGGTCTGGGTGAATCTCATGAATAGGAATATTCAATAAAGTCCCTGTCCGCTCCGCTTGTGCATTTAACTGAGAAATTTTAAGTGCCAGTAATTCTTCTTTCTTAATGTCAGCTTGCGTGGGTTCAATGGTTAGTTCACCAATACGCTTACGATTTGCTAATGATATTTTACTCATAGATAATTATCCTTCAAAAAATGCCACAACTTCTTTTGCAAGCTTTCTCACCTGCACATGGGCGTTACTTTCTTTGGCATAATCACCAATATATAAACCTGCCGCCTCTGCTTCTACGAATTTTACACTCTGCGGAATGGCGGAACTAAAGGCAAAGCCTTCTTCATCTAATACATTTAAAAGACTTCGAGACATGGTGGTGTTTTTCATAATACGATTCCCCAACAAACGATAAGGACGATCAGCCGTTAAGGCTAAATCCTTAGCCTCAAGTAATCCTGAAAGATCCATACCACTGGGGGCAGCGGGAATCACCACAAGATCAGCAAGAAGTGCGGCTTTCAATGCTGCCGTTTGGAAATTTGGTGGTGTGTCAATAATCACGTAATCACATCTACTTTTGATTTCTGTCAACTTGTCTCGCGCCTGTTTTTCATCTACCTGTAAAACATGATCATACTCAGAATCATTTTTAGCCGCCCATGACCAAGCATCAGGCTTATCTTTATCCATATCTGCAACGATAACAGAGTAACCCAATTCACGTAAACCACCTGCCATATTCATTGCTGTTGTGGTCTTTCCTGACCCACCTTTTTGTTGTAACAATGCAATCGTTTTGGCTTTTTTCATGGTGATACCCTCTTCTCCGCCGCTGTATAAAATTACTGTATAACAATTCATTATACCCAAGTTAGGATTAAGAGACATGCCCAGCAATCAATTAATATTAAAACCCAATAAACTTACTTTGTTTCTTTTAAAAGTTATTTAACAGTAATGGGAAATACCACCATTGCATACAGATGGTATGAAGATATCCCTCTAAACAAGAGTACAGATGTAATCGTTAACGTACTAAGAGCTTTTGCCATCACCACAGATAGAGAAGGCAAACGACTACTACCTCTATTTTGTGGCCTGAAACTAATAGTCACACACAATCAAAATGGGTTCCAATTGCAGCAGCCGGTGTTGGCTATCAAATTAATGCATTCAACATCTTTGCTCAATACACCTATGTGTTTGGTAAAAAATGGAATGATCCACACGTTGAAGATGAGACTGCCACAATGTACGCTCTAACAGCAGGTGTGACTTATACCATCCCTATGTAGATTTATCTTAATCACAAACTACTTTTCTTTAAAACCCACACTGTGGGCTTTTTTATGTCTATAATGTTAGGACATCTCGCTTTTATATTACGCCAAAATGCAAATCAAAATCGAATCCTCCAAACAAGTCTACGATGGTTTTTTCCGTGTTAACCAAATTCACTTTAAACATGAACTATTCAAAGGTGGCTGGAGTCCTGTCATTTATCGAGAACTTCTTTGCAAAAATCAAAATGGCGCCGTGATCTTCTTGTATGATATGAAATCAGAACAAGTCATTTTAATTGAACAATGTCGTGCTTGCACCCTTGCAACAGAAGGGCAAAACAACTGGTTAATCGAGCCTGTAGCCGGCATGATTGATCCAGGAGAAACGGCTGAACAAGCCTGTGTACGAGAGGCAGAAGAGGAAGCAGGTGCACTTCTTTCAATCGAAAACTTAGAGTTTGTTTGTAAATACTATCCAAGCCCAGGCGGTTTTGGTGAAATGCTTCACCTTTATGCTGCAGAAATTGACGCGTCAAAAATTGGTGAATATGCCGGACTTCAACACGAAAATGAAGATATTAAAATCCACAAAATCTCCTTTAAACAAGCCTACCAAGATTTAATGGATAAAAAATATGAAGTTGCCAGTACTTATATTGCTTTACAATGGCTGTTTTTACACAAGACCAAAATCAATTAAATATGATTTATGCTAATGTCTCATTCACGATGGCTTGCGCTTCAGTCAATATCTCATCAAGATGCGCTTGCCCTTTAAAAGACTCTGCATAGATCTTATAAATATCTTCAGTACCCGATGGGCGTGCCGCAAACCAACCATTTTCAGTGGTGATTTTAAGCCCACCAATGGCGGCACCATTTCCAGACGCATGGGTAAGCTTTCCAGTAATTTTCTCACCTGCCAAGGTGTCTGCTTCCACCATATCAGGCGTCAAGTTTGCGAGCTTTGCTTTTTCTGCTTTTGTCGCAGGTGCATCCACTCTTGTATAAGATGGCGCACCAAATCGTTGGATCAATGCTTGATAATGTTCACTTGGATCTTTACCTGTCACTGCCGTAATTTCAGCAGCCAATAAATTCAAAATAATCCCATCCTTATCGGTACTCCAAGGCGACCCATCAAAGCGTAAAAATGAAGCGCCTGCTGACTCTTCAGCACCAAAGCCAAAATCACCACTGGCTAAACCGTCTACAAACCATTTAAAACCAACGGGTACTTCGAGCATGGGGCGATCTATAGACGCCGCAACACGATCAATCATAGAACTTGAGACCAACGTCTTACCAATAGCAGACTTTTCAGACCACTCTGGACGATGGGTGAAAAGATATTCAATAGCCACTGCCAAATAATGATTTGGATTCATCAACCCTGTAGACTTTGTCACAATACCATGACGATCTACATCGGGGTCATTGGCAAAAGCAATATCATAGTCATCTTTTAATTTAATTAATCCTGCCATCGCATAGGGTGAAGAACAATCCATGCGAATCTTGCCATCTTTATCTACCGTCATAAATGAAAAGGTTGGATCAACTTGTGGGTTCACAATCGTTAAATCTAAGTTATAATACTCAGCAATGGGCGCCCAGTAATCTACCGCCGCACTGCCCATAGGGTCAACGGCTATTTTAAGACCGGCCTCACGAATTGCCTTCATGTTTACGACTTGATCCAATGATTTCACATAAGGCATGATTAGATCTTGGGGTTGGAGGTATGAAGTCGCCAGCGCATCATTCAACGACATGGTTTTCACATCTTGACAATCATTTTTAATAATTTCATTGGCACGATTTTGGATAATTGTGGTGACATCTGAATCAGCAGGACCTCCATGGGGTGGGTTATATTTAAAGCCACCATCTTCTGGCGGGTTATGTGATGGGGTAATCACGATACCATCTGCAAAACCACTGGTACGATCTTTATTATACGCTAGAATAGCATGTGAAATGACAGGTGTTGGCGTATAACGCCCATTACCTTGAATGATCACATCTACCTTGTTTGCCGCAAAAACACAAATTGCCGTAGCATGAGCCGCTTCAGATAACGCATGAGTATCCATACCAATATAAAGCGGCCCTGTATATTCTTGCTGCCCTCGATATTCAACAATAGCTTGGCAAATTGCAGCAATATGGTTTTCATTGAAAGTGGTTTTCTTTGAAGATCCGCGATGTCCTGAAGTGCCAAAACTGACTAAGTGGTTTGAATCATTTGCATCAGGTTGCAGGTTATAATAATCCGCCATTAACAACGGAATATTTTCTAATAATTGGTAAGGTGCTGGCTTTCCAGCAAATAGGGAGAGTGTCATTTTAGCTCCAGTTTTCTAAGAAGTGAATTTGCTATACGCAGTGCGCATAGTATACATAACAACCCGGCTAAATGAATCTATTTAAGGCAACTGATCAAAATAAACTAAGCATCTACTTTTATTGGAGTGAGGTTCCAAATATCATCATTATACTCCTGCATCGTGCGATCCGTTGAGAAGCGCCCACTACGCGCACTATTCATAATGCTCATTTTCACCCAACGATCTTTGTCTTGGTAAGCTCCCGACACTAATTTTTGCGCATTCACAAAACTACGGAAATCCGCCAAAGTCATCCAAGGATCTTGTGGGCTCATTAATGCATGTAAAATAGCATCAAATATTCTCGGTTCATTTTCATTAAAACAACCGCTTTCTAGTAACAACATAACTTCCTGTAAATCCATATCTGATTTAATCACTTCACAGGGTTGATAATGATGTCCTAACGCCACAACTTCTGGTGTCTTCAATCCAAACAAGAAAAAGTTTTCCTCGCCAACAGCTTCTAAAATTTCCACATTTGCGCCATCTAACGTGCCGATAGTCACTGCACCATTCATCATGAACTTCATATTGCCGGTGCCTGATGCTTCCTTCCCCGCTGTTGAAATCTGCTCGGATAAATCAGTCCCCGGGCAAATCACTTCCATTGCAGACACATTATAATTTGGGAAGAAAACCAACTTTAATTTATCCCCCACATCTGGATCATTATTGATGATTTCTGCAACATTATTAATGAGCTTAATAATCCCTTTTGCCATTGCATAACCCGGTGCTGCTTTACCACCAATCAAAATACAACGGTTCGTCCAATTTGCCGTATCTCCATTCTTAATTCGAGCATACAAATGAATGGCGTGCAAAACATTCAGCAGTTGACGCTTATATTCATGAATCCGCTTCACCTGCACATCAAACATGGCGTTAAGGTTAAATCTCACCCCCACTTCCTTATAGACTAGATTCGCCAATCTTTGCTTGTTATCTCTTTTAACCGCTGTCCATTCTGCACAAAAACCTTTATCTTCCGCTAACGCTTCTAGTTGATCTAGCTCACTTAGGTTTGTAATCCAACCTTCACCAATTGTTTTTTCCAACAACACACGCAGTTCTGGGTTACAAGCCACCATCCAGCGTCGTTGTGTCACGCCATTGGTTTTATTATTAAATTTATCCGGCCAAAGCTCATAAAAATCATGAAACAAACCATCTTTTAAAAGTTCAGAATGCAATGCTGCCACGCCATTTACTGAAAAACTGCCCACAATTGCTAAATATGCCATACGCACCGTATTATGCTCACTGATTAAGGACATTCGTCTCAAACGATCAAAATCTCCTGGCCATTTCGCTTTGACCTCTTCTAAAAATAGATGATTAATTTTATAAATAATTTCCAATGGGCGTGGCAATAAGTGTTCAAACAAACCCACAGACCATTGCTCTAAAGCCTCTGGCAATAAAGTATGATTCGTATAAGCCATGGTTTTCGTCGTAATTACCCACGCCTCAGCCCAAGACATTTTTTCTTCGTCTAACAACAATCGCATCAGCTCTGCCACCGCAAGGCTTGGGTGGGTGTCATTGAGTTGAAAAACATTATTTTGGGCGAAATCACTAAAAATACTCACCTCACCTGCCCCATTCGCAAAACGTATTTTCCACTGTTGCACCACATCTTGTAAGGATGCAGACACCAAAAAATATTGTTGGCGTAAACGTAATGCTTTACCATTTTCGCTTGCATCATTTGGATATAAAACCATGGTGATATTATCAGCGGTATTTTTAGCAGAAACCGCCTCGGCATAAGAACCTGCATTAAACGCACTCAAATCAAATTCTTCTTGTGCTGATGCTGACCAAAGACGCAAAGTATTGACGATATTATTTTTAAACCCGGGAATTGGCACATCAAAAGGCACTGCTAGCACCTCTTCATCATTATCCCAGCGAACCAGTTCTTTACCTGTTTTGGCATCCGTATATTGATGTGTTTTGCCACCAAATTTAATGGTTCGCGCGTACTCCTTGCGCATGACTTCCCAAGGATGTGTGCCAAAACGTAACCAATGGTCTGGCTCCTCAATTTGATAGCCTTCTTGTATATGTTGGCGAAACATCCCATATTCATAACGCAAACCATACCCCATCACGGGCAGTCCCAAGGTTGCACAACTATCCATGAAACAAGCCGCCAAACGACCTAAGCCACCATTACCCAAGCCTGCATCACGCTCAGCTTCCTCAATCTCTTCGATAGAAAGTCCGAGGTTATATAAAGAGGTTTGCGTATTTTTTTCAATGCCAAGATTGATGAGATTATTCATCATAGAACGCCCAATCAGAAACTCCATTGAAAGATAATAACCACGTTTGGATTTTTGTTGGTTGTAGGTACGCCATGTTTTTTTCCAAGATGCCATTAAATGACCTCGAATTGTGTGAGACAGTGCTTGCTCATGATAATGCACCTCAGAATCAAGACGACGCCCCAATACATTATATAGATAATACAGGAATTGTTTATCTATATTTTTATCCATGCTCCCGAGGAGATTATTAACTATTATTTTGACTTCTTGTGTTTTTTTAGCTTGGGCTTCCATCACCAAAATTTCCTTTTAAACCGTCATTAAACTATGTGATAAGTCATACCTTACCTGAGCGTATGGTGGTTTGGTAGGGAGTACCGTTATTTTGAAATTGGTTTTTTTGGCACCGTCAAGTTAACTATAGCCATTAACGTATATGATATACTGTAATTATTGGTTCTGTCGCATTAAAACTTTGATCTGGTATAATTTGCTTTAGAAGCTCATCATCTTGGTTGCTGTTGAGTTGAAATCTATTTTGATTATGGTGAGATTCTTTCCATGCTAGATTGAATGTGACTTTTTCATCAATGTGACCCAAGGATGACTTGTGATTTTTGTTATCAGGCACGTAATCTTTGTCAGCACCGAAGCCACCCCTTTTAACGGGTCTAGCGAGCTTTAAGGTTACAAAAAGTTGTTGGTCTTTGGTGTCAAGGATGTAGAGAACCGTAAGCGATGAATAAAGTACATGCGAAGGAGATCAAAAAAGAATTATCTCTGGACAACGGCTAGGGCAAAATAAAACAAAGAAATGATTCTAATAAAGTTAAAGAAAACGTACAATGTAGCCACATTATTACCTTGATTTAAACTAACTGACCCAATGACTTTAAAACAACGACATCAACCTTGGGTGCATTCATTAGCTTCTCCGTAACAGACCAAATTTTACCAATAATATTATGGTTATGACCATTAACAACGATTAAATCGCAGCCGTTTATCTCTGCATATTTTAAAATACTCTTTGTTGCATCTCCATTTAAGATGTATGAATTCTCAATGGGAAAATCAGCACTTTTGGCAATGTAGTTCAGATACTTTCTTGCGTTACCCTCAATCTCCTGTTCAATTTTTTCATCAATTAACATAGTGTCAGCGTGCGCATAAGAAGCAGAAAAAGAACCCACCACATGAACTAAAGAGACTTTTGCATTAAAATTATCCGCAAAATCTATCATGCTTTTTAAAATACTGGCTCCGTTATCATCATGGTCAATTGCGAATAAGATGTGTTTATATACAGACATTTGAATGTACCACTACTTTAAAAGGATATTTAACATATAGCACAACCTCCAACAAGAGCAAGTTAGTGTCATTATATGACGAATATGGCGAAACCATACTTGATAAGGGACTTAGAAAGGAGTATCAAGAGGTCTGTAGCTACCTAGATGCTCATATTGAAAAGCTACCAGAATTATTGAAGCAATCCTTAGATGAAGCTAATTTAAAATTAAAAGAAGAGATCGTTGAACTATCTAATAACCAAGATAGTAGAAAAAAAATCAAGGATGATATTTCAACACAAAAGGCATGCTATATTGACCCTAAAAGTGAAAAATATAGAAAAAATATGAAGATTTCAACAAAGGAATTGTTGCTGACATTCAACACTATGAAAATCTTTTAAAAACTTTAGAAAATAATCAACTGCGTGCATTTAACGGCTATTGTGAGTGAAGCTGTCAATTTCAAAATAAGCATCACAGACGTAACCCTTTACCTACATACCTTTCCGAAGATTAATTGATTTTAAACTTTGGAAACCTGCAATGAGTTGATGAATTATTTATAAAGAGATAATGCTTAATCAAGGAAAAAGTTAACCAGCCCTCACTTCTTTATGCTATCCGTGTAACAACTAGATCATTAGAAAAATTCATCGTATTTATTCTACCATTAAAAGGAGGAGTTGGTTGTGGAAGCTTTGTCCAGGTTGATGTTTTCGGATCAAATTTTGCCACATATTCATTATCTAAGGGATTGGTGAAATCACCGCCAGTATATAGATTATCATCGGCTCCCCAGCTCATAGCCATGATGAAATTATTAAAAGGAGCTGTTGGTTGTGGAAGCTCTGTCCAGGTTAATGTTTGCGGATCAAATTTTCCCACATATCGTTTACCTTCAGCATTGGTAAAATTACCACCAATATATAAATTTCCAGTAGCATCGAAGTTCATAACTTGGATATGAGAATTAAGAGGAGCTACAGGAGCTATTGGCTGTGGAAGGTCTGTCCATTTTTCGGTTTGCGGATCAAATTTTGCCACATATTGTTCACCAAAAGCATTGATAAAATTACCACCAATATATAAATTTCCAATGGCATCAAAAGTCACAGTCGAGATGGTACCATTAAAAGGAGTTGTTGGTTGTGGGAGCTTTGTCCAGGTTGATGTTTTCGGATCAAATTTTGCCACATATCGTTCGCCTAAAGCATTGGTAAAATTACCACCAATATATAAATTTCCAGTAGCATCGAAGTTCATATCATTTGCGCTAGAATTAAAATTAGTTGCTAGCTCTGTCCAGGTTAATGTTTTCGGATCAAATTTTTCCAGGTTATAATTATTATTGAGGACATATAAATTTCCATTAGCGTCAAACTTTGCCAAGTAGATAGTATTAGAGAATGGAGTTGGCGGCTGCGGAAGTTCTGTCCAGGTTGATGTTTTCGGATCAAATTTTGCCACATATTGTTTGCCTAAGGAATTCTTGAAACTACCGCTTGCATATAGATTACCATCTACCCCCCAGCTCATAGTGTAAATTCCTATATACTGACCAGTGTTATATGTTGGCATTAAAAGTTCTGTCCAGGTTGATGTTATCGGATCAAATTTTGCCACATATCGTTTGCCTAAAGCATTGGTAAAAGTACCACCGACATATAATTTTTCTAACTTAGTTAAACCAAAAACAATAGTTTGGTTAGCTGAATTATTTATAATGTTGATTTCACCAGTACTTGGTGATGAGTCTAAAGCGTGGATATAGATATAACATGAACCACCAGTATGAAGAGCGGAACCATCTTCACAGGCATCTGGGCAGACCTCAGTTGTGCAAATACCATTTGGACTCCCTTTCATGAAAATCTCAAACCCAGATGCTCCTGACTTACTATAACGTAAACTTCCAGTCGAGACATTAGAGTTATTAGTTACTTTTATTTTCACAAATTTTGCGTGTTGCTCGGTCGTTCATAGAAGATTTTGGCTCCTGCCAAAATCGAATCACTACCCTCGCAGATGGTTTTGCCTCAGACGCCCACCTCCGTACCGATCTTCCAAAAAACAAGCCTACAGTC
>Ga0302132_10001448_pt1 | contig 13640 bp, 13 predicted proteins | sample CB9_321_MG_FD_203113 | JGI IMG/M metagenome (GOLD analysis project Ga0302132, IMG submission 203113) | Marine microbial communities from Western Arctic Ocean, Canada - CB9_32.1 | ecosystem: Environmental > Aquatic > Marine > Oceanic | place: Canada: Western Arctic Ocean | collected 2017-09-19
GCCCCGCCCGCCGGCGCGCGCCGCCCCCCCCCCCCCCCCCCCCCCCCCCCCCCCACTCGCTTGATCGTCGAATAGACCGCCACATCGCCGAACGACCCGATCACTGGACGTTATTTGAGTCGCCGACTGGTCTGATTGAGTCGATTACAGCCTCCGGTGACGAAGTAATGACAGTGCTTGACTGCATCACGCTGTGGATCGGTGATCTGGTGTCTGAACCTGACTACTCCAGCACCACCGGAACTCCGCATCACGTCGGACGCCTTATCGAGGTGCTTCAAGCTTCATCACGGCCGACACTGGTGATCACAAACGAAGTTGGATCGGGGGTCGCGCCGCCAACCGTCATCGGAAACGTCTACGCCGACGAGCTTGGCACGGCTAATCGACTAATTGGGGACGCTGCCGATGAGCTCACCCTGCTGGTCGCCGGCCAACCATTACGAATCAAGTAGGGTTCCGTGGGCACGTTTTCTCCGGCAGGAGTTGTGCTGGCTGAGTCGTCGACGTCAAGCCGGAGTACGGTGGGATGCGTGATACTGTCGCTCCAGACTGAACTCACTTCAAACCAAGAGGCATTGCATGGCTGACTCGAAAAAGATTTTAGTAACCGGGATGAGCGGAATCATCGGTAGCATGGTGGGTCGCCACCTTGCTTCACTCGGCCATGAGGTTCGAGCTCTCAACAGGCAGCCAGTAGACGGGTTCGACTGTGTTCAAGCGGATATCACCGATCTCGATGCGATTCGACCCGCTTTCGAAGGAATCGACACCGTGATTCACCTCGCTGCCTATCTCGGCGACGACGATGAGCCGCAGTTCGATGTCAACATTCGCGGCACGTACAACGTCTTCGAAGCGGCGGCCGATGCGGGTGTGCGAAGAGTTATTTTCGGATCTTCTGGAGCAATTCAGGTCGCCGCGGAAAAATACGAGCCGATCAAGGCGATGGTCGAGGCACGGGTGGACGATATTCCCGACCCAAGGCCTGTGATGATGCACACCGACCCGCCGCACCCGAACAACATGTACGGCGTTGCGAAGGTCGCTGGCGAGGCGATGGCACGCATGTACTCAGAGAACCACGGTTCGGCGATCGTTGCTCGCATCGGCAGGGTTCGAATAGAAGACCGACCGGCGAACGCCAGAGAGGCGACTGTTTACTTCAGCCACCGAGACGTGAAGCAGTTCTTCGAGAAGTGCGTCGATGCCGCGGACGATCTGAATTGGGACATTTTCTACGGCGTGTCGGACAACTTCACCCGTTTCCGAGATATCACTCACGCGGCAGAAGTTATCGGCTACGTCCCGCAAGACGGCATCAAGGGTTGGCCGCTGGACGATTGAGGATTCATCACCGGTAAGCCCGTAGCGATCTCGCCCTTACTTGCTTTTGCGTTGGCGTGGCCCGAGTTGAGCCATCCACCCGCCGTCTACGGTAATAGTTTCGCCCGTGATGTACGAAGATTCATCTGAACAGAGCCAGGTCGCAACCGAGGCTATCTCGTCAGATTCACCTGCCCTGCCCATCGCAACTGCTTCATTGGCGCGATCAATCATGTCGGGGTTGTCGGAAATTCTCCGTTCGATGATCGGGGTCATGATGGTTCCCGGGGCGATTGCGTTCACACGAATACCCTGATCGCTAAACTCGATGGCTGCGGACATCGTGAGCCCGATCACTCCTCGCTTCGTAGCCGAGTAGGGAGCGCTCACGCTGGCCCTGACACCGACGATGGAGGAGTTGTTTACGATCGCACCGCCTCCAGCTTTGAGCATCTCGGGGATCTGAAAGCGCATGCACATCCACACGCCCTTCAGGTTGATGTCGGACATTTGATCCCACTGAGCCTCGGTTAGACCCAGCCAGTCCTCGGTGCCACGTGCGCTGATGCCGGCGTTGTTGAATGCATAGTGAAGCGCGCCATACTCATCGACAGCCCGCTTGACCATCGCTTCAACGTCGTCCCACTTCGAAACGTCAGTCTGGATGAAAGATGCCACGCCGCCTCTGTCGTGAATCGCTTCGACGACGGCCTGTCCTTCCGATTCGCGCCTGGCCGCCAGCAAAACGCTTGCGCCCTCATCGGCAAACTGCATCGCCGCCGCCTCGCCAATACCCGAACTGGCACCGGTAACCAGCGCAACCTTGCCTTCGAATCGCTTGTCCATATTGCTAAGTAGCTCCGTAGTTCGTATTCAATCAATCATTCGTAGCGCTGCGAACCGACCCGAGGCGGGGTGTGCTGCCCCCTCTCCCAGCGGGAGAGGGTTGGGGTGATGGAGAAGATTTCGACTCGGATAAGTGATGATGCATGTTCGCACTTCCGACCCACCCTCTAACCCCCTCCCAGCCTGGGAGGGAGAACAGCTCACACCAACCAGCGGCATGAGTTGATCGAATCAGCCAACCCCCACCCGATCCCGCAGAAAACGAGGCCAAGCCTCATTAACTCATTACCTGGCCGCCGTCGCACTGGATGGTCTGGCCTGTGATGTTGCGGGCTTCCTCGGAAGCCAGGAACGTCACGAGCGCACCGATGTCTGACGGCTCCTGGGGTCGACCCATAGGAATTACGTCCTTGAGGGCACCCATGAACACATCGAACTTCTCTTTACCGACCACAGCCTCGTCACCAAGAGCCTCACGCTCTTTCATCCAATCCTGGTGAAACTGAGTCCAGATACGACCCGGAGCCACGGCGTTCACATTGATGTTCTCGAGTGCGAACTCACGAGCAAGCGCCTGGGTGTAAGCGATTACCGCCATCTTCGTCGTAGCGTAGTAGGCGGTCTGGTACTTGGCGGCTTTTGCGGCAACTGAAGAAATGTTGATGATTTTGCCGTCTTTGCGCGCACGCATTTGCGGAAGAACGGCCTCTGTGACATCGGCCAGGCCCTTCACGTTTACCTGCCACGTGAAATCCCAGTCGATGTCTCGAAATCCGGTTCCGGTTGATCCGGGCGCACCAGCGACACCGGCGTTGTTGACGAGAATGTCGATCTGGCCGGCTTCGGCGGTGATTTTCTCGACTCCAGCGATAATCGAGTCCTTGTCGGTGACGTTCATCTTGGCGGTGTATGCCTTGCGACCCATCGCCTCGACCTGTTTTGCGGCAGCGGCGGCGTTCTCTTCGCTCAGATCGGCAATCGCAATGTCAGCACCCTGGCTTGCCAGCTTCAACACGATGCCGAGGCCCAGACCCTGTCCGCCACCAGTCACCATCGCTACTTTTCCACTCAAATCTGCAAACATTTACTTATGTCCTAACTTCGCTTCTCGGCGTTTCTCTGGTTCGGGTACTTATCGTCTCAGATGACCCCGTCTCGCGTTATCCGCAAAGACGAGGTGTTGAAATATTCAGACACGTAAATTTACCAAGAAATCGCCATCCTGCCACAGTTGGCATTGAATAATATGACGCCATGACGGTACAACACAGAATTTTCATCACGGGCGCCGCCGGTGTAGGCAAAACAACTCTTGCGCGTAAGTTGGCGACCGGGACGAGTGTGCCGTTCTACGAGCTTGACACGGTTATGTGGAAATACGACGGAAGCGGTGAGCAGGAATCGCCAGAAATTAGGCAGCGATCCGTTAATGAGATTGCCGAACAGCCTGGTTGGGTCGTAGAAGGAAGTTACGTTAGTCCGGCGCGAGAAATCTGGCGACAGGCTGATCGGGTCATCTTCATCGACGTCAATCTGCGGACTGCTCTCTGGAGAATATTCTGGCGGCACGTTCGAGCTGAACTCGCCCGAAACAATCGTCACCCGGGCTGGTTAGCACTTTTCAGATTCATGAAGCACGTGTCCCTAACCTTCCGGTCGCCAGTTGTTGGAGATCTAGACAGCGAAGACGATGGCCCGAGCTTGACGCTCGCTCAACTGAAAGCGAAAGCAGATCGGCACAGCGACAAAGTGCTCACAGTCGGGTCATCACCTGACATCGACGAAATTCTTCGCCATATAAACTCCAAATAACTCCACTACCGCAGTACCATGCGAACTCGGCGACTCTCATCTCGTCGTGATCCGCAACAGAGGTCTCCTATGCCCGCCATCGTCACGTCCAACACAGTCTTCGAACCGGTTCCGCTATGGGCAAAAGTGCCTCACGGAATCTGGTTCAGAGAAGCCACATCGGTAGCTGTAGACAGTGATGACAACGTTTTCGTGTTCAACCGAGGAAACAAGCCGGTCCTGGTGTTCGATCCAGACGGCAACGTGATCAACATATGGGGCAACGACAATCCGCCCGACGATGTGCGAATCACCTACGATGCATACGGAAACGCCTCGCAGTTCTGGGACACATGGTTCAACCGACCTCACGCCATAACTATCGACCACGAAGGCAACATCTGGGTCGTCGACGACAACGCCCATCAGATCCACAAGATGACTACGTCGGGCGAGTACCTGATGACTATTGGATCGGGAACCCCGGCTCCGAAGCAGAGTGGAGATATGTTCCACCGCCCAACCGATGTCGTCATTTCGAAAACAACGAACGAGATATTCATCACCGACGGATACGACAACTCGAGGATCCATCGCCTTGATCCAGACGGCAAGTTGATCAAGTCGTGGGGGACGATCGGCACTGACCCCGGTGAGTTCAATGTTCCGCACAATCTGGCACTGATCGACGATGAAGAAGTGATCGTCTGCGACCGTGAGAACTACCGCGTGCAGGTGTTCACGCTCGATGGCGAGTTTCTTCGCGAGTGGCCAGTTCACAAGGCGGTAGCGGTCGAGGTGACTGGTACGGGCGATGATGTTCGCATTTACGTTGCTGAGCAGGGACCGACGAAGGGATCACCCAACCGTGGCGAGCCGAATCTTGGCAACAGGGTTGGTGTATACGACCGAGAGGGCAACCGAATAACGAGGTTTGGTTCAGAACTGATGGGCGAAGAGCCCGATCAGTTCCTGTGGCCGCACAGCATGGCGATCGACTCGAAGGGCGACGTATACGTGGCCGAGGTGTCATACGTCGAGTGGGGCATGATCCAGGAGCCACGCCGAGAAATGCCATCACTACGCAAATGGGCTCGCACACAGGGCTAGGCGGTAGTCGGCTGAATTTTTTCCTACGTCCCGACTCCTGCGGAGGGACCTTCGGTGGTGACAAGGGGCACGGCGACGCCAAATTCAATCGAAGCCGAAAGATCCCGCCAGTACAGATTACTCGCCTCGATCAGCCAAATCTTCTTACGCCGATTCCACCGCTTGATCTGGGCCTCGCGTTCACGCGCCGACTCTAATGTTTCTATAGATTCGCAGTAGACGGGATTGGCTATTTTGTAATGGTAGCTGAATTCGCCGCCGTTTCCTGACTTGTGCTGATCTGTTCGCTGCGCGATGTTTCGCGTCATTCCGGTGTACAGAGTTCCTGTATGGCTGGAAACGATGTAGACAAAGCACGAGGGTGGCGACATGGGATCACCGTAGACGATTGAGATGTCATGACCAAATCATCATGGCACCTCGTACGACCTGATACGGACACCCACCTCACCACCCTGCCGAAGATCCCTCCGTAGGAGTCGGGATGTTGGTAATTACAGCTGGCGTTGATTCAATGCACTGCCATAAATAATCAAAATTTCAACCCGGTCGGTAATTCACCAACCCCGCGAGTACAATTCGTTTTCGCTGGGCGAGTTCATCCAGCTTTTTTGAGTCCACTACACAAGCACTTAGGCCGAGCTATATATGAGTAATGTAACGATCCGCGATATCAAGACTATCCTCACCGAGCCGGACAATATCCGCCTCGTGATCGTCAAGATCGAGACATCAGAACCCGGCCTTTACGGAGTCGGTTGCGCAACCTTCACCCAGCGACCAACGGCAGTTGCAGCCGCCATCAACGATTACCTGCGACCCTTCCTGATCGGTCGAAACGTCGCCGATATCGAAGACATCTGGCAGTCGTCATACGTTTCTTCTTACTGGCGTAACGGACCGGTGCTCAATAACGCTCTCTCCGGTGTCGATCAGGCGCTGTGGGACATCAAGGGCAAGATGGCCAAGATGCCCGTCTACGACCTGCTCGGTGGTCGAGCACGTCAAGCGGCTCCGGTATATGTTCACGCCTCTGGCGAGTCACATGAAGAAGTCGGCGACAAGGTTCAGGCCTTCGTCGAGCAGGGCTTTCACCATGTACGAGTTCAGATGTCGACTCCCGGGTACGCAACCTACGGCAACAAGGGCGGAAACGCAGGCGGATTGACCGCCGAGAACCACAACACTCTCGAAGGCCCGATCGCAGCAACTAGTTGGCTGCGTGATTACGATGAGAACAAAATGTACGCCCACCCAGGTGGAGTATTCGAGCCAAAGCCGTACATGCGATCGGCGATCGGCCTATTCGAGTACATTCGAGATCGCTTCGGGTACGGACTGGAAATACTTCACGACGTTCACGAGCGCATTCCACCGATACTCGGTGTGTGGTTCGCCAAAGAGGTCGAAAAGTACCAGCTGTTCTTCCTTGAAGATCTCTTCTCGCCCGAGGACAACGCCTACTTCCGCATGGTGCGCGAGCAGTGCACAACCCCTATCGCCATGGGTGAGCTCTGGAACAGCCCGCACGAGGTGATCCCGATGATTCAGGATCGCCTGATCGATTTCATCCGAATCCACATGTCGCAGATAGGCGGTATCACACCTGCCAAGAAACTCTCGGCAATGGGTGAGCTATACAGCGTGCGAACGGCGTGGCACGGTCCTGGCGACACCTCGCCTGTTGGCCATGCGGCGAACATGATGTTGAACCTGAACAACTGGAACTTCGGTATTCAGGAAGCGGCGATCCCGCCCGAACGCACACGAGAGATGTTTCCGGGTACTCCGACCCTGAAGGACGGCATGATGTGGTCCAACGGTGAGCCGGGTCTGGGTATCGATATCGACGAGGAGATGGCTGCGAAGTTCCCATTCAAGGAACGTGAGTTTGGCGGAGCATGGGACACAGTCCGCCGAGCCGACGGTTCAATGGTCAAACCCTGAGTGGCTTAGCCACGTTTTCTGCGAGTTCGAATGGCGTTGGCTGACAAGTAACGTGCTTCCGCTGAAAACCGGAAAATAAAACAGCCCGGAGAAATATTTCCGGGCTGTTTTTCGTTAACCACGAACCGCAGTTCCGTTAGCTGCTCTTTTCCAAGCTAATTCCACCTCGGTGCATAGTGCTGCCAAGAATCAGCGCCACTATTCCGAGTGTCATAAGCACCATCAGCCACATATCGGCGTCGGCCTGGAAATCGTCGTTTATACCTAGCAATATGCTGATCACGTCGATCACGACAAGCAGCGTCATCTTTATCAGTACCGTGATGCCGAACGGTGTGAAGAAGCTGCCTATGAAAGAGCTTTTCGACCCTGAATTGGCAAACAGGAAGTTCAGGAAACCCGTGCTGAACAGAACCACGGCAACAATGAGCGGCCAGATCGAGTAGAAGCCCTCGACAACGTCAGCCGTGGTGGCATCGTCGGCCTGCGGTATCACCACGTACCGAACAACGAACGGCACACCGATCAACGCGACTGCAGTGAATACATGGATCACTTGATTTACCACGTTGAGGCACTGCGTCGTTAACCAGGAACTCGAATAAAAATCGCTACTCGTCGCCTGTGTCATATTGCCCCCTATACGTTCCAAATTTATTGCCAGACCGCTGGCGACCCTATAACTTCACCCGGAATTCGTTAAGCCTCATGCGAATTTCAGCGAATTCACCTGCCTAAACCTCGCTGATCTCGATCTTTTTCGTGATATCGATGCTGGTGTAGATGCTGCGGTACACAGGGCATGAGTCGGGGTGTAGCTCGAATGCGCGCTCGATGGCATCTCTCTTCTCGGCGAGTAGCCCTGATTCGACATTCAGTTGATACGAAACGTGTATCCGTTTGATAACAAGCGTGCCGCGCTCTTTTTCTAGCTCACCGACCGTCTCTGAAACTAGAAAGCCGTCGCCAGCCGGAATCCCGCGAGCCTCAAGGGCACCGCCAAATGTTCCGGTCATTCACCCGGCTGTGGCCATGACCACGTAGTCGAGTGTCGTCGTATATGGATCGAATACGTTGTTGTCGACTCCGTAGTGCTCGGCTACTTCCGAATGGACCCCGAGCATCACCGGGCCGTCATGCGCAGGGACGTGCGCCCTACGAATCGGACCCTTTACACGCTCGATCCGCACTTTTGAACGATACGCGACGGGGTCGTTGCTGGCGTTAGGTTTTTCTGGCAAATTCTGATCCTTTCCTTCGATCAAGGTCCTTTGGTTACCCATGCTTGCTTGCGGGGCTCGCCTATCGACTGTAGTAGAGCCGAGATGTAGCCGTAGCAGAACGCAAACGCCGTGCCCTGTGGATCGTCTCCGCTGATCCCCGGAACGTGATCTGGCATCAGCATGTACTTGTATCCGACCTCCTGGTAGACCTTGACGATCTCAGTGAAGTCGATGCTGCCCTCGTCCGGGAACGCCTCCATGAAGTCGAGCTTGTGACCTCGAATGTTCCGGAAGTGAACGTTGAAAATCTTCTCCCGACTACCGAACCATCGAATCACGTCGGCGATCTCGGCACCGGGGTCATCGAGCATCTCGGTCACCGTGCCCTGGCAAAAGTTCAGACCGTGGTACGGGCTTTCGTGCATCATCACGAACTTCTTCATGCCTTCGACCGTTCCGAGCACGCGGGTCACGCCCATGTAGCCATCTGGCGTGAAGGGATCGTGGGGGTGGCATGCCAGTCGAACTTTTGCCGATTCGGCACTCGGCACAGCACGCTCGAGGAAGTAGTCGATTCGTTCCCAGTTTTCGTCGACACCAACAACCCCGGCGATAGTTGGCGGGGCGTCTTGATCCATCTTTGACCATCTGAATGTCGAGTTCGACGAACCACCTCGACCCGGCTCACTCTCGGAACGCGGGATACCGATGATGTTCATGTTGTACTTGACTGAAGGAATCCCAACCTCACCGCACCAGCGAATGGTGTTCTGGATAACCTCGATCTCACGATCGCGCTCCGGGCTTTTCCCGAGCATGATGTTTGGGGACTGCGCGACGTCGAGCGGTGTCGACGAAAGCGGGATCTGCACCATGTCGAGCGTGATGCCATACGAGTCGAGCTTGTCTTTGTGGCGTGCCAGATCGTCTTTCGTCCACGTGCGAGCGTCACCTGGAGGATCGGAGCAGACATTCACAACGCCGAGCTGTGCCCACTGCTCAAAGTCTGAATCGCTACGTGCAGCGACCTGGGTTCCAACATACATATCTAACGCCTCCGGCTACTACCTGATAAAAGCTGGCGGCAGATTAGCATCTCGAATGATGGTTAGTGCTATTTCACTCACCAGAAATCGCCACGGATATTGCGGCGTTGATGGCGTCAACGTTGGCGCTTGCGAACTGCTCGATCGAACGAGCCGGGGTGCCAGTTATCCGTTCGACCTCGTTGGAAATCATTTCCGCGGTCCCAGAACGAACTTCCTCGTAGATGTCGGAAATATCGCCAGCGCTGGCTGAACCCTCGATTTCGAGCTCGGCCCTGTAAGTAGCTGAATCGGGGCTGACATAGGTGATCTTTCGCCCTGTAACGCTGGCGAACGCTTCGGCCACTCGATTCATCGAGATATTTTCGGTTCCCGTGAGCAGTGCAAACCCGTTGAGTGGATTTCCGCCGTCAAGCAGCGCAGCGCTGGTTTCAGCGATGTCGTAGGGGTCGATCGCACCGATTTTGCCGTCGCCAATAGGGACTTCCATCGTGATGTTGCCGGACGAATCGACTTTGAACAGATCGATAAAGGCATCCATGAAGTAGTTGGGGCGTACTACCGAGTAGCCGACGCCCATCTTCGCAATTGCCTGCTCGATATCGCTGTGAGCAACTGCCCAATAGGAGCGTCTTTCATCGGCATCGCTCGAAGAGAGCTTTACGATGTGCTTGACGCCCGCTTCGACAGCTACACGGGCGGCATCGACTTCCTGACGCACTTGATTCGCACCGTCGGCTACCACGAGGTACATTCCATCGCACCCTCTGGCTGCTTCGGCGACTGTTTCAGGATCATCAAAATCACCAATCACCAGTTCGACAGCCATGCCGAGAGTCGCCATCTTGCCCCGTTCAAGATCCCTGACAAGCCCGCGAACGCCAACACCACGACTCACCAGCGATTCGACTACACGATGGCCTGTTTTACCGGTTACTCCGGTTACAAGAATGGTCAATATAAATCCCTAAATCGTTGTACTCGAACGGCGAATCGCATCGAGCCACCCGGCGTAAAGGCTTGTGCGCTCCGACTCGCTGATCGATGGCTCGTAGCGAGCCGAGGCCTGCCAGAGCGAGCTAATTTCGCTTTCAGATCGCCATAGCCCGACACCTCGCCCCGCCAGAAAAGCTGCACCCAGAGCGGTTGTTTCGGTAACCCCGGCAACCTCAACTGGTCGATCGAGAATGTCGGCCTGGAACTGCATCACGAACGGGTTATTGCTTTGACCACCGTCGGCTCTCAGCGGCTGGTTCGAACGTGTTCGACCGCCCTCCATCGCACCTATGACATCTTTCACCTGGTAGGCAGTCGACTCAAGTGCTGCACGAACTATGTGGTGCTGCGAGGTACCTCGGGTCATGCCAGAAATAGAAGCGGTTGCGTACGGCTGCCAGTGAGGCGCGCCCAGCCCGACAAACGCCGGAACGAAGTAAACGCCTTCGTTCGACCCGGCCATAATCGCCATATCGGAGGTTTCTTCGGCGTTCGAGATTATTCCAAGCCCATCACGCAGCCACTGCACGGTCGCACCAGTAACGAAAACAGAGCCCTCGATCGCATAATGCTTTTTCGACCCCACCTGGAATCCCAGGGTCGCAAGCAGACCCGAATCACCCGGCCCTGACTGCTGAATCGGGGGTGTTACACCCCGGTTCGCCATCACGAACGCCCCAGTTCCGTAGGTGCACTTGATCTGGCCATTCTTGAAGCAGGCCTGGCCGTAGAACGCTGCGTGTTGATCGCCCGCCATAGCAGTGATCGGTATTTCGACCCCGAATATCGACTTGTCCGTTACCCCGAAGTCGTCAGCAGAACCACGAACCTCTGGAAGCATGATTTCTGGAACATCGAACAGGCCCAGCATCTCCGGATCCCACTCCAGATCGTGGAGATTCAGAAGCATCGTTCGAGAAGCGTTCGTAGCATCGGTCGCATGCACCGCGCCGTTTGTGAGGTGCCAGAGCAGCCACGTGTCGACCGTGCCGAAGCACAACTCGCCGGCTTCGGCACGCTGCTGGCCGTTTGGAATTGTTGCCAGCAGCCACATGAGCTTTGTTGCGCTGAAATAAGGATTGACCACCAGACCGGTGATCTGACGAATATCGTGAGCATGGCTTCCACGACCAATATCGGCACAAATTTCGGCCGTTCGCCTATCCTGCCACACGATTGCATTGGCAATAGGCCGGCCGGTTGAGCGTTCCCACACGATCACTGTTTCGCGCTGATTGGTAATCCCGATGGCTGCGATATCTTCTGGCGCAAGTTGTGCGCGCGATATGACCTGTTTCGCGACACTTACGGCTGCTTCAGCAATTTCGATTGGGTCATGCTCAACCCAACCTGACTGCGGAAAATGCTGTGAAAGCTCGACCTGCGCAGACCCAACCGGCGTTGCCGTGGAGTCGAAAACTATAGCCCGGGTTGAGGTTGTTCCCTGATCGATTGCGAGTATGTGTTCTGGCATGTTCGGAACACTCTACAGACTCCACAGGCTCACCGCGTATTGAACTGGCGGGTCACGCGATCTGAACTCATCGGCTCATGCCGATATGGGGAACTACGGATGCGCCATACATGCACAAGTTTCATGCTAATAAGATGGTCAAAACAAAGGGCGTAACCCTCGTCGCACTCGCAACACTCCTCGCAGGATTCGTTCCGTCATGCTCGTCCGCCGAGGCGCCTGCTTTAACGAGCTCACCTATCGCATTAGATCGGGCCGTAGCAACCGTCGCTCCAGCGCCTTCCAGCACTCTAGCACCCACGAGCACTGTCGCCGCACCCAGTAGCACTCCTACGTCTTCTGCCACGCCTAACAGCGCACCCGCGGCGACAGCAACGACTCGACCTGAGCCCACACCGGTTCCCGAAGTCGTGATCTATGATCTGCGACCCGACGCCGGGAACTACTCGGGTCCGACTCTTATTGCGGTCGATTGGGAACTGCCAAACGGCGCAGCGATCTACTACACGCTGGACGGATCCACACCCGACAAGCTGAGCGGAACTCTGTACAAGGGTGAGTTTGAGATCTATGACGACGCCCAGGTTATGGCTCTCGTGATACTCGAAAGCGGTGTCGTGGGTGCGATAGTGTCATCTCAATACCCGATTGACAAGCCGCCCCTCGATACCCCATTTATCGCGTTGCGAGGCGGTGTTTATATCGGTGACCAGGTTGTCGCGATCGAAAACAACGAACCTGGATCTGATCTTATTTACACTCTCGATGGCACCGCGCCGTCTATCACTAACGGCACGGTCTACTCTGAGCCGATCACAATCTCTTCGAGCAGTTCGGCCAACCTGAAAGTCATCGCATCACGCCCGGGTTTTATTGATTCGGGCGAGTCGTCAGAAACATATCGTGTACTGGGCACCTTCGAGGAAAGTTCCACACCGATCGTTCTCACTGGCGACGATGTACTCGAGATCACCGACACACACTTCCTGCATCGTGGAGATATCACTCTGAGCGGCAACGCGAAACTGATCATCACCGACTCGATACTCGAACACGTCAAAGATTTTACGTTCGAGTACGAACTGAAAGCGACCGAGAACTCCGAGGTGATAGTCAACAACTCTGGAATTGGGACATCGTGCACCGGGTCGTTCAACTGGGCGTTCTTCGATAACGCAAAACTTTCGGCGAACAGAATGGACCCAACCCACTCTAAGTGCAACACGTGGAACTTCATGAGTGGGTCGTCGGTGATCGACGTTACCGACTGGGAGTCGTTCTCGGGAACCGTGTGTGATCAAACTTCGGTCGAGATACATGATTCAAGAAGGATGGAGATCGAGCTTTGCATGCCGTGGCCTACTGTCATGGACACGGAGCTACCACTCGAGTTCGACGAGTACATCTTCGATCAGGGTCCCAACTCGACGATGGAGTTCGCACTTTCGATGTTCAATTCAACTGTCGAAGGTTGGGGCATCAATGTCGGTCCTGGCAGCGATATCACGATTCGCAACACGCCTTCGATCACTGTCGGAGTGGGAATCGGATTCCCATCACAGAACGAGACGATGACCGCGGTTGGTATTCGCCCCGGATTGCGGGAAGACCAGTCATGGGATTTCGGCGCTGACGCGAAGTTGAGGCTTGTGAACACGTACACCTATGGCTGGGAGCTGAACGCCTGGGGTGGCAACACGATGGTCATTCGTGACAGCGACTACTCGGGATCATCCGTGAATGGCAGCGACTCGCACTACTTGATCGAGAACACTACTGCTGCACTGCTGGTGGCGTTCGAACAGGTTGAGATGACTGTTATCAACTCGGTCATAACGGGCGAGGTTGTGGCGAATGACGACACGGTGATCACTTTGATCG
>Ga0302132_10001449_pt1 | contig 13640 bp, 20 predicted proteins | sample CB9_321_MG_FD_203113 | JGI IMG/M metagenome (GOLD analysis project Ga0302132, IMG submission 203113) | Marine microbial communities from Western Arctic Ocean, Canada - CB9_32.1 | ecosystem: Environmental > Aquatic > Marine > Oceanic | place: Canada: Western Arctic Ocean | collected 2017-09-19
CACCTGCTTCTCGTCTTCTGCGTGTTGGTACTTCATGATGGCATCTACATAGAGCCGCTTGATGGTTGCCTTAGTTACTTTCATTTTCAATTCTCCCGATAACTGATTCGATAGACTCGTTGGTCTCGAGTGGGATTAGACCCTGAACCAGAATTGAAGTCCCAAAGACTCCCTGGTTCTTGTGCCCAATATTGCATTCGGTGACGCCTACAATGAGATTTGGATTGACCCAATAGGTGCCTTTGTCGTGTGCCCTGTCGATAGGAAAAAGTTTCATGATGGACTCCTTGGTTATGGTCCTATAGATATTATATCACACCTCATCACGTTTTGCACGGGATTCGAGGTGGGGTTGAGGTGAATATTGGCTAGAAAGTCTAACGACTACGGCAACTTAGCGTGCCTAAAACAGAAAGTGCACTCTATGCTGCACTCTCTTCAAAAGATGCGCTAAGCTGTGATAGCTCAGACATTTGAATTGCAATGAGATCTTGCTCGTGATCTGAGATTTGACCTTTCAATGTCTCGATGCTTTCTTTGGCATCTCGAATCTTTTCATTAAGCTTTGTCACATCTCTTTCATTTGAAGTATTCAATTCTGCTATTGTACCGCTACGATTAAACCCGACGTTGAGATGGAGCGGTTCGCCCCACCGATCTTTCTTACCGGCGATTGTGAAACCATAAGTAACATCAGCCACACGCTGTGCCTCGGACAGATCATTTGCATAGATGTATCCAAGATTGCTTAGCCTTGTCCGGACAGAGTACAGCCCGGGAACGCCCACGTTTCTGATGTGCTTCAACAACAACGAGCAGATTCTTTCATCAAACCTGTTCATTTTTTGTGTCAACCCTTTGTCATATATCTCCCTCATGGTTTCACCAAGTTGATATCCACCATTATGCAGATTTAGAGAGACAAGCTCGTTTGGATCGTACCCAAAAAACCGCTTGCTTGGAACCATCTTAGTTCGCTCATAGTTCCGATCATAGTCATAGTACTTTTCAGACGTATATGTACACCCGTTAGATGTGGGTCTCTTCTGGATGATGTCTTCGATCACCGCCTTACGACGCTTGTGTTGTTTCTCTGTAAATGACATTCCTATACCTCTTTGTTGTTTCTATTATACCATACATGCAGCGGATTTGCATGAAGCTAGTCAGCCTTCCGTAGGCGTTTGCCGGGGATCTGGACTATCTTGCCATCGCCGGTCAGGACATCAAAGTATCCTGCGCCATAATCACCAATGACGATGCCTGTGCTCGATGACGTGTTCCAGGCAGCAGCTGTCGTCTGAATTGAGACGAGGCTGCCCGGTTCCCACACGTATGTCACCGACTTTTGCATGCGTTGTCCGGTTGGTGTGTATTCCTTAACCTTCACGCGTTTGTCAGGAGTCACGCCGTTTGCACGGGCAGCAGCTCTGATTTGCCGCTTCATATGTTGTGTGATCTTCATATTGCCTCCTGGTAATATTATACCACACATTGTGCTATTTTGCACGAAATACAGTTACATACGAGCAGAGCAGGACATCTGTCGTTCTGGGGAATCTGGAACAGTATGCAATTGCTGAAATTGGGTCAGAAAGTGTAACTATATCAAAGGTTTATGAGGACGAAATGACCCAGCGTGACCCCCTCCCTTGTAACATGTCTGTAACATTGATGACAATTTGTCATTTTTGAATCTGTGAGTGACAATGTGTCACTGGGCCTTTGTAAAAATTGGGTTCATTCCTTTGACAATCGCGTAAAGTGAAAATGAACATTCCGGCCCAAGACGAGCGAGAATTTTCTGCTCAGCATCTTCCCAGGCAGATGATCCATCATGTGAGCTTGACATTGTAAAACTCTCAACACCGTTTTCTAGTGTGCTATAAATAACTGTCCAACCCATTCCACTCACCATTCAATCGGATCGTTAGCTAATGCACGATTTGCATTCCAAATATGTTCTGAACAATAGCGATTTATTTTTTCTAATAATTCAAGATCAGTGTTCTCTCTATGCGCATCATAACGAACACTTAACAACACAATTAATTCTTCTCTGTTGTTAACGTCTTCATGAAGTATAGCATCTTCAAGTGTTTGATAAGTCATTTTCTTTCCTATACTTTTATTATACACCGGTGAATTTATTTTTATAAAAGTTATTTTCACACACCTGCATGGCGTTACGTACCTGTGGAGAGTAGATGACCTGCTTGATGTGACGTACCTGTGGAGAGTAGATGACCTGTGTAACGTAACGTACCTATGGAGAGTAGGCACACAAAAAAGACCCATGAAATAAATTCATGAGTCTCAATAGTATTTTTCAAACTTAGGCTATCCCTGGAGAGTTTGAATTTCTTTAACTTTCTATAAAAGAAACTTTAACGTTAATTTAACAAGCTCCCAATAGGCGATAACTTTCATAACACCAAAAGCGCTCTCTCTACTTGGGAGAAATTCTTTAACTTTTTTTAACAACAAATTTGAATCTTCAACAACATCTTCAACGACATCTTCAACAACATCTTCAACGACTTCTGCAGCAGCTTTGGCTTTTTCTTTTAATACTTGGCCTGGTGTTTTTTCTGACATCTGTCTACTAATTGTTATTTGTTTTGCTGTAACTATAGCTGTACAAATTGTCGCTATATGTTTAATTATGTCTTAACTTTTGTTTTTAACACATTTGGGTACCTCCCGTGCACGCATACGAAACGCGCATAAGGTGTACAACAATGTGCGACGTCCCTGTGGAGTGTAAACATGACGTCCCTGTTGAGGGCAAAGCTATCCCTTGTGTGCAACAGTGTGGGACAGTTTATTTTTTATATTTTTACATTTTTGTTTTTTTTAAATTACCTTCCACTGTTGAGGCGTCTAGTTTTCGCGGGGTAGACAGTAAAACGCACCTGGTCGACGTAACGTCCCTGTTGAGGGTAAAGCTGTCCCTTGTGTGCAACAGCAGTGTACAGTTTATTTTTTTATTTGTGTTAAATCGTTTTGACTCGAGCCCCTACAGAAACATATAATATTTTTATTATTTTTTTAATATTTATATTTATGAAGTACAAAGTAGGCGACTTAGTATGGTTGGCATCTGTTTTTGAAGGAGCAGTACACGAGGGTCAGACGGCCTTGATAATCAGCGCGTACATAAGTCAGCCTAAAATAATTCTAAATGATAAAAAAAATAATAAGTTGTGGCTCGAGGATGAGGATACAAGCGCCGGTTGGGTGTATGATATTTTATTTGATGGATCAATTGATGAAAGCGTTTTAGCCGAGTGGCTCCTGCCTATCAAATAATTTTTTTTTGACTAAGTTGGACCAGGTGAACAGTGAGAATATATTTTCAAATAAAAAATGTTTTTCATGTACAAACTGGGGCCTGGGGCCAAGTACTACACAGTTTCAGTTCCAACTCGTCACCACCTGCGACACTGGGTACATAAAACGTATAATACTAGTCCGTGACAATTTGTCACAAGCATGACATCGTGTCAAAGGTGTCATCCACCTGTCCCGCCCCGTAGTAATAAAAAAACACCTACGTGATGTCAAGCTAGTCTGACAAGGACTGTATGCATTTTTTATGTGACATAGTGTCAAAGAAAGACAATGTGTCAGTGGTAATCTCGGGTAGTGAGCTGACCGACGACTGAACATGTATAGCCGTATTATCGTATAAAGCGTATGTAACGAGACTGTATATGAATGCGTATCTGGTAGCGCTCTCTCGTATACTAGTACCCCTTAGTACTCTTAGTGTCTGAAGGTGTCGACTTCTTCTATGCTCTATTACTAATGTCGTAATATGCGAGTTTTTTGTTGAGTGAGGATCTTAGAGTTTTTGTTTTATGTTGGCCCGAAAATTATTGTCAACAAAAAAGCCGACTTTCGTCGGCTTAAAGTAATCAGCTATGTGATTTATTTTTCGTCGGCTGTTTTGATTCTGGGATTCAGACCGTACGCTGAATCCATCGAATTTTCGAAAAATTCATCTCCGAAATCTGTCGTTATACCTTGTATATTAGCAATCGAATTTTTGATCTTCGATAAATCACTCTCGATATCTTCAATAAATGATACAATATGATTAAAGCCTTCTTCGAAGCGTTGAACATAGCGCGCGGGGAATTCACCATCAGCATGGAAGGCATTAAGCAGCTCCGTCATTTTTTCTCTTGTTACTAGTGATTCCAAAGTCTTAAAAGAGTCGCCGATAACGGACCAGTCTTTTTTTATAAGGTTGTTAAATGTCTGTATTAAAGCAGCATTAGGTGGGGTTGTTGCTTCATTTAAGTAGTTGTTTAACCCTTCTATTAGGTCTTTCATGTCGTTGTTATTTTTCATAGTTATTCCTATTTATTCAAATATAAATATGTCTTTATTTCGTATTTTCGTATTTTTATGTTGGCCCGAAAATTTATTCGTCAGACTTTGTAATCGGTGTCGGTCTCGGTGTCGTCCGCTGATGTAAGTGAGCGCTCAAGGTAGTCTATCGTTCCCTCTTTGAACTCTATTTGTCGAAGTTCACTTTCTAGAATCTTTTTTGTAAATTTATTTGCCTCGTTCGGGTGGAGCCAGCCAGCACTGACCATGACCTGCGCTAGCTTCATCGGGACCCAACCTGCTTCTTTTCGTCCATATTGGACAATCAAGGAGAAATACGCAGGGTACATCTCCCAGTCTTTTAGAAGAACATATCTGTTTTTAGACTCACCCCAATATGCAAAGTTCATCAGATACATTACGTTGCAGAAATCTTTGGACACAGCTTTGTTCCATTCTATTATAGTTTTCGCTATGTCAGCAGCTAACAAAACTTGTCCCGCTATAGGGACGAACTTACGTGCAATGCCTTTAGTTGCGGTCGTTGCCAACATTACGAATTTTTCCGCTCCAAGTGCAGCGAAATCGTCGACACCGAGCAGGTTTTCGATCGCTATTTCAAATAGTGAATTATTACCCCTCGCGTCGATTATGTAGTTCCATAAATCGTGAGCGTCTTTGTTGGAATTTTCGTATGGAAGTACTATCTTCGTCCCAGAGCAGCCGGTGAAGAATCTTCCATTTGAAAATTCCTGCTCTTTCGTAGGGCGAGAACGTCCAGGACTGGCGTATCCTGAGAATCGTGGGTCCACCGGCAACTCCGGTGAAGGTGTGAACTCTTGAAACAAAGGCTCAGGATCATCCATTACTTCCTTAATAATTCTTTTTAGTTGATTGCGTGTGATTTTCATTTTAGAAGAATTTGTACTAACAACATGATCAAGTTTAGATTCATTTGTATTTGAAGCAGCATCTATTTGTGCTTCTAGTTTTTTCTTTATTTCTTTGTTTTCTTCTGTTGCAAGTGGGTTTCTTTTATTATCTATTAACTCTACTAATGATCCATCTTTAAAGTAATTTAGTCTTTTTCGCCATTGCTCTCTAGTTCGTCCTAATCCCGCTGAATAGTCATCTAGACCTTCACACATATCGTACAAGAAGTTATAAAGCCCTCTGTTTATAAATAGATTTTCATCAATTTTTCCAGAGTCAAAACTCTTTATTGCTGAACTTAACATTTCGTACATTCTGTTTATGTCTTTTGACTCTATTTCTCCGTCTTCCATTTGTTTTTGTCTATGACGAAGTTTTCTTCTTAGTTCTTTTGTAGATGCATTTAGTTCACTCAATGTGTGGTAAGAGACAAGCTGCGATTCAAGTGATTCTCCACCGTCAGAGAGTCCGTCGCCGTCTGTGTCTGGGTTGTTAGGATCTGTACCCATACTGACCTCATCATCGTCATTTAGACCATCGCCATCAGAGTCAGCATTCGATTCGTCAGTGTCTTCGCCGTCCACATCTTCTGTTACTTTGTCTTTATCAATAATACCTTTCTGAAGATTGTCTGGGAGTTTAGTCTGATCACCTTTTAATGCAGGATTGGCATTATATTTGATTGTAGATTTCTGAGCTTCTTCCTTGATGATCTGTCTTAGTTGTTTACGTGTTATTTTCATTTTATGTTGGCTTTGCTAACCAAATCGACTATATATTTGATGATGTCGTCTTTGTTGCTAGCTAAAATTGTGAATGTATTGCCAGTTTTTTTGACTAAAGTGGGCAACACAATGTCATTGCTTGTTGGTCTTATTTTCCCATATTCAACGATGCCATCTTTAAGTTCAGTCACACAATTAGACGTTCCTGATCCTACCGGATGTACGGGATCAAGTTCAGGAATAATTTTACTTGTAATTTCCATGAAATCAAAATAATATTTGAGTTCAATACATGCACCACAGCATACAGGAGAAGTAAATAACAACAATGGTTCTTTTTTTATGACATCTAGTTCTTCGGGGCTGAAACTTTCTTCGCCTCCGGACTGCACGTTAGGAGATGTTGGCTCTTCCTTAAAGGCTGCTGCAATGTCTTCGTCGGTCAAGTCGTAGGGATTCTCGTCCTCTAATATCATTACCTCATTAATAATTCTTTTTAATTGTCTGCGTGTGATTTTCATTTTGTTTTCCTAATCAACGTCGACTTTAATAGTCACTGTGTAGTTTCTGCCTTCAAATGATTTAGTAGCTTTCATGGTACCTACCTCACCTTTAAAGTCTGGTGTGAATGCATTATCATCTCGAGTAAGTGCGGAGCGCCATCCATCTGGAGGGTTTGCTAACCACTCTGTTATCTCTGTAACTTCAGGAAGGGTTTGTGTGTCATCCTCATTTAGACTTCTAGCCTCTTCTTTAATAATCAGTCTTAATTGTTTACGTGTTATCTTCATTTTATGTTATATCCTTAACTGTTATGTTGTGAGCCCTTGACATCATTGAGTCTTTCAAGCCACTTATTATAAATATTTTGAACCACGGGAACTAGCTCAGTTTTATTATAATCTCTTGAGACTGCCTTATTCGTGATCGTATCGATGTCTTGTTGCAACAGACTTTCTGGTTCTTCGCCTGTTCTTCTTGATCTTCCTAATATACCTGCGACATGACCTCTCGTCTCAGCCTCAGATGCGTAGTACCTTTCTATACTTTCAATGTCAGCCCACTTGTCATCTCCTTCAGGGATATTTCCATCACCTGCGAGAACGTCTGATGTGTCACAACTATGTTGAATCTCATGTGATAGAGTATCAGCCAACTCAGCAGATAACCAGTCTTGAAATCCATCTACTTCAGGATAATTACGGGGTATATTAAGTGTAAGAACAAGATTAGACTTCTCTCTTTCTGTCGGTACACAAACATAAGCTGCCTCGACTTCTCCGTTCCCTTCACTGTTTACAGAAACTCCAATATGAACTTCATTAATATTTTCAAAATCATCAAATATATCTGTGTTTAAAACTACCGTTGCTTCTTGTTCTTCATCTAGAGTCTGGAGGTGTTCATATGTACTTTTTGAAAATAGAAATTCAAATATTTTGTTTTCAAGTGCATCAACATAACTAGTTGTATTGTCTTTATTTTCTTTTAATTTATTTTGCGAGAAAATTTCCTCAACTTCTCCAGTCAGGGGAATCGGTTCAATAGGTTCAAAATCAGAGAGTTGAAACTCATTTGACATATGCCCTTGCCCGTCTTCATCTGCGTTGATGGCTATTGTTACATGAGGAAATGTAGGACCTTTCATTGGAATAGGTAGCCCACCGAGGTCTACAAGGCCTGCGATCACCTTGTCATTTTTAGCCACTGCAACAACCTTCATTTGTCCTTCATCGTCTTTAAAATCTAGCCAATGTGATGGCAATCTTTGCTTTTGACCTGCTTGCTTACTAATCAACGTCATATGATGTGCTTTAGATGTCCAACCTTTAGGAGCATATCGTTGAAGAGCTGTTCTACTATTAGGGTCGAGAACAAATGCAGTATACTCCAGCCCTGATCCTGTTCCTAGATTAAGCTCTAAGAGTTCCCTTACATATTCACGTAGTAGTTTCACTTAATAAGTCCGGCTAATTTTCATTTTATATCGTCTATGTCTTATCCACGTCTGTCAGGCTTGGGATCCAGGCTCCAGTCGCGTGAGCCCAACGTCCATGCCGGACCTTCTTCAGGACCATCAACATACCACTGGCTGTCATCGAGAGTGTCAGTTCCCCACCAGCCAGTGTTGGTTTCTCCTGGGTTGGCGCGTCTGTACTCTGGGTTCTTACGTAACCATACTGCGAATTCAGACTCAAGGAAGCCCTCCTCGTAGATCTCGCCTATCCTTCCATGGACAATGTCTTTTCGTACATCAGACTGGTGTCTGAATTGAGGCCCGGGACCGGATGGTGCCATTGGCATTTCATTTAGTCTTTGAATTTCTTCTTTTATAATTCTTCTTAGTTGTGTTCGAGTGATTTTCATTTTAGACTCACTGATCTTCCTTCCTCTTCTCACATCTCTTGCGGGTCCAACAAGCGGTCTCCGTCCCATACCCATTCTCTTGGGCTCATCCTCGCCTTCCTCGGGCGAGGTCATTCTCGCGAGCTCTTCAGCTGACGATCTGTGTACCTTGTCGGCTTCATATTCTGCCTCAATGGCCTGACCGCGTGCAATGTATTCAGGATCTGTATCTTTCCATGCTTGATCTTCGTAGTGACGTAACTCTAGCCAATCATCGTTTGTTATATCTGAATCTACATGCACATCATTGTCTCTGTCTGTATCGGCAAAGTCAGCAATTCCATCGGCATCACCATCACTAAACTTTTTATCTGCAAGCGTTTCATGTTCATTGTCATACCAGTGTCCTTCGCTAGAAGACTCTTTTATACGATGTTGAAGCTCTTCATTGATAATTCTTTTTAATTGTCTGCGCGTTATTTTCATTTTATGAATTCCTTAACTAAAACCGTTCTTTTATAAATATTCTATAATTTATAAAAAATACTAATTAATTGATTGTATCCATAATAAACTCAAAAAGCATTTTTGCCTCTGAACAGACATCAATAGCTGAATATGATTCTACTTGTTCTTGTCTTCCCGTTGGCAATAATTTCTGATTCTCTATATCTCTTTGAACCCTGGCGTCTAATATCGTCATTGCCATCTTAAGTGTTTCTGTTCTTAGCGTTTGATAATGTGTCGCTTTTTCTTCTTTTGTCATTTATAGCCCTGTTGGTATAGCGTTATACCTTATATTACTATACTTTAATGAAGTGTTCTATGCTTTTGAATGATTTTTGCTTTATGTTGGCCCGAAAATTTATTGAATTTAAACGTTTGCTGTTTTTTTGTTTTCTGCTGCGTCCATATTTGTTGCGATTTTGTTAAACATATTATCTGTGTCTTTATTATAGTCTAACATTAAAAAGTGTAGCTTTGTCCAATATGATAGTTTTTCTTTTTCTGATTCAGACGTAGCAGCAATCTGTAACAGTGACATACCGGGAAACACTCGCCTTAGTTCAAGAATTGCAGTATATACATGATCTATTTCTCTTAATGTCTCTTTTATTTCTTTTTCAAATGGAACCCAATAAAACTCTTTATTGTTTGGAAAATATTTCTTAACTTTTAAAGCCCATTTAATAGGATTATTCATGACATTAACCTTTGCTCTCAGGTTTCTATTTATATCATTTCCAAATAATTGAGATATAGACTCTATTCCGTCTGCAAGTTTAGGTTCATCAGAGAATTTATTTTTAAATTTGTCCACTTCGCTTTCTATAAATTTATTTTTTTCTTCGATGCTTTTATTAACTATCAATGGATCTTTTTTATAAATATAGTCTAATAATTTTCGATGAAGTTCTAACATTTTTTCTTTTTTTAATTCCTTTTCTTTTCTATAATTAGTAAGTTCTAGGTATGAAGCATCGAGTGCATGAGCAAATTCATGATATATTGTATCTTTAATATCTTTGTCATCTCTTGTCATCATGCCTTGCTTGTCAAATTCAATTATATTACTGACCCGTGGATATTGTGCATGGCATCCTGGGCAATTATCAATTACTTCAATATCTGTTTTATTTAAAAAATCATTTATTATTTTTTTATCATTTTCACTAAGTTTTGCTTTTAGATACTTTCTATTTTGAAGTTTAATATCGATTCGTTTTATAAATGCAGGAATATCTTTTATTATTTCTTTTTTTACGTTGTTGAATATTGCAATAAGATTATCTGTTTTTTCTTTTTCAAGATCAGTATTATTGTTTATTTCACGAATTAATTCTTCTTTAATGATAGCTTTAAGTCTTAATTTTGTAATTTTCACTTTAACACCTCTATAATATATATGTTATTTTAATATGATATTTGTTTATGTATATTAAGTCACTTAACATACAAGCAAGCCACCCATATCTAGGTGGCCTGTGTAGTTATTTACAAAATGTACGATGTTTTATTATACCATCCCAATTCGATATTTGCTTAGATAGATTTAGTCTTGTCTGACTAGCCTTCCCGTTTATTTTTATACTCTGCTGCCTCAACACTTCCTGCTGGCCCAGAGTCACCACTGTATTTAATCCGTTTCACATTAGTATCACTTAGGATATCTTCCCAGCCGTCGTCACCCTTCATGATCTTTGTATCTTCTGGCAGGTCGCCTGAATCTGGGTGTTCTTTTTCTTCTGGATAACGAAGCCAGATATATTTTGCAGATTGCAGTAGCTTATCTGTGTGGGGGCTTGCCTTTTCCCAGCTCTTGAGGTAGGCGTCGTTGTTTTCCCAATGAAATGTTATGATGCCTGGACCATGAGGATTATCAGCTACGAACTGTCCCTTATCTTCTGGGAAGACATCTTCATTTATGCCTGATAGTTTGGCTAGTCTGCTTGATTCGAATAATATTGTTTTCATTTTATGTTAGCTCTCTCATGAATATAAATATGTCTTTATTTTGTTTTTTCTTTTTAGTTTTTTTGTTGTAGGTGGAGCGGGTGACAAGATTCGAACTTGCGACAATCTGCTTGGAAGGCAGGAGCTCTACCAACTGAGCTACACCCGCAATTTAAAATTTTGTTTTAAAAGATGAGGCACCTGTAAACCCGTGCCTCCCTGCGGTTTGTTTTAATTAGATGTTTCGCCAGTATCTGTTACTTCAGCAGTATCAGAACCAGTATCAACATCCTTATCACCACACCCAGCAAACAAGCTGCACGCGGCAATCATAATAAGACACTTCATTGTATCTCCCTCCAAATAATTTTTATATTTACTTCTTTTGAACAAATGCATAAAGCTTTTCAGCTTCGATGATTACATCTTCAGTAGTGAAAGGTGTAACCGGTGAACGCTGGCCTTCCGGCTTCATGTGCTCATTTTCAAGCAGGCGTTGTACCTTTTCTTGTACAATACCTGTCGCCATATCCAACATGTCTGCGCGGAGTTGGTACCCGCTTTTATTATTGTCACTCATTTTTGACTCCTTTGTGTGTGTGTGTATTATGAGTTAAGGCACCTATTACAAAATTGATCCCGTGCCTACCTGCGGATTTTTATTTATTCGTTTGTATCAACAGCTGTCTCTGTACTCACAGCAACGTCGACATCAACATCTGCATCTGTAACTGTAATAACCTCAATATCAAAATTAAGATTTTTTCCAGCCAATGGATGATTAAAGTCGAGTGTAAAATTATCTTCGACTACTTCAGTGATTACAGCCGTAAAGACATTTCCATTCTCGGCTTTTCCTTGAACAACCTTACCTACTATTCCTTCGAAGTCTTCTGGAAAAGATGACAAAGGCACATTCTGAATGGCTTGTGGGTTGAACTCGCCATACGCATCTTTTGATTCAATTACAATAGATTTCTTTTCATTAGATTTCATTCCAAGTAGTGCATTTTCAAATCCAGATATTAACTTGCCCTCACCCATTAAACCTGTCATTGGTTCACCCCGGGTGTAAGAATTATCAAATTCTGTACCATCGTCTAGCGTTCCAACATAGTGAAAGCTAACATTCTTTCCATTTATAATTTCCATCTTTTGTTTCCTCTAATTAGATGTTGAAGCATCTGTAAACCCATGCCTCCCTGCGGTAAAATGTGGAAAATTTAGCACCTCTATTTTTCCTGTTTGTGACCATCAAGCTTTTTAAGCCTGTCCCCATTAATTTCAGGGTTAGATGTAAGCACACCGGCAAGTAAGGCCGTTCACAAACTTTCTCCCTGTCCTCGGTTCGTAGGGAACCACGGAACAGCACGTTCTACTATCGCCATAACATTCTGTGTTCCCTTGAATGAGCTGTACACTTCACTTCTTGGTTACACGCCATATTTCCAAACCTTGGGAGGATGTCCATATGACCCCTTTCGGGACGATGGTTTTGTTTCCAATTCCACCAGAGAGACTTCTGTTACCGACAGTTAAATTCTAGAGGATCTTAATGGTTTCTCTTTCCCAAGACAGTTCTTGGTTGTGCCTTTATCCCGTTTCCACGATGAATCTACAAGTCCGCGGATATTCTCAGTAGCATTCTCTCAGTGGTTTGAGAGCTCATACATCGAATCACTGGATGATATTCAGAACTACCACGTTCCTTAACTCATCCCCTCTCTTAGTTAGGCGGCACCCAAAGAACATAAGAATGTTCCGCTCCTAATCGAGGTTTTCTCTATCACCAGCTTTCGCCGATTGTGCCTGGCGATCGGTAATTCCAGCCAGGTTTGTAGACCCGAGAACTAGGGTCAAATTAGTGATGTTAAAGAGCTTATAGTTTATAATATAATAAAATCTATTAATGTATAAAAGTTTTTAATTTTAAGTGGCGGAAGGCTAGGGACTCGAACCCTAAAGGCCGTGAAGCCCGACAGATTTCAAATCTGCGCCCTAACCAATTCGGATGCCTTCCAAAAATATAAAAAGAGGGATAGTTTAAAAACATACCCAGGTTTAAGTAAATTACTCAGTTACAGCAGCTTCTGTTGTTGTAGCCGTTGTAGCCGTTGTAGCTGTTGTAGCAGCTTCAGTTACAGTCGCTGTCCCTACTGTTTCCGTAGTTGCTTCGGTTGCCGCTTCTTCTGAAGTTGCAGAAGGATCAAATGAGCAAGTGCCCATTGATGTAGCAACTACCAAGCAGCCAGCTACAAAGCTAATCTGAACCTTGAATTTGGCCCATAGTGATTTAAGTTTATCCATTTTATATTTCCTTTTTAAAATGTGCTTTTTGCACTTTGTCTTTATGACTCAATAAATATACACAATAAAGTAAAATTGTTTAAATAAAATATTATAAACACTCTTTATCAAAGCCTGCTATTTCTATTAAGCTTTTTAACATTATGATCTTGACATCGTTTACTTCTAATACACTTTTCATTTTATGCTTGGCTGATTCTGTTAGATATCCTTTTACTTCAATGTACGTATCGTGTTCTGGTAAATAAAAATCAGGAATATAATTTCTCTTTCTGCCTGATCTCATTAAATAAGGGAGCTTCATGTTTTCATCCCTTTCCCACCTGATATTAAGTTCGTCCAGTCTCATGGCCATAATAACTTCCCATGTGCTGTCCATTGAAACTAATTTACCATCTATCGTTTTATAGACAGACGGCTTTGACCATAGTTTCTTTTTCTTTTTATATTTTCTGCGTTTTGCCATATAAATAAGTATGGTGTTGAATGCATATTTATGAATGGTTTGGGGGGGGGATTAGCTCAGCTAGGAGAGCA
>Ga0302132_10001454_pt1 | contig 13615 bp, 8 predicted proteins | sample CB9_321_MG_FD_203113 | JGI IMG/M metagenome (GOLD analysis project Ga0302132, IMG submission 203113) | Marine microbial communities from Western Arctic Ocean, Canada - CB9_32.1 | ecosystem: Environmental > Aquatic > Marine > Oceanic | place: Canada: Western Arctic Ocean | collected 2017-09-19
GAGAAATCTTTTGACCAAATTTGTTTTTAAAACGCAGCCCTACGATCACCAGCGCGATGCTTTCGACATCAGCGCGGAAAAGATCAACTTCGCCCTGTTCATGGACATGGGCACGGGGAAGACGAAGGTGGACATTGACTCCATCGGGCACTGCTTCGAGAAAGGGGTTATAGACTTTGCCCTTATAGTAGCACCCAAGGGAGTCATCCGGAACTGGATACCAGAAATCGAGGCGCATTTACCGGATCGGATTGAGCGCGAGACAGTCCTGTGGAAGCCGAGCCTTACGAAGGCTCACCGCAAGGAGTTGAAGGATCTCGCCGAGAACACCGGGAAGCTCAAGTTCCTCCTGATGAATATCGAGGCGTTCTCCACGAGGAAGGGCGTCGATGTTGCGGAGTTCTTCGTAAAGAACTTTAAGGTCTTTATGACCGTGGACGAATCGACCACGATCAAGAACCGTCAGGCCAAGCGGACTAAAGCCATTTGCGCCGTGGGCCGTGGTGCGGTGATGCGCCGCATTCTGACGGGCTCACCGGTCACGAAGAGCCCAATGGATTTGTACAGTCAGATGGACTTTCTCAGTCCGGACATACTGGGCTTCAAGAGCTACTACGCCTTTCAGGGCCGCTACGCCGTCGTACAGAGGCGAAGCATGGGCGCGCACTCCTTTAACCAGGTACTGGGCTTCCAGCGTCTGGACGAGCTTACGGAGACGCTGGACAAGCACTCCTTCCGTGTTCGGAAGGAGGATTGTCTAGACCTCCCTGACAAGGTCTACATGCGGAGAGAGGTCGATCTTACGCCGGAGCAATCAGACGCATACGCGCAGATGAAGACTCTGGCACTGGCGCGGCTGGACAATGGTGACTTAGCCACTACCCAGAACGTGCTGACACAGATTATGCGTCTACAACAGATATGTCTGGGGAGTCTGACGGATGACGACGGGACCGTTCACCCCCTGAAATCTAACCGGCAGGCCGCACTATTGGACATATGCGACGAGATCCAGGGCAAGGCGATCATATGGGCGACATGGACCCGGGACATTCGCTCGATTGCCGAGGCCCTGCGCGACCGCTTTGGCGTACAAGCGGTCGCAACGCTCCACGGTGAAACCCCTGATTCTGAGCGCCAGCAGGTCGTGGAAACTTTCCAGGACCGGCAATCGGAGTTACGTTTCATCGTGGGGCACCCTAAAACAGGCGGCTACGGTCTTACCCTCACTGCTGCAAACACCGTGATATATTACAGCAACAGCTACGATCTGGAGCTACGGCTTCAGTCGGAGGACCGGGCTCACCGCATCGGGCAGGAGAACAAGGTGACGTATATTGATCTTATATCGCCCAAGACGATTGACGAGAAGATCGTGGACGCCTTGCGAAACAAGATTAAAATTGCGGACCTTGTCTTGGGCGAGGACGCGAGGGAGTGGCTACGGTGACGAAACCCCTAGTTGTCGGCCAGCCGGGTTAGGCTAGCGAGGTCCAGGTGCTGCCGTCAAAGATGCGGGCCGATTTGCGGTGGTCCTTGTCAATATCGTAGCTGCAATGGACCCACCCGCTTGCTGGGTCTCCTTCCTTGTAGAACTCAAGGATTAGCTGGTCGAAGTCGCAATTCTCCATGACCCAGAGCGCCACGTCTTTGTTATCGATGCCCGGCACCTCGAAGTCCACGGCATTTCCTGTGACGTGCTGCGACGTTGGGGACGAACCGATTGCGCGGTTCAGTTCAGGGCAGCGGAACCCGCTGCTGGGAACGAACGGGACGCCATAATGCTCCCGGACAGGCTCAAGGATCTTGCTGCAAAGCACGAGGAGGTTCTCCAGCGCTTCGCCGTTAGGGGTGTTGTCTATCCCCTTGCGCGTTGCGGTAGAAGACTTTGTAAGCTCGCTCAGTGAAAAGTGCGTGGATAACATCATCCGACTAACTGCCTTGGTTTACATGGGACCGACATGATCCCGGATTCTTCCATCCGGCCTACACCACTACCGGCACCACCTGTTACGTGTCCGCCATGACGAAACTGGGAGAACACCGTATCGTTCGGCCAAAGCCGTGCCCCTTGGGCCATTACGCTGTCGTCAACGTTCCCGGACAAGCGCCCCGTGGGCCGCGTCCCCAGGGGCTTTGCGTGACTAAGCGCGGATGCGGGAGAGGGGCCGTTGCTCTGAGAAGCATTGGCTGCCATTCGTCGGGCCGGTGGCTGCAAGGAAGTCTGGGGGCCAGGGCTGTAACCTTCGTCCACTCCCTGATACGAAGGCCTTTGCAGGCCGGGAGGAGCGGATGACTGGTCGACGGGGGTGTACTCTTCGTCAAAGGCCTCTTCTAAGGTCTCCTTAGTAAACCGACTCGCAGCACCGGGCCTTTTTTGAAACCCGCGATACACGGCTTTCGGCACGTTAGGGATGTCCACAAGGAATTTTGCAAAGGTGTCTACAAACCCGGTGCCTAAATCAAGCGTCGTCCTACTTAGATCAACTGCTTTTTGAGGGGTGAGGGCGGCCTCTATGACAATATCTTTGATAACATTCCCGGTTATGTTTTTCCCTACGCCCCGGAGGTAGCGAGCGCCCGCACCTGCCGCAACAAGGCTGTTTATAAAACCAACTCTTTCTGCGGCTTGAAGACCCAGGATGCGGCCTAGATTCCCCCAAGCTTCCATGTTGAGGGAATCTTGTATCTCAATCTTAGTTTCAACACCACCACCGCGACGGGTCATTAATCCAGGCTCAAAGGCGACTTCGGCCAGTCTGTCTAATCCATCAAGGAGGTTGGGGTTGTCGGGGAAGACTTCTTGAATAATAGTTCGGACTTTGGGATTCGCCATTACTTCCCTAAAGGACACCGGGTCAAAAGCACTGGCTCGGATGTCCCCAACAGTAACTTGGAGAGAATCTGTCCTTGTCGTAGAACGACGGAAAAGCTCCGCTATTACAGATGACTTAAACCCGTTCTGCGCCGGTTTGTTGTCGCCGAGTATTGAAAGAAACTCTTTAATTTGTGTTTGGGGCTGTGCGTTATTGGCATCCGTGACCATGTCAAAAAGTTTACGAACAGCCTCTCCGGGGTCGGCTTTTATGACTTGAGCAAACATAGAGTCTTCAGCGTATTGTTTGCGCCGGAACCCCAGATAATCCACGTAATCGTCTATGGTAGAGCCGTTCAGGCTTATACTGCCGTTGTTTACCAACTCAGTTAGTTGTGTTCTTGCTTTGTCTCTCAGAAGGTTGTTCAGTACCGACACCTGCTCAGTAAGACCGTCGGCCTTCGTAAGCAATCTGGGAACAATAGACCGTCCGTTAGATTCTAAGAAGTTTATTACCGACCTGTTTTCTTGCCGGAAAGAGTCTAAAGACTTGGAATCCACCCCCCCTGTAAATTGCAACGCCATGCGTTCAAGAAGTACGTTCTCAGCAAGTCCCAGCGCGCGGGGCGACGGGGTTGCCCCGGTCGGTATTTGTAGTTGCGAGAGGCCGCCGGGTATGTCGCCTTGAGATACCCTCACAAAAGGAGAGTCCGGACGATTCAGAAGAGAACTCTCGCCTTGGATGCCAAAAAGGGCTTCGTCAAAAACAGCTATCGGAGTGCCTTCAGCGTCCAGTTGGACAACTCCATTGGCATCTTTTTTTATTGTAACATAATCAGGAAGCTCCATAGTTGCTTCCCAAAGCTTTCTTACAGCGCTATCTCCAGCGCGGATGGAGGCTCCAGCGGGTAAAGTTACGTCCGGAAGAACCTCCGCCTCCGTGACAAAGTTCACGCCCTTTTTAGACATGCTCTCTGCCTGGGAGTCCAACACCCGGTGCTTTATAGTAGAGGCCTCCTTGGCAATGCCTAGGCTGGCAGCGTCCAAACCGGGGAAGACCTCTGTAGAAACAAGCTGCTCCACCACTTTTCTGGCCTGCAAAAGGTTCCTGTAGCGAATACCTTTCTTATCCGGTTCGTTCCTCATAGCAGTCGCTATATCCGAAACAACATCAGTAACATCTTGGGCCGATGTTGGGCCGTCTAGTCTCCCGCCCTCAGGAAGAGGCTCGCTGTCCCCCAGGTATCTCGATGTAATATCATCGATTTTACTCTGGGCCTTACTTGCGGCATCATCTAACGGGGTAATTTTTTTGTATAAGGCCTTGATTGCCGGAGAGGCTGTGGTGCCGTCGCCCAACAGGGCTATAGCCCTCTTCTGCTGTGCTATACTGTTGAAAACACTTTGGTATCCTCGTGGTGCAAGACCGGCAGCCGCCGCACTTAGCTTCCAGTCAATGTCTGGGTTTCCTTCAAAATCGGCTATCGCACGAACGATACTGTCGTCGGGGGCATTCTGTTTTGCCCTTTCGATGAACTCATCAAGGGACCGGGTCTTTTCTTCGAGATCGACCCTCTCTTTTACGAGTGTGTCGTCTACAGATTTTTGAAGCTCCGCCCGTTCTGCTACCGCAGTGTTCCTTTGTCGTTCTAGGTCGGTAATCCGGCCTTCCGCCCCGGATGCCGCGTCCCCTTGTTTTTGCTGCTTTTTAATAACAGCCAAGATAGAGTTGCCACCGGCAATCTGGGCAATCTCCTTGGCGTTTCTCCCGGGATTAGCCACCTCTGCTTTGGTAAGGCTTCTTATCTCGCCAGCGGCCCATTCTGACGGAGTCATCCCGGCTATAGGTTCTCCGTTGGAACCCACGGATCCGTCCGGGAAAACTATATCGGTTTCCGATTTTGCATTTATTCCATCGACCCTGCCGTAAGCGGCTTTTTCAAAGCCTCGGAACTCTCGACCCACGTCGTCGTACTGCCCTCTTAGTAGACTGCCTACATGTAATTTCTCATCGGAACTTAGTTCATCTACTGATTTAAGACCCCTCTGACGCAAGAGACGGTCTATTTTTTTGTTCCAGAACTCTATGCGCACGTCCGCCGCTTCTCGGGCCGACTCTAACGTCCGCCGCATGTTGCTCCCAAGATCCGCTTTAAGGTTATTTACAGAGTCCTCTAGTTCCGGAGTCAGAAAGGCGCGTTCGGAACCTGCGACACCCAGAGGCTGTCCTTCCATGACAAGCCTTCGCCGGGTGTGCTCGTACTTCGGAAGCTTCCCCTGGTTAATCGCGGCGCCGTAGTCGGCGTCCCACTCTTTATTGGAGCCTCCTTTGTTCCCATTAAAATCAAGGTCCTCAAAACCTTTCTTAAACGTGTTTTCAATGTAGTTAAAAAACTGTTCGCGGCGAGTCACAAGGCCGTGGGCTTGCGATTCAAAGAACCTTGCTGCGACGTTCAGATCAGAGTCATTAACCGCGGCCCGGAGTACGTTTTCATAAAAGTTTGCGGTGCGGCCTAAATTGCTGGTTTGGACATCGGTGACTTTGATATATTCCTCTAGGCGAGCAACTTCCTTGGGGTCCGCGTTGGGACCCAGTGATTCTAGCTCGCCGCGAGCAAGGCGAGCCTTTTCTCTAAGAATATTGGCCTCGCTTCGCGCAAGTTCCGAAGTGGTGAAAACTAAACCAGAAGCCTGATCCACACCCTTGCCGGTTCGCAGGGCCTCCGCCAGAATATCTGACGTTTCAAGAACACCCTTCTGGTTTAAAGGGCCTCTACCGAGACCTCTTCTTTGTATGAACCTTGCCGCTGCTCTATGGGGGCGAAGTAGGGGATCTATTATGCCCTGTGTTACTATTGGCCGGATGCCCGGAAGTTGCAGAAGACCCGTCAGGGCGCTCCGAGCAATTAGAGGACCTGTGAAGCCTGTCCCCAGAGCGACCGCCCCTTTAAGAAACGCTGACGCTTCCGGGTCAACTTCATTCAGGGCGGATAAAGCCGCCTCCGAAGACGCCGCGGAGGCGACCCCGAAAGCCACTTCGCTTACGTTTTGCTTCGCGCCCCGCATCGTCCGGTAGGAATAAAGTTCCCCGGCTTTGTCTATAAGACTCTTATCCTTCCCTTTGGCAATGTCTATAAGACTCTGGTATTTTTCGGGGCTGGGTACTCCAACGTCTTTAATTTCTTTTTTAAGGAGGTCCCTGAAAATACGAATTCCGCCCTGTCCGAGTTGCGCGATACCTACGGCGAACTTTACCTGAAGGGCCCCCAGTACTCCCACGTCAAGAGCACCCCCGAGGATTTTTTCGCCTATAGAATCCTCCCTTGGTGCAGGGGTAAAGTCGCGGCCTATGTAATCTTCGAAGATTCTAAAACCCCAGTTCTTCTGGGTCCACTCGTCGTATGCAGGGGCCGCTAATTCCAACCGTTTCCGCATGGCTCTAGAATCTATTTTAGAGAAAGCCTTGCGGCCTGCCTTCGTATACTTTCTTTCTTCCGCCAAGTTTTCTGGGGTGTACCCCGTGAATACCTCGAAGCCCTGCTCTAACAGGTTTCTAGGACCCGGAATATAGGAGAGCAAAAGAGCCGCATCCCCGAATATTCCCGGAATGGCGGGGATCATACCCCGCACAGCCGGCTTAAGCACCCTGTTATAGGTGTCTCTTTGATCCTGATTCCCTAGTTTAAGAAAGTCCTGCGATAATCTGCTCGCCAACTCCCGCCCTGCCTTGCTCCCAAAAGTTCCGGCGCTGCTCGTGTCCATATGTCTCCTAAAGGCCTTCTCGGGCCAGGCACTAGACACGTCCGTCGTTAATCCCGTAGCAAAGTTCTTTAACCGGTAGCTATAGTTGTTACCGTCAGCCGTGCTCCCCAAGAACATTGCTTGGATGTCTGTATGCGGAGTCGTAAACCACGACGCGGCTTCTGCTTGCGGCACTACTTGCGGCACTACTTGCGGCACTACTTCGGGTATATCTACCATATTCATTCCCTCAGAGTGTCGCGGTAAGAATAATAACCCGTGATACCATTTAAGACACGCTTTTTGGCCTCGGCCTTGGATATTTTAAGGTTCTTTTCGACGTTTTCGATTAACTGATCTAACTCCGACTGCCCCCGCGCGCTCACTATGGTATCTTTACTAAAGGCAGGATTCTGCCCCGTTCTATAAGATAACGTAGGAACCTGAAACGCGCCGAGATACATACTATCCTTCAGGCGACCCTCTCTCCGAAGAGCTTCCCTCGTGTCCTGTGACAGGGTTGGCGCAAATTGGCCGCTCTCTTTAAACCGGGTCCCCCCATAAAAGCCGTGGCCGTGCCACTCGTTTTTCGTAGAGGCCTCCGAAAGGTCAACACCTATGCGGGTTACCTCTTCTAGGGTTTCCCTTTCAAAAGCCGTAGACCCGCCGAATTTTTTGACAATGCCTCCAATTTCTTTTTCAAGACGACTTAAGTGTTGGTCTATCAGAAGCTTGTTTATGTTCGTGCCCTTACTAATGTCTGCGACAAGTTTTTTATAGGCTTCCGCGTCCGCGTTACTGAGTCGGTCATCGCCGAATTCTTCTTTTCCCTGTCTACGGGAAAGGCCCTCGGACAACCTATCCGAGGCCACTGTTAGAGCCGTCCAATGCGGAGCCATGTCTCCTGCGAGGATGTCTTGCCAGCCCACAGTTGCTGCAAACGACGCCAAAGTCCCCGTAAAAAAGCCCTCGATTTTTGTTTCGCGGGCGGCGTTCTTAAAATTTATGAGCGCTTGGCGCAGAGCCAGCCTCAGAGCAATCTCTTCTTGCCTAGGCGCACTCTTAGTTTGCAACGCCTCCTGTTTCGCTGCCAGTTTCGCTGCCGCCTTTTGGATAACCGCCCGGTGCTGCTCTTCATTATCGTTGGCTCTAAGCAACACCTCGCCAAGGACCCGCTCTATGCGGAGGCGGTCTGTAACAACCTCGGGATTGTACCCGCCTCGGATACCTTTGTTGGGGTCACCCAATTTAGATATATCCATGGCTCTTGGGAAATGTTTGGTTGCTATCTTGACCCGATAAGGACTCTGATTAATCTGCTGCGTGTTAGTTGGGTAAACTACTGAGGGGTATACATCTACCGGGTTAGCTGCGGGGTCATCCCGCAAGGCTTTGGCGGCTCCCTTCACAGTTAGCCCTTGTTCTACACGGTTTTTAAGAAAGGACTCGTTGGTGTAGCCGACTTCGGGAACATCGGTAGCGCCGTACAAAAGCTGCGGCGTAAGCCGTAAAATACTATTGGCTGCCGTCACAACTCGTCCTTCCCGCGCCAGCGCCCCCGTAGTACCCATTTCGCCTTTAATTAAATTCGCAGCACTGTCAATCTTTCCCTGCAAAATTTTCTGATACATTTCGGGTAATGGCATGTCCTTGCTTCGGTCCCCAGGGAACGCTTGGTCAACAGCCCAGAACGGAAACTTGCCGGCGTTTGCGAGTTCCGGTTTATAAATCACTGCGGAGCGGTCGGTAAGAGGCATGTTTGGGCCCCTCGTCATCGCTTGAACGGTACCAAAGGCGTTTGCCAGTAAAACGCGCCTATCTGCACTGGATCTTTGCGCGTCGGTTTCTTCGGTTCCTGTGCCTTCTGCAAGACTATACTTTGCCAGATCGCCCGGTTTAGCGAGTACCTGTCCCTTTAGAAGAGGCTGCACCCTCATCGTTACTATGTTGTAAGGTGCTCCGGTTCCTTTTTGCTGACGAACTTGGGTCCGTCCTTCGCCGCCCACTTGCGGGACAAAGTTCCATTTATTGTCTGCGCCTTTCGCGAGAACGTATTGAACGGCTTCCGTTAGGCCGTCCTTGGTGTCCGTAGGCATCAGTTCTTCGGCAAGGTCCCGCCTATCTTTGGCGCTGCCCCTCGCCGCTGTCCAAGCGGCCATCTTCCGCTGGCGCTCTTCCTGCCGCTCCGCAAGTTTGGTGGCAGACCGCTGCTTCATCAGGGTCCCAGCTATTGTAGAAAAATCCCCTGCAATAGGCGCAATCAAAGTGCGCCCAAGCGTCCCGGCAGGGCTCTCTCTCCCCTCCGGAGCCGCACCCATGGCAGCAAAGCCGCGGCCCATCAGGGACAGGGCAAATTGCAGCTTGGCAAAATCTGTCGCTTCCTTGTTCTGGGCGGCGTAGTCCGTCGTGCCCAGATAAGCCTTAAACTCGGCTTCTTGGTCGCGGACGGCGTCCCAGTCGGTTTTAAACCCGAGATTCTGCGAACCCAAAGTTTTATAAACATTCCCGAACGCGGTAGTTCTTGGGTCAGCCATGATTAACTCCTGTTAGACCATGCCTTGGCCCGTGGGCCCTGCACCTTGCATCATGGCTTGCATCATCTCTGGATCCATCGGCGGGCCCCCTTGTCCGGGAGCCATCGGCGGGCCGACGGGCCCTTGGGCCATGCCGCCAACCGCGTTGACCAGTGCCCCTGTTTCGGCGGACATGCCGTCGGCTACCGCGCCCTTCACGGAAAGTTCCGCAATGCCGCCACCCATGCCGCCAACTTCTGCAAGCTCCTCCTGCATCAGGGCACCAATGCCTTGATCCAGTTGGGCAAGCTGAAGAGTGGGCTGCACGAGAGCGAGTACAGAATCGGGTGTCCGGGCAGCGTCCTCTGGTCCGACGACCTCTGCAAGACGTGAGCGGTACGCTTCAACGTCGGCGTCCTCGTCCCAGACAGCGTTCATAATGTCTCTGAAGCCGCCCGCATTTTCCAGATTCTGTATGCTTCGGCCCACTTCCTGATCAACAGCGTTTCCGACCTCGGACGACATGGCCTGCTGGAAGAACTTCGCGGCCTCCGCCTGCTGCATCTCCGGGGGCATGCTATCAATCTCTTGGGAAATCCTCTGCATCTCCGGATCCATCCCGCCTTCCGGGGGCATCATTTCACCCTGGGGGGGCATCATCCCGCCTTCCGGGGGCATTATCTCACCTCCCGGGGGAGGCATCATTTCACCCTGGGGGGGCATCATCCCGCCATTTGCCATCCGAAACATCCGTCGATCATATACACCCGGCATCATAAAACCCTTTTTAAAATAAACCGCCAGCTTTAGCGGCAGCCGTCGCCCCAAGAAGACCCGTTCCTAAAGCACCGAACTGCTGAAACATGGAGGGGGCTTGAGCAGAAGGAGAAACCTGCGAACCAATCGAAGAAGTACTGGAAGGCGCACCTTTATAAATGTCGCTCAACCAGGACAGGCGCGTCATTGGTTCGTACATCTGACGCTGCTTGTTCTGGTAATCAGTGTTCAAAGCCGCCTGATTGGTTTGCCTTTGCAGACCACCCAGGGTTTGCATTGCCTGCATCTCCTGTAGACCCTGCATTTGAGCCTGCTGTGCGGCACTCAACTGCTGTACGCCCATGTTTGCTTGGGCTTGTCCAATGTTGCCATACATGGAAGCAATGCCTTGCTGCTGCTGCGCCGCGGCTTGCTGGCGACGCATTGCGTTTTCATAGGCTCCCTGCCCCTGCGACGCGACAAACTGGCTCTGTCCTTGAGCACGGCGCTGTTGGTCGGCAAAATCACTCTGCGCCTGCTGCATGGCATTTTGATAACCCGATTGGCGCATGCCAACGGCAGACCTTGCCTGTTGCTCTAGGACGTTGCGTCCTAGCTCGGCAGACTGCAAACCTTGACGCGAACCCCCAAAAGCGCCTGCCTGTACGGCGGCAGCATTTTGCTGGTTGCCTGCAATGGTGCCTTCTCTTCGGATGTCGCTTAAAGCCTGTTGTACAGCTTTATCCTCATAAGGATTCATGTACGAGGACACACTACTTGGATCAAAACCCTGCGCCGTATAACCCGGCCCACCGCCATAATACTGCCCGTAAGACCCTTCAAGAGTGCTTCCCGCCTGACCCAAGGCACCCATGGCTTGGCCCATGGTGCCTATTCCGGTTCCCAAGGTACCTCTTCCGCTCTGCGCCAACCCCCGGTATCCGCCAATACCCCCGGCCTGCCCCGCCCGTCCGGCAGCCCCCTGCTCCAACTGGGACAGGGAGGCGACTTGTTGCCGGGGAAGATTTAGTGGTGTACTGGCAAGGTCTTTACCTGACTCTAAAAGACCTAGTTTATAGGCCTCGATTTCCGGGGCTTCGCGGACAGTTTGTTCTGAATAAGTTCTATCGACCATGGCTACGCCCTCATTTCAAAGTTACGCATCATGTTGTAGAGATTCTGAGCCCCCCGGTAGCGGTTGCCTTGACCGGTAGGGTCCGCACCCCGCACAGAGCGGGAATTCAGGACAAATTCGCCGTCCGAAAGCATTGCAGGAATGTCGTCGGAGCGCTCGGTTCCGGGGCCCTCTACAAGCATTTCGCGGCGCGGATACTGCGCTGCGCCGCCATTATTCATGTGCCGTGGCGGAAGCTCCATCAGTCCGCCGCTATTGGCATACTGGTTACCGAACTTGTACGGGTTCAGGGCATCTTTAGGAATGACATAATCTCCCGGATTTTCCGCAAATAATTTGTTCTTGGCCCACTCTTTCTTCTTCTTTTCCCACGCTTCGTCGGACATTCCGGGATCGCGTTTCGGCTCGTCAAACGCCCCTCCTGCGTACGCGGCAACGCCCAGAAGGGCTGTAGTGGGACCATATCGCTGATAGATATTAGGCCCTGCCTCTGCGCGGGCCTCCGCTAACCCCGCCTTTGTCGGTTTCATACCGTGGAGGCGTCCACCGCCCCGGTGGTCTGTCATATAGGCGTTGTCGGCAGCGATTCTTGCCTCCAGGATCTCTTGGGGAGATTTGCCGCCCCCAAACATGTATTTATCCACAGTTTTACCTTTGTCTCCGAATATCTCCTCCAGCAAACTGGGCTTCGCTACGGGGCGTAGCTTCGCTACGGGGCGTAGCTTCGCTACGGGGTTTAAAGAGGCGCGCGCCTGTCCCGCCTGGGTCGGACTCAAGGGGGCGTACTTCTCTAGGGTAGTTAAATCTTCTCCCAAAACCCTTGGGTCGGCTGTCGAGACGGGCATCAGAAAATCGTCGGCGGGATCGGCGACGAAAAAGCCGCTGTCCTGAGCGGCAGTTGGCTGGATAAAGTCCACAGGTTTTATAGGGGAGGCAATTCCGGAGGTGCTGCCGGGCAACGGTGTAGTTGTCACCTTCGGGCTCGGGCCAAGACCCGCGGTAGCTACTTCATTGGAAACCGCACCAGCATCCGCCGCGCCAGCAGGTGCTGGGGCCGGGTACAACGACGTATAGCCCTCACTTCCAAGGATCCCCCGATTAAAAGAGCCTGGGATATCAGATAAGGCATGGTAGGGGGCCTTGAGCCCGCCCAAAAAGCCCGCGCCAAAGCTTGTCCCAGTAGGTGCCGTGAAGCCCTCATACACGGCCCCGCCAAGGTAGGACATGGCAGCACCCTTCAGGACATCTCCCCAGGAGCCCCCGGTGGCCTTCGTGTATACCGCCGACGCCAGAATACCGCCGATACCCGGCAAAATCATGTTGCCTATAAGAGGCACGATAAGAGGTGCCGCAGATTTGATGATCTTTTTAACACTTTTGAAGATCTTCTTGAAGAAAAACTCCGGCATCCCAGTATCGGGGTTAATGCTATTAAGCTCGCTCCCCACCACGTATTCATCGGGGTTCAACCCCATGTCACGCATCTGCGCGAACAGCATCTCCTTGACCTGGGGATTTGCGTCTAAAACTTCCGTCGGAATGACCGTCTCGCCCTCGGCAGCGTGGACAACGTAAACGTCTCCATTTCTGCCGAATTCCGCCAACCGATCCGCCTGCTCCTGCATGGAGCCGATACCAACCGGGGCAAGATCATAATCCGCAGAGGCGCGAATGAAAGATTCAATACCGGTGTTTGATGGGGTATATGTTTGCTGTAGCATCACGATAGCTCCAATACGTTCGCAAAGACCTGAATCTTCGACGCAACATCGCAATTGAAAACGAGCGTGTCTCCGGGATCAAGAACAAAAGGACCTGCGAGCGACACGTCTGCGGTGGCAGAGGACGAAGCCAAAGTAGCCATCGTGACCTTCTGCAAGATCACCGTTACCGAAGCGGAGCTATCGGTTATTTTGGAGTATACCACCACCGCTCCCGTATGGCTATTGTACATGTTTATGTTTTTTACCAGCGCAACGGTGGCCGCTGGGCAGGTGTAAGCGGTCACATCCCCCGTGGCCCCGACAATAGTGACGATGTTCTTGTATGCAGAAGCCATTAGTCCATAAACCAGTTCAGGCCATTGGTGTCGTCTTCCCCGCTAATGACAGCGGGTATTTCAATGCGGGTGAGGGCGTCCTCAAGAGTGCGAACAAGGCGCATCATCGTATCAAAGTCGTATTCCGGTGTTACCAACGGAAGGGAGGTTTCCAGTAACCTTGCCACTAGCGACCCCCATCCGGTCGGATGTCCAACCGCACGTCGCCCAAGGTCCAAGCGACATCAGCCGCGCTGCTCTCGACCCGAAGCACCGCCGAACGTGACCGAGACCGGACAAAAGACTGTTGCGTGGTGCTTGTGACGGCGTTCGTGGAGTTGGTAGCAAGGGTGTCGCCAGGAAAATTACGGGTCTTCAGCACGTAATTTACGGAGGTGTCGGAATCCGAACTTGTTATGTCTATGTCCGGAATAATCCGACTTACAAAGGCAAACCGGTCTCCGTCGCCAATAGAGAAGACAGAAGATTCAATAAACGGGGACATAGCCACACCATCTGCCGTGGTCCCTGTTTCGTGGTCGTAGATGTAGTTGAGGCTACTAGCGACCCCTGCGGCACGGGGCTTGTCGTGGAGACCGAAATCGACCCACGCGGTT
>Ga0302132_10001456_pt1 | contig 13612 bp, 8 predicted proteins | sample CB9_321_MG_FD_203113 | JGI IMG/M metagenome (GOLD analysis project Ga0302132, IMG submission 203113) | Marine microbial communities from Western Arctic Ocean, Canada - CB9_32.1 | ecosystem: Environmental > Aquatic > Marine > Oceanic | place: Canada: Western Arctic Ocean | collected 2017-09-19
TTATTTTCACCAATCGATTCGTATACTAGACAGATATTGACCTGCCTCTCGATCATAGAGGCAGGTGTTGTGATTATCATTTCAAGTTGCCCTGAGTGTAAATGTAGTCGCATGTCTCCCAAGGAAAATGGGTCTTGGAATCTGTGTTCCGACCACTGGTCGGTACGCTTTTCACAATCACAATCGCTGTTGTCGATAGCGATGAATTCAGATTCAGATGCCGGAGCTAGCGTTGCGCGCAAGCGCCATAATCGTGCACCATCTTCGTCCAAAAGAATCTGCCACCACGGTGAGGCTGCCAAGATCCAGCCGATGGTACCCAGAGGCGATGAAATCGCATGCGTAATGCCCTTTTCTCGTAGTGTTTCGATATCATCACTGAGAATTGCACTTGTGATTTGCGGATGGATTTCAGCGCTGATTTTCAATAAACCCAGAGTTGGAACTGCGGTAACTTTGACCCCATCTTCCGAATGCCAAACATGACCCCAATGAGCGTTTTCATTGTAGATTATCGAGCCATCAGGTAATTCAGCCAATGCTTTTTGGATTTCTATGTCGCCATCTGAAAGTGCATATAATTCCTCATGTGATTCAAGCATGACGAGAACGGTTTGGGCGCTAATGACCTGAATCAAGGCGATAGCGGCGATTAAGATGCTTATTTTTCGTGAGCAATGTGGATCTGCGCCAATCATCAGTAATGATTTGGTCTCTTGACCCTGAACTCTCATCGAAGTACTTTCTGACCACCACAACCCAACCAGGACTGCCAAGGGAATATGGAAGGCGTGTAATCCCATCGAGTATAGTGAGAGGGAGAGCAAACTGGCGATTGGAATCTGTTCCAAACCCTCGGTCAGGTGAACAAAGGTTAGTAACCAGTTCAGACCTAACCACAGAGTGATGATTTTTGCTTCGATATTGTCGCGTAACTTCCATGCTGCAATCAATCCAAAGATCAATAGAAAACCACTGTAGACCAATAATGGCCTTCCTCCTTGCCAACCATATTCCGCCAATACCGCTACATCGAAAAGACGTGGTGCAAACCAGCCCATGGCGAAGGCGAGGGCGATGGTTATGATGCTAGCGGAGACGATGATCAATCTCTGCCATCCTTCGTCGGCTTCGATATTTCTACCAATCGCTATGTGTGCGACCATCAATGTCGAGAGATAGATCGCACCGGTTGGATGAATCAAGGCAACCGAAATCGTCGCTGCGACAAAACCGAAGGTATGATGGCGACCTCTGGTCGCACTTGGTCGTAGTAATATCAGCAAGCCGACGACCAAGCCCAAGAGGCTGGCGATGGTCGGCCAACCCGAATCGTGAACCTTGGCGAATATACCCGCTCCCAAACCCATTGCTAACAATAATTGGGGCCCACAACCGTGCCGATCGCCAGCACCTGCTAGTCCGAGCAATAAGAATAAAAACGCGGTTTGGCCAACTTGCATAACGCTGCTTGCAGCATCGATTGCTAGAGTGGTGGCAAGCCAAGCACTCAACGATGGCAGTGCAGGAGGATAGGTCCAATACCCCTGAGAGGGTGATGGCAATTCCAACGAACCTCTGCTGACAAGAGAATCGGTCAATACCGAGAAACCAACCCAATCGACACCCATTGGTCTTTCAAATAGAATAAGGGGTAATAATGCGATTATCGCTGCACCTACTAACAGTGGATAGAACCAGGTGCTGCGAGAATCCTGAATCCATCTTTGGGTCGTCGCTTCATCATCAAGCACCTCATCGGCAATCACCTCACCTCCCATCGCCGCTTCTAATTTTAACCAAGGTGACATCTCTGCAGTTTCCTCAACACGGTGTCTAATCACGTAAAGACCAAGCAGGTTGACCAACAAGATGCACAGACTTATTTCCAACCATGTCCAACGTTGTGTAATCAATACATAGAGCCCTGAAACACCAAACACAAGCAATAGGCCCAGTGCTGGAGCGAGAAGGAAACGCCTTGTTCGGTCAGCACTACCGTCGAGAATTCGGGCAAGGCCAAGCCCGGGAAGAATGGCGATGAGAAGCAATACGACCACCCCCAGCATCACTATCCCTCAGGGAGGTAATTGATGAGTCTTCTCGGATAAAACTCATCAACCCGCAGCCTTTAGAGAGACTATGCATCACGTCATCGATATCGCAGATGATTATTGGGTGCACGATTTCACCAGAGGATATGATGAGGATTTCGTTTGTCCTTATCGCAACGCAATCGGCCGTTATGATGAGATTAGGCCGGGGATGTATCCGCAAGAAATATTCGAAGGAAAAAGGGATTTGCACATGGGTATCGACATCGGTGCTCCTGCTGGGGAGGAGATTTACGCATTCAGTAATTGTGTGGTTCACTCAAAGGGTATCAATAGCGAAGACGGTTCATACGGTCCAACCATTATCACCAAACATGATTTTGAGGGCAAGGATTTGTGGGCTCTCCACGGTCATCTTTCACTTGATAGTTTAGATCACGTCGAGGTCGGCCAGAAGATTGTCGAGGGCGAGGTAATCGCTTTTGTCGGTAGTATGGAGGTAAACGGCGGTTGGAAACCCCATCTACATCTGCAATTATCATGGCGAGAACCCGAGGGAAACGATATGCCCGGCGTGGTTGAAAGAATTGATAGGGAATCGGCTCTCAAACTCTATCCCGATCCCCGAATCGTGCTTGGGCCAATTTACTGATCGACGCTTTGTAAGTGTGCTTTCAGTGCGAGAATCGGCTCGATACTGGCTGGGTCTTTGCCATGGAGAAGTCCAAGTGCGATTGAAAGCCAATCCATGGTGATGCACAGATGTAGCAAGGCCTCAATCAAAGATGAGCCCTCACCGTGAATCCTCCACGCGGTTTCAGTAGGACAATTAGCGACAAACCAATCCATACGTTGTTTTACACGTTGGCCAATTCCATCCCAGGTCAAGATCAACAAACCTTGTTCACTCGAGCTTGGATCGTTATCATCTCCTACCCCCCCCCAAGCGACAATCTCGTTATGATTCATCTCTGGAATCACACCTATACGTGCGAATCGGGCCGAATTTTCATTGAATTGATTCTTCATTCTCACCAAGGAAGGGTGTAATTCATTTGGTCCTAGTAAAGCGATATCGTGGTCCATCAAGGATAGTGCAAGCGATGCGATTGCCCCCTCGGGTTCGGCGATGATATCGCATGCTTCATTTGCGATTTTCAAGCGGGATATCATCGCATCATCGATCATCTCCGGCAGAATATCCAATTGGTTGAGCAAAGATAATTGTCGACTGAATAGGTGACCAAAAGCGGTTCTAGGTGGTTGGCCACCCGGAGATGAAATCAAATGTACATGTTCGTGAAGTTCGCTTAACCCTGCCAGCACTCCGCCGCTGGAAATAACGATGATAGTTCCACCTTCTTTGGCAGCTATTTCTACTGCGCTGATGGTTTCCTCGGTATTGCCCGAATGAGAGGTAGCGATGATTAGGTGTTGCTCATTCCACCATGCAGGAATTTCATAAGAGCGAGAAATAGTCACCGGCAAGGTGCCAAAGCGGTCGCAGAGAATCGAAAGGAAATCGCCACCAGCCGCTGAACCACCCATGCCCAAGCACAGGATACCTTGCCATGGGGTTTCTGCGACATTCTGCAACCAAGGGTGAAGGTTTCTTCGCATCACGTCGAGCCCATTTTCGATATCGTCGACAAAAGACCGAGTGTGGCCAATCATGTCCTCTCTATCCAATGCTTCAGCCAATCGAACAATGCCTTCACTCATATTTTCACGTCCCCTTGCAGTAACGGTAATGCAAACCATTCGCCTTCGATGCGGGCAAGACGCAATTTGGACCCCACTACATGGTCATATGCCAAGCGCACAGCATCCATCTGCCAATTGTGAGGGTTGAGGAATTCGGCAACCGATGAATCCTCACTCACAGCATCTATTACCAAATGGTCTTGCATTCTCGCCACTACAGTCGCATATTCCAAATCACGCCATGTCGCCCCAGTTCTTTCTTTGCGTTCTACCTTAGAGAGGATTGCTCCTTCTCCGCTCCACGATGAGATACGCCACAATTCCTCGCGCCAGCGCACCACATCTCCTAGATCATAACCCGGTTTTCGGTAAAGTAAGGTCATCCTACTGAGGTCGGCGCCGTCTTTACGGCCGATTACGGAAGAGGTGGTGGTGATTTGGCCGCCAAATTGGCTGACCAATTGCCGGCTCCAATTCTTGGCCAAACCCTTTGAGCCAAGCACGACATCGTAGCCACCGGTAACCGGACCTTCACTGGTGACGAAAAACATCGGATCGCGCTCTAAATTTGCGATTAAATCATCGAGGGTCGCTCGCAGAACCGTATATTCTTCGTCGGCAAGTTTTCTTGCACTTGAGCGCAATTGCACTGTGGCTTCGAAGTAATTGCCGTCGCGGCGGCTACAGGTTAGACAAACGGCATTGGATTTCCTTGCCCGCATCTGATGTGTCTCTTCATATCCGAGTCCTGAAATCGTGCCGCCTATTTGCAGGTAAATCAGGGTGTTACGGTCGTCTACCTTTCTTGTTTCTAGCCCTATGGCAATCCCTTCAGCCTCGTCATGTAACTTCATATTGGTTTCAACCAATTCATGCCACAATTTGTCATCGCTGATTTCTATCCATCTTCCGCTGAGGCTTGTCAGGTCGCAACGCGGGCATCGCGACCAATTGACATTGGTTGGTATTTCAGCCAAGATATTGCGCTTGCGAAAGCAATTTTCACACATCCTTTCGCCAAATAATGGGGGTGGCGAGCCACAGACAATGCAAAACGCTTCCCCTAAGTCCATGACTTCCCCTAGTCGATGGCAGGTGCTATTCTTCTTCAATCTGCGCGTTGAATAATGCGTTATTCCTCTGAGTTGTTAAGCGAGGCTTCGACTGCGGATAGTCTAGCCTCGAGATTTTTGCTACGCGAAAGCACGGTCCAAGTCCAAATAGCAAGACCAATCAACATACCAATATATGCTACTGCGAGGTAAATCGTGTCTTCCATCAAATCCCCCCTTTATCAATAGTATCTTGAATATCGATTAGCCTGCTTTCCATTTTGGTCAGCTGGATGCCGCAGATGATGTGGCCGAGAACGAGCATGGTGAAAGAGATGGCTCCAAGCGCTAACACCATTCCCATGTCGGAATTCAAACTCCCCTCACTGGTAGCAACCACCGGCCCAGGGTGGCGAATCTGCCAGAATCTGGTAGCAAGATAGGTTGTAGGTACGAGTATAAATCCGTAGATTCCGAAGGTAGCAAAGGTATCTCTTGTCTCTATTCCATCCGGTTGGCTTTTTCGCCCTAATACCAAGAATATAGCCAATAGAGTGAGCAAGGCAAAAGTGTTGAGTCGCACATCGGTCCAATCCCAAGGCACCCCCCATTCTGCTGCGCCCCATATACAACCTGACCAGACCGCCATCAATCCGAAGGCGAGGCTAGCCTCGGCACTGGCTACATGCAGATTCCAACCCCATTCCTTACGCTTGAAAAACCAAGCGAGAGAGCCGATGAAGAGCAAGGTAAATGCAATCATCGCCGCCCAAGCACTGGGAACGTGCCAGTAGAATATCTTCTGAGAGATTGGTGCTTCAAAGGCCTCAATCGACACTGAAGGTGCCCATACCAATCCTAACCAGAGGGTGAGCCCGGCTCCGGCAAAGCCACTCATCAGTAGCAGATTACCCCAGCCGCGCATGAGGCTGCCTAGTGACTGCACTATGCCAATCTGTCGACCAGAATCGCCCATGGCAAAATCAAGGCCGGAGTGAGTAGACGAATCATCAATGCATTTGGTCTGGATAAGCGTAATGTTGCTTGATGCAGGATTAGGATCACACTGGCAGTAATCATTCCGACAGCAGCTCCGGCAGCGATGAGAGTGTAATCCAGTTTTCCAAATAGCGTACAAGCCAATGTTGTGAGGAGTGCACAGCCGAGTAGGACGTGAAGCAAGGAGTTTGGCGGGACTGTCCTCATACTGCGCCACCAATCACCACTGCGCGCTTCTGCAAGCCGTGAACTGATTGGGTCGCCGCTCAAACCCGCGGCCAATGCCGGTGCAAGTATTGCGCCGATTTGCATTTGAGAATCGAATTGAGTAGGGTCGCTAAGAGCGAGTAATGCACCGATTACCAACATGCCGGGTATGATGTTTTGAGAAAGTGAACCGAGGGTTCTGCGATCTAATCTATTACCGATATTGCTTTTCTTTGCCGGTTTAGATTTGATTTTCCAAGCGACTCCATCGCTGGGTGCGGACTCGATAACCGAATCATCGAAAGTGATGATTCGGTCGGCGCAGGCGATAATTTCAGAGTTGTGCGATGCTATCAAGACCCCGTGTCCGCCATCGGCGATATCTCTGATCAATCCCGATAACCTGCTGACGCTGGCCTCGTCGAGGCCTGCGTCGGGCTCGTCGAGAAGAATTACGGTCGGTGAATCGGCAATAGCCGAAGGTAAAACCCCGCTGAGCACTGCGATTTTTCTGCGCTGACCCTTTGAAAGCGATGCGATGCGGTCTTGGCTGCGATGCCCTAAATCCCATTGCTTGAGTAAGGCTTGACTATCGATACTCTTGCCACAAATTGCAGCCACATCGTCGATTCTTTCTTTGACCAATTCATCGCCCATCACACAATCGCTTTGCAAGCATAAACCGAATGGGGATACGGGCCGTCCATGTCGTCCATCTGAATCTCGAATAATGGTATTTGCCGCCTTAATGCAGCCTTTTTCCAAATCGATGAGCCCAGCACATGCTTCTATCACCGTCGACTTACCACAGCCATTTTCACCGACAAGCACAACGACCTCGCCCTTTTTCAAATCAAGGTCAAAGCCGTTGAGGACGGTATTACGCCCACGCTTTATGGCCACTCCTGACATGCTGAGCAAGTCGGGCATGATGTGTCCAGCGACCGCATTGGCTTCAAGCCGACGCCCCCTCGCCCCGACATGGACGCAGTTGGAATTTTCCTTCTTCTGCTCTGGGCTTGTGCGGTATTAGGTCCAATCTATTGGGCATTGCGAAACCATGCATTGGTTTCACTAGGATTGGTTTTGGGACTTCTTTTTGGCTATATCGTGCAGATGATTTGGTTATACTCAGGTAATTTGTATTTGATAGATGATCTGTGGATGAGGCCTTCTGATGTATTTGGTAGGGGATTTTATACCACTATAACCGCTGGTTTTCTTCACAATCCGTTCTCAGCTATGCACGTTTTATCTAATCTCGTGATAATCGCCCTTGTGGGAATCCCATTGGAGAAAAGGTTGGGCAGCACCCGGTGGATAATCATCTATTTAATTGGATTATTCGGCGGTTCGATCAGTTGGACAATAGCAAATCTGGGTAGCAGTACTCCTTCATTAGGTGCAAGCGGCGCTGCATTTGGTATTCTGGGAGCATATTTGGCAGGCTGGCCGCGTGATGAGGTCTATTTCCCATTGATAATAATTAGACCTTGGCCGGTTTCATTGATCGCATTATTCTATTTCGCTATCGAAGTAGTTCGCACTTGGCAGACCGTAGGACTCTCCCAACCCAGTCATGTCGCCCATCTCGCTCATATTGGTGGATTCATCTTCACCTATTTGACTCTAAATCGGATTGCTCGAGACGGCCCGGTTGCCCCTGGAGAATCGGGATTGAGAAATCAACCACTCAGTGAATTGCCGAAAGAACATCCCTTCATTGATGTCGATGAATTGTTGAAAAGATTATACGAAGAGGGTGATGAAAGGGAGACCAGACTGGCGTGGATGGAAGAAATCGCTGACAAGGCGAATTGCCCAGTGTGCTCTGGTCCTCTAGAACTAAAGAGACTACGGCTTAAATGCAAAACCGATAACTTGCATTTACATTGGCCATGAACATTTTCCGACCTATCGAAGCATAACATTGATGTCAATTAGACTCGCCCGAAGGGCGGGAGTAACATGTCCAACCTACGCGCAACGCTCTTGGTCATCATACTTCTCAGTGCAGATTTATTGGTGACAATCGCTACAGTAGAGGCGCAGTCAAGCGACCCGGTCATGGTCGACGGCTTGCCATCACTACAGTGTGGCGATGAATTGTGTTTGATTCCCAGTCGCGATATCGCCCGCGGTGACCATTTTGCAGTCGAAAGTTGGGGCTGGTGGTTTGCATATGGACCAGATCTAGATTTCAACGGCATGGATGACCGGTTGCAATATGTGATCGATGGAGCAGAATCGATGTCTACGACCAAGAATCTTGGCGCAGACGGTAGAAGCACAGTCGCTATCACCGTCGATTTCGCTTGGCACCCAACCTCTGATGATATCATTGCTCTCAAGCAAATCTTATTTGCTCATGGCTGGGTAGAGGATGGATCGTGGTTCTACGTATTCGATTCAGTCGATTCGATTTCACTTGACCACGTGCCAGTCAGTGCCTTAATCGACATCTGGTCGCTAGAACAAGTAGTGATTGTCGAGATGCAGAATGTCATGGTTCCTACGATGGCGACTGCAGCCAAAGCGGTTCGTGCTCGTGATTCGGATGATTATACCGGCACACTACACGACCGAGGATATGATGGTTCAGGCATTGTGATTGCGGTTCTGGATAGCGGGGTCGACAATGAGCACCGCTCACTCAATGATTTCGATGATAAGGAGGACGAACCCGATTTAGATGCTTCTTCTTATTCCGACCAAAAGTGGTTAGCGGGGTATGATGCCACCAGTCAAGCTTCCAATCCAGATGGAACACAGGATCCCGATGATGGTCAGAGTCATGGTACTCACGTCACAGGAATCGCATTGGGAACCGGTGGTTCTAGCCGAGTTCATACCGGTGTAGCTCCTGGTGCATTCTTAGTCGATGTGAAAGTATTGACCGATTCTGGTGGGACAAATTCTCAAAATTCACAGTCTGGGATTCAATGGATGATAAGTAACCGCGACACGGAATGGCCAGGTACAAATGATGCTAAGGGTATTCAGATTGGACAGATGAGTTTTGGCTCGATAAGTTCTCCTTTTGGTGATGATGATACCGGTGATAATGGCACAAGTACCGAAGCAAGGTTGATCAATAATGCCACCGAAAATGGAATCGTTTGCGTAATAGCAATCGGCAATGATGGCCGTCATCGAGTCGCTTCGCCTTCCAGTGCAGATGGTGCGATTACCGTTGCTGCAGCAGATGACAGAGATACGGTGAATCGCACTGACGATTTCAAAGCCAGTTATTCCAATTGGGGGCCAAGGGATGATGATGGCGATGAGGATGAATGGGATGAACTCAAACCAGACGTGATTTCATATGGCTCAGGGATAATGTCTGCTACTGCGGCGACCGGAACCTCATTACCTGGTGCTCCAAGGCCGATGGCTGAAGATGAATACGATTCGAAGGATGGTACTTCGATGTCCACGCCGGTGGTATCTGGTATCGTCGCGATAATGCTACAGGCAGATAGTAGTCTTACGCCGCAAGAGGTCAAAGATATCTTGCGAAATTCTAGTGAGGTTATAACCGATCCTTCCGCTAGTTCGATTTCCGATACTTGGAATGACAAATGGGGCTTTGGTTTGGCCGATGCATCCTGTGCAGTCGATACCGTTCTCAAACGCAATTGTACCCCTCTGACCGATGATGATGGCGGTGTAATCATCGATCCCCCGGCCAATGACTCCGAGTTAGCAATAAGAATCGACTCACCGGTAAATGGCACTTGGTTAATCGGTGGTGAGATGATTAGTTTCGAGGGTTCAATGCTCGAAGGAGCGAGCATTCAATGGGATAGGGTCGAGATTTCCTTGGAGCAGAGACTCGAAGATGATGAACCGATAACACTGATGGATTGGACCGAAGTCGGTGGTGATCTCGACGCATGGTTCCTCGATGTTCTAATTCAGAATGATTGGCGTCGCTTCGATGAGGATTTCACATTGGTAAAAGCGAGAGCGATTTCCGAAACGGAAAGCGAGGTTTCAGGTGAGTCTTATATCTGGACTAGAATCGGACGGATGACCGCCTCGATATCCTCTCCATCTTCAAATACTGATTTGGTAGGAGCAGTTTCGTTCAGTGGCATGGCTGAAGGCGTTGAGCATGGTGTTATCGAATATCAAATTAATAATGATCCATGGCTAGAAGCAGTAGTCCTACCAGAATTGGATTATGGCAGTCAAGAATGGTCTTTTAATTGGGATTCGACAACGGTAGAAGATGGTACTCACAAGGTTGGTGTGAGAATGGTAAACCTTACCGATGTCAAGACTGAAACCGTGTCCCGCACCTATACCATCGACAATATGGAAGCGGCTCCAGCACTATCATTCCAAGGTTCAATCGAGATTATAGATGGTAATCTCCCTGCAATTGAAGCGGTGGCTGGTTCTATTCTGGAGATTAGATTCAATGTGGTCAATAGTGGTGATGCAGTAGCGAGGGACCTACATTTGGTTCTCAACGCATCTGGTGAAAAATCCGAAACCTATCCTAATGAGGGCAGAGTTCCTTCCATTAAAAGTGGTGAAACCATTCCAATCACGCTTTGGTGGTGGGCTACGGTAGCAGGAACACACACCGTGACCCTGAGTATCGATCCCAATGGTTTGCAAAATGAGTATGATGCCTCCGATAATGAATACAGTTTTTCCTTCACGATTATGGAAAGGCCCGAAGAGCCGACACTACGTTTCATGACCGGAGCGGTAATCTCCTCACCGGTAATCCCTCAGGTAAATTACCCATATACCCTTGAGGTCAGAGTAGACAACCTTGGACAGAACGATGCAACTGATTTGAGGTTAACACTTTCACGTTGGGCCGAGGGTGATGGTTGGCAAGATGTTGAGAATCAAACCATTATCGTAGTTCCAGGGTCCAATAGTAGCAGTGGTTTTGCCAAGGTTCGTTTTAGTGATGTTTCAACGCAAAAGGGAGAGATTTCCTATAGGGTAATACTGGCAGGTAATGGAGTCGATGCGCAAAATTCTGAATTACGATTTGGAATTATCGTCGATGAATACATCCTTGGCCCCCCAGTGACCCTATCACTTAGTGAAGATGAATATGCAGTTGGCTTTGTCTCCTTAGGTAAAGGTGCATTATTGTTCACCACCAAGGATGGTGAATTGCATGCACGGACGATTAGTTCATCCTTGAGTATGCCCGGTGATACACTGATTGAAGCGGATTGGGCTGGTGAATTTGCAGTTGTTGCAAGAAGTGACGACAGAGCTCAAGTCGCATGGACCAAACGTAATACCGATGATTTGGGTTATATTCTCACTGATATCGGTATGGCTTCAATCGGATATGTCGGTGATATGTCTGAAACCCATTCAACGATGATCGCATTAAAGCAATCCGAAGGTCTGTATTGGGGGCTAGATTTGGCGGAAAGAGATGGTAAGGTCGTATTAGCTGGTTATCATCGTGATATTTCAACCGGTGGTTCTTGGCAAGATATGACCAATATTTTCTTGGTCTCAAATGAAAACCCAGATCTCACTTATGGTTGGACTATTACCGAAGGGGTGGTAGTAGATGTCGACATCAAACCACAAGATGGCAATTCCTTAGCGGTTGCCATCGGCTTGGAAAACACACACATACTCTATCAGGAGATGAGAGATGACATCACCGGTATCGCTCGAGCCGGATTACATTATGCACATGGTGATATTCATTCAGCGGGTTGGTCTTTCCAATATACCGTGGGTGACAATGCCAGCGGCCAACAATTAGAGGTGATAATACGTGATAATGAGGATTTGTTAATCGCGGCTTGGATTGAGGGAGAAGGCCGTTTAAGCGAGGTGGTTAGTGCGGTTACCGATGGTAGCTGGTCATTACAATCACCGCGTCGAATCGCAGCACCTGGGGTTGAAAAAGTAATGATTATCGAGGCTGGAGGTTCCCACCAATTATTCTACGATGAAGTTGGAATACATGGACCAACATCGCGTTATGCGATGTTCCAAGATGCTGTCGATACTCAAATTGGATTCTCTGATTTGCTTAGTGAGGGTCATCTATTCGCCGCAGGCGAGATGGATAGTGATTTACTTATTCTTTTGATATCACCAACCGGGACATTATCTGTGCGCCCATTGGCTTCACTTCAAGGTGGAACAATAATTGACACTCCATCTATTCTCGATCAAATACTATCACCACTACCCGGTGATACAATCGAACAGAAGGTAATGGTACTGGCTGCAATTGGTATTGCAATGCTCTTCTTATTGGTAGGGGTTGTAGTTACGCTTCGCCGCTCCCATGAAGATGTCGTATTGTCGGTAGAGTTGATTGATGAAGATTCAGACTTGGAACGTCTGGTCGAACCTGAAGAGGATGGGCCGATTTCTGAAGAGGATGAGGAAATCGAGATTTCACTAAATCCCTTCACCGTCGAAGTCGAAGAGGAGCGAGATATAGGTCAGGAATTAGAAGAGCGAGTTGAAGCAGGTGCTGGATCTGTGCGTTTAGAACGTAGAGTAAAGAGAAAGCAAGAGCGCGAGGCTGCTGAAATAGCCACTGAGCTCTTTGCAAATCTTCCTCCTCCTCCACTCCCAGGAGTTGTGATACCGTCTTTAGCAGAGGTCTCAACCGATGGTGCAACAGAATTACCACCGCCACCTGCACCTCATGGCCTACCCCCGCTCGAGGGCCTACCCCCACTCGAGGGATTCCCTTCACTAGACGGACTACCTCCTTTACCCACTCCAGAAAGAAGTGTGACCTGTAGTGAATGTTCGGCTATATTTTCAGTCAAAGATATGATGCTATCCAAGGTAAATTGTCCTGTCTGTAATGATAAAATCAATCTTAGGTGATAGAAATGTGCGGTATTTTTGGTTATTATGGTAGTCGTGGTGCGACACCTATTCTAGTTGAAGGCTTACGTAGATTGGAATATAGAGGCTATGATTCGTCTGGAATCGCGGTGAAAAATGGCGGTATTCAAATCTATAAAAAATCGGGCAAGGTCGAGCGATTGGCTAAACTCATTACCGCAGGAGTCGAGGGGAGTTCCGGTATTGCTCACACCAGGTGGGCTACACACGGAGAAGCCAATGATGCCAATGCTCACCCTCATCTTTCATTCGATGGAAAAGTCGCTATCGTTCACAATGGAATAATCGAGAATTTTAGAGAGGTCAGGCGTAACCTTACAGTCAAGGGTGTCGAATTGAGTTCTGAAACCGATTCTGAAGTTCTTGCGCAATTGATAGCACTGGAATTATCAGGGGGCTGCAAGCCAATAGTCGCGGTTCGAAGAATTTTGAAGCGGGTCCACGGAACTTGGGGCTTATGTGCTGTTTTTGAAGACTATGATCAGATAATCGTAGCACGAAATGGTTCTCCGTTGGTGATTGGTAAAGGAAGGGATGAAACTTTCATTTCATCAGATCCTCATGCCCTCATGGAACACACGCAGGAAGTTTACTTCCTCGAGGATGGTGATTTGGCACAAATTGACGCTAATGGCTTCAAAATCACCCGAATGGGTGGTCAACTTTCTTCGACAGAAGCGACGGTTTTAGAGGAGGAGTGGGGTGAAGTAGAACTCGGTGAAT
>Ga0302132_10001465_pt1 | contig 13558 bp, 12 predicted proteins | sample CB9_321_MG_FD_203113 | JGI IMG/M metagenome (GOLD analysis project Ga0302132, IMG submission 203113) | Marine microbial communities from Western Arctic Ocean, Canada - CB9_32.1 | ecosystem: Environmental > Aquatic > Marine > Oceanic | place: Canada: Western Arctic Ocean | collected 2017-09-19
TAAAGACGCAGTAAGAGTCTCTTGACTAACATTCCTGTCTTTAGCCAACTGATCTAATGCTGACTCATTTCCTGCAAGTGCCTCTAATTCTGTTTTCTTAATCCGCATCTCTTCTGGGGTCATACTGGAAAAACCATCAATGAGATTATCGACCATTTGTTTACCGAGTTCGGCACCATGTTTCTTCAGTTCCTTTTGGTTGGACTTACTTTTCCACCAACCAACTGCTCCGCCAATAATTCCTCCGACTGCTGCTCCGACTGCTGTTCCAACACCCGGAATCGGAATTAAAGAACCGATAGCACCCCCCATCATTGCTCCGCCTGCCGCACCCTGCAATGCGCCACCTGTCGCCGTCTCTGATTGCACGGCTCTGTTCATCATGTAGGCACCACCGATACCGGCACCCATCACTCCTGCCCCTAACGCCATCGTACCGGCGACGCTGTTACCGGTAGCCGCCCCCAATGCGCCCAGTTGTGGTGCCGCCCTCATCCCTGTACTCATCAATCCGAACTTGCCATAGGCTGCGGCGCTTCCGGCTCTCGCTATTCCGCCCGTGGCCATTGTGCGACCGGCACCTACCCCGAGAGCCTTTCGGCCCATTTTCGTAGCCACCATCGCTGTACCGATTGCGGCAGTACCGCCAAGACCCGGAACGGCACTTGCCATTCCAATAACTGCACCTAAACCAGCAATGACTGGCAACAACATGCCCACTATCACTTCAATCACAGGTAACGCCGCCAAAAACGCTCCAAGAAATACCCCGCCGAAACTTTCAATTGCAGGGAACACCTTGTCAGCAAGGAAACGTAAGAAACTATTTATTGTGTCAAGATTATCGAAAAACATGGTTCCGAGTTTGCCGACAACAGCCATACCGGAAGTAATCGCATCACCAACATTGGTACCAAACTGTTGCATCTTGCCAGCGTTGTTTTCAAACCCCTCTCTCCACATGCCAAATCTGTCACTCATTCCGCCGCCTACGGCACCAAACAAGTTCTTCGTCATTTCCCAAGCAATCTGGGAAGCCTCAGTATAAGAACGCAACCCAGCACTCATCCATCCAAAGAAGTTTTTCGTTCCTTCACTGAAACTGCGCCACCAACTAGCGATAGAACCAAACATGCCCATCAACTTGGGCAGATCACGATTGATGAGAATAACCATCCAATCAGTGAACCTTGACAACAGGCTAACAAAACCCGGAATAAACGTATCCAAACCGAAAGAACGAATAGCGCCAGACACGCGGAACAAACCAGTCATTACAATTTGTTCAATCTCCCCCATAGCCTCACGCAACGGTTTTAGGAAGACCTCACCCATGCTCGCTAAACGCACATACAATCGGGTGATCATTTCTTTCATTCCACCGAACAACGTGGTGCTCAACGCCGCCATAGAGCCTTGAAAGGCTTCTGGTGTCAATGCTCCGCTTTGCAGCGCGGCGAGAAACTCTTGGCCACCCATTGCGCCTGCTTTTTGCGCCGAAGCAGCGAACTGTGGCCCCATTTGCTGCAAAGCCGTAACGCCTGCGGCGCTACTTCCTGACTTCTTAACAGTCGCAACAGCCTGAGCAAGACTCTGAACTGTTTTTGCATCACCAGCACCCATGTCGCCAATTTGAGTCATGACCGCTTGTACATTCGCAGCCTTGATACCAGCCTTATTCAATACAGCACCGACTTGTCCAGCCATTTGACCATAGCCCGGCATAGCAGTCATAGCGCCCGACATAGCCGTTCTGGCGTTCTGAAGCCCGCCCACGAACGGAGCCAACTGAAACTGTTGGAACTGTCGATGCGCTGAGGCTATTGCCGAACCCAAAGTAAGTACAGAAGCAGCGAAACCAGCCGTAGCCGCACGCGCAAATTTGACAGTGTTATTCCACGCTCTCATGAAGCCAGCGCCAGTAGCCAATGCTGCTTTCATAAGCAGCAAAGATGCTGTTACCGCAGCAATTTCAATAGCAAAAACTTTCAAGTTCATCTTCATTAACTTTTTGCCAAAGTCCATCAACTTGGCAGCGGCCTTACCTACGGTAACGCCCATCTTTTTAAAGCCAGCGTCCAAAGTCTTTAAAGCAGTTGAACTCTTTTTAGTTCTACGATCCAACTGAGTAAGAAAGGCATTGACAGCAGCAGTCTTGCTCATATCCGGGTCGATCGTGACCTGAATGACTACTTTCTGTTCAACTGCCATAACAAGGGCTTTCCTAGGTTAATAACGATGCACTAACGGGATCTAGAAGCCTTTCGCTTTTGTTCTTCTTCTCTGCGATCAGTTGCTATCACCTCTGCACATGCTACCCGAATAGCCCACTCTGCTTCAGTAACATCTAGTAATTTAATAGGATCAGTTCCCCATAGTTCTCCGAGGCGTGCTGCTGACTGGATAATAGGAGATTCGGAAAATTCTTCTATTATCCGTTCGTAGGGTTTTCCTCTGCTTCCACCTCGTCGCCGTACCCTGCATGATCCAAAATCGTCAATGCCGTGGCCTCTAGATGAGGATCTACCCCATAGAACCTGCGAATCCCATCAGGGATAGGACGAACATCATTTGTCATTTCAAGAATCTCCGCAGAAGCAAAGGTGACATCTACGCCGTTCTCGTCTTGAACAATTTCTTCATTAAAGAGAATTGATTCGGCACATGAACCAACTACATAGCAAGCAAACTTCAATGGATCAAACCCGTCTTTAGAGTTTTCACCAGAGTTGCGACGCCATGCGCGCAATTGTTGCTGAGTAATGTTGGGGGAAAACCGAACGGAAACATTTTCCCGTTCTGGAACCTTGATTTCAATAGTGGGACGTTCAACCTTTTTTTCGATTTCCTCCCGCAATTGAGAAAGAATCGTTGGTTTCGCTCTTACGCGATCCTCAATACTGGGCTTACCAGCATTTTCTAAATCCATAGTAATTTTATCGTCTGCCATTATTCACACTCCTGATATGCCATTTGGAATACACCAAATAGTACACCCATGCAAACGGGTGTTTCAAGTTTAGGTTATTAGATACTTGTGTTTACTGCTTAAGAAGCAAGAGGACCGATAGAGAAGGTCAAACTGTACGAGGCGGGAGCACCCGAAGAAGCATCACCGTCTGGTTCTGTCATTCCTACGCAGAGAGCCTCTGTGTAAGTGCGCTGAGTCCCAGCAACCTTTAGGTCACAATCCAACTCAGTAATTACAACGTTGTAGTAAGCCTGTCCCACTAGTGGACGCAGAACATTCAATTTGGTTCCATCGCGGTCTATCTCGTAATGACGAGTAACCGTAATGTCACCGATGTCGGCAGGAGCGCACAAGGTCTCTGGAAAGCGTTGTCCGCCGTCATAAACCTTTTCGACCGCAGCCGTAACTTCGCCACCACTTACCTGTGCGAAGTAGCCTTCAAGTCGCGGGTAGGCAGTAGATGTTGGTTCGATCTCTGCAACAATTTGCCGTTGTGAAAGTTTTGTACCCATTTAATCCAAACTCCTTTAGAGAACCCCAGCCGTAAGATTCGACTTAGTAATATTAACTGTGATTTTATCACCCACGGCAGATACCCTGACTGCAACATCCGCAGTAACTTTACCAATGTTTAGATTGGCCGCTGGGTTGTTGCTATCACCGACTAAAACCGTGTAACCCGGATCTAAACGACTTCCGTCTGAACCGTAAGCCTCATACAAACCACCGTATTTGCGAATGGGTTCCAGAATCGAAACAATCGAATTCTTAATCCTGTTGAACAAAGCACCACGACCGTCAACTGTTGAGAAGACATAATCCTCAAGACGCTTTTCACATTCATAAACAATATGATTTAGCGTGTCACGAGAAGTAATGAATCTCCAGTCATTCTCAGTTGCAGAAGCCGAACGGGCACCATAAACCCGAACCTTGCCGTTGATGACTCGCAAAGCATTAACACGAGCGTTGTCCAACGAATCGCCATTGGCCTTATTCATAGTTTCTGTTGCTGGCATCGAAAGACCACTCACATGGGAGGCTTCCGAAATCAGACCAGCACCAACCCGCCACGGGCCTTTAACGTCGTTTGCCGCTTTTGCTCGTTTAGCACAAACGTATGCATCGGGAGCAATAGAAACCGACAAATCAGCATCAGCCGGATCAGGGATCTTCACCCACGGATAATAGAAAGCAGCGTATTGAGCACCTGCATCCGTATAAATAGCAGGCGAAGCAGCACTAATCGAAGTTTTCGCTGCCGAAATAGTCGAAGTTGAAGCAAACGAACAAATGGCAATACGATCATTCGTTACCGAATGGTCAATAAGTGCTTGCCAATAACTGTTCGTGAGAGCAATGCCCGGAATGGCTATAGCACCCGGACCAAGATCTTTAGAAATTTTCGCCAAAGCCTCAATGTAGTTATCTGTCGCACTTCCATCCGTAACAAGCGTTCCAGCCGCACCACCAGTCAAAGCATTAGCCGAACCAGAAACTGGCATATTAGAAGCACCAGCCTCTTTAGCAATTGTCACAAGATGTTTCACATCATTTGAACCATTGACTGTGCTCACAATTGCATCAAGAGAAGCAAGATCAGCACTAGTCATAACAATGTCGCCATCAAGAGTAATCTGAATGCGAACACCACTAACATCACCGGCCAAAACCTGAACAGTGAGATTGGAACCCCAAGCACCTACATCTGCGGCAGTAACTGTCGCTACAGTAGAACCACCGCTATCAACAATAGTTCTTGCACCGGCTACTGCATCATCTGCAACAGTGCGCTGAATGTATAAGCGGCTCCCACCCTCTTCGAAATAGGTTTGAGCATGGGCATACATGTTGCCCGACACATACCCACCAAAATACTTTTTGTATTCAGTGAGATTACGGATCAAAACTGACTCTGAGGACTTGCCACGAACAGCGGTGCCCACAAAGAACGCCTGACCCGAGACTACTTCCCCAGTAGTCGCTGGACCACTGCGTACTGCGGTATTTACTACGACTCCCGGCATTCGTGTGCCTCCACTTGGCTATTCCGAACTACGTTCACAAATCTTACATGGCTTAAACTGCGTTTGACAGCAGGTATCAGTCCTGTTGAAACAATACCACGCTAGGGTTTTAAGAAGCCGCAGGTACCGTGGCTGGAGAAGAAGAAGAGTAAGCGCCAGTACCTTCATCGTTTAAAGCAGCGACTCTGAAAAGGTACGAATTTCCATTAGTCAAACCCGTAACAGTATGGGCAGGATTCGTAGATCCGGTGTCGGCAACACCCGTAGACCACGTTGTTCCGGCGTCAGTAGAATACTGAATGATGTAACCAGTAATAGCACCAGTTCCGCCACCATCCCAAGTAGGTGCCTTCCAAGTCAACAATGCCGTAGCATTTCCAGCGGTTGATTGCACACCCGTGGGAGCATTCGCAACCTTCTCTATGACGTTCTCCGCAACGACACCAGTCAGCATCGTGCCCTTACCGGCTCTACTGATCGATTCATAAAGACTCAAATCATAAGAAAGAAAAGAAGCCGCTAAAAAACGTTCACCTTTGAGCAACGTCAAATCAGAAAAATCTTCTGAAAGCGTTCCCTCATCTACCTTGATATCGGCAGGTGTTCCTTCAGCGGAAGAACCTCTTAACGCTGGTCGATCCAAAAGAGCATCCCGTACAACCATTGTCATGTTGTCTCGTGCCGTGGTAACAGTGTCTGGTCCAACAGCGCGAACCCAAACATACGTTCGCATACGGTAAATGACCTGATAAATCGGATCTAAAACTGCCGTTATATCATCACGAACTATCGTAGATGTCGCCTCAACTAAAGTAATGATTGTTGGCCAGTTATCCATCGTCAGTGGTTCATAAGTCAAATACTTGACCGGATTAGGTAATTCGGTATTCGACAATCCGAGAGTGTTGCGATAATTCAAACAACGCGTGGGTAGATCAGACGCCAGAAAATCACTGACATACTTTTTTGCCGCTGCTGGGCCTTCCATTGTTGCAACCATTAGTCAAATACCGCCGCTTTCAGTTTCTTGTACTCTGCGGTTCCCGGTGCCCCGTACACTAGATATTCTCCTACCTTCACACCCAATTCATGAGCAAAATGTTTAGGCACAAACACAATCTTACGAGCAGGCATAAATCTAGTTCCAAGTTGATGGAATCTCGCATAGTCTTGATCAGTTCCAAATTGTGCTGATTTGAGTCCTATGTGATTCACTCTTCCCGAAAGAGTGGTGAGTTGACGGTAAAGATCGCCGGAACGAATCATTGTTGGCAACGCCCCATAATGCTCAATCTTCCACGACTGGTATTCTGTATCTAAAGCGTTCCACGCTTTTCCAGAAGCAACGCCAAGCGTGGCAAAGTTTGCACGGTTGGCTTTCTTGATGTCGTCCCTAGCCCAACGCAACACCGAACTAAAATTTAAAGCGCGTCTATGTATTGATTTGAAATAGGCTTTGGTTTTAAGTACACCTTTGACTTCGATGCGAGACATTTCTTAAGCCACCCTGACACGACGCCATCGTTTGACAGAAGTCAATTCCTCCGGTGTGAAACCCGTAGTGACTGGGGCAACATTTCGTGTAGTCAAATCTTTCATACCGACTACATCATCATGCAGGTTTTGAACTTCTCGTGATGCCGCACGCAAAACAACTAATTTAAGCGCACTGGTGTTGTCCGTAGCAGCGTCTAAACCGGCAGTGTAAGTGATGACAATCTTGTCGTTGTCATTTACCCGAAATAGATCTATCCCGTATCTTCGAACAACATAATCATTACCCACCGCTTGAGCAGTCGCAGCAGAATCTGTTTGACCCTGAATAGTAACTGATGTAACAGAAACTATTGGAGTTTGACGAGTGTATAAAACATACGGAGGCTTACTGACATCTGTGACTGAACTCGAAGTGCGGTCAATGTTGTAATCATAAAAGAAACTGGATGCAGAAGATCCGCTATAATTCGCTTCGGCTACATAGGTTTCACTAAAGGACGCTGCCGTAACAGGTCTACCAATGTAATGTTCTAAATCTGCTTCCAATCCCGTAATGATCATCAGAGCAGCCTCTTCCTGAGTATTGGAAAAGGTTATGTCCATATATTTTTTAAGATCTGAAACTGACGCTAAAGCCATGTGTTCTATCTCCGGGGACGATTAGGCCGTGCTTGACGGAAACGATCAATCACATTCCCAGCGAACCGGTTCGCGCGGTCTACGAATCTGGCGGGTCGCCTACGTTCACCGACCACGTCCGTTGCTCTCTCTGTGTCTCTACTCGTATCCGGAATCGGCATAGCAACTACTCCTAAATCTAGGTTAGCATCCTAAAAAGTGTAGCCCATTGCATGTCCTTGCTGTATCAGGTACTATCACCTTCAATGGCAAAGCGTCCCACCCATGCAGGCAGAGACCGACTCATACTCGCTCTTAAAAAACAGGGTCATAGTTTGTCTCAACTGGCTGAACGCTTCGACCTTTCAAAGTCTAGGATCTCACAAATAGTCAACAGCCACACAAACAATGAAGACTAATCATGGATGACCTCAACGAATTCGACAGACTTATCAGTCGCATGACAGAAAGTGAACCACCCGTGAAACAACAAACACCACTCACTTCCATTTTCGGCGTGATAATGGCAGCGAGCATCATCAGCGGCATAGGCGGACTCATGCTCATGCTGATCAACATGATTCTCATCTCCGCCTTTCCCGACTTGACCTTGATCAACCCCGGCCTAGGGTTCTTCGACGGCTATAAACTATTTTTGATGATCCTTATCTTAAAGATGATTTTCATAGCCTTAAATAATGTCCAGAACAAATCTTAATATCCCCTTGTGCCTATAGCCCAAACTCTGTAATCTACTTTCACACGGTTATTTACTATTTAACTTAACGAGGAGGATCGCCGTGGATATCACCCAAGCAGAGCAAGAAGTGTTGGATCAACTCCTTTCTTCTTCTCAGCCGACCGAAGAAGAGCAGGCAAAAGCAGCACGAGTCGCAGAGGCTCGTAAGGTTCGGCAGCGTCGCAAGATGACTGCCTCCTACAAGGCCCACAAGGCTTTGGAACTGCTTTATCCAGAACAGTACCAGAAGTTGCTTAAGCACGCCTATGGCGCACTCGGCAACGACAAGCGATATGCAGAAACTGTAGATTCAGACATCACCTAATCAACAGATTCAAAACGTTGAAGGAGGGCTTCGGCCCTCCTTCTTCGCGTTCCCCCACATCCCACCAATTTGGTGTATTGTCTAAACATGGTTGGGCGGAGCGACGAAGTAACAATCCCCGGAGTGTCATTTCTCGCGCCCGACTATGGTCCGTGCATCGTTTGCGGTCACCCCACAGGAGATTGCAGCCAAGATGATCACACCATAGTTTTCAAAAAAGAACACGACGAAAATAGTGTTCTCGTTGAGGAAGATGTAATAGAAAGAAAATGGATCACCCGTAACCATTTGGCCAAGGTGCTAGTAGTAGCAGCAGGGACGTATATTAGCAGGTCAAGGGCTAAGGAATTAGGTCTGATTTAACCCTTTTAGTATTCATGACTAGTGTCATACTATGAGTCCCATTCGCCTCGCGGCAGACAAATTAGAGGAAGCAATGCTCAGTACTCAATTCTTAGAATCTTATTCTCACAAAACAGCCCCTTGGGGATTCAACGGGCTTGGATATATCGTTTATAAACGTACTTATGCACGAATAATGAATGAGGACACTGGACAAACAGAAGAATGGGTAGACACCTGCAAGCGTGTCATAGATGGCGCTAACGACATAGGCGCTGAACTCAGCGAAGACGAATCAGAACGCCTTTTCGATTATATGTTCAACCTTAAAGGTATGCCCGGTGGACGAATGCTCTGGCAATTGGGCACACCAAACAACTTTCGTTTAGGCGGCGACAGTCTTTGTAACTGCTGGTTCGTTGATATCCAAAAGCCAGAAGATTTCTCATGGATGTTTGAACGTTTAATGCTTGGTGGCGGAGTCGGATTCTCGGTTCTTAACCCAATCCGTTTAGGTATAGTCCGCCAAGGAGCCGTGGACAACCACGACGTTTCTGATGCCGACTACATCGTTCCTGACAAAAGAGAAGGCTGGTCAGAATGCCTTCTCCGCGCAGTCAAAACCTACCTCGGCTCCGTAGATGATCCGACAGAATTCTCCTACTCCACTCAACTCATTCGTCCAGCAGGCGCTCCAATCCGAACTTTCGGTGGAACAGCCTCAGGTCCGGGGATTCTGATAGAAGGAATCACAAAAATCTGTAGCCTTTTGAATGGCGCTATTGGTCGAAACCTAACCTCCGTAGAAGTCTTAGACATCTGCAACATCATCGGATCAGTTGTCGTAGCAGGCAACGTGCGTCGCAGTGCAGAAATCGCTCTAGGAAGCCCCTTCGACATTGACTTTCTCCACGCAAAACGATGGGATCTGGGAAACGTTCCCCACCACCGGGCCATGTCCAACAACAGTATTGTCACCTCCAACATCGCCGGTATCCCAGATGTATTTTGGGAAGGGTACCGGGGCAACGGAGAACCATACGGACTGTTCAATCTTGATGCCTCCAGAAAGTATGGGCGTCGAAACGAAATTCGTGAAGATAAAACAATTGAAGGAACAAACCCTTGCGCTGAAATTGGACTAGCCAACCGTGAATCCTGCAATCTCGCAGAAATCATTCTGGCAAACATCGAAAGCCAAGAAGAACTAATCGACATTTCAAAACTACTTTATAAAGTGCAAAAGGCAGTAGCATCGCTTCCCTATCTGGACCGTGAATCCGACGAAATCACTAGCAAGAACATGCGTCTTGGTCTTGGGGTCACAGGCGTCGCTCAAGCACTTGACAAATTAGATTGGCTTTCCCCTGCCTATGAAGCCCTTCGTGATTTCGACATGCAATGGTCCTCATATAAAGAGTGGCCAGAATCTGTTCGTTTAACAACCGTGAAACCAAGTGGAACTCTCAGCCTTCTCGCTGGAGTAACTCCGGGTATTCATCCGGGTTACAGTGAACACCACATCCGCAGAGTGCGTATGGCATCCGGAGACCCTCTACTGGACTACTGCGAACAACTCGGCTACCACGTTGAATGGGTTGACAACGACAGCCGAACCAAGGTTGTTGAATTTCCTTGCAAATTTCCCGAAGAAACGATCGTTGCTTCCGACATGACAGCAATCGAACAATTGGAACTTCAATGTCGTGTTCAAGAAGAATGGGCAGACAACGCTGTTTCCGTAACCGTTTACATTAGGCCCGGAGAATTAGAAAGCGTTCAAAAGTTTCTTGAAAAGAACTGGTCCACGATGAAATCCGTTTCCTTCCTGTTGCACAGTGAACACGGATTCGCTCAGGCACCCCTAGAGGAAATAACTCTAGACAGATACAACGAACTGCTTGGAAAAGTTAGTAATGAAAAGATTTTGATCGGCAGCGGTACAAGCGAATTACTAGATGACGATTGTGCTACCGGAGCATGTCCCATCAGATAACATTCACATATGGCTATTCCTGCGTCCATGACGCTTGACCAAGTGGTAGACGCTTTAGACATCGCCATAGACAGCGGCGTCTGGAATGAAGTAGACGGAATCTGTGGACATTGTTATTACGTTGGCGAGGTTTACGAACCCAATCCCTACATGATCGACGCTCTTCCTCCTGAACCAATCAGTTCCTGCAAGGAATGCTTAGTTCATCGGGCTATGTGGAATTCCTATTTAGAGAACAACCCCTAATCCAACTCAGCCTTTTTGCGGGCTTTACGATCCTCAACGGGATCTTTCACCTTACGCTCCACCTGAAGAATCTCCTTGGGGTTAAACGCATGGAACCCCGGCCCACGCTTTGGTGCTCCTTTTTTCGTGAACGGCCCATAACAATCGATCCATTCAGCACCCTTAGGGTTGATGACATGCTGTTCGAACTTGTACCATCCCGGCTTATGGGCCTTCACCCGGAACCGACGGCCTTTCACTAAAGGCAGCCCTGCTCCGTGGAACTCATCAAAATACTGCCAGCCCTCTTCTATCTTCTCCGCCAACATCCGCTCACGATATTTCAGATTGGAGCGGAGCGTCTTAGCAGAAACTTCTTTCATGGAAGATTTTCCCTTCTCTCCATGGTCATCTGAATCCCTATTGTAACACAAGTCATACAAGTCTGTCAAGTCGGTACTTCTTCCGACAACGAGAAAACCCCCCAGATTGCTCCGGGGGGCTTCTCTATGTCTTGTGTTTCAGTCAGTCGCTAGGACTCACTCCTTTATAGATTAGGAAGGAGCGGCGTCGAAGGTGACTTTGACGAACGACTCTGGGCGCTTCACCGCAAGGGCGAGACGCTGCTCGGCCAGAATGACGATTGCATTCCGAACGAAGAAGTCGCTGTGCTGTTCGCTGACACGGATAGTGGCTTCTTCCCGGTCGTACAACTGGGCACCCTGACCGAACGAACCGATAAGGGCGGTGCCCGAAGCGATTGCGGGGGTGTCCACGACGGGAATCCGCCAGATGCGAGACTCTGCACCAGCAACGATGGAAACTGCCATCAGGTACTGACCGTTAGAATCCTTGGTCAGTTCGATGTCTTCCCAGTCGTTCGGGTTAAGAATAACGCCCGACGGCTCGTAGTAAGCGAGGAACGACAGAGTCGCTGCACGCCTAATAGCATCAGCCTTGGTATCCTTGACGGGCAAGGTTGCACCAGCAGACCATGAGTAAGTCTGAATACCAGAGGTGTTCAGAATACCGGTAAGGTCTTCGCTTGTCCCAGCACCTGAGAGGATCTGATGATCCTCATGAAGGCGAAGGCCGTAAAGAAGTTCGTTGTCGATGATCGACCGCAATTGCGGCTCATCGGAAAGAACGTTACGGTGAGCGGCTTCCCAGTGAGCGATGGTACGAACTGGTGCCTGCACGCCAGTGAATGCCATCGTGGTCTGAGGCTTAGAGCCAAAGGCCGACGAGACACGCTCCGGAACGGTGCTTGCGTTGTTCGTAAAACCGCTCATGCGGAAGTACTCAATAACGGCGCTGTTGGTCGTCCGGCTCGGGAAAAGATCCCTTACTCGGGTACGACGCTGTGCCTGAGGGACGATTGGATCACGAGTGATCGAACCAAACGCTGAAGGCGTGCCACCCGGCAAAGACGTGTAAACATCTTTGCGCTGGTAGTCGTCACCATAAAGTGTTTTAGTCCCATAAGGACTATCCATGGTGCCTGCGCCACGCGTCATCATCGCTTGGAACTCATCCGAATCGACAAATGCTTGACCAAGGCTCTTTACGCCAGTGGGAACAACGACCGAAGCCATTGCACCATCAGCGGCTGAAACCTTTGCCAGCGACTCTGCCGGAGCCTCGCTGCCCCAATCGGCAACTTTTTGCATGTCTTCCATGCTGTCAATGAGTGATTTAATTTCTTTGATCTCACCCATGTTCTGATCAAAAGCAACCTTACGCTCCTGATCAATGATGATTGCGCCGTCTTCGGTTTTAAACGAATCTGCAATCTCGTTATTGGCTGTCATCTTCGAGCGCAATGCGCCTTGAAGTTCTTTCAGCCGACTGTCGTCAAATGCCATAGTTCTTACTCCTATTGTGTGTCCGACTAATAATGTTTTATTTTCAGTCGGTATAAGGTAAGCACCATCTACCGAAATGAACATTAGAAGTTTAAATCACAAATAGGCGATCTCGCCGCAACTGCTATAGGTAGTGGTCTAGGAATCTTTCCAATTGCTTGGAAGCAGATCAGTCCTACCTAATGCTCTAGCACGTTTCTTAATATGCCTCTTCGCAGCAAGTATGTTCTTAGCCCTGCCGCAGGCTTGTATAGCATTTTTGAGATCTCCAACATCGCGAATGGGATACGACCCATCCGGCATAGCCATACCTTGTTTAGAATATTCTTCGCGTCTATCATCCGTGTAATAACGCTTGCCTGCTACCAAACCGCCACCCGGCAAAGTCTCTATACCCCTGATACCCCTATTAATCAAAGGTTGCCAATCTCTTTGAGTCGCTTTCGGCAATTCAACAATCCGGCGTTGCCGTCTCATCGTGGGGGTATCTATGACCAAGCGCCTCTTATTCGGAGAACTTCTAACGGCACTGAACTCTTCCATCGTTTCACAAGGCATCCATTTCCCGATCCCGTGCTGATGTGCCCCTGAGCAACCGATTCCAGTTGCAGCAGACTCTGCTTCGAGTCGGGTTCTAAACATTAGTTTCTTATCTGCTGGATTTACTTTTGTTTCAGCACAACCCTCGCAACAGGCAGACTTTTCCTTCTTGCCATCCCGGTGTTCCCGATAAGCCGCGCTTCCCTTTTTAATGAGAATCATCAATGCTTCTTCAGATTCGCACAGACCCCAACCGTCGCCCTTTTTATGGGCACCGGTACAACCCAGCATCTTCCCCACCTTTAAGGCTTGCCGCCTACTGGGAAGAACGGTCTCAGCGACGGGATCTTTAGCCATCTGCCGACTCCTCAACAGTGATACTCGCAAATTCGGATGATTCATCTAGCAGATCT
>Ga0302132_10001471_pt1 | contig 13544 bp, 9 predicted proteins | sample CB9_321_MG_FD_203113 | JGI IMG/M metagenome (GOLD analysis project Ga0302132, IMG submission 203113) | Marine microbial communities from Western Arctic Ocean, Canada - CB9_32.1 | ecosystem: Environmental > Aquatic > Marine > Oceanic | place: Canada: Western Arctic Ocean | collected 2017-09-19
TAAAATATCGTTGTGTTTGGTTGTTTGATCTACGACTAATTGGTTCGCGACAACATAACCTTGGCTAATTGCCTTAGCCAATTTGCGCTTTCTCCAAATACAGTCAGCTCTGCTTGTGCCTGCTGAATCAACTCCTCAGCATATTCTCGACTTGCCGCAATTCCCATCAAACTGGGATAGGTCAGTTTACCATGTTCTGAGTCTTTTCCCGTCTGTTTTCCGAGCTGTTGCTGATCACCCTCGCAGTCGAGTAAATCATCGACCACTTGAAACGCTAATCCTAGTAGCTTTCCATACGCGTCTAGGTGGTCAATTTGTTCATTATTTGCAGATGCGGCAATCGCCCCTAGTCGCAATGAAACACGAAACATCGCACCCGTTTTGCGATGGTGAATCTGCCGTAATAAGTCGAGGTCTCCCGCTTGATGCTCCGCTGCTAAGTCATCCACTTGCCCACCAACTAACTGACAGGGGCCCGCTGCTGTGGCGAGGGCTTGGCAAGATGCCGCTCGTATTTCTGCCGACGTTTCACTGCTCGCGGTAACTTGAAACGCTAATGCTAATAACGCATCTCCCGCCAAAATAGCATTCGCTTCGCCAAATTTAACATGACATGTCGCCTGCCCGCGACGCAATAGGTCGTCATCCATCGCTGGCAAATCATCGTGAATGAGAGAGTAAGTATGGATCATTTCAACCGCACAAGCGTTGGCAAGGGTAGCACTAGAACGTTGACCGCAGGCGTCACTCGCCATAAACACTAATAATGGTCGCAATAGCTTACTCGGCGCCAACAACACATACCGCATCGCTTCTGCAAGCACAGTCGGACATCCAGCTTGAGGCTGCGTCCACTGGTCGAGCGCAGCGTGGATATTCGCGCTGGCAAATTCCATGTACTGAGAAAGAGTGTGAGTTGAGTCGGTTGCCATGTATGGTGAATCCAAGCAGCAGGTACTAATCACAATAAACAACAGAAAAAACCGCTGGTCATTTGTTGTTTCATTGCCTACAGTTCTACTTTAAATCAGCATGGTCTAATCGTCTAGTTCTTCTTGCGTGGAACGACGCTTCGCTCGTGAAGACTGCTTTTGTTCCAAAGTCGTTTCTTCATCCGCAAAGGGCTCTGTAACAGCATTTCCATCCGCATCAACGCCCGTCAAAACCTCTATTCGTCGCTCGGCTTGCTTAAGCGTGTCATGGCACTGTTTAAGCAGGGATACGCCGGTTTGATATTGCTCAAGAGACTCCGTCAGATCCAACTGTCCCTGTTCCAGTTGTTGCACAACGCCCTCCAGTCCCTCCAGAGCCTCTTCGAATGTCAACTTTTCAGCGGCGTCTGATTTTTCCTTGGCCATACAAATATCCTCTTTCTTTTCTCGTAAAACTTCGGCTTACTTTGAATCGGGTTCCAGTGACTGCACGACGCTGGTGATTTTACCGTTGGCAAGCTGCGTAAGCAGTTCCTGCCCAATCTGAATATCTGTTACACTTCGTACCACATTTGCCTGAGACGACTGCGTCACACTGTACCCCCGCTGCAACACCTCGAGTGGGCTCAGGGCTGACAATCTTGCCGCCATCACCGACACCTGCTCGTGACCCTGCTGTAACGCTAAGCGGATCCCACGTGCAAGTTCTTTTTCAAGATCGTCAACCGCACGAGCGCGCAGGTGCAAGCCCTCGTGAGGATTCGTCAGTACCGGTCTGGAACTTAGTGTTTTTAACCGTTGTCGGGCGGAGTCCAAACGGGCTTGTAACAAAGTCACGAGCCGTTGCCGCAAGGCCATGAGGCTACTGCGGACTTCACTTTCCTGCGGCACAGCAATTTCCCCAGCCTCTGACGGCGTCAGGGCACGGCGGTCCGCCACAAGATCCGCTAAGGTAACATCGATCTCATGACCGACTGCGGAAATGACCGGAATCGAGCAATTGAATATTGCTCGTACCACCTGTTCATCATTGAAACACCACAGATCTTCCATACTGCCACCGCCACGGCCCGTGACAATTAGATCTGGAGGTGGCTGCATTTGATTCGCTAAATTGATACCGTTGGCAATCTCACTTGCTGCTGTAGTACCCTGCACGCGTACCGGAACAACGACCACGTTAACACGGCTCCAACGGCGGCGGACGACTTCTAAAAAATCACGGATCGCCGCTCCTGTCGGACTTGTCACAAATGCAATTCGCTTGGGCATCCACGGTATCGGCTGCTTGTGCTCATCTGCAAATAACCCCTCCGCCTCCAAACTACGGCGAAGTTGTTCAAATGCCTGCTGCAGCGTACCTTGCCCTTGGGATTCAACTCGGTTGACTACCAGTTGATAACTTCCACGGACAACGTAAAGATCAATTTTTCCGCAACAAAGAATCTGTTGACCGTCTTCTAGGTCAAAAGGCAGTCGTTGAGCCGTATTGCGCCAGATAACTGTTCGTATCGTTGCTTGATCATCCTTGAGAGAAAAATATAGATGTCCAGACGCAGGGCGTGAAAGATCTGATACTTCACCAGCCACCCAAACTTGTGAAAAACGCTCTCCTAAAACATCCTTTGCTAAGGTATTAAGCTCGCTCACACTAAGCACGTCGGGTTGCTCCGACGCTGGTTCACTAGCTGGATTGCTAGAACCTGATATCGCTGCAAATAATGGTAATTCTTCCTCTTCCATAACTCTATTTTTAACCGGTGCGGTGTCGCGCGACAATGGTCTACCCCGCACACGCGGTGGTCCGTCGTGTCAACGCAGTGACCCGCTGGTGGATTATTGGACCAGTATCTAAAGAATTACGCCGTGTTCAAGCTTGATCGCCGAGAATACCCAGCGGCGCCGGCTCTTTCGCCAATGGCAACTCATCGCTTAAACGCATGTTAGATTGCGCCCAACGCTGAGCAATTTGCGTTCGCGACTCCAATATCTGCTGCACGTCGAGCCGATGTTCCTCAATTTCACCACGATTTACGTCTGCCGGAATCTGAATAGGGCGACTCATTACCATACGTACACGGGAAAATGGCCGCGCAATGGCTGATTGATCCCATGCCTTTGTTATCCGCCATGGACGATCACAACCAAAACCGACACAAACCAAAGGTATTTGCAAACGAGATGACAAGTAAATGCAACCGTGTGCCAACCTCCGCCGCGGGCCTCGCGGGCCATCGGGCGTGATCGTCAAGTTGGTCGTTTTTCCCACACGCAGCAGTTCCTTGAGTCCGGCGACGCTGCCCCGAGAAGACGAGGCACGCACAGTGTTAAATCCCATATATCTCGCTGCTTGCGAGAGCCACTCCGCATCACGATGACGGCTCAAAAGCATGGAAACATTACAACGACCTCGTAAATAAAACGGGATGGCGATGTATTCATGCCAAAACAAATAAATCATCGGGCCACTGAAATCCGGCGAAATAGGATCGACGGTCGCATCCTCACAAGCCTTGCGATAGTCCATCGTTCCCATCCAGGTCCGTACCGCGCAGCTGATGCCGAATCCGCCAAGTCGCATCATCCATGGTGCTTGGAATTTCATCTGCTGGTTCTCTTACATCCTGCTGCTTCTCAAGGACTCACTGCCACACAATAAGCACAACACCGACTCCACTTTAAATCGTCCAATCCCCCGAAAACACTTCCGCCGCCGTACCGGTCATGAATACATGATTAGAATCTTCATCCCAGCATAAATCGAGATCACCCCCGGTTAAGTGAACTTTGATCTGCCGCTGAGTTTTACCTGTCAAAACCCCGGCAACACAAACAGCACTAGCGCCAGTCCCACAGGCCCAGGTCTCGCCGGAACCACGTTCCCACGTGCGTTGGCGAACTTCCGTAGCAGATAAAACTTCCACAAATTCGACGTTAATGCGCTGCGGAAACCGCGAGTCCGTTTCGATTAAAGGCCCCACTCCCAACACCAAGTCGTCGTTTACGTCCTCCACAAAAATAACGGCGTGCGGATTGCCCATCGACACACAGGTTACAGCCAATGAGTGGTCGCCAATTACGAATGGTTCAAGTACGATTTGTTCGCCAGTTAACGTCGTTGGAATTTCATTTGGCTGCAGTCGTGGAATTCCCATATCCACTCGGACGTCTATTACTTTGTCGTTTTGTACACCTAACTCCAAGGACAACACGCCACACCCCGTTTCAACACGCAAGGCTTCTTGACGACAAATTCCGTGCTCGTAAACATACTTAGCGAGGCATCGTATTCCATTGCCACACATTTCAGATTCACTGCCGTCGGCGTTAAACATCTGCATCCGCACATCGGCTTGAGCCGAGTCGCTCGAGGGCAAAATAAGTATTAGACCATCGCCACCCACGCCAAAGCGGCGGTGCGAAATGTTGCGAGCTAGCGCTGCAAGATCCTCAGGCAGCGACTCAGTAAAGCCATCGACATAAACATAATCGTTGCCGATACCATGCATTTTTGTAAATTTCATAATCAGAATTAGACTCCGCGTACTGTGTGCAATGCCGCTAGATTCATTTATTATTCCTACCGCAACTGTAACACGCCGCCGCCTTGCCCGTCACGTATAGGCGTGGCAATCCGCGGTTCAAGATTTTTAAGTATACGTTCCATCGCACCGTCTAATTCAGGAAAAGCAGTGCTATTAACGCGTGGTTGCCCAACGGTACCGACAACTTCAATTTGCAGCAAACTTTTGCTCGCTTCAGTTAATACCGCATTGATAATCGGAATGACAATCTGTTGCCGGCCAACCCTAGAATAGAAATTTAAGTTGATTTCTTCCTCGAATGACATCCAGCCTGTTCCGTAAAGGCTGACGGTGTCGCCTCGCAAATCGATACGATCCAATACGATCTGATCGTTCCTTATCCGGAAATCGACATCCGTGGATGAAAACACCCCTTGATCCGCTTGCATGTCAATTTTATTAAACAGCGCGACCATTAAAGGCAACTCGTATGTATCAGCCTGTTTTAATCGCACCTGGCCATCGCCTAACCAAGTTGTGCGGTCACCGGCAATACCGCGCAATCTTACGGAAGCATCGACGCGTCCTGACGTTCGTTCTTGCACGCCTCGATGACGAGCGAGCTTCGATAAATCAGCCTGCAGCAACGACGCCTGTAACATGAACCTGGGTTGAGACTTACCGTTGTTTTGCGTAATTCGACGCTGATCCTTGTCAAACAACACTTGCAGATCAATTTTTGCTAGACCCCCAAAACTTTGTCCCGTCAGGCTCATCGCTGGACGTTGTGGCTGGCGAATGACGGTCGACCCCGTTTTGTTTTGCTGCGAGGCGCGCGCCCAAGTACCGGCAAGTATTTGACGCTCGTCAATCCATAACGGACCTTGGATTTTAGTTATCTGCTGGCTACCTAAAAACATTGAGTCAATTTCCACAAAGGCGCTACTTCGAAATCCTCGATCATCCAATACGCCGGTAAATTGAATCCCGCCATGGATGCCACTTAATCGAGTTCCACAATCGATTGAGGCACCTGCAACTTCTAATCGAACTCTCCAACTCGCATGCAGCGACTTGGTAGCTGCCGGTTGATGAGCGAGATAAATGTCACCCTCGAGCTGTAGAGGCCCTTGAATATCCAGTTCACGTATCTGCTGGCTCAAGTCCACAGGCATCGCAGCTAATAGATCTGCATCCATACGCAAACGATCAATACTCAAATGGTCCATCGTAAAATGCCATTGCCCATTGGGTGCTCGATTATACACACCATCCATTTGAAACTCCGTGTCACCATGCACTCCTTGGATTCCAGTCAAACGAACATGGCCGTCCTGCAGCATAAATTCACCCGTTACCCCCTCGATGCGATAGGGAAACCAAGTCGGCATGAAACTGATTGTCGAAGTTGTCAAACTGTCAGTTGGAATCCATTTTTTGGCATGCACAAACACATTGGTACCACCCTCTTTAAGCGTGCTTTCTAAACTAACGCGAACTTGATCCAAAGCCCCTTCCGGTTTTAATGATCGCCACGTATTCAAGATGGCAGGGTTCTTAGCGGCCAAGGCATCTCGCAAATCGTTATCAAGAGGCACGTCCGTTGCGGTTAACACCATTTGCAGCGGAGCCTCAACGGGCCCTGTGTCTGCTGGGTCTGGTTGGCCTAGCGGATTTGTTGGTTTTGCATATTTCCCTTGCATCTGCACAAACGCGCTTCCCTTGTATCCTGAAAAATTTCGGAATTCCCAGTGGTCACCCTGCACACGCACTTCACCGTTGATTCGGTGAATGGGATAGGGGAACTTCTTGTATTGCAAAGTTCCTTGTTGGAAATCGAATTCCATCTGTCGATAAGGGTTGCCAGGTACGCCGCGGTATTCGTAGCGAGCGCGATGCAAGGTGATTAATCCAGTGGGACGCATTACGTCGATTATCTTGCGTGATTCCGGACCGAGAGCCGAAATCAATTCCGCGTCCAGAGGAATCGCTCCGTCTGAGGTAATCTCCAGCCAACCACGCGGAGCGATTTTTGAATCTTTTATCTCGGCACTGACTTTAAACGTTCGCCCGTGAGTCTTCGCTAGCACATCACGCACAATAATGTCGCTATTGTGAATTTGAATAAAACCAGTTGCGTTCTTCAGCGTATAGGGAAATTTTTCGTAGGTAAGATCCATATCCAGTAATTGGATGTCCAAGTGTGAACGTGGCGTTTGCCCTACATTGTCGTAATGGTATTTGATGGCGGCAGTGCCTCGCGGGCCATACGTACCTAGCGTTTTCCGAATGCTATTGATCACTTCATCTTGCGGCAAACCGACCAATAAATCTTCATCGATTAGAATTTTATCGGTCGCAATTTCAATTTCCAAAGTCGGCTTGGCGCCAAATTCCGATATTCTCGCATGAGCTGATATCGACGTACCACCAAACCCGCCCGTTATTTTCTCAAGTCGCAACACACCATCTTGCCATGTAACAGTACTGAAAATATCTGTGACTGGAAACGGTAGCCGGCGGTCTCGGTAGGAACCGTTTACCAACACTCCCGCCGCCACCCATGTGGTTTGCAATACCGGACTGTTTGCTGCTTGGGATGCGACACCTGCGGTGGTCGCTGTGGGCGTCAGAAATTTTGTTTGTAGTTGGACCGCTAAATCCGCTTGACCTCGAACCTCTAACCCTACTGGGAATTGTTCAAGAACACTCAGTGGCAAATACTTAAACCAATCGTTAGTTAATTGTAATTTTCGAACTCGCAGGGATAACACCGACGGCTGGTCGTCTAAGGAAATCGCTCCGTGTATTTCAATACTATCGACAAACGAATTCATCACTTGACTGCGTACCGTTAACACCCGCCCTTGTTGAGCATTGTGGGAAGCATCGACACTCAAGTGTGTACGCTGCTGATCCGTAATGACCGTGTCTTGGATAGTCACTACAAACGGGTCTCGTGACAATTGAACCGCATCGCTGATTGCCAACTCGAATCCTGAAATACGAATCGTTGGCATGTCGGTCTCGATACCGTCTGCCTTGACGGCTCGCAAGCGATCGACCAAATCAACCACATTCCAGTTGCCAGTCGCATTCCGTACCGCATGAACCCGACCACCGGTTAGATGAATTTCGTCGATTACCGGTTTTTGCTGAAGCAAGGTCGCATAGTCGGTAGGTCCCACTAGATCCAATCGGTGAATCGTCGCAATCACCTCCGAGTCCCAACTCGGTAACGATATTTGTACATCCGCCAAACGAATTCCATGGTTTCCATTACGCTCAACCGAACCAACTTGCACAATCAACTCAGGGATCGCCGTCGCAATCTGCTGCTCGATTTCCATGCGAATCTGCTCGTTAATCTGCCGCTCAATCCAAGCCTGATTGGCAATTAAAGCAGCAGCGATAACAACCACAGTTAACGCAACGCTGCGCAACCAACGCTGAAAACTACTCGGTCCTCCTACGGGCCGTTCCGATACGTGCTGTGGGGCAGGGGAAATTTGATCAGTTTTACGCATCAATCCCGCCTTCCGTTGACGCCGCAAACCAAGCTGTAAGTCGGCGACCAAAGGCACACCGCTGTAGCCCATGGCTTAACCCGAGGCCCGCTAGCAAGGTTAAAACCAATACGGCGGGTTGACGGTAACGAATGGAACTCACAAACACCATGTGCAGGGCGGTGAAGTATATCGCGGGAGAGATACTTAACAGAACCACCACTAGCACAGGTGCCTGAGTTGATGGCGAACCATCGGTTTGATTTGATTTACGACGCCTAATCAGAAGCATTAGGCCATACAGAGCCAATGCGACGACACCCACGTAGCCCACTGCCATACCCCAACGCATAGCAACAGAAGACTCCGCTTTATCACTAGCCAACGGGCGCCACAAGCGAACAAACTTATTGACGGCTAACGCTAACACTTGAGTTGGGTTAGCTCCGGCCCAATTTAAGGCGGCATTACGCATTCGGTTGTTCAAGCGGAATTCATAAGAATCCGCCGGAGGTGTCGCCAACTTGGCATCGTCAATATTTTGAGCGCGATAAAATCCCAACACAAATGACATGTCACTGCCACCAGTCGCATCTTCATGCAGACCGTCGTACAGACTAGCACCCACTTGCAACGTAGTTGGCACAAAATGACCGACCGCCCGATAATTCCGCACCCACCATGGTGACATCGTGACGCAAAATGCCAGCATGATCAAAATCCCTTGCCGGCAAAGTTTTTTTCGCTGAGAAGAACACAGTAGTACTGCTGCTAACAGTAGCGGGGTAAATAACAACCAACTCGGCCGAATCAATACAGCCACAGCGGCCGCCACACCCGTCAGAAGCGCAGCTCGCCAACGTAGTGAATTGTCTTTTGCGGAACTGGAATCGCGCAGCACATAATAGAACGCTAGAAGTTGTAAAACCATAACAAGGCAAAACGGGCCTTCACTGAGAATCAAAATGCTCATCACAATTCCACCAGGATATATACTGGCCAACAACGCCGCACATACACCGGTCAGGCGATCGAATAATAATGTTGCGAGGATTCCAATGGCCACCACAGTGCTGGCACCTAAAATGGCATTCAGCATCCGTACTGAAACGACCGATGGTTTTCCAGCAAAGAGTTTATGCCAAGCAGCAATTAAAATGGGATAGCCCGGAGTGCGGGAGATTTTTGCGTTGTCGCCGCCGAACTGATAGGGCTCGCCCTTGTAGATTTGGTGACCGAGGACCCAATAGGAAAATGAATCGCCAAAGGCAAAGGTATTTTCATCGGCTTGGCGATCTTGCCACCAGATACCACCCGCGCAGCGCAATGACAATGCGAACGCAAAAATAAGCGTCCACCCGATGATTGCTCGACTCAATGGCATCCCGTCCGTTGGCATGGCTGTCTCCGACAGCGCAACGCCTGCGCAAGACTGGACCCCGTAGGGAGACCTGCCGCGCAAGCTGTTCTATATTTACATGTTTTTGAGAGATGCTCGAGCAAGGATTACCGCAATTGCAATTATCCGCTAGAACCAAAACATTTCCATCACACTAATCACAATCCTCAAACCTGAGCTAAAGTGCTAGCAATGGATTTCTTTATCAATCTCTCCCGCTGTCAATAATCTATTACCAAGCCGCGTTTTGGGTCAAGACGAATATATGAAGTCGTATTATCAACAATTTGCTATATGCTAGCACTTTGTAAATGTGGTATCTTGATAGTCTGTTGAGTGACAGAATACTCTTTGGTTGCAATTTTTTATATTGGGACGATCTGACAATGGATAATCGTAAAACGCTTTTGATTGCAAGTTTCCTTACGCTAGTTGCCGCTGGGATGGGCTTTGCGACTCGAGGGGCCGCAGGCCCTGCTTGGGCTGCCATGGGCATCGACTCCGGTAACTTCGGGATGATTATGGGCTACGGATTTCTCGGGTTTGGCTTCGTGATCTTTTTTGGCGGAATTATCGTTGAATACCTCGGCTATAAAAAATTGCTCCTGATTTCCGTCGTTTTACACTTTATCAGTGCCATTATGATCCTAGCTGCTCCTTCAATGTATGATGGGTGGGTTGAAAACTCTCCGGCGGAGGCAACCAATAACCTCATCAGCCTATTGAAATACAGTGTGTTGCTGTTTTCTATATGTGCTGGACTTTATGAGGCAGTTATTAACCCACTGGTGGGACAACTCTATCCGGAAAATCAAACACATTACTTAAACATTCTCCATGCCGGTTGGCCGGGCGGAATTATCATTGGCGGCGTTTTAGCTGCTTGTTTCCAAAATGAAACCGCATGGATCGCGGAAATCGATTGGCAATATGCCCTTTCGTCTTATTCGCTTGTTCTCGTTGGTCTGACTTTCATCATCCTCAAACAACAATTCCCAGATACCGTTGCTTCCAAAAGCAACGCTTCATTTGGTGTGCTTTTCAGTTGTTTCTTATCGATTCCATTCCTCGTACTAATCGTCGCTCATGCTTTGATCGGATACATGGAACTCGGAGTGGATTCATGGCAAACTCGGCTCATGGAACGGCTGGTCGAAAATTCTGTAACAGTCCTCATTTACACATCCTTACTAATGTTTGTGTTACGATTTTTCGCCGGACCGATTGTTCACAGAATCAATCCCATTGGCCTGTTGTTAATTAGCTCGTTCTTTGCCATTATTGGGTTGCGGTGGCTAGGATCAGAAATCGAAAGCGTCTACATCATATTCGCCGCAGCTACTGTATATAGCCTCGGTAAAGCCTTCTTATGGCCAACTATGCTGGCTATCGCCGGTGAACGTTATCCACAAAGTGGTGCAATCGCCATGAGCACTCTTGGAGCCGCCGGGATGATCTCGGTTGGCTTTATTGGCGGAGCGATGATCGGTGCTCAACAAAGTCGAGCGATGAGCGAATCATTGCAGAAAACTAACCCAGCCGTACTTGCCCGCTATAAAGGTGACGACGCAAGTTTCCTTGGATTCGACTACGGAACGGTTAATCCAGCGATGCAGCAAGCTGCGATGGATTATCACGGCGCTAGTGACGATGCCAAGCGAGCAGAAACACTTGCCACAGTAGTATCTGCCGCAAATGAAGCTGGCGTGCAAGAAGATGTGGGGAGCACAATCGCTGCGGATAGCGCCGCCGTGACTGCCGCATTCAACACGGGAGGTCGCGCGGCACTATCCAAAACAGCAATGATTCCTATTGGCATGGCAATTTGCTTTCTCGGTTTGTTGGTTTATTACAAGTCCATCGGTGGATATAAAGTCCTCACGCTAGATGATAATGGTGGCGGTGGTAATGGTGGTGAAGACGAATCTGACTCAGACGATGCTACAGATGACGGCGATCCACTAGCGGTTACGACCGTCGAAGAAGGGGCCGAGGAGTGTTGTGGTGGAGACGAAGCCAAAGAGGGTGACGGCGGTGGCTGAAGTCCTGGCTAACACTCAACGGAGCCGGTCGGTTCCGACAGTTCAAAGTGCTAAAGGGCACCAATGACATCTTTCATTGGTGCCCTTTATTGTTGATTCGTGGCCAACACTAACACATCATCCGCACGCTCCACTCGCACGCCACCAGGCAACTCAAACGCAGCCTGCGGCGTCGCAACGGCCTCAGCCAGTCGTTGCCAATGCACGGTGCTCATCGCACCACGCGGCCAGTCCTGCTGCTTCCACACTAAAACAAATAACTCTCTAATCAAATACGGCGCCACATCGGTTAATCCTTTGCAAGTAATCACCACCCGCTCGCGGGCAACGCCGTCTGGGAAATGAACGTTCGTCTGAAATAACGGGTATACAATTTCAGCGATCACATCCTGTAATTCACACGACATCTGCTGTAGCCTCAACAAAGCCTCATCAGCGGCACCGTGATACTGATTCTTTAATAGCGGCAATAACTCGTGTCGAATACGATTACGAGTATATTTCACGTCATCATTAGAAGCATCGTGGCAATACTCCTGACCAAGCTCACCCAAATAGGAAATGATTTCGTTGCGTGAAACCTCTAGCAAGGGACGAACCAACGCGATCCCGTGCTCTAATTCACGCTCACGCGGAATTCCCCGCATTCCCGCCAGTCCCGTTCCACGCAGGATTCGATCAAGTACCGTCTCAATTTGGTCGTCACACGAGTGGGCCATCAGAACATACCGAGCACCTCGTTCTTTGGCTAAGGCAGTCAATAAACTATATCGTTGGTCCCGTGCCGCTGCTTCGGTCCGCAAAACATTCTCAGGGGCTAGGCACACAAACTCCAGATCAAGCTCTTCCGCTATATTTTGCACAAATTGAGCATCGGCATCGGATTGTTCCCCTCGCCAACCATGATTTACATGCCCTATCACGAGATTCGACCGTAATTCCGGAGTAATTATACGAGTCAGACTGCGGACCATAGCAACACTATCGGCACCACCAGACACGGCTAGAATGCAACGCACATCGCACCAGCGTTTCATCGGCCAACGGGAGATCAAAGAGCGTTCCAACGGAAGTAGGAGTTCATCTTGGGGCATATTAGCGAGCGCTTGTGTTTATGAAATCGGTTTTAAATACTGGGTTTATTGATTATACAAAACGCTCAATTAACTGCAGTAAGTTGCAGGAAAGCGTAAATGGCTGTAAATTAAGATAGTCGCATTGTAAAACGAACACTCGTACCACTACAGCGGCATCAAACATTAATTACAAATATATATTTTACTTTAGACGGACGAATCTGAAAATCATTTGAAGCACGACAGGATTTGAGTCTGTGATGGTAAAGTCTAACAAGAAACTACATGTTGCATTTATATAAACGATTAGCCCGAACTTCAGAATATTAGAATGAAACACTTATAGATTGATTATCCAGTGAATCAGACAAGGTAAGCGAAAACACAGAAGCAATTCTTCGTTGAACTGCTTCGACCAAACAAACGACGAAAGCTTAAATCCCTCCTGATAACTCGATCGTTGATTGATGATTGCCTCATAGGTATCAAACCGCCCGAAACCGCTAATCGGTACAACATTTTTTCTCGATAACGACTACCACATATCCTCTGCTCCTATTCGCCGCATTGACCATCAATGCCCGTTGTAGTGCCCATGCATTTAAGAGATTCTCCGTCATCAATCCAACGGAATCTCACCCATGATTTTAGCAATAACACCTTTGATTTTGGCAAACTCGGCCGAACTCGGTTTAGTAGGACTCGGCGGCGCCATTGTCGGCATCATCTGCAGTTGGGTCGTCGCGCAACGATTGCAAAAGAAACACGACAATGATAATAGGCAGCAAGCCGAGAGTCAGGCGCGACAAATCGTTTCCGAAGCCAAGCTCACCGGCAAAGAAGCCGCATTGCAATTACGCAGCGCAGTTGAAGAAGAACTCAGTACTTCTCGCAAAGAACTGCGTGACCAAGACGATGATCTTCAGCGGCGTGAAGCGACACTTGAACAGCAACACACCGCATTGCGCCAACAAGAAAAAATGGTCCAAGACAACCAACAACGACTTACTGATAAACTACGTACTACCGATCAACGGCAAAAAGAACTCAACACGCTACTTGATT
>Ga0302132_10001474_pt1 | contig 13535 bp, 8 predicted proteins | sample CB9_321_MG_FD_203113 | JGI IMG/M metagenome (GOLD analysis project Ga0302132, IMG submission 203113) | Marine microbial communities from Western Arctic Ocean, Canada - CB9_32.1 | ecosystem: Environmental > Aquatic > Marine > Oceanic | place: Canada: Western Arctic Ocean | collected 2017-09-19
TTCAATTCCAGCATCTTCAACAATTTGGTGAGTTGGGAATGCCATATGTGGGTCAACATTCCAATCCTGCATTCCCTGTATGACGTATACTGAGCCGTTGTAATTCTCTACAACACGATCTAAGAATGAGCGTTCAGTCCAATAGGTATTACCTGCATAATCTACCATTCCACCGCTCAAGTATGCCAATGGACCCATTGCATATCCTTCCATGTAGCCTTCACACATATTTTGTGAATCTTCTGCATCACCATCAACACCAAATGAGCCATAGACACCATTGTGCATAATCATGCCACGGGCTTCCATGCTTCCATTTCTCCACATTAAATCATGAACTCCAATCAATCCAGACATAGGAACGATAGTTGCAAGATATTCATTACCGAATGTTGCTGCTTGCCAAGGGGTTGAGCCATCATATGACTTTCCAATAATTCCAACTTTACCATTTGACCAAGGTTGTGAACCAAGCCAGGTGACTGCAGCATCAATTCCACGCTGCTCATCAGTTCCCATCAAGTCCATACAATGATTTGATTCTCCAGTACCAAAAACAGATACTTGAGCAACACCATATCCATATGGAACATAATTCTCAATTAGAAATCTACCCAATCTATCAGCAGGGGTTAGTGCATCGACATCTCCATCCGAATAATATGGTCCAATCTCAGAAATCACTGGTACATGACACTGTTCGGGAAGTTCAGCACTTTCCCAATCACAGCCCTCTATGACCGGTAACCAAAGTCCAAGGTGAACTTCTGCAGAACCAGTAGCACCTGCACCGCCATCGGCCAGAGTGATTGAAGGAACAGGTACGAATACTGAACGAACTTCGTCAATACCAAATGTTCCATTAATAGTTACTCTAGAAAAATCTGAATTGACAGAATAATCTATGTCAGCGCGTTGCCAAGGATCAGGATAAACATCGTAATCAGACTCTGTTTCCTCATTTTCAACGACATCATTGCCGAAACATCCAGCAAACATGCTACTAACAAATAGCAGCGTAATGAGTAATGGGCGCTTGTCCATGCCCTTTGGGAATCTTCGCTTGGTTTTGAATTGTTGGTTTGTTGGAGTAAAGCATTATTGTGAATCTTCACTCGCTGCTTCGGCTTCAAGTTGTGCCCGAACTTCATCCATATCAATTTCATTTAACTTGGTAACCAATTCTCTCAAATCCTTTTCAGGTAATGCACCTGGCATCATAAATACACCAATTCCTTGCTTGAATGCGATGGTTGTTGGAATTGAACGTATTCCAAATGATTGTGATAATGCTTGTTCTTGGTCGGTATCAATTTTTGCAAAAACGACTTCTGGGTGGTCTTCTGATACACGCTTGAAAACTGGTCCATATGCCTTACAAGGGCCGCACCACTCTGCCCAGAAATCTAGGATTACAAGTTCATTATTTTCAATTATTCCAGCGAACTCTGGTTCGGTAACATCGACTACTGCCATATCTAATTGCCAACGGCTGGGGTTCTTCAAACCTACCCATGCCATCCTGCCGACGAGTTCATGTGCTATCGCTACGAGGATTATCCATGCGCATCAAACAATTACCCGCCCTTATCGTTCTCGTCATCATGCTCGTACCGGCGATGTCGGTCATTGCTAGCGATGAATCACCAGTTACTGCCGGCCGTGAAAGCACGGTTGTGGTCTCAGAATTATTGGTCAGTCCGAATAACCTCGTTTCCAATGAGACCTCACAAAATGTCTACGGAGCAGTAGACTGGAATGGTGATGGTGATTACGGCAAATATTCCGACCAATTCATTGAACTGTGGAATACCGGTTCTTCACCAGTCAATGTTTCAAACTGGCAACTATCACTTACCAGTGGAAGTCCTCCTTGTCAACTGGCTTGGAACACGGTCTTACCAGCTGATGGACGAATAACTGTATTCAGTGCAGATTCCGACCTAATGCTCGATTACTATGATGGTGACACTGTCACCATCAGTGATAGTTCTGGAACTGCTGTTGATTCAATGTCCTTCCCTAGTGAAGATTCATGGTACGGTAAATCCTACATTGAAGAGGCGAATGGTGACTTGCTCAAAGTAGACCCAACACCGGGTTGGGCTCCTGGCGGCCAAGCATCTGAGACTGCTCTCAACATGGTCAATTGCTATCATATTCCAGAAACATCTTCCACTAATGCCTACCTACTCAAGGGACGCGTTGTAACTATGGAAGGAGAAAACAGTGTCATCAACCAAGGAAACGTCATGGTTCGTGATGGAATGATTACTGGTGTTTGGTCAACGGGTTCAGCAATACCAAATGGTGTTGACCTAACCGGCGTACCTATTGTTGAAACCAATGGGACTATCTATCCTGGACTTATTGATTTGCACAATCATATGCATTACAACCACATCCCTCTTTGGGATTTTGAAGTCCATCTCAACGATAACCAAAAATCGGCTGAAGGTGGATACACCAACCGTGGACAATGGGGCGACAACTACGATTATGGCCCAAGTATTACTTGGATGAAAGGCAATGTTCAGAGCAACAGCCGATGGGGGATGGCTTCTGAGCAAATGAAGTACGCTGAAATCCAAGCCATCGCCGGTGGAGTCACCGCCGTTCAAGGCTCTCCATCTGGAGACGATGCATGGGACAGTACCTTGTCAAGAAATGTAGAACTCTACAACTTTGGACAAGATAAGATTGTAACTTGTGCTGTTTGCGAATGGTATAAATCAACCTATAACTCTCAGGGTAAAATTAATGATATGGCCGATGGAGACCTAGAAGCATGGTTCATCCATCTCGCTGAGGGTGTTGATCAAACAAGCCGGGATGAATTTGACCTGCTCAGTAGCAAAGGACTTCTTCAACAACCTACTGTGGTGATTCATGGCACTGCACTAATACCGTCGCAATTTGCAGAAATGGGTGCAATTGATTCAAACCTTGTCTGGTCTCCACTGTCAAATCTCTTGCTTTACGGTAATACCACCGATGTACGTGCAGCCGATAATGCTGGTGTCAAAATCTCTATTGCACCTGATTGGGGCCCAAGTGGTTCGAAATCAAACCTACATGAATTGAAGGTCGCAGATCTTTGGAACAGTAAAGTGATGGATAATCATTTCACTAATTTCGAGTTAGCAGAGATGGTTACAACCAATCCTGCAGCAGCAGCAAAGTGGCAAAATCATGTTGGACAAATCAAAGCAGGAATGGTCGCTGACATGGTGGTCATGGACACATTCCACGATGACCCTTACCGCAATTTAATCGAAGCAGTTGATGCTGATGTCCGTTTGACTGTAGTTCAAGGTAAGGCTTTGTTTGGTGACCAAGACATCATGACGCAATTGAAAGGCGATGATTGGGAACCGATTACTGGTGGCGGCGTGTCCAAAGCCATAGATATCACATCCTCCTCAGTGGTTGATGGTTCTCAGACTTGGCAACAAATAGAAACAGGGCTTGCAATGGCTATGCGAAATGATGTTAGTGACATTCGTGAACATTGGTCTGCACCAGATGGTGTAGCATGGAGTACTGATGCGGAAGTTCAAACTTATCTTGACGCTACTTTTGATGGCGACTATAACGATGGAGTCTCTCATCTCAAGAGTATGACTGTCGACCCGATTTTCACAACAGGTGATGAACGATATTTCAATGTCATCAACAGTTCATCTTGGGCTAATACCCACATCGATTTGTCTTTGCTCTACTCATTTTACGATATACCAATGGATGAAAATGGCGATAGGACAGGAGCCAATGTTGTCCTTCCTGACGACGAAACCAATACTGGCGGCACTGACAATACCGGAGGAAACTCGGACGGAACTGGTGATGGCACAGGTGAGACTAACAACACAGGAGAAATTACACTTTGTGATGACGGAACTGCTCCTCCTTGTACTGTAACTCCACCAGTTGACGATGACAGCGATAGTTCAAGCGATGCCGAATCCGTTTCGAATGAAGATACCAAAACAACTACCACGATGCTTTTAATTGCAATGGTTGCGGTTATCGGCATAGGATTGTATGTTCTCGGTAGGAGCAGTAGCGATGATTTAGATCTCGCTGGAGAGGCCCGTATTGAGAAAATATGGGATGAAACAGAACTTGAGGAAACAGAACTTGATGGGTTAAAGGAAGAATCCTTTGTCCCTGCACCACCACCGATGGCTAAAACTGAATCAAAGTCTGAAGAGGAATAAGCGTTAAGCTAAGTCCCAAGTAGGTCCTTCAGCAGTATCGGTTACTACCACACCCATCTGCTGTAAAGCATCACGGATCTCATCAGCCTTTGCCCAATCTTTGTCGCTGCGGGCTTTGGTTCTTGCTAGCAATAAAGCATCTACTTCATCTGCAATTTCTAACTTGCGTGGGTCTTCTTCCGGTTCTGCTAACGCCATCTCTCGCGTCGGTAAAACTCCCAGAACCGCTCCGGCGGTTTCTTCTAACCAATCAACTGCATAATGTGCAAAAGCGTTTGAATCTACAGCATCCATATCACTATTGTGCATCTTCATTATTTCTCTTACAGCGCCTAATACCTTAGCAACAGCTTCACGTGAATTGAAATCGTCATCCATTGCTTTAGCAAAACCTTCTCCCATCTTTTCCAAGAGTGCTAATGATTTTGAAAGTGGATTGGTGCTGGCAAAGTCTGCTACTGGTAGCGGTACATTATTTTCTGCAAGACAACCCTTTAGAGATGTAACATAGCATTCCAATACTCGGTTGTAATTACGTTCAGCATCATTCAGTAATGCATCGTTCATGTCTATTGGTGAGCGATAATGGGCATTTATCAATGCGAAACGAAGTACCATTGCGTCAACCTTTTTCAAGATCTCATTAATAGTCCAAAAGTTGCCTAATGACTTACTCATCTTTTCTCCATCAAGATTTACAAAACCATTGTGCAACCAATGATGGACTACAGGTGAACAACCGGTATGACATTCTCCTTGAAATATCTCTGCTTCATGATGAGGGAAACGTAAATCGTGACCTCCGCCATGAATATCAAATTGTGCTCCAAAATAATCCATTGACATCGCTGTACATTCTATGTGCCAACCCGGTCGGCCGGCACCCCAAGGTGAGTCCCATGTTGGCTCACCTGGTTTTGCTGCTTTCCAAAGTGCGAAATCCTTGTGATCTCTCTTGCTCTTACCAGTATCATCAACTCTTCCTCCAGCACCACTGCGGACATTTTCAAGAATTTGTCCGGTTAGCATACCATATTTCTCTGGTGCTGATTCAATTGAGAAGTATACTCCATCATCTGCAACATATGCATTGCCTTTTTCAATTAAATCTGCAGTAATTCTAATCATGTCATCGACATAATCTGTACAACGTGGGTAATCATCAGCACGAAGAATATTCAAAGCATCCATATCTTGGTAATAGGTCTCAATATTGTCATCGACCAACTTTTTCCAATCACCATCTAGTTCATTGGCGCGATGGATTATTTTATCATCAATATCAGTGAAGTTTTGCACATAATGAACATCAAATCCACTCTTTTCTAACCAACGATGAATCAAATCAAACGAGAGGTAACATCTTGCATGCCCTAAGTGACAACGGTCGTAAACTGTAACACCACAGACATACATCGAAACTTTACCTGGCTCGATGGTGGAAAAATCCACCTTTTGCCTACGAAGGGTATCATGCATGCGTATTGGCATCTGACTCAACATGGGGGTGTTGCCACTCTCACTTGAAGGTTGATACGGTAGCGCTCTTTGCAATGGTCATGGGACAGGGTATTGGCAAGACGATTTTCGTTACCGGAGTCAATGGACATATAGGAAATCATATCGTTGAAGACCTATTATCAAATGGCTATAATGTCAAAGGTTCTGTTCGTGATTTAGCAGATCCCAAAAAAGTAGACCATGTTATTGCCCATGCTAAAAAACTGGGCTGTGAACAACGATTAGAACTGGTACAAGGTAATGTACTGGACTCGGAAGGTTGGTCTCAACATCTTACAGGTTGCGATGGCCTATTTCATACCGCTACAATTTATGCGACCAGTGGTGACGGCCAACTGATTATTGATACCGCCAATAAAGGAACTGATAACTTACTCAAGGCTGCTAGTGAAGCGGGAATAAAAAGAGTCGTATACACTTCAAGCGTTGCTGCTGTCGGCTCAGAGCCGAAAGGTGTGGTCAAAGACCATACATTCTGGCAAAGCAACACTTCACTTCCTTATGTTGTAGCAAAAACCGAATCGGAAAAGCACGCTTGGCAATTGGCTGAAAAATATGATTTAGATTTACGCGTTATTAATCCGAGCGGAGTGCTCGGTGGAGGATTCATTCGTCCGACTCCTTCAACTGAAATCATCGGTGATGCTTTAGCTGGAAAGTTCCCGATGTCGATGAAGATTCCAATGGCCTTCGTCCACGTCAAAGATGTTGCAAAGGCTCACCGCAGAGCCTTTGAAGTTGAAGAAGCAAGTGGAAGATATATTCTTGCTCCGCACAACAATACAACTGTAGCAGCCTTACATCGAAGGACAAGGGAATTGTATCCTAAATCAAAATCACCTAAAATTGCCCTACAAAATTGGATGTTACCTTTGGCAGTATTCCAAGATTGGGTCGGTGGTATCTTCACTAAGAAACGAGTTCTTACCCGACAAATTGCCAAGGGTGTTATGCGCGGAGATTCAAATTATGACTCCACGCCTGCCACAGAAGTATTAGGAATTGATTGGATTGATGTTGACACTACAATTAGAGATACTGTGGAGGCATATCAGTGATTGATTTCAAGGGTCAAGGCGGTATCAGTCTTGGTCAAAAATTCGTTAATGATGCAACATTAGCGAGATTGGGTTGGGCTGTTCCCGCAGTTACTTTGACCCTTGCAATGCTTATTCATTGGCTTAGTGGTGATGCTCGTGCAGTTCCTTTCTTCATCTCTGAATCGGATTACCCAGGTCCACAAAGAATTATTTTTACATCCGGAGTATTCATTTCTGGATTCATTATCTGTACTATTTCATTTAGAATGTGGTGGACACAGCGACAAGATAGCCGTCCAAAATTATTGTTCATCAGTATGTTATGTGGATTTTATACTGGTGTAAATATATCAGTGATGGCTTTTGCAAATATGTATGACTTCTTGGAAGTTCATATATTTGCTGCTTTAGGTGTATTCCAAGTTGGAATGGTCTGGGCTATAGTGACTCATTTTGCATTACCTAATGCACAGAAAAAAGGCAAAATGATGCGATGGATTGCTATGATTGTTTCTTTCATCTCATTCAATGTAATGACTTCCGCATTAAAGGATGCTGTGAAGGGAATGTCCAAGGCTGAGGCACAAGATGCTTTGATCCAATTAACACCATTACAAAGTGCGATAGATATCGCAGCACCGGCTGAATATTTCTTGGTCATTGGCCTATTTATTGCCCTTGCTTCGTTTGAATCCGATTTGGAAGTAACAACTATCAGTGACCAATAAATCGGCTATTGAGAGTTGTAAACTATCATGCCTCTGCAGGTTCAACTGCGATTTCAGGAGTGACTTTCTTAGATTTTAATGCTTCATCATTAGCCTTTATCTGTTCCCAAACAATCTCTGCAATATCTTTGACTTCCATATCCGAACCAATTGCATTCAATCCATCCGTAACCATAGTTGAACAGAATGGACAACCAACCGCTACAGTATCCGCTCCAGTCGCTGCAAGTTCCTTTGAACGGATTACGTTAACCTTGTCATATCCATCATCAACATGCTCTTCCATCCACATTTGTGCTCCACCAGCGCCACAACAGAAAGAATCCTTACCACTGCGTTCTGTTTCGATATCAACACCGCCAATAGCAGCGCGTGGTGCTTCTGTTTCACCACCAATTCTTCCTAGATAACAAGGGTCGTGATAGGTCACAGTACCATCGTGTTTTGGCTCAGGTAATTTGCCTTCATTTTGCAGATGAGCAATCAATTGTGAGTGATGCATTACCTCGATGTCTTGGCCCCCATAATCTTTGTATTCTTTACCGAGGGTATGGAAACAGTGTGGACAAGATGCGACAATTTTCTTAACACCAATCTCTTCAAAGGTTGCAAGATTTGTTTCTGCTAGCATCTGGAAGAGATATTCATTTCCAGCACGGCGAGCAGTATCTCCACTACATCCTTCTTGCATTCCCAAAATTCCAACATCAAGTCCTGCCTCTTTCATTATGCTAATTGTATCGCGGGCAACTTTCTTATTGCGTTCATCGAATGATGCAGCACAGCCTGCGAAGTAAATATATTCGGCTGGTTCTGCTACTTTAACATCTAGTCCTTCAGCCCAATCTCCTCTTTCATGTGATGGCATTCCGTAAGGATTTGAATCGGATTCAATGTTTTCAATCGCACCCATCAAAGGCATGATGGAAGCTTCAACCGCAGGATCAAACTCCATTCTTTCCATCATTAAATGGCGTCGTGCATCGGTTAGTTTCGGTACATGGTCGATGTAAATCGGACAAGCCTCAACACAAGCATGACAAGTTGTACAAGCCCAAATCGCTTGTTCATCAAGACGTGCGATGATATCTTCTTTAGGTTTTTCACCAGCGATTAGAGTCTCGTAGTGGTCGTTAGCATAGTTTCTCAACGAATGGATAACCGTCATCGGATTGAGAGGTTTTCCTGAGGCATATGCTGGACAGACATCTTGACAGCGAGCGCATGAAGTGCAAGCCCAACCGTCGATCAAATCTCTCCAAGACAAATCAGTATAGTTAGCAGTTCCAAACGATTCAATATCCAAATCATCCAAAGGTACCGCTTTGCCGTCTTCGCCAACCGCCAAAGGAAGCATAGTTCCCATCGGGGTCATATCATGGAAGAAGACATTTGGAAAAGCCATTACTAAGTGCATATGCTTTGAAACAGGAATTAGGAATAGGAAAGCTGCAATCGCTGACATATGAGCCCAATAAGAAATTACTACCATTGCAGTGCTTGGATTGAATGTTTGAGCAACCCAGTAACCGATTGGCTCCCAAGTGCTACTCACTGCCGCTTCACCAGCCTCAACTACGAATGAGGTGGTTGTAATCGTCATTATCAATAGAAGAATTGCATTGCCTTCAAGTTGAGATTTTCCTTTCAACTTATCAGGTGTGAAAATAACTCTTCTAATCAATGCCAGTAAACAACCGACAAATGCAAGAATGTATCCAAATTCAACCATAAGATTCCACGGCCCTTTAATGACCGCTGGCAGTAAGTTGTGAGAGAACCAATTTCCTGTTGCCAAATCAAACATATCTGTTGATAACATCAGGAATCCCCAGAACATCATTACATGGATTCCACCAGCAACTCTGTCTTTCAAGACCTTCTTTTGACCTAACCATCCAGTAATTACTTCTGAAATTCTGGCACCCCAATTATCAAATCGATTATCTGGTCTTCCAAGACGAACAAGACGGGTTGCTTTGACTACTTGGTAAGAGAAGAAACCGCCGGAGACTCCCATTAATACAGCGAAAATTAAGATCCCAGGAATGGGTCCATAATTCATGAATAATGGGTGTTCCATTGACAAATCACCGTTGGGATTGACCTCCCAACAAATCAGCGAGGGCAAATAGATTATTCAATGCATTGATTTTCCACTTGCTAAACTAATGCTATTTATCAAATTGAGAATGTGGCATAATTATCAAGGGCAGCCCTACTGCCTTTGAATAGAGGAGGGGTTAGATGGCTAAAGTTGAAGCAAGCGCACCAGGCAAGTGTATCTTGTTCGGAGAACACGCTGTTGTTTTTGGACAACCTGCTGTTGCTGTAGCTATTGAGCAGCGCATTACCGTCAGCCTTGAATTATTGGAAGAAGGAAATGATGAGTGGCGTATTGACGGCATGAAATTAATTCCTTCCAAACATCCTCATGTTGAGGCACTGCGCTCGCGTTTATGGCAGAAAAAGGCTGGAGCGCCTGCACTTTCAATTCATATTAATGGTGACATACCTCCAGCCTCTGGACTAGGTTCATCAGCAGCATTATCAGTTGCTGCCAGCGCTTGTTTACGCGCTGCAAGGGGGCGTTGGTTATCCGAGGGTGGTGAAGCAACTGAAACCAAAGACTGGGCTGAAGGTTTCTCAAGCCAACTAACTGACACCGATGTATATTCTAAGGTTGATGAGGGTAAAGACCCTGCTAGAAGAGCAGGGGATAATGGCCAAGGAAGTTCACATGTTTGGGGCAACCAAGCAATAGATGTCGATGAATGTGCATTGCTTGGCCATGCTGTCGAAGCGATTGCACAGGGGGGAAGAGCATCGCCAATGGATTCTTCAGTATGTGCGCATGGAGGAATTGTTTTACTTTCTGATGAAATTGAAAAGGGAACTGATTGGGCATATACAAGAACTCTTAATACTCCCGAAGGAGATAGAACTTGGCAGGTACATACCATTCCTGTAATGGCAGATGAACAAGATGTGTTTCTAGTAATAGGAAACTCTGGTGTTCATTCTCCAACTTCAATACAAGTGGCCAAGGTCGCTGCCGCGATGACTGAAAACCCACAACGGATGAGAGAGATTGAAACTATTGGACTCATCGCTCGCAGAGGGGTTGAAGCACTACTGAAAGGTGATTTTGAAGCGGTTGGAAGAGCGATGAGTGAAAATCATCTGATGCTTAGAGGCCTCGGTGTATCATGCTTCGAATTAGATGATCTGGTTCGTGCTGCTGCACCTTCATCACTAGGAGCGAAACTAACTGGAGCTGGTGGTGGTGGTTGTATGGTGGCATTAACTCGCAATCCAAAGCAAACCAGTGAAGCGATTGAATTAGCCGGTGGGAGAACTCTAATCTCTAAAATAGGTAACGTTGGAGTGCGAATAGAAGGCCATGAAGGATTACCTTTTTGGAAACCATCCAGTAAATAGAGTACTGCATGATGATTTCTCTTCTCAATAAATAGTAAAAGTTGGCTTTCTTTTTATATAGTGGTTATAAGTGGCGAGGGACATGACCACTGATGAAGAGCGTCTAACTGTCGTAAACGTAGTAGCCAGCACTCGAGTAGCGGAAGAACTTGATCTTCCGGACATCGCGATTCAATTAAATTGTGAATACGAACCAGAACAATTCCCTGGTGTTGTATACCGTGTCAAAGACCCTAAACTTGCAATATTGATGTTCCGTTCTGGAAGAGCAGTTTGTACTGGTGGAAAGAACAAGGATAACATTCACACTGGAATTGAGCGTATGATTCAGGACCTACGCGGCGCAGGTATTGAGACATGGGACAAGAAAGATGTTGAAATCGAAGTTCAAAACATGGTTGCAACCTATGCCCTTCACTACCCTGAAGAATTCAAAGGTCTTCAGAGAATCGACTCCCTCAACTGTCCTCGCGGAACAGTTCTCTCTCTACTACCTCGCAAGTTGAACCTAAACGAATTAACATTCCACTTACCTTTCGACAAGGTCGAGTACGAGCCAGAGCAATTCCCTGGGCTAATTTACAGACTTGACTTCCCTAAGGTTGTCTGTTTGATTTTCGGTTCTGGAAAGATGGTAATTACCGGCGCTCGTCACAAGAGTGAAATTCTTGAGGCTGTTGAAATCATTAAGGACGAACTCGCAGACCTTCTGCAAAATCCGAAGAAGTTTCTTTGGCCAGTGGGTCATGAGTGGCATACCGACCCGAGTTCAGAATAAATCTCGTTATCAAAAAGGATGATGAGGTAGTTCTGTTTTGCCCACATCATGAGGCGCGAGTCTAGTTCTGCAGTTCCGGCTGTGGCGCTATTTTTTTTGATAGCAATATCATCCCTCAGCCCCTTCATATTTTCTCAGCAAGACGATACTACGGGCCCGCTAGAATTTGAAAATATTATCCCTGCTAGAGCAGGTGCTGCTGGTGACCCAGGTGTTAGCGACGTCCCCGTTTGGAGAATCGGCGATAAGTGGATTTATTCCGGCACCTTTGACCCGACTGCATTGATTGTCAACAGTGGCGTAAGCGCTTCGGTCGGAGAAATAAATGGCGACACCACTGCGGAAGTCATCTCCATTACCGAACAGTCTGTTGACAATAAGACCGTCTTGGCCTATACTCTTAGATCACATGCTGATTTTGATAAATCAGGAGTTGAATTGGATGGATATACTGGCAACGCATTCATTGAATATACTCAGACAGAAATAATTCAGGTTAGTGATTTATCAACAATAAGAAGCGACTTGGATATGTACATCAAATTCGTTCCATATGGAATTTCATCCTTAACTAGAATTCTGGGAGATATTACAATTACCAATACCTATTCACCTGTCAATGAAGTATATGATTTCCCGCTTAGAGCTGATGAACGTTGGACTACAACAAAAACTACAAGTTCTACTTGGTCTGGAACAAGTGATTACATCACACCATTCCCACCACCACTGACCGATACCAATTCTACAACATGGGAGGTTACTGCAGTTGGTAAACCGTTCAATAGCAGGGGACAGACTATTGGTTATGGCGGTTGTAATGAGTCTTACGGCTTGACCTCCTATGACATTCAAGGTGATGATTCTGGATACCGTTGGTATTGCCCAGAAGTAAGAAATTATGCATGGATGCATAATGAAGAAGATGTTGGATTAACAATTGATTTTAGGTTGAAGCAATATATCCCAAGGGACTCTACTGGAGTCGATATTTATCAAAATCCTGGCACTCGTGAGCGTTGTATAAATGTTGAATCAACTAACTCAATTACTGCCCTTAATACGCCAATTGAAGTTTGGGCCAATGTATCCACTACCTGTTTTTCAAACATTGCTGGATTACAATTAGAATTACGTTATGAGACTACTGGATTCCTTGCATCTCTAACCACTGCTGCTAACGGAAGTGCTTGGGCGGTTATCGATGTTTCAGATAAATTGGACTCTTCCGCCTACGCTTTAGATTGGGCCAGTCACGCATTCGTTGCTAAAATTGCCAATCATCTCGGAGTTGCAACTATTACATTAGATGAATATATGGTCGGACTTGATTTAATTGCAGATTTAGATTCAGCAATCGTGTTGAGGAATAGAAGTGGTATCACATCTGAATTGAATTCAATTACCGGATGGAATGTATTGCCTGCAGATCAATTATCCATTGAAGTTTCAGTAAAAAACCGTGGCATCACCACATCCACTCCTGCTGAGATTCTAATCACTCACCCTGATGGCCAAACCAGTAGACACATGATGTCTTCATTAGCCACTTATGCTGTGCACAAAGTCAACTTCACATGGACTGTTCCTGCCGATTCACCTATTGGCATTATTCCAATGAGCTGGGAGGCTGATCCTGATGCGGTTAATTCCGCTGATGCAAACTCAACTAACGATTATGCACAATTGAATCTAAATGTTGGTAGATTACCAACCGCTTTGGCTAATTCTTCATCGGTTCAAACTAATCAAGTAGCATTAATTGACGCTTCACAAAGTTTTGATGAAGATGGTGGAGATGTATTTT
>Ga0302132_10001477_pt1 | contig 13522 bp, 13 predicted proteins | sample CB9_321_MG_FD_203113 | JGI IMG/M metagenome (GOLD analysis project Ga0302132, IMG submission 203113) | Marine microbial communities from Western Arctic Ocean, Canada - CB9_32.1 | ecosystem: Environmental > Aquatic > Marine > Oceanic | place: Canada: Western Arctic Ocean | collected 2017-09-19
AACAGCAGCACGGCCATCACTATGAGGTTCCAGACCTCACTACCTAGCATCAGAGTGCCTCCAGATTCGGTTGACTGCTAACGAGAGTTGGTTCCAACTGGACCTGAGGCACGGCCCCCACATGGGTCACCTGCGCCAGCGTCCGTCCCGCCGCGATTACGCCATTCCAGACGACCAGCCTCTCAACCATGGTGCACATGGAGACACCTTATCGCCAGGCAATTTGGGTGGCTCTTCGTAGTTTTTCTCCCTGAACGACATTTCTGTTGCCTGAATATACCACCGCAACGAGATAGTCAAACAAGCCGGCCCCGAGTTCGTTTGTTGGGTTGTCGTCCGGACCAGCTAGCTTTACCAGCCTGAGGAATGTGCTTCCCAACTCTTTGCTCGTGAGACCGAAGTTTTTGATTCGACGATGACGAGCAGGGATACAGAGGCACCGTTATCTGAAATCGCGGCGTCAATGACCCCTGTGATCTCCTTGATGCCGTCGATTGCTAACTCCTTATACCTTTCCGATGGGTCGACGGTCACTGTGGGCGCGATGGAGGGGGACACCCGCTCTTCTGAGCAGCCCGCAACGATCATGACGGCCACGATAAGCAGACCGACTATCCTGAAATTGCGCCAGATGTCTTGATGCATGATGCTCCAAGCTCTGGGAACTCTTTTTGTAGGGATCCTGACACAGGTGGTCAATAGGGTACCTTCTCTTTCGGTCCAAATTGACGAAGTTCGTCGCTTTCTGAGATGGAACAATTCGCCTGTCATCGCAGGTCGTTCCCTTGCTGATCAAGGGAATCTGAGCCGAGGTGGCCAGGGCTTGGACTTGAGACGGGCGGAATCGGCTCTGGTCCTTTGGCTGCTGCTTCTCTCCTCACGGCCAGGTATGAGGCCCCCATGGTCGCAGCCAGTATTCCCATGACGGCTCCCATGGATAGGGCCGTAGGCATGTGGTAGTAGTCGGAGGCGATCATTTTTGTACCAATAAATACCAGCACCACAGCGAGGCCTATGTTGAGGTAGCGGAAGTAGCGAAGAACCCCTGCCACCAGAAAGAAGAGGGCCCGGAGTCCCAGGATGGCGAAGATGTTGGATGTCCACACGATGAACGGGTCCGTGGTGATAGCCAGTATGGCCGGAACCGAGTCCACTGCGAATACAAGGTCGCTGGCTTCCACGACCAGTAGGACCAAGAAGAGCGGCGTTGCCATCAGTCGCCCGTGACGTCGGATGAAAAATCTCTGAGCCTCGTAATCCTCGGTAACTGGTAAGAGGCGTCGAGCAAGCCTCAGGATGGGATTTCGCTCTGGATTGACCCCCTCATCACTGCGCAGCGCCAGCTTCAAGCCGGTAATAATCAGAAACGCGCCAAACAGATAGATCAGCCAATGGAAATTCTCGAGCAGGACCACGCCAGTGACTATGAAGAGCCCTCGCATGACTATTGCGCCGAGAATGCCGAAGAACAGCACGCGGTGCTGGTACTGGGCGGGCACGGCGAAATAGGAAAAGATGACCAGGAAGACGAATACATTGTCCACGCTCAGCGACACTTCGATAATGTATCCGGCGAGGAATTCGGTGCCCTTGTCTGCTCCCAACCACAGGAAGATTCCAAGGTTGAACAGAACTGCAAGGCTCACCCATACAACATACCAACCAGCCGCTTCGCGGAGGCTCACTGCGTGGGCCTTGCGGTGTACAATCCCAAGGTCAATAGCCAACAGCAACAACACAAGAATTGTGAATCCGACCCAGAGCCAGATGGGGTAACCCATCGTTCTATGTTCCCTCCGTTTTAGGTAATTTGTTCCTGGCCAGGTAGCGCTGCCAGACCAAGCCAGGCAGCGTGGTCAATAAATGTGGGCTCACGCTTCTCATCAGGCAAAGAAAAAGGCCGACTCTGGCGCTGGAATGCTCCAAAGCTGGTCTCACCCCGGGTGAGCTCTTGGTTGCCAAGCTCCCACCCAACCTGATTCCGGTATCCCGTCTGGGCCTGCCCTCGGCTTCTACAAGAAGACTGTAGTGCCGCTGGCCCGCCCACCTATCGCTTGTATCATGTCAATATGTCATGGGCTGGTCGGTAGTGAGGTTCCCCCCGGCTAAGATCGCGCACCCCATGAATCTATGTTTACTCTTTCTCCCGCAGTTGAGGATGGCCCTTCAAGGTGAAGACGATGATCCGTTCTCCGGTTCGTGTGCTGATATCGGTGTGGAGACTTTCGACGGAGCACCCTGTCAACTCTAAAATGGTCTCTTCTAGCATGGGGCGGCCCAGTTCCAGCAGTTCCATTCGAACTTGCTTGATCAGGTCCCTTGCCTGTCGGGCTTCCTTGGTCCCCGCGAGCTTGAGTTCAACTGGGGTCAAGGCGTTGCTCAATCGAACCAGCACCATATCGTCTATGACGTAAGAGCGGGCGTCCAACGGCCCCCGTCCCATGAAATCCTTCTCGAACCGAATGATGGCCTCGCTGATCGACGCCTCCAACTGGCCCTTGGTTCTTGTCGCCACCCGGTCTTCGACGGCAGTCTCTTTGATCATTGGCCCTTCGTCTCCACTAATACCCTTCTGGACGCCACAACAATCGTGATTCCAAGATCCGCCTAGTCTAAACCTGCTCTGGCGACGGTCCTGGCTTGAGTTCGTCTCGAACCTGATTTTGGACCGCGGCATGAGAGCTATTCAACTCACCCTGTATGTGCGCGAAAAACTCTCTCATGCTGTAGCCAGCATGCTCCGGCCGCTTCATCTGCCCCTCGGTGTTCACGCTATACAGGTTGTGGCGACCTTCCTTTCGAACGAGAAGGTAGCCATCTTCCCTCAGGTCACCAAGAACGCCAACCACGGTTCGTTCGGCGAGATTAAGCTCGGCAGCGACTCTGCGAATGGTGGCGTCAGGATGCTCCAGCAGGTGAAAGAGGACCGCCGCGTGATTGGTGAATATGGCCCAGTGCCGGGCCTTGTGGTCGATAGCTCCTTCGCTCATTATCATCACTTTTCGTGTAATCAGGCACGTATATACCTGTATCACAATACCGGCATTACTTTGCTATAGTTCAAGCGTAACGGAGAACAGCCGGTCCTGTCAACGTCATTTGGCCGAGGGGTATTGACGGACGCCCGATAGTGTTTGTACGCTCGTCGTCATCAGTGTCTGGGTGATTCAACGGATATGGGTGCTTCCGACCAGGTCGGAGCTGGCACGATTCACTTACCAAACCGAGGAGTGTTGATGCAAAACAAATTGACTATGAATCTATGGAGGAAGGAAGCGGGTCCGCGTGTTGAAGGCTCGCAGCCTCTCGACATCTCCAAGGTCCAGGCGCCGTGTATCGTGCGCAATCCTTCCGGTGGCTACCGCCTCTTCTACACCGCAATTGGGCCGGCGAAACCGTACGCCGCATGTCAGGGGTATATTCTGAGCGCCGTTTCTGATGACGGACTGGCGTTTCGAAAGGAGCCCGGTATTCGGTTGGCGCCGCAGCCATCGCTGCCACATGTCTCTCTACGGGTCCTTGCGCCTTCTGTCACGCCAACCGACGGCGACCAATGGCGGATGTATTTCGAAGCGCGAGGGCCTGCCGATAGTCCAACTGTAATCTGTAGCGCCGTTTCTTCCGACATGCTGGACTGGGAGATGGAAGACGGCATCCGGTTGCAAGGTTCTGGCGACACCGGAGGCCCACGGTATCTTCCCTTGCCTGGCGGTGGCGGACGGCTCTACTGTTGTAGTTCAGAGCCTAGCAAGAGTGGCGAGAGGGCATCCACGAACGTGATCAGCGCTGTCACGTCCGACGGCCTCCGATTCGAGATCGAGCCGGGTTTTCGCATACGTGACAATCAGTCAGACTATGACAATAACGGCATTACGGCAGCCGAGGTGATCCCACCGTCGGTCGAAGGTAGCCCATATACGATGGTCTACTCGACCTGGCAGGACGCACCTACCGGCAGTGTCATCCCGCCTCACCCTAGCCAAGACGTCGACTCCACAGAGAGCGGGAATAGTGTAGATTTCGCCGCCGCGTCGATTGCGTCGGACATGGCGGGATATAGATCGCGGATTTTCGTGGCCCGCTCAACTGATGGCCTGGAGTGGGGCCAAGGCGAGTGCGTCGTCGATGGTGCGGGTTACGGTGCTGACGGCATCGACGCAGTCCACGCGGAGGACATGTCCGTGATCAAGGTGTCCGAGGGCGTCTACCGGATGTACTATGCGGCCTGCGACAAGGAAGGGAACTGGCGAGTTGCCAGTGCTATAACGGAGTCCTCGGGCGAGTAGGTGACGAAATTTCGTCGCCCGGCTTATGGGGGCGTTGGCCGATCCCCGAAATGGGAAGGTCGCTCCTCGCTCACGTCCCGCGAGTCGCGGGATTTGAGCCAGAGCGACCTCATTGAAGGTCAAGAGTTTTGGGTGTCGGAGGGTTCGAACTGGTGGAGCTGGGGGGACTCGAACCCCCTACCTCTTCAATGCCATTGAAGCGCTCTCCCAGATGAGCTACAGCCCCACGCAGCAAACGGCGAGTTGCCTCGCCGCGTAACTGCAACTATAGCAAAATTCGCTATCTCTGGCAATGCGTGGGCAGCTATTTACGGGCGGTTTGTGGGGGTACTGCGGAGCCTGTACAATGAGGCCCGCGCCGTGACTGGGCGACATTATGTAATCGTTTGCAGGGGGGCCGATGGGAGTCAACAAGGTTCTGATGACGGGGGCGACGGGCTACATAGCGAGCCAGCTTCTGCCTACGTTCGCCGAACAGTATGAGATGGTGCTGGTCGATGTCAGCGACACCAACCGTGACGGGAACAAGGTCCCCGGGGTCAATATTGTCGATCTGGTCGATTCAGATCGTAGTGGCTACGAGGCGTTGTTTGAAGGGGTGGACGCAGTGGTTCACCTGGGCTACAAGCGCCGCGCCGGATCGGCGGTGGACCACTTTTCCTATGAAAATGACAACGTGGCGATGGCCTACAACGTCATGCGCAGTGCGTACGATGCCGGTGTGCCGCGGGTGGCGGTGGCGAGTTCGAACCATGCAGCGGACTGGTACGAGCATTTCCTGATTCATGAGCGCAAGATGGAGGTCCTGGATCCATACGCGCTGGCTCTGTCGGACAATTTCTACGGCTGGGCGAAGGCGACATATGAGCATATTGGTTTTCTGTTTGCCTGCGGGTTCCCCGGCGATCCCGATACCATCGTGGAGACAGCCCCAGGGATAACTGCGAGTGCGCGACGTCGGCTGGAGGTCGTGATGGTAAGGATCGGTGCGCCGCGCGAGATCAACGTAGAGCAATTCAAGGACAATCCTGCGGGCTTCAAGCGTGACCTGGGTGCATACATCAGCCAGCGTGACATCACCCAGCTGTTCCAGAAGTCGATCGAGACGCCGGACATTGAGAACGAGCACGGTGTCCCGTGGCAGGTCGTCTATGGCATCAGCAACAACACGAGGGCCTTCTGGTCGCTAACTAGTGCTCGGGCCGCGCTCGGCTATGAGCCTCAGGACGATTCCGAGGTCAAGTATGCCGACGACATCCGCAGTTTCCTTACTGGTGATGATGCGGCAGGCGGGTTGGGCCGTGTAGGGCTCTCCTAACCCGGGAATCTGGGATAGCACCCTCGGCGGTCTCGAACTCTCTCTGATCTCTGGGGACGATTTGCCTCTGGGATTTCAGCCGACGTACAGCAGCACTATCTGGCAACGGGAGTGGATGTAGGGGCTGAATAGGTCGGTGGATACATAGCGGCGCAACTCATGCAGAACAGAATTCTGGTGTAAAGCCCTCCCCACGTGGGGAGGGCTTTTGCGAATCCCTACCAGAAGCTGGGGACCGTTTCCTCTTCCTTGGTGATCATCTCAATGACCGCCGGCATGTTCGACTTTGTGGTCTCCAGAGCCGCTCGGATAGCTGGGCCTATCTGGTCTGGTGAATCCACCCGTTGTGCGTGTGCACCGAGGCCTTCGGCGATCTTGGTGTAGTCTCCAGACAGCCTGTTGCTCGCGTGGTGCTCCGACGCGTATGGCATGTTCGACGAGTAGTGGGTCATGATGCTGTTGTTGAGGATGACGGTCAGGGTCCCGATCTCCGACCTTGCAGCCGTCTCGATATCCAGCCCGGACATCCCAAATGCGGCGTCGCCCATGACGTTGATTACCGTCTTTTCGGGGGCCGCCAGCTTCGCTCCTAATGCGAGGCCCAAGCCGTAGCCCAGTTGGGTGGACTTGCCCCACCCGATGTAGCCGTTGGGTGAGACCGCCTTCCAAAAAGGCACCATCTGATCACGAGGGAAGCCTGAGTCGTGGGTGATGATGGTATTGGACACATCCACCGCGTTGGCTAGCTCGCTGATCACACGATATGGGCTGATTGGAATCTCGTCCGAGGCCAGTCGTGGCCCCCATTCGGCCATGAATTCGTCTTCCAGTCGCCGAATCTCGTCAACAACCCCATGGATATCACCGCGTCCATGCTCCCCAACCTGTCTTTTGACTTCGTCGATCATCTGCCTCAGGACCAACTTAGAGTCGCCGATTGCGCCAAAGTCCGGGTTGTAGTCCTTGTTGAGGTCATCGGCGCAACTAGTGGAATGTGCGAGCACTACTCCACTGGGCATGGGAGCGTTGAATGTGGAGATGGTCATGGAGGTGCCCATCCCGAGAACGAAGTCCGTCTTCTTGAGGAAGTGATCGACCATCAGGGTAGAGGTGTGGCCGCCTGTGCCAAGGGACAGGCGATGATCCTCGGGGAAGCAGCTCTTGCCGGCCAGAGTGGTCAGCACAGGGATGTTGATAAGCTCAGCGAACTCGACGAGCTCGTCAGTTGCCTGGGCGTAGAGAATGCCCTGGCCTGCATTGATCACCGGCGCCTTCGCCTTCAGGAGGGCCGTGACCAGATCGCGCACGTCGTCGGGGTCTGCCGCCGACCGGATCTCCCGGACTGGCGTGTAGGGAACGGTATCTCCCGGGTACTGTTCTTCTGCTACATCGCTGGGGATCTCGAGGACCACTGGGCCGTGCCTGCCGTGTTTCATCTGGCTGAAAGCGCGCCGCATCATCTCAGGGATACGCTCGACCATGTTGATGTGGCCGGTCCACTTCGTGATGCCTTTGTAGTGATCGATGGCATCGAAGCCCGGCTGGACACCGATGCGGCTACGCTCCGATCCACCCGGGAGCAGGAGCATGGGCACGGAGTCCGCATAGGCCTGCGCTACGCCGCCAAAGGCGTTCTCAGCGCCTGGACCTTTCTGCATCGAAAAGACACCGATCTTTCGACCAGCGTTAATCCGGCTAAAGCCATCGGCCATGTTCACGCCTGCGCGCTCCTGGCGGCAGATGATGGGCCGAATGCCCTCCTTGGCCACGGCGTCTATCAGCGACTGGTGTGGAAAACACGCGATCCACTCGACGCCCTCGAGCTTCAATATCTTCGCTATTAATCGGTCTCCGTCCATTGGGCGTCTCCTTAGAATTGTTGTCGATCCACAGCCTAGCTGAGATAGCTGCAAGCTGGTTCGTCGCTACTATACGTGGTGGGTCTAAGGGGGTCAAGACGAGGCAGCCTGGGGTGAAGCTGGGCAGGGCGAAGGGCAAGAAGAGGGCCGTACCGTTGTACGCCCCTGCATGACGACAAGACGTGAGATTCGGCAGTGCCTAGTCGCCGAGGCTGGCCAGGGTCTCTTCGATTGAGCGGTGGATACCCGTGAAGATTGGCGTGTCGATGAGGGTATAGCTACTGACTTCAGAGCTGCGAAGCTCCATCACCAGGTCCAGAAAGTCGCTGGGCTCGTCGGTCTCGAACCCTACCATGAACTCCTGGTCGTCAAGCCCAAAGGAGTATGAGGTGTTGATCTTGACCGACGGGTACTTGTGGCCAACAGTGAAGTGGGAGCTCATCATTCGCTGCCGCTCCTCCTGGGGGAGCGCATACCATTGGCGCGTCTTGGTCATTGGATACAGGACGAAGTACTTGGCGTTGCCTGGCATCAGGCTCTCGCTCGTACCCTCCTGGCCGGTGTGCTTATGCTTGCCGACGTACTGCGATTTCCGCGTCAGAGCGAGATAGGAGTAGGACTGAGTCAGGTACTTGCCGAGTTTTGTGCTCCACAGGCGCGTGGCCATCTCCTGGAGCTGCTCGAGGTTTTCGGTGGCATGCCAGAGCATGAAGTCGACATCTCCGCGCAATCCCACCATGCTGAAGCTGCGTATGAACATATCAGATGAGAGTTCGTCGATGACTGCGCTGAATTCGCGGCGGCCCTCGTCTTTTTCGTCATCTGGGAGCCTTCGCCACAATGGATCGATGGCAAAGAGGTCGTACTTAACAAACTGCCTTCCGCTCGCCATGGGTACTCCTTGAATCGGGCCGGGGGATTGAGATATATGGGGTTGGACCAGTGTGGTCCACTGAACGTATATAGCCTGTTTAGCGGCTCGGGAAACCCCGATTTCGCAGGCCCGTATTATAGCATCCGTCACAAGCTGAGACTGTTGTCTCTAACCTTGACACCAATCTCCAGTCCCCGTTACGATCAATTAGGAAGGTCCGACCAGGATGAAACGGACACATATCCGAGGAAGATGATGTCGAACCGCTACCAGAGAGAGATTGAAGAGATTCTCCAGCAGGCCGGTGAGCTGGGGGACGGTAAAGGGCAACGCGGAGGACGAGGGGGGCTGTTCGGCCTGCTTCGCAGGTACGTCGCCCAGTCCATCGGCGGCAAGACATGGTCCATCACGCCCGGACGAGTGATGCTGGTCGCGGTGGCATTGCTGCTGTCAGCGCTGATTATGACTGCCGCAATTCCGGGCATGGTCGGTCCCCTGGCGTGGGCCGGGCTGCTACTGTTCATAGTGGGCTACGCGATGTTCTTCATCAAGCCCAGCAAGGTCGAAAAGATGTGGCGAGGCCAGCCCATCGATGATCGCGGTGAGAGATGGTGGGAGCGGTTCCGGCGCAAACCACGGTAGCGTCTCTTTCCAATAACGAACCACAACAAGAAGGCCCCGTCGCATGCGACGGGGCCTTCTTGCATTTCACCTATCAGTGGAGGCGATTTGGGACACCCTCAGGATCGGTAGTCCTAGAGGGCACACTCCCCTTCGCCACGTTCCAGCTTGTAGATCACGGTCTTGTCCCAGTCCATGTAGGCGTCGATGGAGTCCCGGTTGAGCTCACGCTCCTCCTTGAACCCCGCCACGACTGGCTCGAACGCGCCGGGACCGACCCTCTGCACAAAGTCCTTGAATTGCTCGCCCTCCTCACGCTGGCCCCGATAGAATTCGAGTACCTTCTTGAGGGCGGCCGGAACCTGTTTAGACGGGATGCGGGTCTTGACTCTCTGGGCCATTCGGGCGTCGCCGCCGTCGTAGCTCCCACCGAGCAGCAGTTCGTACGCCGGCACCTGGCCACCCGGGGCCTTTGTAGCCGCACCGTGGAACCCGATGTCGGCGACGTGGTGCTGGCTGCACCCATTGGGGCAGCCGCTCATCTTCACATGCATCTGCTTAATAAGCGGGTCTGAGATGTCCATGCCTTCGAGGGTTTCGCCGACAGCGCGGCCGAGTCCCATCGACGAGGTGATGCCCAACTTGCAGCTATCGGTGCCTGGGCAAGACACTACGTCCGTGATTTCATGTGCACCGGCGTCGGCAAAGCCGATTTCCTTCAGCCTCTGCCACACCTCGTATAGGGCGCCTTCGGGGACCCATCGCAACGCCATGTTCTGCTGGTGGGTGACTCGCACCCTGCCCCCTGCGTATTTCCGAGACAGGTCGGCAAGCTGAGCGAACTGTTCGGCCTGGATATCTCCAAGCGTCACCTTGACCAGGGCCGTTTTGTAGCCGTCCTGTTTCTGATCGGACACATTGGACTCGACCCAGCTGTTGAACTCGGGGGAGTCGTCACTAGGCGCATACCCACCTGCCGGAGGCGTCGGCGCGTCGGCTTCCTCGTCCTCGATGAATAGCAGTCGCGTGGGATCGAAAGACTTCTGGGCCCAGTCTTCCTTAAGCTCCTCGTCGACCATCTCTCTGAATGCGTCGATCCCAACGCGGGCGATGTAGAATTTGATTCGTGCCTTGGACCTGTTCTTCCGCAGCTCGTTTGAGCGATGGAAGATTCGAATGACGGCCTCAGTGACCTTTAGGAACTCATCCACCGGCACGAAATCGTAGAGGGTCGGCGCGACCACGGGCATGATCGACGTACCGCCTCCAGTCTTCATCTCGAAGCCTTTGACACCGTCCACGATCTTCGGCAGGAAGCCTACATCGTGGATCGCGGTGATCGCGCAGTCCTGTGCACATCCTGAGAAGGCGGTCTTGATCTTTCGAGGCATCGTCTGTGTAAAGGGGTGCCTCACAAAGTATCGTGAGTATGCGGCCGCATATGGAGTCACGTCGAAAGACTCATCTGAGCAGACCCCGGCCATCGCGCACCCGGTAACGTTGCGGACCGTGTTGCCGCAAGCCTCCCTCGTCGACAGGCCTTCATCTCCGATAATCCGCAGGAAGTCTGGGGTGTCCTCAAGCTTGATGTGGTGGAACTGGATGTTCTCGCGGGTCGTGATATGTCCCCTGTTCAGAGGAGCATACTTTCCCGCGACCACTCCGAGAGCATCGAGCTGGCTCGCCGTGAGGCCGCCAAAGGGCGCCTTGACCCTGACCATGTGGGTTTCGGGCTGCCGCTGGCCGTAAACGCCCTGACGTAGCCTGAAGGCTTGAAACTCGGTCTCGTCCCATTTGCCGGCCTGGAAGCGCTTGACTTGCGCCTCAAAATCTTCGATCTCCTCAGGGATCACTTCAATGACCCGCTGAACGCGCGGCTTCCAAGTAGTCTGTGTCATTTCTACCTTTCCTCCAGTACCGCCCCAAAACGGGGGCCTACAAACAAAAAAGACCCGCTCACGTTGTAATTATAGAGCGGGTCACTCGTCTCGTGCAGACATGATCGAGACCCCTACAGGCGTCTAATACACACGCACGGCAGATCGTATTGTGGTTTTTTCACGATTGGTCGAGTGTAGCAGTGGCCCTTATCACTGTCAATGATTCGGGATCGAGCGAACCCCGGTAGCAGCTAGGAATGGATGATCCACTTTTCGTCTCATGAATCCATCGCGGTAGGGTGCTCATCTTAAGTAGTGCTCAGGTCGGACGCACAGGTCGACGGCGACCATTCGATTCAGGTACATTATCCTTGACTATACAGGGCGCTGGAGATGACAGATGTTCGCATTAGAAGTGCCTCTGATCTTCGCCTTTACAGCGGGGCTGGTAGCCGCATTTAACCCCTGCGGCGCCGCCATGTTCCCTGCTTATGTCGGCTATCAGTTGGACGCGGTGCAGTCCACCGGCAATCCGGTGACGTCCGGAATCCGGGCGATCGTATTGGGTCTAGCTGCGACAGCAGGGTTCATCGTGGTTTTCGGCAGTGTCGGGATAGTCCTGGCGCTCGGAGGAAAGGTAGTCGACAAGTTCCTACCTTTCGTGGGACTTGGTGTGGGCGTGGTCATCACCGGAGTTGGGCTGTACCTGTTGATCTCTCGTCGCAAGATCGGGATCATGGCCGCGAGCCGCGTGAACCTGGGACAGGGTAAGGGCGTACGCAGCGTGTTCCTGTTCGGGATCGCCTACGCGCTGGCTTCCCTCAGTTGCGCACTACCGGTCTTCCTCGCAGCCGTAGGCATCGTCGCGGGCCAATCCCTCAGCGCCGGTTCCGTTGCGGAGACGGTCATCGGGTCTGTCACATACGGAATCGGGATGGGGTCGGTGTTGGTAGCGGCGACCGTCGGCGTCGTCTTCTTCAAAGGGGCTGTAGAGAAGGGTATTCGCGTGGCCCGACCTTATATCGAGCCCATCGGCAACGTGGCCATGGTCGGGGCGGGGATGTACCTGATCTACTACTGGGCGTTCGGTAAGGGAAGCGATCTGCTGGCTCTGCGAACTGAGCAATTCTTCGGCTAGGCGCGCTCTAGTGTCTCCATGGCACCGTTCTACCGAGACGAAAGAACGCCTTCATAGTCTCTGGAGCCTCTGTAGGCTGCAAGATTTCATCTCCCGCGTTCATCGCCCCACAGTAGAATATGAAGGCGTGGAGAAAACGAGAAACCACGCTCCACGCAGGCCTCGGCCACCCACTTCCCACGCTCTCTCATCGCCTCAGCCGTTACGCCCTCTGGCATCAGCATGATGCGTTCGGAGGCCAGCCCGTGTTTCGCGACGATGGCGGCTACTTCGTCGACGTCGGGCGGTGCCGCAACCACGAATTTGAAGTACGCGGTGTCCATGTGTCCAAAAGCGGAGAGCGCGTCGGGTACCTCTCGTGCACGTGTTATGTTGCCCGAGTTCTCTAGTTTCGGAGAGACATTCCACTGGGCGATGCCCTCGATCATCTCCGGCGAAGGGACGATGGTACCGTTGGTCTCTACTTCGCAGTAGAATCCCTGCCCCGCAAGAGAAGCGACCAGGGGCGCTAGAACGGCTTGCTGCAGCAGAGGCTCTCCCCCAGTGATAACCAGGCGCGGCCTATCAAACGCGCGGACGCGCCTTTCCACCTCATCTAGATCCATCTCGACTACCCCATCGGCGTAGTCGAAGTTCCGCCAGTCCCATGTGTACCGTGTGTCGCACCAGGTGCAGGCAAGATTGCACGTGGCGAGCCTCAGGAAGACCGTGGGGGTGCCTGCGCTGACTCCCTCGCCCTGGATAGAGTGGAATATCTCCGGCTCACCGGAGGGCTGGCGACTCACCTTCAGCAATGGAACTCCTTGTTGCAGTTGGCCTAAGAGTCTTGCGATAAGAACATATCAACAAAGAAATCGATGGATTTCGGATTGGCCATCGCGCCCTCAGAGACGGCTTCCGCTAGCGGGACTCCCGCCAGTACCCTCTTGACCGGAATCTCAAGCTTCTTGCCGTTCAGGGTCTTGGGCACCTCGTGTATGGCATAGATGGCATCCGGGACGTGGCGGGGCGATAGCTCGGAGCGAATCTTCTTGCGCAGCGCACCTGAAAACTCATCGTCCAATTCGGTTCCATCGACCATCACAACGAACAGCAGTAGTTTGCCCGTCTCCGCTCCATCACCCGTGTCAACGACAAGGCTGTCGGCAACTCCATCAACAACGTCCACTACCCGGTAGAATTCGCTCGTGCCCATCCGAACACCACCGCGATTCAGCGTGGCGTCGGAGCGCCCGTAGATCATGCAGCTGCCCTTCGGGCTGATCTTGATCCAGTCGCCGTGTCTCCATACGCCTGGGAAGCGCTCAAAGTAGCTCTCGGTGTATCGGGCATTACCGGGGTCGTTCCAAAAATAGACGGGCATCGACGGCAAGGGCTCGGTGATGACTAGCTCGCCTACCTCGTCAATCAGAGGCTTGCCGTCCTGATCGAACGCCTCTACTTTTGCCCCCAATCCAAGACATTGGATCTCTCCCGCTCGCACGGGTAGCAGTGGTGACGAACCCACGAAGCCAGTACACATATCGCTTCCGCCGCTGAAGGAGGC
>Ga0302132_10001494_pt1 | contig 13439 bp, 15 predicted proteins | sample CB9_321_MG_FD_203113 | JGI IMG/M metagenome (GOLD analysis project Ga0302132, IMG submission 203113) | Marine microbial communities from Western Arctic Ocean, Canada - CB9_32.1 | ecosystem: Environmental > Aquatic > Marine > Oceanic | place: Canada: Western Arctic Ocean | collected 2017-09-19
GGTCCAGTTTTTTCTTTGCTCTTTAGTAGGTTCGTGTGCTTTTACTTTTTGAACCTTGCCGCCTTTTGCTAGGAACCTCTTCATTTGTTCATCAAGAGCTCTTTGTTTTTCTTCTGGAGTCTTGAATCCTTCTTTACTTGTGCTATAATTACGATTGATACCTTCAAATTTTCCCATACAGTTTATTTACTTAAAAAGTATTCCTTTATTTCTGGCAAAATACTTATTATGTTATTTTTTCTATGTGTATCTCTCATATATATTTCTTTACAAAAATTTAACCAAAGTTTTTTATTAAAGTTATTTGTATTATAACATAGATTTATTAATTGTCGAGTGGGTGTATTAATGTTTTTTAGTTTAGATAGACGATCTCCAGCTAATTTTAGAATTTTATTTGGTAAATTAGTAGCTTGATAGTGAGATGGACCAATTAAGGGATATAGATAATTTGCATATTGTTTTTCAGTTAACCAAGTTAACAACTTATCTAATACAAGTATATTGATATTAGACACCACAGTATTAATAATAAATTTAATATTTTGTTCTTCTAGATACTCTATTGTCTTTAATATTTTTTGCCAGTTTGAAGGATATCGGACGTATGTATTATCCTCTCCATATGCATCAATGCTAACATTAATTTTAGTATTTTTAAATTTTTTAAATATAGTTGTCCATTCGTTATCAGGTAAAATTGTACCGTTAGTTTGTATTTTTAAAGTAATATTTTTTGCTATATCGTCTGATACATTGTTTAATATCTTTTTTATTTCTGGAACCATTAAAGTTTCACCACCTCTAATGTCTAAAAATAATAGTCTTGGATGTATAATTTCTTTAATAGCACTAGATGTATTAACAACAAATTTAGTATAGTCTATCTCCGGAGCCTCACTAATGCCTAGTATTTTATTTTCAGCATGGAATTGGCTACTGTCACGTTCATTACAGGTTAAACATTTTAAATTACACAGATTACTAATATGCACTTCAGCATACAAAGGTTTTTCTAAACTTTCAACTTTTAGGCTTTTAATTATATTTTTGTAGTATTCATTAGATTGCTTATTTTTAATATAATAATATTCATTATAAACTTGTCTATGGCTAGTTTGTTGATTCTCTTCCATTTTATGACAAACTTTACAAGCGGGCAATATAACGCCCTCTAACAAGTCATTCCTCATTTGTTTAACGTTAGTGGAATTAAAGAACTTAGATGCTGTTAACTGCTGGATATTGTTGTCTTCGGTTTGTATATTACAACAGACATTGTGATTACCTTTAATTCTTGTGGTAATATTAATAAAAGGTTGTATACAAAAAGATTTATTGGGTGTTGTTTTTTCCATAGTTGTCAAGTGCTTGTTGTACTTTACTTAATGGATCTCTATTCGCTTGGTATAAAATTCCATATCCGCCTGCCCCTTGCCAACGTTGGATATTAACTGGTCTGTCGTCAATTAATATGTTTGGTGTCCCTGATGCCTTGTCTTTTGCATATGTTTCTTTTCTTCCAGTAATAATAGTTTGATCTGGTTTCTCTATATTTTGTGTTATCCACAGTTGTTTATATTTGCCAGAATTTTCATTGTCACCTCTTAACGGAGATGTATTAATTGAAAATTTTCCACCAGTAAACTTTTTGACCATATCAATTAGTGCGTCTGCACTTGAGAATTTAGGTAGTGTTGCAAAGAAGTCAGTACCTTGTATTTTGTTTATAACTTCTTGTTTTAAATCTAATTTGTTGTCTTGGCTTAAATCTTTCCAGTGTTGTACGCCAAACATTTTTTCTACACCACCAAAGAAGTCGGCTAAGACTCCGTCCATATCTATATACACAATCGGAGTACCATCTGCCATGTCTTCATTATACAACCTTTTGTTGTTTTCTGCAACCTGGACTCCAAGTGCGTCTTGTATTTTATTGTATAGTACTTTACCAGCGTCGCCACCCATTACTATTTTTGAAAACTCATGCTCCTGACCTTTTAGTGCCCAATCTCTTGCCTTAGATGCTGAAGCACCTGTAACATCATCTGCATCTGGATCTCTTTGTCCAGCACTTACTACTTGAACGTCATCAAACTTGTAAAGTTCATTACCAGCTTTATCTGGCTTGCCATTGTATTGATTTAATAGTTTTTGAAATTCTACTACTCGATCATCACCAGCAATCATAACAATTCTTGTCCTGCCTTGTCCTTGAATAACTTGTAATGCTTTTATAATTGTGTTTGCACTAGCATTACCTATTTCTAAACTAGAATCATTAATTTGATTTGTAATGTATGCTTGTTTTTCTTGAAATGATAAAGGATCTGTTTTGTTATTTTGTTTATGTGAAAGAAAAATATATCCTTTGCCGTTGACTTGTCTAGCCATTGACTGTACTTTTTCTATTAATTTTTGGTGTCCTATTGTAGGAGGATTGAATCGGCCAAAGGCAAAAACTGCTGTGGACCTATCGTCCTCTTTAAGAAACAGTTCCCTTAGGTGCATCGTATTCGCCTTGTGTAATATTTTCTTTTTCTCTATCTGCTATAACACCTGCAACTTTTAATCTAGTTTCTTTTGGAAACATATCTTTAACATCTTGATCAGGTGTGCCATATTCTTTAACATACTCTCTAGCCGCATCATCTATAAGGTACATCCATAGTTTGATTGCTAGTTTATCATCATAAACTCCACGTTTCATTTTTCTTCTAAGGTTTTCTATAATTGGCATAAAACGTCTACGATATAATTCTTCGTTATTCATTATGTACGAGTCTAGCTCGTTTACGGCGTCAGAATCTGTTGCTTCTATTATGAATTGATTTGCTCTCATATAAGCATATTTATTAGTAAAGGTTTTCTAATAGCCACATATAAAACGGTGAATTAAATGTGAATGTCCATGTGCCGTTATGACCCATCTCTGTAACGTTTTTTAACGTTTCTGATAGTTTAATACCTGCTTTTGCTTGTTGAGATGCCCAAGGTTCAGCATATTCAGGTCTATATATACCCTCATACACCAATGCTCCAATATCAATTTCGTCAATTGTTATTTCACCAATGTGAAGTGATTGGTCTTTAACAATCTTTCCACCCTCAACAACTGTCTGGCCTTTGTCTTTATTAGATCTTTTTATAACAAGATCATATGATACACCATGTTCAAGCTCGTGTTCAAATGTAATTGTAATTGGATCTTCTTTTAAATTAGTAATTTCTTCTTTAAAATAAGAATTTTCAGTATTAAGTATAGGTTTGTTTGAATTGTAATCAAAAAGGTTTTTATTATCAACGTCTGTGGTTACTTTGTCACTTGTTTTAATGAGTTTTATTTCAGCTATCGGTGGTTTGTCCCAATATGTAGAATAAAGTCTAATTTTAAATTTTAATTTTTCTCGTTCCATGTAAATTCCAGTCCAGATTTGTTTCCTATATATGGTCTATTTACATCAGATCTAACCAGCTCAATTGCAATTTGAGTTCCTTGAATAACCACTTTTATATATTTGTCTGTTTTAGATAATACATCTGCTGTTTTTATTTTGCCGTTATCTATACAAGTAATTTGAATAGTATCCATTATTTGTTTTTAATAGGTACGAATTTGTCTGTTTCTAAATCGTAAACTAATCCGTGCGTTAATGCTATTGAATTATTGTTTCTGCTATCGCCGTATAAATTTGCTTTTAATACTTGTTTACCATTGCTATTTTTTTCGTAACATTTAGGATTTTTCATCCATAAAAATTTACAATTTGTGTTTAACTTTTTAACATAATTGAATGCTACATTAATACCATCGTTGCCAGCAACACCTGATATATCTTGTCTGTATTCTGTTTTAAAATTAAATGAAGCATCCATATCATTTACTGGAGTATGGTTGTAAAAGAATCCGATGTCTTTTTCTATTGTGCTTGAACTCATATCAGACTCTATATTTGCATAATTTACTGTTCCGTCCAATGTTCTAGACTCAGGAACCAATAAATTCATTGTACCATTTGTAATATGACTTGGTGTTGATAAAGAGAATCCCCAAGTATTATTTGCATCGGTATGAATTTCGTATGCTACTTTCATCGACTCTGTTTCAACATTATTAAATCCTGTAATTAAACTATTGTCTGTTGTATTAATATCTGTAAAACCTTTTGAATAATCAAAACTAATAACATTGTTGCCTAAAGCATATTCAATACCAAATTGTCCAAAATTTGTAACATTATTATCACCAACTGCTAGTACACCATCCGATGCATTACCTAACCAGTTGTCTTGTTCGTTCATTTGTCCTACTGATGTTTTTAATTTAAAGTTATTACTTAACATAAAGTTCTTACCTATGTTTCCAGTAAAGTCACCACCACCATTTGCTCCTGTGTATAGCCCAAAGTTCATAAATCCTAAATCGTAATTGCCACCTTGTGCAAAATTACCGTACATAGATTGTACTGGAAGATATGTGTGTCCATTCATCATCATATCTATGTCGGATACTTTTCTCATATCTTTAACAACCATAGTAGATCCTAGATTTATATAATAGTCTCTTTCATATTCATCTAATATCATTACTTTTAAATCACCTAAAGCACTTGGCAATGCAGTACCAGTTGAGAAATATGTTCCATATGTTCCAACTATTGGTCCGTTTGTTCTACCTGTTGTAGGAATACCTGTTGCACCTTGTGGTTTTGTTGCTTCATCTAAATCTAATAAACCTTGTCCATGTATATTAACATCATAACCGTAAAGGTTTTTATTTGATGTATTCAATACAAGTTTAACTAAATTCTCACCTTTCATATGTGGCCACATTTGATTTATTACACCAAATGCACCAGTAACGTGAGGTGCCGCCATACTAGTACCAGACATTTTCATATATCCATCACCTGATAAATGTGTAGGCACTGAACTATTAATATAATTACCTGGTGCTAATATATAAAAGTCTGAAACTTTACTTGTATCATTACAAGCATTATTAACAATTTTTAAACATACGTGACCTGCTTTATTACCTGATACACTAGAACCATCCCAGTTACCTACGATAATCATTTTGCCACCTAATACAAGATTTCCACTTGCATCAACTTCAGTTGCCCATATACCCGGATCACCTGAGTGATTGAATCCATAGTTACCTGCAGAGTTTACTAAAATAATATCGTTGTCAGTTGCTACTTTATAATATTTTGCTTGTCCATCACCATTGTCCATTTTTGAAGTAATTTCTGATGCGTTATATGTGCCATCTCCTAATTGAGTTACTGTACTACCTTGTCCATTAGTAAATAATGTTGGAGTATTCCAACTCATATTAACTGCGACAATGTTTAAATTTTCACCATTTGAATCTTTTAATTTTGCAAAATCATGTAATGCCTGTTGAGCACTACTTTTTGAGATACCACCATAGCCATAATAGTCAACATTAGCACCAACTAGTTCGGCATCAAAAGCCACACCGTGATTTCCTGTGCCATCTCTTTTACCTGCTATAATACCTGCAACGTGTGTACCGTGAACCTGTGTATTACCTGAAGTCGATACTGTGTTGTCATATCTTGTATAATCATTGTACCATTTATATTTGCCATTTAATTCTGGGTGATTAGTTTGTTGGTATGTGTCAATTATTCCTAATACTGCACCTTTACCTGTCCACCCTTTTGCATAAGCATCTGCGGCGTTTATAGTATTCAATCCATGGTTTGTATTGTATTCTGTTGTTTTATGATCATTTACAACAGTAGACATATTTGCTGTCTTTGTACCTAGTGTTGTATCGTTATCTGTGTATGCGTTTGATATTGTAACCTGTGCAGTCTGCGTACCTGAGTTTGCAGTTGTACTAACTGTGTTTGCAACAGTTGAACTTATTTCAATTTCTTCTGTTCTTGTTGCAGTACTAACATTAGAAGCAACCCAATCTGCAGTCACTACTGTTGTAGCACCTGAAATAGTTTCAAATGTATTATCTTTATATGTAACTTTTGTTTGTGGTGTAGTAGTTGTAATTGTTCTTGTATTTTTCTTTGTAATATCTGTGTATGTTCTAACTTTGTACACTCTTGTTGTCACTGGTGTTGTCACAGTAGTATCAATATATCTAACAGTTGTATTTGTTGTAGTATTGTTTCCGTTATTAACAGCAGTCACTACATCTCTATTTGCAGTTGTAGTTGAGGCAGTACCATTTGTGTTTGTTGTTTGGTTGCTACCATCGGCATAGTTTGTCACAACATAGTTGTCGCTTGTTTCAGTTGTAGTACTTACTACTGCTTCAAGTGTTGTTGTATCTGTAACTGGATTATCTCCTGCTCGTTCTTCAACAACAGTTGCCACAGTTGGGTCTAATGTTATTGTAGAAATAACTGGTGTACCATATGTGCAGGCAGTATCTACAGTTGATCCATTTAAATAAGTTTTTCTAGAAATTGTACAAGGTGTAGTTGTAGTAATTCTGTAATTAGGAGTAGTAGTTGTAATTGTTCTTGTTTCTTTTCCACCTCCTGCATTTACAGTAGCCCAATTTCCTGTTGAAGTTGATGCTTCAGCAGTACCTACAGTATCTACAGTTGAAACAGTAGATGTACCATTTACTGTTTCTGTGCTTTTAGTTTTTTTATCTTCAGCATAACTTGTTGCAGAACCATTTTTTTCTTCTGTAATAATTTCATTTGCTCTTTCTGTTTTTACAACTTTATTGTAATCAGCAAGATTAATAGATTTACCTTCAGATACTTTTGTTATTACTGGTTTAACGTGATCTCTCAAATAAATTATAGCCGCATATGCTTCTTTGTATGAGTTAGAGTTATAAATTGTGTATTTGTCACCGTCGCTTTGTTGTGAAATTAAGTCTTCTGTTGCTGACCAAAGTGCCTCTGCTTGATTCAGTTGTGATAATAATGTGTTTGCTGTCGCTATATCTTCTGCGTCAGGTCCTGTTAATACTGCTTGAATGGCTGAATAATTACCACCTGATATAGTTGATTGAAAACTTGATAACAAACTTGAATAAGAACTTACAATAGAACTTGATCCTGATAAATTTGATAAATCATTTTGCACAAAATCGTTAACGGCACCTGCTCCACTACCACCACCGCCACCGCAGGCTGTAAGTGTTAATGCTGATGCTGATGCTAATAAAATTTTTCTTAATTTTTTACTAATCACTGTAATATAGTTCCCATAATAAATGCACCGAATAAAAGCGATACAAATAATTGCGTTAATCTGTAATATGATTTTTGTATAGAATATCCATTTCGTCTCAAACAAATTACGTGAGCATCTATAGATTCTGCTGTCACATTAACATCGACAGTTTGTATATTTTCTATCTCTTTATCATTCATAGTATTATAATACACTATAAACAGAAATAGTCAACCAAAGTAGGTCTTGAAAAGACCTAGTAATATCAATGACTTACGTGGGGTATTATTGGTAAATTGTGGATAACTTTTATGAATTTAATAAAATTGAAGAAATTGTACCGTCTGTAATTGCGGTTGCTTTGGTTCTAACCCAAACAAAATTTCCTGTAAAATTAGCACTTGAAATTGTAGTGCTTTGATCTGTTGTAAATGTTGTGCCTGATATATCAAACCAGTCATCTTCTGATGGTGTTGTTGCAAGTGAACCCTGCATTTTAATAGAACCTGTTAATACATTTGTAACTTGATAAGCCACAGTATGTACACCGTCACTTTGCGAATAATATCCATCACCTTTAGCTTTATCACTTACAAATCCAATATGATCAATAGTAAATGTTGTTGAATTATCTTTAGGTTCTGTCGCAATAACTTCTTCAACAATAAGTGAAAAACCATCTGAGGCCACACTTTTTATAGTAAAAGTAGAGTTGTTCTGTGAAGTACCTGTTACTGTAATTAAATCGTATTGTGCAAGATTACCTAGACTAGTACTTATTGTACTAATCTTGTATTCAGATCCAGTTGCTAAAAAACTAATATCTGTACCTGTAATGTTCGCTTTGTGCGATTTACTTGCTATCAATGTTGTGCTTGTCTGTGCCATTATTGTTATTTATTCTGTTTTCCGCTTCTTGAATCTTTCTGTTTTTGGACCTAATCCATATACAGCGGCTAATTCGTTTGGTTCTTGACCATCAATAGTTGTAATATCTAGATATCTAATCTTATATGCTTTGCCAGACGATTCGTTATATTCCTCACAAATACAGTCGTTTATATCTAGTTTTTTAACAATAAGTTGTGCTGTTACTTCAACAGGAGAACCATACCAATCTTTTGTTATTGTAGATTGCACAATAGAATTTGGTTTAAATAATTTAGCTTCTTGTAATTTTTTTATTGCGTTCATTTTTTGCTTTGACAAATTTTGTTACTTTGTCAATTCCTTTCTGTGCTATCATATAGATAGGGGTTAACATTTTTTCTTCACTTATATAAAAGTATCCATTATAACAATGTGGATATTTGCCAATCAAGTAGTCTAATACATACTTGTTTGTTACTAAACAGTCATGTTCATTTCTTTCTAAATATGCCCAAAGACTTTCTCGTTCATTATTTGTAAGGTATTGGTGTGCATCTTTTTTTAAATGAACTTGATATTGAAATTTACCGTGTGGGAAACTTCTACATCCTACTGTGTTTTTTCCTAACTGTTTAAATTTAGGGTCAACACTTTCAGAACCATACCAATAGTCCCAAAACTTTTCAATTAACTCGTGTGCTAATTTTTTATCTGAATAAAAAATTTGTGTTTTATCTTGCATTCTAAATTTCATTGAAGTTCTATGTGTTAATATAAATCCTGCTAATTCGATCATATCTGGCTTATCGATATTATCATTGATTAACTCTTGTAGATATTGATCCGTTGTTGGATAGAATTGTAGACTTCCGGGCAGTTTAAATATGGTTTTATATCTGTATTTAGAATAGTATAATTTATTATGATGTTTTCTCATTTTCAACTTTCGGTTTAAATTGTGCTATTTCTTTTGGTGCTTTAAAAATTACAAGTAATTTTGGAACAATGTCATCGCTTAAACTAACCTCAACTCTGCCACCGTCGGCTAATTCTCCAAATAGTATCATTCTAGATAAAGGTTTTTTAATTTCGTCATCAATAACTCTTTGCAACGGTCTTGCACCTAGTTTTTCATTAAAGCCTTTTTTAACCAAATATTTAATAGCTTCGTCAGTAGCATTAACTTCTACATTTTTCTCTACTGTCATTGTGTTTAACTCTAGTAAGAATTTTTTAACAACTGACACCATTGTTTTCTCAGCTAATTTACTAAACTTAATTACTGCATCTAATCTATTTCTAAATTCTGGTGGAAAGAATTTTTTAGCCGCCGCATCGTCTTCGCCTTCTCGTTCACTTGGTCCAAACCCTATGTTGTTTCTTTCCATAGCTTCTGCACCTAAGTTCGAAGTCATAATAAGTGTAATGTTTCGACAGTCTGCTTTCTTACCATTAGAACCTGTTACTGTACCATAGTCCATAACTTGTAACAACATATTAGATACATCACGATGTGCTTTTTCTATTTCGTCAAATAGCACAACTGCGTGTGGATTTTTTTCTATTTCATTTATAAACATTCCACCACCCATTGTAGTATCTTCATATCCTACATAACCCGGAGGAGATCCAATTAGTTTTGAAATAGAATGTTTCTCTTGATATTCCGACATATCAAATCTAATTAATTCAACACCTAGTGTTTTTGCTAGTTGTCTTGCAGTCTCAGTCTTACCACAACCTGTTGGTCCTAAGAATAAAAATGATCCAATTGGTTTGTTTAAACTTTTTAGTCCTGCTCTTGCAACTAATATTTTGTCTGTGATCGTGCTAATTGCTTGGTCTTGTCCAAACACTTGCAATTTCATTTTTTCGTCTAGTGTTTTCAAACTGCTTGTTTGTTTTTGAGATAACTGCTCAATTGATATTCCAGTCATAGCAGATATTTCATGAATAACTTCTTCATGATCTATTTTACCGTCTTTAATTCCATTTAATCTTAATCTTGCACAGGCAACATCGATTACGTCAATTGCTTTATCTGGCAATCTTTTATCTGCAATAAATTTTGCTGAATATTCTACTGCGTCTTCACAAGCCTCATCTGTGATTATACAACTGTGATGTTTTTCGTAGTATTGTTTAACGCCTTTTAATATCTTAACTGATGTTTCTTTAGAAGGTTCTCCAACTTGTAGTCTTTGGAATCTTCTCATTAATGCTCGATCCTTTTCAAAATACTTTCTGTATTCTTCCCAAGTAGTAGAAGCAACAACTTTAATTGAACCTTTAAGTAATGCAGGCTTAATCATGTTAGCCATATCCATACTGTTACCACCTCCTGTGGCACCAGCACCAACCATCATGTGTGCTTCATCAATAAACAATATTGTTTTGCCTTTTTGATCTAATGCATTTACAATTAGTTTTAATCTTTCTTCAAAGTCACCTCTAAATTTAGATCCTGCTATTAATGAGTTTACATCTAAACTGAATACAATATGATCTTTAATATATTCTGGTACGTCGCCTTTATTTTTTGCAATACGTCTAGCAAGTCCTTCTACTATTGCTGTCTTACCAACACCAGGATCACCTACTATTAATACGTTATTTTTATTTCTTCTTGCTAATATCTGTTTTAATTGATTTGTTTCCTCTTCTCTGCCTATAACAGGATCAATTTTTTTATCAAAATATTTTTGATTTAGATTTTCAGTATAACTTTTTAATATTCTATCTGCTTGGTTAGGTCTAAGTCTCTGTTCTCCACCATGTGGTTGTCCACCTATCCCACCACCCATGGCCGCCATACCTTCATCAAGTATAGTTTCTGTAGATACTAAATCCATTAAATCTTGTTTGTCAACTTTATGTTTTTTTAAGAAAAACGAACCATAACTTTTCTTTTCAGCAAATATACTGATTAATATGTCTAATGAAGTAACATCTTGTCTACCTTGGAATAATGCTTGAGTAAATGCTCTGTTCATTAATCTTTCTAATGATGCAGTTTTTCTTGGTGTTATTGGTTTATCTGACTTTGTAATAATATCTGTACATTTAGTATCTAAGTACTCTTCTATATCTTTAATCATTCCTCCAACATTTATTTTAAAATCTAGTAATACATTTCCGATTGCTTCGTCTTTGATCAATGCTAATAGAACGTGTTCGATAGTAACGTACTCGTGTTTTCTTTTTTCTGCTTCGTGTACAGATTTTGTAAAAATGTTTTCTAAACCTTCATTAGCTTCTAGCATTTACTTTCTCCGTTCTTTTTTTTGCCATATCCCATCTTAATTTTGAAACTTTTGTGTTAAACGTAATACCATCTAGATGATCTATTTCGTGTTGAAAGCATTTTGATGCCATTCCGTCTAAGTGTTGCATTAACGTTTCCCCTTTTATGTTTTGCCATTTAACTGTTACTGTTTTAGGTCTAAGCACTTTAACGAATACGCCTAAGAAACTTAAACATCCTTCTTCGTCCCAAACTTTTTCTTCACTGCTCCGAACTACCAATGGATTCCATATTATAGCAGGTTTCTGCATCTTGTCAAACGACTTACTACCAAATCCAAAGAATCGCTTGGTAATGCCTATTTGATTTGCCGCTAGTCCCATACCTCGAGCAGATACCATTAAATTAATCATATCGTTTTCAAATTTTTCAATATCATCGTAATCTAAAATTTTGTCATTAGCAAAGTCAACAGGAGTGCATACTGTTTCTAATATTTTATTTGGGTGTTGCAGGATTGAAATCATAAATCTTTTATTTTTTTTAAATCTGTTTGTGAAAGTTGCGGTATTATAACATTTACTTTTACATAAAGATTTCCTCTAATATTTAACGTCTTGTGTACAGGCATTCCTTGACCTTTACAAAGAATTAGAGTATCTGGTTGTGTGCCTGCAGGTATTTGTATTTTAATAATAGTATTAAGTAATGTTTTTAATTGTAATACAATTCCACGAATAGCGTCAAAACAACTAATAGTTTTAGTAGTATATAAATCGTTTCCTTTTCGTGTGTAGCCATCTGAATCTAATACATTCATTTGTACCATTAGATCACCACGTGGTATATTTTTAATAGAGTCATCCCCCATGCCTTTGTATTTGAATGTTATTCCATTTTGTACACCAGCAGGTATTTTTACTGTTGCAAATTCTTCTCTGCCTGATGGCAGTCTATATGATATAGTTTTTTCGTTAGGATTCATAGCTTCTTTAATTGATATAGACATTCTTACATTTACACTTTTATTTTGAAGTTGTCTTCTCTGTGTACGATTAGAAAAATTAAATCTTCCACCAAAGTCCATATCACCATCACCGAAACCTGTGAAAAACTCTTCAAACATATCCTCACCAAATCCAGTCGTAGTAAATTTAAAGTTTCTGCCTTGCCCTCCACTATTTTGTCCATACTTTCTTATAGTATCATATTCTTGTCTTTTTCCTGTGTCTTTAAGAGTGTCGTAGGCTTCGTTAGCTTCTTTAAAAACCTTTACATTTCCGCCTCTATCAGGGTGTTCTTTTTTTGCTATGTCTTTAAATGCTTTTTTAATTTCATTGTTAGACGCATCTTCAGACACACCAAGAGTGTTATAAAAATCTTTCATACTAGTAATTATTATATTACAGATCTGTGAATTGTCAATGCTTGGTAATTATTTTTTGTTTTTTGGGAGTGTTGCGCCTGGTTTTCCTACATACAAACCAAAGAATGCCGCACCGGCACCAACTATTGTTGATATGTACATCGCTTGAGAGTTTGTTGGATCAGGTAACTGCATAAACCAAGTTACTGATTTATAAAAAGCATAGATGTATGACATCATTACTAATCGAGGTATAATTCTAAACTTGTCCATCATACCTGCAGTCTTATTATACCATGTAGGTGCGTCTTCACCACTATCAGGAATAAGATCGCTTTTTTGTATTTCGTATTCTTCTGTTGTTTTTTTAACTTTAATTAAATCGTCAGCCATTATTTTTCTTTATTTTCTTTTAAAAGATTTATTATGTTATCTAATTTTATTAGACCTTCTTTTTGGTTATATTTTATATCTTGTAAATTTTTATAAGGTACAAAGTATACAAACAATCCAAAAGCAATTAGTCCTAATATCCATTCCATTATTTTTTAATTCCAGCTTTTTCTTCTAGGGCATCAAGCCTTGCTTTTAACATTGGAAACTTCACCATTTCTTTTTCTTCTGCTTCTAGTACTTTAATGTTATATCTTTTAGCCGCCCAGTTATACCATTGGTCTACTTTGCCATAGAACCATGTACCCATCTTAGTATTCTTAAACCAAGCATTAGTTGCCTGACCGATTATTGCTCCAGCTGTTGCCTTCATGAAAA
>Ga0302132_10001497_pt1 | contig 13422 bp, 14 predicted proteins | sample CB9_321_MG_FD_203113 | JGI IMG/M metagenome (GOLD analysis project Ga0302132, IMG submission 203113) | Marine microbial communities from Western Arctic Ocean, Canada - CB9_32.1 | ecosystem: Environmental > Aquatic > Marine > Oceanic | place: Canada: Western Arctic Ocean | collected 2017-09-19
GGCTATTCCATTCTGGATAAGCGATCTGAATTGGATGATGCAATATATCACCCGACATGACGACATGCTGGCCATTGGCATTCAAATCGACACAGACATGGCCCGGTGAATGGCCATGCGTTGGGTCAAGCGTAAACCGATCATCAATCTCAAAATCAGAGTCGACGAGGGCAACCTGCCCCGCCGCCATGACGGGCAAGACGGAATCAACAAAGCATCCATCCTGTGATCCCTGCCCGCCGCTCTCTTTCCCGATATTCTCCCAATGCTGATATTCCTTTTTATGAAAAACGTATTTGGCATTCGGAAATGTGGGTACCCATTGGCCGTTTTCGAGCCGTGTGTTCCAGCCAACGTGATCAGCATGGAGATGCGTGCACAGCACGTAATTGACTTCCTCGGGATGGACGCCTGCCCCGATCAACTGATCCAACCATGTCGACTCCAAATGATGCCAGGCAGGAGATGAAGGGCGTTCTTTTTCAGCGCCGACACAAGCATCAACCAGAACCGTATGATGCGGTGTTCTAATCACATAACTTTGAATGGCCCGAAAATAGGTGTTGGCGGCGACATCCCAAAAATGGGGCATGAGCCAGTCCATCTCCCCTTCGAACCCTTCCATTGTTGCATCAGGAAAGAAAACATTCGGAGCGTAGCCAGGTCCCTCGACTTCGATCAGGCGATCTATCGTGACATCGCCAAATGTTGCTTGTCTCATTATTGTCCCCTGGCCGCTTGGCTAATCGAACATCGCGATACAGTCGATCTCAACATTGACCCCGGCCCGGTGCGGTCTGCCACCGATACAGGTCCGGGTTACCTTCTCTCCCTGCATATAGTCTGTGAAGGCGATATTGAACTTCTGAAAATCAGATTCGTCGCGCAAACAAACACGCATGTTCACCACGTTGGTAAAACTCGCCCCCGCCGCCTTGAGGACTCCTTCCAGATTTTTGAGAGTCTGAACGGTTTGCTCCTGAATATCGTCGGAAACAACTTCCCGCGTTTCTGGATCGAGGGCCGCTTGTCCAGACAGGAACATCATATTGCCCCACCGAATACCCTGCGCCAGTGGCGACGGCGTGGATTTGTCAGTGAAACCGGTGGTCGGTGTCGTGGTGGAGGTGACTATTTCTTTGGGCATTGGAAATTGACCTATTGATCTTCAAACGGATTGGGCATGACATGGCTGCAGCTGCCGCAAGTACGATGTTCCTTTGACTCAAAAAAATTACGATAGGCGACGGAGACCGGGTCGCTACGGTAATCACTGACAACGAACTGTTCTTCATGCAGAAGATGATCACATTCCGGGCAGAACCACTGGAACCGGTCGATCTCCCCGTCGCGGCGTTGGCGTTCGATGACCAGTAAGAATGCGTCCGGTGGAAAACGTGGCGAATGCGGAATGCCGGCTGCAGTATAAATGGTACAGCCTTCCTTCAAAACGGTGATTTCTTCTTTGCCTTCCGGCGTCCGAAAGTGAAGGTTCATCTCTCCTTTGATCATGTACATGACCTCGTCGACTGGATCGATATGGAACTCACTTCGATATTCCCGGCCACGCGCGACAAAGGCCAACGACTCGGGTTGCTGCCAGAGTACTTTTACCCGATTACCGGTTTCAGCAAGCTCGGCCGCAATGGCATTTAAATCCCCAATTGGCATCGGCAACATTGGATGTCTCCCTTTATGCACCACGATTATACCCGCGTAGACTCCGAAGTGATATCAGCAACAAACATATGGCCGGGGGCATGCGTTATCGCGAGCGGCGGCTTCGCATTGACGATGGCCTCTTGCGGTGTAACGCCACAGGGCCAAAATACCGGCAGCTGATCTTCGGTCATCGTCACTGGATAACCAAATTCTGGCTTCGCTAAATTTTTAATACCGAGCACTGCCGGATCACCGACATGGATCGGCGCACCATGGGCCATCGGATAATGCTTCGTAATCTCGGCAGCGCAGGCCGCCTCATCATACGTAAAAGGCCGCATAGACACGACCATCGTTCCGTTAAAGCGACCTGCCGGTATACAGGGCACTGTCGTGCGGAACATTGGTACAAAACCCGTTTCTGCAATATGCGGCAGGAGTAAACCCGCCTTCATTAAGGCATCTTCAGCAACGAAAGAGCACCCCAATAAGAATGTGACAAGGTCATCGTTCCACAAATCATGGATATCTGTGGGATCTGCTGTCGGCTCGCCATCTCGAAAGACACGATAACGGGGCAGATCGCTTCGAACATCTGCTAAGGGTGCCACGATCCCGGGTTCGAAACGACCCGGCGCCAAGACTTCCAGGACTGGACAAGGCTGCGGGTTATTTTCACAAAACTGCTGAAACTCGTCCGCGTAATCAGAAGGTAGGATCACCATATTCGCCTGCACGTGGCCTGGTGCATGACCCGACGTAGCCCCGTCAAAAGATCCGTCCCGGCAGGCTGCCCGCAAATGAGCAGGAGAAAGAGATTTAAAATCAGACATTGGACCTAAGCCATACCGCAAACTGTGAATAACCGGAACCGCGAAATATTTAAGAGATAATTTTCACCCCGTTAACGCTTTTCACACGACTACCCGTAAAAATCGCCAAATAGTTAGAGTAACTGAGACAACATTTGACAATGTCTAGCGCAGCCCAACTTGCCTGTGAGCCGAGTACAGCGCCTGACAATCCAGGCCTGGCGGATCTGCGCACGCGCATAGCTGGAACCAACATCAATAAGAAGACGCTGCTCGCAACGGATTATCTCAACCACTTCAACGAGCTTGTCATGGCCCTCGATTTGATACCAGAGATGCCAGATTGTCTCCAAGACGCTCGGGAATGGCTTCCCAAAAGCTATGAAGAACATTTTGCGGATAGTCAGTTCTCTGATACCACCCTCGCCATCGAAGCCGATGCGATTGCGCCAAGCAAATACAAAGTGGCGGTTTAGACAACGGTAGAGCGCCTCAATCACTACATTCCGAGATTTCTCGATCTCATCGAAGACGCTATCAAAAGCGGCGATTCAGGATTCCTAGCCTATGAAACGGCAACAGCCTCACAGACGCTGCAACGATTAATGGATGTCGTCAGCGCTCTTATCAACGGCGAACAACCGACGATGGACCAGGAATCCGTAGACGCGCTCCTGGATATCTAGCGGTCAAATTTTCGTCACCAAGCGGTTGTTTATTGTTGTCCTGCGCTAGCAATGATAACGTCTTAACCGTATGAAATGGGTTCGCAGGGTCACCAGTCTTTTACTGCTTTTAGTGCTCGGTCCTGTCGCAGCTGCAATCGGGGGTGACGGAAACGTGGCTGGTGATTGGCGAACGGCAACCCGGCAAATTAGCGGCCTTGCGCCAAAACCCGACACAACACCGGATGCGGTTGTGCAGGTTTATGCGGCGCGGGCTTTCTCATGGCGTGGCGCCTTTGCTGTCCATACATGGATATCTGTCAAACCCAAGAACGCTAGTGAATACACTGTCTATGAGGTTATGGGCTGGTACGTCTTCGGTGGTGGCAGTGCTCTGCAAATTCACAATGACGAACCTGATCGATACTGGTTTGGTGCCCGGCCGGAACTCTTGTCTGACCTAAGGGGTGAAAAAGCCACAACTGCCATCAAGAATATCGAGGCCGCGGTTAAAGCCTACCCCTACGCTGGCACCTATACGACCTGGCCTGGTCCTAACAGCAATACGTTTACGGCCTTCGTAACGCGGCGCGTTCCCGAACTTAAAACTGACCTACCGCCGACAGCAATCGGCAAAGACTATTTGTCCGGCGGATCAATTCTCGGAAAAGCACCAAGCGGCGGTGGCGCGCAAATCTCTATCCTTGGCGCTCTCGGTATACTCGTATCAGCCGAAGAAGGAATAGAGTTCAATATTCTCGGTCTTTCCTTTGGTATCGACCCCGGCGACCTCGCTTTACGATTGCCTGGCATCGGCAAGATTGGATTACGGTAGGCAGCACACATATGGCAATTTGGGGAAAAGTACTTGGTGGTGCAGCGGGTCTCATGATGGGCGGCCCGCTTGGCGCTTTGCTCGGTGGGATTGCCGGACACGCCTATGATCGTATCAAGAGCGACCAGAAATATAGCGATGAGCCCGGCCTTGCAAAACAAACGACATTCGCAATCGGCGTCATCGTTCTTTCTGCAAAAATGGCAAAAGCCGATGGCACCGTCACGCGGGACGAAGTCGAAGCTTTCAAGCAGATATTTCACATTCCGCCGGATGAAATCAAAAATGTTGGGCGGGTATTTGATCAGGCCCGCAAGGACTCCCATGGCTTCGAGCCCTATGCAAAACAGATAGCCAAATTATTCCGTGATAATCCGGCTGTACTGGAAGAGCTTCTCGGCGGCCTGTTCCATATCGCCAGGGCCGACGGTGTGGCGCATCCCAATGAAATCGAATTTCTCAAAAAATGCTCGGACATTTTCGGCTTTGATGAGGCAACTTTCGATCGGATGCGGGTGGCCCATATGGGGGCCGCAATGGATGACCCCTACGCAATCCTGGGCATCACCAGAGACATGAGTGACGCAGACGTCAGAAAAGCGTGGCGCAATCCAGACACATTGATCGCTCAAGGCATGCCCGAGGACTTTGTTGAAATCGCGACGGAAAAGATCGCGACCATCAATGCTGCCTATGACGAAATTTCAAAACAACGCGGCATGAAGTGAAGCCAGTCGATATAGTCCTGGTTCTGACCGTGGTGACAATCTGGGGCGGCAACTTTATCGCCATGCGCACCGGCGCGTTGGACATTCCACCTTATTTTCTTCTCGGCCTCCGCCTCGCCGTCGCGGCGCTCGCACTCGTTTGGTTCGCCAAATCACCCCGTGGCATGGTCCTGCCGCTGATGGGGATTGCCTTCACGATGTGTATACTGCATTTCGGGTTGGGCTTGGTCGGTCTTCAATATGTCGAAGCAGGAACCGGCGCTCTGGCGATGCAGGCATCCGTACCATTTGCCGCCCTTCTGGCATGGATATTCTTCCGCGAGACGTTTGGATGGCTGCGTATTCTCGGAGTCATTTTCACGTTCGTTGGGATTACCGTCATTACTGGCGTCCCCCAACTGGAAGGCCGCATCGAGATGTTTCTCATTATGGTGGTTTCGGCACTGTTCTTTTCCGTGGCGACCATCCAAATCCGGCATCTCGGAAAAGTGGATTTTATTTCGGTCAATGCATGGGTCTGTATTTTCAGCACCCCGATGGCTTTTCTCGTATCGTTTTTGTTTGAACAGGACCAATGGGCTGCAACGACGTCCGCCTCAACACCGGCATTGCTCGGCATTCTTTATATGGCCTTGATTGCTAGCGTCTTCGGGCAGGGTCTCTGGTACCGGTTGCTACCCCGATACCAAACCAATCAAGTCATGCCCTTTACGTTACTAGTTCCCGTTCTGGGCATTATCTTTGGAATTCTGTTTCTTGATGAAAAATTGAACTGGCAACTTATTCTCGGTGGACTAATTACCATCGCTGGCGTTGCCATCATTGTTTTACGTGGATCCAAATCAGTTACAACCGAAACAGCCATCGCGAAGGACGAGAGCGACGAGAGATGAAAATTCTGCAACGTCCTTCCCCAAACTTTGGTGACCGCACCAATAGCAGCATAATCGACAAGCTGATCTTCCATTATACCGGTATGAAATCTGGTGAGGACTCTCTTGTTCGAATGGGTGACAGCACTTCAGAAGTTAGTGCCCATTATTTCATCGATGAAGATGGGACAATCACTCAGCTTGTCGACGAAGAAAAGCGAGCATGGCATGCCGGTGTTAGCTTTTGGGCAGGTGAAACCGATATCAATGGTCAGTCAATCGGTATCGAATTGCAAAACCCCGGCCACGAATGGGGATACCGGGAGTTTCCAGAGCAGCAGATTGATGCTCTCGTCGGACTCGCCATAGAGGTCTTGATCCGTCATGCCATTCCGGCAAAGAACGTCCTCGGACATTCCGACATTGCCCCGGAACGAAAACAAGATCCCGGTGAACTCTTTCCATGGCAACGGCTTGCCGCGATGAATGTGGGTTACTGGCCAAAGTATGAATTGGAGCCAACCTCTCCAAACATCGCCGACTGCAAACTCCGCGAGAATCTATCCAGCTTTGGATATAACCCTGAATCCCCACTTTCCGACGTTGTAACAGCCTTTCAACGGCACTTCCGATCAACAAACGTCGACGCCACCGTTGACTCTGAAACCGCCCTGTTAATCGCTACCTGCGCGAAGATAGCTTGACCCGCCGCCGATGCGGCGGCACATATTGGCAGCCAGACGGTCGGATGGCTGCCTTTCGCATCGGGGAAACCCGCGAGGGGAGGAAAGTCCGGGCTCCACGGAAACACGGTGCCGGGTAACGCCCGGCGGGGGCGACCCCAGGGAAAGTGCCACAGAAAGCAAACCGCCTGCCTACTTTCGGGTAATGCAGGTAAGGGTGAAAGGGTGCGGTAAGAGCGCACCGCACCGCCGGTAACGGCGGTGGCAGGGTAAACCACACCGGGAGCAAGACCGAATAGGGGTGACATTTGGATCTCGGTCCAAGGGCATGTTTTCGTGCTGTCACCCGGGTGGGTCGCGCGAGGCGTCCGGTAACGGGCGCCCCAGATGAATAGCCATCTCCTGTGCAAACAGGGACAGAACCCGGCTTACAGACCGTCTGGCATCTTGATTTTAAGTATTATTCACGGATTGTTAACAAATGTGAATAACCTGAGTCATCATAACCAATTGATTCTATTTATTTTAATAGTTTTTCGAAAACTAGCTTTTAGCCGCTCTGAATTCACGAAATAGCCCAGAACTCAACCAGGTATCGCCACAATGGCGATCTACTCTTGCAACATGTCATCCCGATCATCCGGTTTAGAGCTCGACTTCTAACCTCATGAGCCCGGAAAATGCGCCCTTTTGCTAAGGAGTATGTCGGCACATGGCACCAGCTCCCATTGACAAACCATAAAATCCCATGATAACCCATTAATTCCCATATTTGAAATAATGGGAAAAGCTGAGTTTGAGCGCTTCTTCTGGGGTAGAGGCGCTGCGGGTTTTGGAACGGGGGTTTAAGTTGACGTCTTTCTTGTCCACGTTTGTGAACAAGGTCGACCGCAAGGGCCGGGTATCGGTCCCGGCGCCGTTTCGTGCTGCCCTCTCGGAAGCATCATATCAGGGCGTTATCGCTTACCCTTCCCTCGCTGATAGCGCCATCGATGCCTTTGGCCGCGCCATGCTGGAAGATTTGAATCAGCGGCGCTTGGACAAAACAATGGCCGATGGCGAATTCGAGCGGGCCCTACTCGGCACCGACAACATGATCGATACGATTATGGCCATGGCACATGAGCTGCCATTTGATGGTGAAGGACGGATTCTGTTGCCTGCCCTGCTAGCTGACGCTGCTAGCATTACTGATCGCGCCGCTTTTGTTGGCCGCGGAACACGCTTTCAAATCTGGGCACCCGAAGCCTTTGAGAAACATCAGTTAGAGTCCGTCACGGCTCTTCGCGCAAGATTGCGCGAAAATGGAAACAGCACATGATGGGCGGGACACACCGTCCTGTCCTCCTAAAAGCGGTTATCGCCGCTATAAACCCTCGCGCACAGGCAATTTATGTCGACGGCACCTTTGGTGGTGGTGGCTATAGTCGAGGGCTCCTAGAAGCAGCTGACTGCACCGTCTTGGGCATTGATCGGGATCCCGAGGCCTGCGCCCGCGGCGCAACCATGGCTCAGGAATTCGACGGGCGTCTGTCAACGATCCATGGGTGTTTCGGCGACATGGACCGCCTTTTAGCTTCCCAAGAAATATTCAATGTCGAGGGCATCATGCTCGACATTGGCGTCTCATCCTTCCAAATCGATGACCCTGATCGCGGGTTTTCATTCCGGTTTGACGGTCCCCTGGATATGCGGATGTCTCTCGATGGACCGACCGTGGCAGATGTCGTCAATGACACGGAACAGAACGAGCTCGCTGATATCATATACAAATATGGCGAAGAACGCCGGTCAAGACGCATTGCTCGCGCCATCGTCGAAGCGCGTTCCAACGCGCCAATCGAGCGCACGCTTGAACTCGCCGATATCGTCCGAGATTGCTACCCGCCGGCAAAACCCGGCTCAAAGTCGATCGACCCCGCAACCCGCACGTTTCAAGCGCTCCGAATTTTCGTTAACGACGAACTTGGCGAACTACAACGCGGCCTGAACGCAGCAGAATCACTTTTGAGCGCGGGCGGTCGGTTAGCCGTTGTCAGCTTCCACTCTCTGGAAGACAGAATTGTAAAAACATTCCTCCGTGACAGATCTGGCGTGGCACCGCGCGGATCGCGCCACGCTCCTCAATATACCTCAACAACCAAACCCGCGACTTTCACCGAGCTAAGTCGCCGTGCCATTCGTCCCGATGACACTGAAACAACCGAGAACCCTCGAGCGCGTTCGGCACGACTTCGCACTGCCGAACGAACAAAAGCCGCCGCCTGGAGCACTAATGCGGGAGGTTCCGCATGATCAAACGGGCAACATTGATTTGGATGTTCTTGGCGACCGCAGCAGGTATCGGGCTGTTTGTCCTCAAATATAAAGTTAAATCGATGGAGGGTCAGCTTGCTGCCATCCACGGCAAAACATTGGAAAACCTCGAAGCGGTCCACGTTCTAAAAGCGGAATGGAGTTATCTCAACCAACCCGCGCGCCTGGAAGACTTGGGCCGCCGCCTTCTGAACTTAGAGCCGGTAAAGGCGACCCAGACCATCGATATAGAGGACATCCCGTTCCGACCGGTTGGAGCCAGTAACGGTGCGGCAAGAAACTCCAGCTTAACAAATGTTCGTCCCCCGGCGGCCGATCAGGTCCCCCCCCTGTTCGCCAAAATCAGGCGTAAACAATGATCGGCCGCCACCCCTTTTTCCCAAAAAAACGGCGTCGCGAACCGCCAGTCCCCGCGCGCGTCGAAACTGGCCGCAGCAGGCTTCTGATCACTGGCGCCCTGTTTTCCGCCGCATTTTTGGTTGTAACCGGACGATTGATCGGCGTCACAATGTTTGTCGAGAAAAGCCAACCACAATACTCACGAACCGTGGGCAAGGCCGCGCTTAAGACAGGGCGGGCAAATATCGTCGACCGGAACGGTAATTTGCTAGCAACAAGCCTCAAGACCGCTTCACTTTTTGCCAATCCACGCGTCATGTTAGATGCCCGGGAAGCCGTCAACAAACTCGCGGCTGTCCTACCCGATCTAAACAGCAGGCTGACATACGAAAAACTCACCCAAGACCGCAGCTTTATCTGGCTACGACGTCATCTAACGCCTCGTCAAAAATACGAAGTAAACAAGCTGGGGATCCCAGGACTAGACTTCCGTGATGAAGAACGTCGGGTATATCCCTCGGCGGCTCTCGCCTCTCACATTCTCGGACACACCGACATCGACAATCGAGGCCTTGCCGGGGTCGAACGTCACTTCAACCAAAAGCTGCGGGAAAGCCGCACCCCTCTCAAGCTCTCAATTGATATTCGGGTACAACATGCCATGCGTAAAGAGCTCGCAGCAGCCGTTCGGGAGTTCCGTGGCATCGGCGCCGCCGGTATCGTTATGGATATCCGCAATGGTGAAGTTATCAGCATTGTCTCGCTGCCTGATTTCGACCCGAACCGACCTTCAAACATCCAACCTGACACACGGTTCAACCGCGCGACGCTCGGCGTCTATGAAATGGGATCCACCTTCAAAATCTTCACCACTGCCATGGCATTGGACACCGGCCGGATCTCGATGCGCGACGGCTATGACGCGACCCACCCTATTCGCATTGCCCGCTTCGTCATTCGCGACTACCACGCCAAACGCCGGTGGCTCTCGGTTCCCGAGATATTCATGTATTCATCGAATATCGGATCCGCGAAAATGGCGCTTGATGTCGGTATCGCTGGACAACGCGCCTTCCTCCAAAAAGTGGGCATTCTGCACCCCTCGCCGGTCGAAATATCTGAAGTCGGCGCCCCTTTAATCCCCCCACGCTGGCGAAAAATAAACGCCATAACAATCTCATATGGCCACGGACTATCTATCAGCCCCATGCAGCTGGTTGCGGGTGTCGGCTCTATGATTAATGGCGGCATCTATCATGCGCCCACATTTCTTAAAAAACCTTCGGGTTCAAAAAGCATTGGTCGCCGGGTCATTTCGGCAAAAACATCTGATCAGATCAAGCGTCTTTTTCGTCTCGTCGTCACAAAGGGCACCGGAAGAAAAGCCGCTGCCGATGGCTATCTCGTTGGCGGAAAAACAGGAACGTCCGAAAAAGTTGTCGGCCGGCACTACAAAAAAAAGGCGTTGATCTCGTCCTTTATCGGAGCTTTCCCCATGAATGCGCCGCGCTATGTCGTCTTCGCAATGATTGACGAGCCAAGCGGCACAAAAAAAACCTTCAGTTATGCGACAGGCGGCTGGGTAGCAGCACCGGTCGTCGGAAAGGTGATTGCCCGCATCGGCCCGTTGCTAGGGGTTCGAGCGATTGATGAAAAAGCGCCAGAAATAGTGCGCGAGATGGCGATTGATATCGTCACAAAAAAAGAAGGGAAGCGTCGCCTTGCGTCTTTCTGACCTCGCAGGAGCAGATATGAGAGCTCACCCTACCAACTTGAACCCAGACATAGTGGGGTTGACGGCAGATTCGCGCGCCGTAAAACCTGGCTACCTCTTCGCCGCCCTACCCGGCTCCCAATCTGATGGTCGGGATTTTATCGCTGATGCCCTCGCGCGTGGCGCCGCGGCAATCCTCGCTCCGGCCGGGACAGGCTTGCCGCCACAGGCCGACGAGATTCCGGTAATCGGTGTCGATAACCCGCGTCATAGTCTCGCCCTTTTTGCAGGTCGCTATTTCGGCACACAACCGCGAGTTGCCGCCGCAGTGACTGGTACCAACGGCAAGACATCTGTTGCCTGGTTTACCCATCAGATATGGAAACGTCTCGGTCATCGGGCTGCTGCTGTCGGCACGCTCGGTGTTACGACGGCAGGTACAGATAGCGGTGGTGGTGCCGGGCTAACGACAGCCGACCCAGTGACGTTGCATCGTGAACTAAAAGCTTTAACCGATGACGGCGTTGATCATGTCATACTCGAAGCCTCAAGCCATGGGCTGGAACAGTCCCGACTTGATGGCGTTCATCTTGCAGCGGGCGCGTTTACGAACCTTTCCCGTGACCATCTAGACCATCATGGCACTATGGATAATTACCGAGCCGCAAAACTGCGCCTCTTCGACAGCGTTCTCCCAGATGATGCGACGGCGGTCCTCAATGCAGATTCTGACGATTTTCCGATGTTCTCATCAATAGCCAGAGCAAGGGGCCTTCGCATAATCGGTTACGGCCGAGCTGCGGACGAAATCCGCATTGAGCGGATTGACGTAAAACCTACCGGACATATTTTGTCGATAAAAGTATTCGGTAAACATTATGAAGTCGAGCTCGCGTTGCCCGGTATATTTCAGGCACGGAACGCTCTTTGCGCCCTCGGTCTCGCCATCGCATGCGGCGATAAGGCAGAAGAGGTCATCGCATTACTGCCCGAATTAAGGAGCCCTCCTGGGCGTCTTGAACTCGTTGGCCGCGCACCCAATGGCGCGCCAATCTATGTCGATTATGCCCATACACCTGATGCGCTTGCCTCGTTGTTAGCCGCACTCCGGCCGCATACCGCCGGAAAACTGGGCGTCGTCTTCGGATGCGGTGGTGATCGAGACAAAGGCAAACGAACTCAAATGGGAGCGATTGCCCGAGATATTGTGGACAGAATCTATGTCACCGATGACAATCCGCGCAGCGAGAACGCCGCGACTATTCGCTCAGAAGTCCTGAAAGGCTGTCCGGATGCCACAGAAATTGGCGACAGGGCAGATGCCATACATCACGCCGTCACCGAACTCGCCCCCCAAGATGTTCTCGTCATTGCCGGCAAGGGTCATGAAACCGGACAGATTATTGGCGACCAGGTGATGCCATTTGAAGATGCCGCGATCGCCCGTGACGTTATCGATTCCATCGGAGATGGCAATCGATGACCGACACTCTTTGGACCAGAGATTCTGTACGGGCTGCGACGGGCGGCAGCGGTGACGTTGACTGGTCCGCGACTGGCGTTTCAATCGACAGTCGGACTGTAGAAAATGGTGATCTGTTCATCGCCCTCAAAGGTCCCCACGTGGATGGCCACAATCATGTCGTCCAAGCACTTACGGATGGCGCTGCCGCAGTCCTAATTGATCATCGGCCTGACGGGCTTGTAGACGACGCTCCGGTTATTCAAGTCGACGACACAATGACCGCCCTCGAAGACCTCGGCAAAGCAGGACGCGACAGAAGCACCGCAAAAATTATTGCCGTGACTGGTAGCGTCGGAAAAACCGGCACCAAAGACGCACTTCGCAATGCATTGACATTACAGGGAAAAACCAGTGCCAGCGCTCACAGCTACAATAATCATTGGGGCGTCCCCCTGTCTTTGGCTCGCATGCCTGCGGATACCGAATACGGTGTCTTTGAAGTCGGCATGAATCACGCCGGAGAGATTACACCGCTGTCTCAGATGATCCGCCCAGACGTCGCAATCATTACGACGGTTGAACCTGCCCATATCGAATATTTTGACTCCATTGAAGGCATCGCCGATGCCAAAGCCGAAATATTTTCCGGAATGAGTGGCGGAACCGCGATATTGAACCGCGACAATCCGCTTTATATCAGGATTGCCAAAGGGGCCCGACCACCAAACATTGCCCGAACCCTGTCATTCGGAGAAAATCCAGAAGCCGATGCGCGCCTCATCACTCGTGTTGCCGATAGTTCGGGTAACAACGTCGAAGCCGTTATTTGTAGCCGTCGGATCGGCTACCGCCTCGGATTACCAGGGCAACATCTAGTTCAGAATAGTCTCGCCGTTTTAGCAGCCATTTGTGCCGTTGATGCTGACGTTGCTGCTGCAGCCAAGACATTGAGCGAACTGACCCCAATTGCGGGACGGGGCGCCCAGCAGATCATAAAAATCGCCGACGGCAGCTTCACGATCATCGACGAAAGCTACAACGCTAACCCGGCATCGATGCGGGCAGCGATGGAAACCCTTGCCGCAATGCGGCCGGAACCCTGCGCCAAACGCATCGCGATTCTCGGTGACATGCGCGAGTTGGGTAAGAGCTCTCGCGACTATCACATCGCACTTGCCGACACGCTTGTTCAGAACGGGGTCGATAAAGTTTTCGCCTGCGGTGAACAAATGGCGGCCATGTTCGATGCCCTGCCCACCGAGATGAGAGGTGGCTTTAAAAATTCAGCAGAAGAACTCGGACAAGCCGTCACCGCCCGAGTGAGAGCAGGC
>Ga0302132_10001505_pt1 | contig 13386 bp, 31 predicted proteins | sample CB9_321_MG_FD_203113 | JGI IMG/M metagenome (GOLD analysis project Ga0302132, IMG submission 203113) | Marine microbial communities from Western Arctic Ocean, Canada - CB9_32.1 | ecosystem: Environmental > Aquatic > Marine > Oceanic | place: Canada: Western Arctic Ocean | collected 2017-09-19
TGGCCCTGTAGCCCTGTAGCCCTGTAGCCCTGTAGCCCTGTGGCCCTGTAGCCCTGTAGCCCTGTAGCCCTGTGGCCCTGTAGCCCTGTAGCCCTGTAGCCCTGTGGCCCTGTGGCCCTGTGGCCCTAAACGCAAAGTACCCCCGACGTATGCCGGGGGTACTGTGCCGGGGGTAGGCTGTCCCGCCTATGCCTTCTCTACCGTGTAGGCTGTCCCGCCTACCGTGAGAGAGATAAGCGCATCGGCTGATATCATCCGGTAGGACTTCTTGGCGGCTGTCTCATCGTCCATGCCTTGGGCCTTCATCGCTCGGGCGTTTTCAACATCGTATACGCTGATTAGATTGTGTGCCTTCGGGCTGTAACCTAGCGTTCCGCCTACCTGTCCCCGTTTCACGCCTAGACGGGCTTGCATCGTGCGAACCTCGCCAGTTGTGCGCTTGGTAAAGGTAGCCGTGAAAATGGAACCCTGCGCCCGTGTGCCTTCGATCAGGTTAGCGGCTGCCTGTGCTGTGATGATGTTCATGTGTTTACTCCGTTTATGTCTCTGTAGTTGTGTCGATATACCAAAGGTAAAGCATGGGGCTGGGGCTGTCAAGCATTTTCACATATCAATATCAGATCAATATAAAATGAACCCCCCGCTGATATGTTGGCGGGGGGTTCATGTGCGGGGGCTGGAGCGTCCTAGCCTCCAACGTCCTGCAAGTGGATTAAGTTCTCCAACGCCTCCAACCGTTCGGAGTCGCCCTCTACGGTGCAGTCTTCGCAGAATGTGCAAGTTACTTGCACGGTTGCGCCGTAGGGGTTACGGGCATCATGAGCGTCCATGATGCAGCCGCAAGCGTCACATTCTACCGCTGCCCGTTCTGCCTCCTCCTCCTCGTTGCATATGGGGCAGTGGGTCACGCTCAAAATGTGACCGGACATCATCGCAAACGCAATGTCGCTGATGAATACGTGGTCCCCGTTGTTGTTGGTGTAGTGGCTTCGGATTTTCATATCGTTTACTCCGTTTGTGTCTCTGTGTTCCTGTCGATATATACAATCTAAGGCATGGAATACGGGCTGTCAACCCTTTTCGCATATCAATTTCAAATCCAATATAAAAGCCCCCGCCGGTATGTTGGCGGGGGCTTCTATTGTGCGGGGTGGACTATCTTTTAGACCTCCGACCTTGAGGCTGCCCGTTCTGCCTCTTCATTGAAAGAGAGAGCCTCAGGATATTTTTGGCATAGTGGGCAGTGGATAGGGCTAAGAATGTGACTCTCGTCAATTAGTATGGAGGTGTTGGGGTTGAATACGTGGACGGTCTCGCCGTTCAGGGTCGTGGTGTAGTGGCTTCGGGTGCGCATATCGGTTACTCCGTTCGTGTTGTTGCTTCGATATATACAAGATACACGCCTAATTTTAGGATGTCAATAGTTTTATCATATCAATTTTTTACAAAAAATAACCCCCGCCATGTGACGGGGGTTACTACTGTGCGGGGGCTGTCTGTACCTTAAGCGGTCACAGTTCCGAACATGCCACCACTTGCAAGCCGTGGGATAACGTAACCTTCTGCCGTCCATCCTGCCTCGTCCTTACCTTCTACAACGACAGCCCCGTCCTGACCTCCTGTCACGCTGTAATTGTCGGGGAGATACGCTGCAACCGTTGACGCTGTGGCATATGTGCCTTTGATTATGAGAATCATTTTATTACTCCGTATTACTGGGGTTTATTGTGCGGGCCGTTTAGTACCGCTGCGCTGCCTCATAACTCTCGCCACAATCGGCACATACGATCCGATTAAACACGTCATAGCTTCTCACGTATTCGCAGTAATGCTCGGCCTCCTCCTCTTGGCATAGGGGGCAACTGTAGGGGCGGAGAATGTGGCCCTCGTCCGTCACGCCTTCCGTATTCGGATTGAATACGTGGAAAGTCTCGCCGTTTCGGGTAGTGTCGTAGTGGCTTCGCATATTGTTTACTCCGTTCGTGTTGTTGTTTCTATAAGTACTACTCTACACACTTTTCAGGCACATGCAAGCGTTTTCTAGCCCAATTTCGGATCAATTTTAAAATCTATTGTGAATTATTTCACAATGGTAGATAATATTTCAGGCAGGGGCCACGCCTCCCGTTACAGGCTATATAAGAATTGTCGCACATTTCGGCCATACATGCAAGCGTTTTCTAGCCCAATTTCAATATCTATTGTGATGAATTTCACAATGTCGATCCAGCAGCTCCACCCGGATGACAGCTCCGGGTGACAGCTCCGGGCATTTTTTTAAAATTTTTTGATGACGGCGTGCAGATGACGGCGTGCAGATGACGGGATGATGACAGACAAAAAAATACCCCGTACCTTCTGAGGTACGGGGTAAGGTTGGGGCTAGGGGTGTGGGTTAGCCTCCAAAAGCCTCTGCGAATTCGGCAGCTTCCTCCTCCTTGATTCTTTTTATAGCGTAGCACCATTTTAGGTGTTGCATAGTTGATCGGTGGTTATACGTTTCCTCGTTCACTCGTGCGATGGTGTTGCAATCGTAGCAAAACACATCCACATCACTCGTGTCTGGAAACGTGCGGGTCATCACTCCGATACGTAGGTGTGGACACCACTTTGGATCTAGCATAGTTCGCAGTTTTCATCCTCGCACATCATAGCGTGACGCCCGGCCTGCTCGTGTTCTGCGCTGATTTTACCGTAACCGTAATACTCATGCTCAATGAACAGGTCGTCCATAAAATTGTCTGTCTCTAGTTCTCCCATCTCCTGCGCCCACCGCTCGGCAACAACGTTGCAGTCGTCGCATAGCCCGTCCGAGTTAAGTATCTCGTCGCAGTTGATGCAGAACGCCGTAGCGTTCCCGTCTACTCTGAAAGTGGTCATTGGTTTACTCCTACCTCTTATTAGTTGTTTAGTCACTGAAGTTATTATAGTTGCGGATTCTTAAGAAATCAAGCGCAAGCGCAAGGATTTACCGCCCAATCCTGCTTTCTGAATTTATGCGTATGACTCGACTCGTGCCGAATCTCATACAAGTTTGAAGCGTTGCAGGTATGAATTGTACCTGTTGCGTAATAAGTCTCGTGATGGGGGTAGGTAGAGTCTACAGTTACAGCCTTAACCGTAACCGTGGAGTTCCAACCTGCTCCGTTCTCCTCCTTTGATTTTTTTAAAACTTCTACATATGCGCCATCCTTGTCGTGAAAGGAGGAGAGCCAGTATGTGGCTCCTACTACTATCTCGTCGGTGCGCTTCATAATCTCTTCTTGATGCTGATCTATCGTTTTCATAATTTTCTCTCCTCTACTTGTTTCAATATATGAAGTATGCCTGAAGATTTTTGAGTTGTCAAGAGCTAACACGGACGGGATGATTGTGAAAAATTTCACAACCTCGGCGGACTGGGACGCCGCCTGCCTCAAGATTTTTTTAAAATAAAAACCCCGCCATCTCTGACGGGGTTCTTTATGTGGGGGGAGTGGACTAGTCCGAAAGCTGCTTTTTGATTTCGTTCTTTGCGGCCTTGCGGCGCAAACGTGAACTGATTTTCTTAGCTTCGTGACGAGTACCCCAGTGGCCTCCCCCGTTTTTTGCTCCGTTGTGGTCGGTCTTAATCATTAGATGCGCTTCTTTCGTGGGAGCGTCCGCTCTCGGTGTGATAGCTTATCCGCCAACTCGACCGACACCCGATTATCTCGTCGAAAGTTCTGTCGTCGGCGTTTTTTATTGTCTCGCCTGTCCCATTTATCTAACATTATTTGTTTACTCCTTTGTTGATCTCTATATAAGTAGTATACCAAATAATTTAGAAATGTCAAGCGATTACTTCAAGCCTTTAATCACTTCTGCGGCCTCGTCGTACTCACTAGGGGAGAGCCTCCTAATTGTGGCTCCCATAGCCTCCTTACTAGCGTCCTCTCGCTTGTCGTAGAGTTGCGTAGCGTTAATACCTTTTATTATGTCTCCGACCTGATGGCCCCAGTAGGCGGGAGCCAGTTCCATAATCTTCACTTCAACATATGCCCGCTGACTGATGTCGGTGGATTTTTCTAAAACTTTAGCCCACGCCCCGGAATGTTCCCAGTTCTGCGAGAGCCAGTAGACATCTCCAGCTATTAGCTGCTTCGTTCGTTCTAGTGCTTCTTCATTTTTAAAAATCATGCTGCACTCCTCACATTAAAGTGCGCTCCTAGCCACTGCGCCCTGTCGTCGATGCTGATCGTCACAGCCAACCCGCCGAACATGCACTCGACCCATGTCTCCCCTGCCTTGATTACTGACCCGTACAACCACTCCTCGGCTATAGGGGACCAAATCTCCACCCCGTCCTCAACCTGCATGAGACTCATATTCTCATATTCCATAAGGTCGGCATCCTTTGGGACGCTCCCGGTTTCTTTTTTCAAATAATCATACGTTGCCATGTCATCTCTCCTTTATATTTATATAATACCATGCCGACCTCAAGATGTCAAACCGCTCGGCAGGGTTTGACTTTCTCGTAAGAGTATGTTATACTTGTAGCATAACACGGGACGCCACCCCTGCCCTTTTTACTATCAGAAGAACATATGTTCTATTCTGGGCTGGACGTCAAGGATCAATTTTTACAAAAAATAACCCCGCACCTGTGAAGATGCGGGGTAAGGCTAGGGCGAATCCTGTCAAGGTCTACCAGTAGCGTTCTTGGTAGTCACCGTATAGGGCTTCTTCTCGACGTTCGATCTTGTCGATCCGTGCGTCCTCGGCGCAGTCTTCGCAGTCCTCCTGTGCGTCGTCGTTCATGTAGTGGTCGTCGTGCTGTTCCATTGTGTAGTCTACGAACATTTTGTTACTCCGTTAGTGCTTCTGTGTTTGTTTCTGCCTTCATTATAGCAGATAGGCGGGGGATGTCAAGGACCAATTTTTACAAAAAATAACCCCGGCGGGATGGCCGGGGTTAAGAGGCTGCTAGTGGTAGGGCTAGCCTCCGAACTCGTAAGCTATCTCGTCAAGGTTATCCTGCAACCTCTCAGACCTCGCAGCGGAGCGGTCATGCTCCTCACTGATGTAACCGAAAGCCTCTTCCTCCTCGGCTCTTTTTTCGTCGGCTGCGATCTGGGCGCACATTCCAAAGTCGAAGCACTCAAAAATTCCGCTGTCGTGCGTGGGGCCTCTGTAGCTAAGGCGTTTCATCTCTGGAGCGAAGTGATTATCCCTGACCTCTTCGGATACTGCGTTGAATTCTTCGATCAGTTCGGTAAACATGCTGGGGTGAAGAGGACCAGCGTCAAAAGCTAGCCCGTACAGGGTGGATGTGCAGGGACTCGAAAAGTTGCCCTCTTTAGCTACTTTGTTCCACTTGTCGCTGATGTAGTTCATTGGTTTACTCCTCTGTGCTTGTTTCGATATATACAGTTAAACACAGGCTGGGCTGGATGTCAAGGATCAATTTTTACAAAAAAATAACCCCGGCGGGATGGCCGGGGTTATTCGTGTCTCCTGCTGCTAGGTCCACATTCTGGCAGTTTCTTCTTCGATCACTTCGTTAAGCTGCTTTATCAAAGCCTCGTAGTTAGTGACTAGGTTACTGTTACGGATGCGAATGGCGGGATGGTTGGGGTTAGCCTCTACGCTCCGCTCTGCTGTCTCTTTCCATGCGTCTAGCCTGTCCCTAACCTTTACCAGTTCTCGGAGGCTGTTGGCCTGAATCATTGTCTCTCCTTTTTTTAAAAATCTAGCTCGGGGTAGAGTGTCCTGTACTGGGCAAGCGTAACACCGCCCGACACTTCGAAGAGTTCATGCTGTAGCAGCCTGATGGCTACATCGGTTTCGCACTCGTTACCGTGTGCGAACTGTTCGGGCCTTCCCATGTTGGCGGCTTCTCCGCATTCAACACATCGTCCCGTGGAGGCTGAAATAGAGTTGTTCTCAAGAGAGCCAATTACTATTAGGAGTTGTTCAACTGTCATGATCTTTATCCTTCTGTTGCTTGTTTCTGCCCCAATTGTAAGGGATGGGGCCAACCTTGTCAAGTAGTTACCAACGGTACTCCTGATGTGCGTCGTCCCATTCTTCCCCCGGCAGGTGATCAAAGGTATTTCCTGCATCCCTTGCGTCAACGGTAGCAGTCGGGTACTTTGCTAGGAGTTCTTCTGCGGTATCTGCAAACGCTGCAAAAGACTTACAATCCTGCCCTTCCAACACTGACCCACGCTCGTAGATGCTCCACTCGTACATAACGAAGCCGTCACCGTGCTTATCAGGTTCGATTGTTCGCTCTAAGATTTTTCTCATGATCCTCATCCTTTTTTTAAAAATCTAGTCCATGCTCAGGGGGGGAAGTCCTGACCGCCTGTTGGCCTCGTTGATTTCTGCCAGACGCTGGGCATCTTCCCAACAGGCTTTGTGCGCCCATTGCATGTGAGCATCGCTGAAGGTCAGAGGCTTCCCGCCCGGTCCCATCATCTCGCCGCATTCGGGGCAATGAAGGAGCCGATCTAGCTCGTCCTTGTCCAGTGATGCCCCGTGATTAGTTAGGTCGTAATCCTCGTTGTAGTTGATGCCACTGTTGTCCATTAGGTGAGCCATTTTTTTACTCCGTTCTTGTTTTTGTTTCTACCCTCATTCTACCAGACTGGTAGGAGATGTCAAGGGTTTTTCTAATATCTATTGTGAAAAATTTCACAATGATCCGACGATCCGCTTCTTGGTCACCGTAAAAATTCTAAAAAAATGCCCCGCTTGGGAGTAAATCAAGCGGGGCATGGTGGAGGATGTTAGTGCCGTTCCTTGTCTACGACTTCTCCTCGGTAGGCGTGGGGTTGAGGGAGTCCTCAAACCCATACAGCGAAACAAGCGTGTTGCCTACTTTTTCAAAAATCTGTCGGGCGATGTTTTCCAACTTCTCGGGATTTTTGGTTTCTAGTGCCTCCTCGAAAGCGGTCAGGTAATCGTTTTGTACGCTCATGCGAACAAACGTCTTGGCGACCAGAACCTTTTCGATTTCGCCCTCTGTGTTAAAGATGCGGCGAACGATGGGGAACCGTGTTCCTGAGATTTCTATCTCGTCGCCCATGTAGAAATTATTGGCATCGCCGTTAATCTCTCGGACTAGGTTCGGGTACTGCTGCGGGGTGATAAGCATTTTGTTTCTCCTATAACTACTTGTTTCGATATAACTATAGTACACTAGTGAAGTTGGGTTGTCAACCCCTTTTGGGGAGCAATTTTTTCTAAAAAATGGTGCGCCTAACAGGACTCGAACCTGTACGCTCGTTGCGAGCAGAAGATTTTAAGTCTTCCGTGTATACCATTTCACCATAGGCGCAAGGAGGGTTCACCTACACCACCTGCCAACGCAATCTTGCGGTGCGCCCGCACTTCCTGCATCTTCGGGTGTCTGTCGAATGACTGTATTGACTCCACACTGTCAGGAACACATGGCGGTGGCGGATGTACTTGCCTAGCATCATATCTAAATCCTTTCAAGAATTTTTAAAATTACGCCACGGCCTTGTGGGACTTAGCGTCCCACATGCCTAGACTCACGAGCCGCTTGATCGCCGCCCTCACTACCGCCTTAGTGGGGTATCGCCCCATGTCGATGCGGTAGGACTCCGTGCAGCCCTTGCAGCAACGGAACCGCTTGACCTCTAGGCACTCATAGCATCCGCACATGTCTTCTAAGCAGAAGGGGCAAGTTGCGAGCTTCCCGCTCTGTCCTAGCATGTACCCGTTGTAGTTGATAATCATTCTGTTACTCCGTGCTTGTTTTTGTTTCTGCGATCATTCTAGCAGGTGGTCAATACCATGTCAATAGTTTTTTAGACCAATTTCGAATCTCGAAGATAGTGAAATTTTTCACAAAGATCGGATAAAATTGATGCCGAAAACGCTTGACTCTGGGGCTGGAGTATGAGACAATACGATTGTAGCCTGTAATAGGAGCCGCCACCCCTACCCAAAAAATTATCGACTTTGTGAATTTTTTCACAATGTCGGGTCTTCAGACGGCGGGGGTATTGTGAATTTTTTCACAATCTTGAGGCGGACGGATCAAGCAGGCTTAAAAAATTTTAAAAAAATACCTCCGTCGTTGTGGCTGACGGAGGTACATTGGGGGGTGCTACTGGTTCATGTCTATGCTCGTAAGCCCTCCCCCCATTGTAGGGGGAGGGGTAGGCTTGCGCCTTACAGCTTCTCGACTGTGTACGCCTCACCTCCGACCTTTAGGCTTAGGATGTCGTCAAGGTTGATCATCCTGTAGGACTTCTTGGCTGCCTCTACTTCATCCATGCCCTGCGCCTTCATTTCTAGGGCTTTCTGAACGTCGTAGCAAGCCATGAGGTTCCTGCTCTTGGGGTCGTATGCCATGCCTACGCCCGTGACGCCTTTGCTCACTCCGAGCCTTGCGTTCATGGTGCGCTCTTCTCCCGTGGTGCGCTTGATGAAGGTCACCGAGAAGATCGAACCTTGCGCCCGTGTGGACTCTAGGAGGTTGGTGGCGGTGGCTGCGTTGATGAGGTTCATGTTGTTTACTCCGTTGCTCTTGTTGTTTCTATATACGTAGTATGCCTGACGATTTTGAAGAAGTCAAGCATTCTACAAGACCAATTTTACTCCCCCCCGGTTAACGCTTTGTATGCTTCGGCATACTCTGAGTCGATGCTGAACACTCCGGTCGGGTTAGGCTCCTCGCAGACCCCGCAGAAATCGGCTTGGCTGCTCACAGCCTCTGTGATCTGAACCTCGCCCTGTCCGTTGACGGTGGCCTCCAAGACTTGGGCAAGCGTGACCTCGTGGCTCTGGGAGCAGGTGGTCACAAGGTTGCCTGTGACCGCAATCTGGGCGTAGGTCCTGAGGGTGGTAATGATGTCGTTTGCGAGAGTCATGGTAATTACTCCGTTCCTGTTGCTTGTTTCGATATATGAAGTATTGCACATCTAAAATCGGGAGTCAAGCTTTTTGCAAGACCAATTTTTTTTCAAAATCCCCGCCGCCGATGTTGGCGACGGGGGACCGGGATTACTTGGGGAGGCGGTAGTTCTTTTTAAAATCCTCCATGTCTTTCCATTCGGGGAGTCCCGCTGCCCGATTCTCTTCATTTATCTCCACCAACCGAAACTCGTCACTCACCGTGATAAGCTTGCGCCGTATGGCGTGCTTGATGTCGTGCATGTTCGTGTCGTACATGGGGCCACCGTATTCCATCGTGGTGACGAGTTCACCTGCTAGGTGCCATATCTCTTCCAAGTCCACACGGGCAAGCTTTGCCATTCGGGGACTCATTGTCCCGGCGTCAAAGCTTCGGCCCTGATCTGCCCACCGGATGTTGCTTTGGTCTTGCATTTCGTTACTCCGTTCCTGTTGTTGTTTCGATATACCTACCTTAGCAGGTTGTCGGGCAATGTCAACAGTTTTTTGGACCAATTTCAAAACCAATTTCAATGCTTACTTTGTGAAAAATTTCACAATGTCGGAGGCGGATGACGCCCGGAGATGGGGGCTTAAAAAATTCTAAAAAAATACCAGCAAGCAGACGCCACGGTTGACGACAATAAACTGCTTACTGGTATCCAAAATCTATGCGGCGGGGATTCCCACTCCCGCTCCATCGTCCTCCGATAGTTACCCATCACTGACCTTGATTGTGTCGGTCAAGGTGTTCAGTGGTAACCCTTACCATCTGCGTACACAATTGCAGATCACATAAATTTTCAAAAAAGTAGGGACGGGAATCAGTGCATATATTGGATGCAACGGAGAGGAATATGATCATGGAGAAAATTGGTGAAGCTATATGTTCCTAGGAAACTATGCTTCATCTCAATTTTGTCGCTAGTCAGAAAGTTCATGCACGGTTCACTGTATGATGATTCCCGTCCCATTTGCCCCCGGTATACCTACCGATTTTTCCCTCGGCTAGGGGCAATTAGGGAATCAGATTGTGGCCCGTCGGCCTTGTTCTGATTCCCGATAAATCTATTATACCACCCTTTTCCCTACTTGTCAACCCCCAATTTCAGATTGCCCTCATTTCCCGAATTGCCTAAGTATAGGTTTGCCATAAAGTCTGACATTCCGCATTCCCCCATTCCCTGCATTCCCCCATTCCCTGCATTGCTGATTGCCTTGATTGCTAATTGCCAAAGTGTAAGCATCTTATACTCCGATCTTTTCTAAAATTTCCTTGACGTTGTTAGAATTTTTGGGGTGTGACGCCCAACGCTGAACGAAAGACACAGGAGCCTTTCGTCGGGACGAGTCACTCAACCGCATTATCTGGACTGGGTACTTCCTAGCCTTGTGGTTGTAGCCTACGATTCGATACTCGTCCTTATTGTCAAAGAACGTATCCCCAATCCCAATGTTAATCCCCACAGCATGAAGATCGCTATTTACGACAGCATTGTTCATGGAGGGAAGAACAACAGAAAATTTCAAATCTACCTTGTTGCCCTCGCCGTAAGTAGCCCGACCGGGTTCAACGGTCAGTCCCATATTTTTAAAAGTTTCTTGGAGCGACTCCAGTCCTTGCTGGGAAAGGAGTTTGGCTTCTTTGCGTCCTAGAGATTCCATGTCAGTAACCTTGCTTTCTTGTTTAGTAGACCTCTATTAAAACACACTCTGGGCTGGATGTCAACCCACCTCTATATAAACGGGGGGGTCAAAGGGCTTGTCCTCTTGCCACCGATCAATAAACTCCTCAAGGTCCATGACGAATTGCTGAGTGAATCCGCCATGTACGTCAATATCTTTGTTGTGCTTACACAAATCATCTAGGCTTGTGTAAAGTCGGATGCTAATGTTCTCTTCGTACTCCATTAGATTTTCCTACTCTCTTGCGCTTGGTACTGGTAGTGCATTATTTTTAAATAATTTACCTGCACCTCGGCCAACTTTAAAAGCTGGTCAACCCGATTAGTGTTTTCGCCGATTGCGTTCCAGTTAGTATAGTGGGACTCGATACGAGCCAGCGTTAACCGTAACTCTACGTCTGCCTTTGTGTAGGCACTACGTGCTAGATTAGTCATTACAACTCCGTCCATCCAATACCTTCTCGGTAAACTCTAATTTAGTTGATGCCTCTAGTGTATCAGAGGATTGGGTTATTGTCAACTCGTATATCCGGGGGAACGGGAAGTTCACTGGCCGAACCCGGTAGCCCTTATTTTTAAAATTTTCTTGCGTCATGGTTAATCCGATACCCCGGCTTCCGCCATGTCCCGCAGAATCAGATCACTCTTGACTATAGACAGGTCTACATCGAAACCCTCATCTTCCATTAGAGTCACGAGTATCCTGTCGATGTCTCCTGCGTAACCGCTAAGAGGCCCAAGTTCCCCATTGAGCAGCCCACGCATCCCGTCCAACACTTGGAACCAAGCATCACCAAGAACATAGTCCTCGCCTAGTCGGGAGCCGTATCGGTCGTTGTGCCTATCGCTATACTTCGCCATTGCCGTGATAACCGCTCGGAAGTCACAAGCTTCCCAAACAGAAAAACTCGGGAGATGATTATCCGCCATCTTTTCTTCAAGAATGTTCACTGTGTCCATACCTGACATGTTCCTACTCCTTCTCGGTTAATCCGATGACCTTTGGAACCCACTCATCGGCTGTTGTATACTCAAAACTTTCGTCGTAGCTGTCCTCGTAGGCCCAAACTCTTTCTCTGAAAGGGGGGCGCACTAGAACAACCCCTTTAACTTTTTCAATCGCTTCTTCTAGCGTACTTGCTTCGACTTCGTAGTACTTAGTTCCACTCTCGTGATAGTCTTGCTGTACCTCAAAGATAGCCATGTTATCCCTCGTCCTTGCGGACTTCTGCGCCGTTGGGAAACATGTTCTCCTCGTCCAACTCACCTAGTGACTCTATAAACTCGTCCGCTTCCCACTCGCTATCGAAGGTTGCCTTGACTGTAACTGTGTAAGGCACTCTGTTAGCCTCCTCAATGGCTTGTATCATGTCCTGTGCATCCTGAAGCTGCTCTTCTGTGTAGTTCATCTCTTACTCCTGCTCGCAATCGTGACCGTAGTAGAATTCCTGTGCATCCATTTCATCTAGCAAATCGAACGCCCGTCCGCACTCGACACATGTTGTTTCAAACATTCTCTTACTCCTGTCTTGTTAGTTGTCTTATTACTATAACACAGGGGATTGCTAAAAGCAAGTGCCACAGGTACAGTGATTGTACCCACCGCTACGGCAACCAAACGATGCCTTATGCCGGGGGAGCCACTTGATGGCGCAGTAGTGGCATTCCTCACCACAGACATCACACACAAACGTCCCATTGGACGCTACGTATTCACAATCATGGTCCATGTCGTTACTCCTGATGTGCTTGTTTCTTATCGACATAGCTATCTTACAGGAGGGGATCGCACATGTCAACCCCTTGAGGAGATGGATCTATTATTATAATAACCAGGGAATGCACCCGGAGCCCGCCGCCCGGAGCCCGGACAGCTCGGAATAATTTTTTAAAAAAAGATGTCACGCATCCACGTCGTCATCTCAGTCATCCTCTACCAGTGAGTGAGCAATGAAAGAAAGGTACTTCATCGTTGCTATCTCGGTGTATTGCTTCTCCTCTGCCCTTTCCCCTGCCGCCAGTATCTCCAACATCTTTTCTTTACTCGGCATAATTCCCCCTTGACATGTATATCTTATTATGCTATAATAGATTTCTACCGCTCTTAGTAGTGTAGAACGCCCCCTGCCCAAAATACTACCAATAGAACATTTGTTCTAGGCAATTCCGAGAGTTTGAGGAGCCAGAGGGGGGATCACATATTAAATAAAATGATCAGGAGGAGCAGGCAATTAAGAAACCCGATCCCCACCATGATGGTCTGAGTTTTTTCTAAAATTTCCTTGATGGCTTCTAGTTCTTCGAGATGAGCTATGCTGGGGTTATACCCGAACTCTTCATTCCTCATATTCTTCCTTTCCCGAGCTTGAAGGCCCGGAGTCTTTTTTAAATTTTTTGCCGTCTGGTCCGCAGGCGGAACTGGGAATCTCTTATTATCATTCCCTACCTTCGGTATAATTTATTATACCGAAGAATCCCCGTAATCCCCTACAGGCAGGGGGGAATTGCCGATTATGAATTCCCTACATTGCCGATTGCCCATGATTGCCGATTGCCTAGGATTCCCTGTGATTCCCTACGATTGCCAATTGCCACTGTATTCCCGTATTCCCTACATTCCCGATTCCCTACATTCCCTATGATTCCCTACGCATTCCCGCATTCCCTCTACGATTCCCTGCGATTGCCGATTCCCTAGGATTCCCGATTCCCTGCGTTTCCCGATTGCCAGCGATTCCCTGCGTTTCCCGATTGCCAGCGATTCCCTGTGATTCCCGATTCCCATGTAATAATAAGAGGAATCTATAGC
>Ga0302132_10001514_pt1 | contig 13352 bp, 17 predicted proteins | sample CB9_321_MG_FD_203113 | JGI IMG/M metagenome (GOLD analysis project Ga0302132, IMG submission 203113) | Marine microbial communities from Western Arctic Ocean, Canada - CB9_32.1 | ecosystem: Environmental > Aquatic > Marine > Oceanic | place: Canada: Western Arctic Ocean | collected 2017-09-19
TAAACCGTGAGGAGGCATGCAACACCCTTTTGAGGAAGCGGTCGAACTGCTTTGTGTGGGAGCGCTGCTCTGAGTAGCTGCGGCACTGCTCTGAGTGATCGAGACGCTGCTCTGAGTAGCTGCGGCGCTACTTTGGATTTCGGAAGAAGTAACGGCAAGGGAACTAGTAGTTGTACTGCTACTAAGAGCAGTGGCTGAACTAGAGTTAGTATTGGATTCAGGAACGGGGGCGTTTGCGCACTCGGGGCAATCGTCGTAAGAGCCAGCGATAGAAGACAACGAATAGGCTCCACCGATATAATTCTGCGGAATCAAAAGAGCGCACAAGCTTGGTTGGGGAGCGTAGCCCTCTACTTTGCCGATCTTGTACTCGAGGATAGTGCCGTTCGACTGGGTGCACGATTTAAGTTCCCCAGAGTCGTTCTGTGCATCTATAACGACAGGGATACCTCCGCCCATAACCCAAAAATTATCACATTGTTGGGCACTCCATACCCCACAGGGCCACATATAGTAGTAGTTACTCATTTACCGCCAAATTCCGTAATGCTCCTAGCTATTTAACTTACACCTATGAGCACACGAAGGGGGAGTATTTGGAGCGTTTGCCGCAACTAATTACTGTATAGTGAAGAACATCGGGCCATGCTGGCAAAACTCAATCACTTGGCCCTGATATTTATTCTTAATTAAGTTTATGTTGTCTTCTGTAAGGTAGGTTCCTATGGCTACCCACTCTTTCTCCGCTGTCTCAGCTCTCTGCCTTCTCGTGCACCCGCACCCTTGGTTCAGGGTATTTACTAGGTTAAAAAAATTCATGAGCCTCTCGTTACTGGTGTTCCGAAAATCGAACCCCATGTCCGTGGAAAACTCCACAAAATTGTTAAATGTTCTCTTCATAAAGCTTAACGGCTCCTCCATATATTACATAAGATAAGACCACAAGGGATGGGAAATAATCTACCCCAAGTACAGCCGAGAACCCAATCGCTATCCACACGGAAGTGCAAAGCGGGCAGGTGATCAACCTAATGAGCAAGCAGTTATGATTCAGTAACAGGAATAGCCTGTAGTCAGAGACTAGATTCTGAAGCTGTGCCTTTCTATATTTTTCTATTCCAAAGAGTTTCTTGCAACCAAAAAGCTCAGCATACTCCACGAAAGCGTCACTCTTAAACCACACCAATAGCATTACGACCATCCACATAACAGACTGGGCGAGAATGTAATAATCCATCATTATACATTATATCTAGAATTGCGCGTTTTTATCAAAATTATGGGGGCGTGTGTTAACTTTTCTTTAAGCAAGAGTACAACACCCCCCCTGTGGAGGGGAGGTGTCGTAATGATTGTGTGCCGTCTTTTCTTTGAAGCCCTGTGTTGCTAACATGGATGGGACATTCCACTGCACACTGCAATCAGTAAACTGAATCTGACTACCCAAGTGGGCGGGAGGGACTGTACCATAAAAAACTCCGCTTACGTCAGACCACCTAGCTTTAGCTAATGCTGGGGTCGTGCCTTGGTAATTAACCAAGCGTCCTTTGATTACATGCAGATGTAAACAGCTTTAGCCCCTTGATTCGCCACTAAGCTAAATGGCAACCTACTTTACTTCGGATATCTCAGGCAAACTCTTTCTGATTTCTCTCAGCGAGCTAAAAGGGATTTACCCTTTTTACGTTCCAGTGCTACCAAAACCACCATTTCCCCTATCAGAAGGAGAGAGGTCGTCTTCAACCCACGAAACAGAAGCACATCTTTCTATAATTAGCTGAGCTACTCTGTCTCCTTCGCTTATGTCTAGCCTGTGTCGAGAACCGAACAAGCCTTCGTAAGCTATTTGGGATTTCCCTTTGTTAAAGAGGGACTCTGGAAGGTTTAAATTAATTAAAATGATTTTTATTTCGTCTCTGTACCCAGGGTCGATGACTCCTCCCAAAACATCGATGCCCTTCTTCGCGGCCAGCCCGCTTCTTGGGGCTATTCTTCCATAGTATCCGATGGGTATTTCCATAGACAGACCAACGGAGATAACTCCCCTTTCCATTGGGGCTATCGACATGGATTCACAAGCGTACAAGTCATACCCCGCGTCTAGGTCGTTTTGTCTCGTGGGGAGCTTTGCACGGGGATGAAGCATGTTGATTTTTATTTCCACCGAGATGATCTTAGCTTCTTCTTGCTCTTTGGGCAAGTTTTTTTTTGACACCGAGACAAGGAGCTGTTATTGTTTGAGCATGACAGTATTTGAAGCGTCAATCAAGCTCTACGAATGGTTTTCCGAAAAGGATAGCTTTAACCTCAAGCAAGACCTGCACGCCCTGACAGGCAAGCAGCTTAAGAACAAAGAAGTAGCGGCTGCTGTAAACTGCGCCCTTAACAAACTGGAGGGAATGGATATGATAAGCCAATCCTCTATAGGAGACGACAAGGTTTGGGTTCTAGATAAGAACTTCCACACCCTTGATCAAAGCGTCACGCTAACCTCTGATACCTGTCAGTCCGTGGGTCATATTGTAACCGCTTTTTGTGAGCTAATTGGTAACGAAGGAGAGAAACCAGACCCGACAAGCATTACCGAAACAGACATAAAAAATCTTATCTTTGTTTGCACCACCCTAATGGAAAGAAAATCATCGGATGATGACTCCCTGATTAAAGAAGACTAGCGCATGGTTATAGGGATATCTGGTGTCGCGGGGTCGGGCAAGGACTTGTTCACCGAACTCCTGATTGAGAACCTCGAGAGAAGGGGCGACTCAGCCGCGAGGGTAGCCCTAGCAGACGAGCTCAAGGAGGAGGTCCGAGACTGGTGCATCACTCATTACGGAACCGACCCGCTTCTTTGCAGCCGAACAGACAAAGACAAAATCAGAAATTTTCTAGTTTGCCACGGCGTGCTTAAGCGGCAGCTTTCTAACGGGCGTCACTGGATAGAGCTAGCCGCCGATAGAATCAATGAGATAAAACGCGACTTCAAGTACATCATAATATCCGACATTAGGTATGCGGATTACGGGGCAGACGAAGCGTATTGGGTTCAAAAAGAACTAAACGGAAAGCTTGTGCACATAAGCCAGTTTCAGTGGTCGATTGACTCAGACCACGGCAATGAGGTCAAAAGATACAGAGCTCCCGCTAACTCTGAAGAAAAAATGAACGACCCAAAGGTCGAAAAAGCCGCAGATTTCTTGCTTTCGTGGGAATTTATCAGAAAAAAAGACCCCCGAAACATAAATAAGGATAAATATGTTAATAATGAAGTCGTCAAATTTATTGAGTGGTTAGACACTCAGTAAATGGGAGATTTCAACTCGAAGAAAGTTAAGGGAATACTCGAAAGCTTCTTCCTAAAGGAGCGTGACGGCCCCCCTTTACCTGAGCATGGTGACGAGCGCCGCCTCACCCCAATTCTTGCCCACACTTCTGAAGAGGCGGTGGGCCTCCATCCAGACAATGTGGTAGTTGCCCACACCACTCTACTGGGGCACCCATATAACTATCTGCTCACCCTTGTCAGGCGAAACAAAATCTTTCATGCCGCGCTAAGGACGTACCTCATAAACGACGATGGTGAAGAAATTGAGTTCGCCATTGATGAAAGGGCCTTTTACGAGACAGAGCGCGACCAAGTTATAGACTTCATAAGTGCTCCGTGCAGATTCTTCGACCTAAAGAACACGCATAAAAGAATAATCATCTTCAAGGAGCCCATAGCAATCACTGAAAACCAATTTAAGAAAGTAATAAAGACATGGAGAAAAGCCCCCCCGACATCAGCCTAGTCAATAAGGTTAAAACCGAAGGCTGCGACGCCAGCTTAAGAATGCTTATCAGCAGGCACACGCCCCTTTGTTACGATATATGCAGCAAATATTCCTACCTGTTCGCCCGCAACGGCGTAAACTACGACGACGTGGTAAGCGAAAAAGAATTCTTAGTCTACAAATCGGCCCTAAGCTACAACCCAGATAAAAAAACCAAGTTTTCAACTTGGCTTGGCAACCAAGTAAGATACCACTGTCTTAATTCTGTCAATAAAAACCGCCTTCTACCCATGGAGGACGAGCTCTTGGGTCATCTAATCAACAAAGATCAGCCCGCATTCGAAGAATCGTTAGACGAGCAGGTTGATTACGTTAAGAACCTGCTGAGTCAAACGAGGGATACTAGGGTAAGAAGAATATTTCAAGTTAGGTATTTTGATAATCCAAGAAAAAAAACGCCTTGGAGTAGCGTGGCCAAAAAAGTTGGAATTAGCACGCAAACAGCAATAAACCTCCATAATAAGACAATTAAGATGTTGAACTTTAAGATGATGCAGGGAAGCATTTATGCGATGGACAAAATTTAACTTGACAAATTTACAATGTCCCTTTATGGTAAGGCGTCATGAGTGATAATACCGAAACAAAAAAAACAAACGAGTGGGCCGAAAGAGAAATCGGAGCGTTGTGGAAACGCGAAGGCTCAAACCAAAAGTACTTAAGCGGAAAGCTTAAGGTGGGCGGCGACGAAGTGGGCGTGGTGGTTTTCACCAACCGCAGCAAAGCCGAGGGTAGCAATCAGCCTGATTTCAGGATGTATCGCGACAAGCCTATGGAAAAGCAAGAGGCCCAGCAAGAGACCCAGCAAGAGCAGGATAACGTGCTCTAGGATAAAAATCCTTCAAGCTCTCTAAGGGGGGAGGGGACTCCCTCCTTGGGGAGCCTTTTAAATTTATTATGACTACGCCATTACACTTAGCCATTAACCCTGTAAGCTTTGGCCAGGTCTCGACCTGTTTGCTTAGAGAGCTTTATAATCGGGAAGAAGACATATCCCTGACAACCCTTCCCGCTCACGGGCAGATTGACTTGTCCACTCAAGAGGAGGACGCTGACTTCTCCGCTTGGCTCCAAAAGTCTATGGCCAACTTTGGAACCCACCACAGAAGAACCAATAGGATTTTTAAGCTCTGGCACCTTCAGGGCAGTTTGGAATCGTTCAGTAACGAGCAGGTTCTATTTAGCTTTTATGAGTTAGATCAGCCTACGGCTGAGGAAATAAACATCGTAAAAAACAACCACGCCGTTCTGTTTTCCTCCGAGCTCTCAGTGCAGGTCTTCAGAAACCTAGGTTGCGACAACGTCCATTATGTTCCCTTATGCTTCGATGGTTTTAACTTTGCGGCTACAAAAAAAGAATATCACTCCGACGACAGGATAGTATTCAACATAGTAGGCAAGTTCGAAAAAAGAAAACACCACGTAAAAGCGGTACAGGCTTGGATTAAAAAGTACGGAGACAAAAAAGAGTACGCCCTTCAGTGTGCTCTTTGGAATCCATTCTTGTCTGGAGATCAGAATAGCTCAGTAATAGCAGGTCTCCTAGGAGGTAAACAGCCCTTTAACGTAACTTTCATGGGGTTCATGCAAAAAAATTCTCAATATAATGATTTTCTAAATTCTGCTGACGTCGTGTTGGGTGTGTCTGGTGGGGAAGGGTGGGGCCTTCCAGAGTTTCACTCTGTAGCCATGGGGAAACACGCGGTGGTTTTAGACTGTTCGGGGTACAAGGGATGGGCTAATAGCGAAAACGCCGTACTGCTCAACCCTTCTGGTAAAATTCCCGCCTACGATAATATGTTTTTCCGCCAAGGTGCGCCCTATAATCAAGGGAGTATCTTCGACTTTGACGAAGAAGACTTTATTGGTGCTTGCGAGAAGTCAATAGAAAGAGTTAAGAAAAACCGCGTAAATGAAGAGGGCATGAAGCTCAAGAAAAAGTTTACCAGCGCTCGAACCCTAGACGCGATCCTCGACCACATGAAATAGTTGCATTTATGCCCATTTATTCATTCGTTCACCCAAGCACGCTAGAAGAAAAAGAAATCGTTCAAAGCATGAACGAGCCGCACGTTTTTATTGATGAAAAGGGCGTCGAATGGAGGCGTTTATGGACGGCCCCTAACGCTCGCGTAGACTCAGACATAGACCCTTTTGATTCGAAGGCGTTCGTAGAGAAAACCAAGGACAAAAAGGAGTCGATGGGTGACATATGGGACCGCTCGAAAGAGATGTCCATGAAGAGAGCCCAGAAGAACGGCGGCAAAGACCCCGTCAAGGAAAAGTATCTAAAAGACTACAGTAAAAGCCGCAAAGGAAGAGTCTTGCCCTCTTGTGATACCGATTAGGTACACTTCTGATCGTACCGCCTAAAAAAAAAGTCCCTAGAGGAAGTTTTTGATTGATCATGAGTCAAGTAGCATGTAATATAGAATACATCTTACCAGACAAATGAACTCAGAACCAATCCTCCAAAACAACCCGAACAGATTCGTCATCTTTCCAATCAAACACCCAGACATCTGGGACTTCTACAAGAAAGCTGAAGCTAGCTTTTGGACAGCCGAGGAGATCGACCTTTCGGGTGACGTCGAACAGTACGAAGCCCTTAGTGAGGGGGAGAAGCATTTCGTAAATAACGTCTTAGCGTTTTTTGCGGCGTCCGACGGTATTGTGAACGAGAACCTCGCCGAAAATTTTGTCAACGAGGTTCAGTATGCAGAGGCGAAGTTTTTTTATGGCTTCCAGCTTATGATGGAGAATATACACAGCGAAACATACTCCCTGCTAATCGACACGTACATCAAAGACAGCAAAGAACAAGATAAATATTTCAACGCGATCGAACACATCCCCTGCGTTAAAAAGAAGGCTGAATGGGCCTTGAGCTGGATCGACTCTCCGAGTTTTGCGGAAAGACTTATAGCTTTCGCAGCAGTAGAGGGCATATTTTTTAGTGGCAGTTTCTGTTCTGTATTTTGGTTGAAGAAGCGGGGCCTCCTCCCAGGCTTAAGTTTTAGCAACGAGCTCATATCGAGAGACGAAGGATTGCACTGCGACTTCGCATGCCACCTGCACAACCACCACGTAATCGACAAGGTCCCAGAGGAAAAAATCCATGAAATTATCAAGTCGGCCCTAAAAATCGAAAAAGAATTCATCACCGAGTCCCTTCCCGTAGACTTGATAGGGATGAACACCAAGCTAATGGGACAATACCTAGAGTTTGTAGCAGACAGGCTGCTCGTAGACTTAAAATGCAAGAAATTATTTGGCAGCGAAAACCCGTTCGACTTCATGCAGAACATAGCCTTGCAAAACAAAACGAACTTTTTTGAGAAAAGAGTTGCAGACTACTCAAAGTCTAACGTGGGAGTAGAGTATGAAAATTCACAGCTGTCATTCGATACAGCGTTTTAGACAATGGAAGTAGTTAAAAGAGACGGAAGAAGCGAGCCCGTAAAGCTCGACAAGATCACGGCTAGAATCAAGAAGCAGACCTGGGACCTTAATGTCGATTACGTTGACTACATAGAGGTCGTAAAGAAAACGATTTCAGGCCTACACGACGGAATCTCGACGACAGAACTGGACAACCTAGCCGCCGAGACTTCGGCCAGCCTATCATCTGTACACCCAGACTACTCGATGTTGGCGTCTAGGATAGCCATCACTAGGCTTTACAAGTCCCTGCTGAAGCCTTTCTCCAAGAACGCCAAACGGCTTTACGATGCTGGCTTCCTCTCGGAGGAAGTCTACGAAGTTATCAAAAGCAACGCCAGAAAGATTAACTCGATGATGGTCGGCGACAGGGACTACAATATCGACTACTTTGGGTTTAAAACTCTAGAGCGAAGCTATTTAATTAGAGTAGACGGTCAAGTTGCGGAAAGCCCCCAACACATGTACATGCGGGTGTCTCTAGGGATTTGGGGCGACGACTTTGAGAACGTGCAAAAGACCTACGACCTGTTGTCTGAAGGATTTTTTACCCACGCAACGCCCACCCTGTTTAACGCGGGCACTAGGCACAGCCAACTAGCTTCCTGCTTTTTAATCGGCAACAAAGAGGACAGTATAGACGGTCTTTTTTCTACCCTGAAAGATGTTGCTCATATCTCCAAGTGGGCGGGAGGCATCGGGCTCCACGTTCACGACGTAAGAGCAAAGGGAGGCTTCATCAAGGGCACTGGAGGCAAGTCTGACGGCCTCCTCCCCATGATGAGGACATATAACGAGGTGGCTCGCTGGGTCAACCAAGGTGGCAAGCGGAAAGGCTCGTTTGCTATATATCTTGAGCCTTGGCACGCCGACGTCTACGACTTTATCGAGCTCCGCAAAAACCACGGCAAGGAAGAGATGAGGGCGAGGGACCTGTTCTTGGCTCTTTGGACGCCAGACCTGTTTATGAAAAGGGTACAGGCGGACGAAAGCTGGAGTCTGTTTTGCCCAAACGAAGCGAAGGGGCTCTCTGACGTTTATGGGGAAGAGTTTGAGAAGCTTTACCAAGAGTACGAGAAGAAGGGGCTAGCTAGGAAGACCGTCAAAGCTCGCCACCTGTGGACAGAAATACTGAAAGCCCAAATGGAAACGGGCACACCGTATATTCTATATAAGGATGCTTGCAATAAAAAATCCAACCAGCAAAACGTTGGAACGATTAAGTCGAGCAATCTTTGCACTGAAATTATAGAATATTCTGACTCGAAGGAGCAAGCCGTATGCAACCTAGCTAGCATCTCTCTTAGTAAGTTTGTGGAAATCCCCACAGGCCAAGTCCGTTCTCAAGACAAATCCAAAAGAGTATTTGATTTCAATCTGCTCGAACAGTGCGCCTACCAAGTGACCCTTAATTTAAACAAGGTAATTGATATAAACTTTTACCCCACAAAAGAAACAAAGAAATCTAACCTTCGCCATCGCCCCATAGGAATAGGGGTGCAGGGGTTTGCTGATACGCTTGCGCTCATGGGGCTCCCGTTTGAATCTCAAGAGGCGGCTCAATTAAATAAAGAAATATTTGCAGCCATTTATCACGGAGCCATGTGGGCCTCTACCCACCTAGCGAAAAAAGACGGAGCTTACGACTCCTTCAAAGGGTCGCCCCTTTCTGATGGTAAATTTCAATTTGACCTGTGGGGAGAATCTCCCTCCGAAACTTGGGACTGGGAAGCTCTTCGTAAGAAAGTGAAGAAACAAGGGGTCAGAAACTCTCTTCTTATCGCGCCCATGCCGACCGCGTCCACGGCTCAAATCTTGGGGAACAACGAATGCTTCGAGCCGTTCACCAGCAACCTATACAAGAGGAACACTCTTAGTGGGGAGTTCATTGTCATTAACAAGCACCTCATTCAAGACCTCATCAACCTCGACCTCTGGAACGAAGAGATGAGATATAAACTTTTCGAGGGCAACGGCTCCGTTCAGGAGGTGGAAGCTATCCCAGAGGACTTAAAGGCCCTTTACAAAACCGTATGGGAAATCCCCCAGCGGGCAATCATTGACCTAGCGGCGGAAAGAGGGATATATGTTTGCCAATCTCAGTCTATGAATTTATTTATGGAGGATGTTACCGTCGGTAAATTAAACTCAGCCCACTTCTATGGTTGGGGTAAGGGCCTTAAAACTGGTATGTACTACTTAAGAACGCAGTCAAAGGCTCAACCGTTGAAAGGGCTAGGCGTCGAATCTAAAAAGCCAGAGGATGAGCAGCTGGAGTGCTCTTTGGAAAATCCAGACGCCTGTGACTCATGTGGGTCCTAATTGTGTAATAACAAGTAATGGATTACCAATTAGTATTCAATATTGCTTTCGGTGTCATTGGGACCCTAGGCGGATGGTTTTTTAAAACCGTTTACGATCAAATCAAAGATTTAGAAGACGATCTTGGCGATTTAGAGGCGGAACATGAAAGCGACCACAGAGAAGTGGTTCAAAAAATCAACGACTTAGCCCTATCACTCCCAGATAAGTACGTAAACAAAGGGGACTTCGATAATTTCGCTAAGATCATGAATCATAGATTCGATAAGCTTGAAGAGAAAATAGACGCCCTGAAGAAATAACCTTTACTTTTCAGCGTTTTTCCTTTATACTTTCTTGTATTATGAGTAGTGAAGGTATATTTATCCCCGAAAACATTGACGTTCTCCTCTTCGGGGGCTGCGGCGAAATAGGAACCATTTTTAAGAAAACTCTCGTCGAAAGCGAAACGCCCCTTTTCGCTCCCCCTCACGACCTTATCGACCTTCATCATTCTGAATACGTAAAGATGCTAATAGAGGGCCTCAAGCCCCAGATGATTATCAACTGCGCGTCTTATAGCGGGGAAGACGAGGAGATTATCCGTCATACGAACTCGTTAGCTCCACTTACCCTTTCTGAAATATGTCTTAGCCTAGACCTGCCTTGGATGCATGTCGTAAGAAATCACCCAGCAAGGTCTGCTCTAGGTCGAACTTGTGAAGAAGCGGTCGTTGCCATCAAAGACTCAGAAAGCAAGTGCTACATATGTAAAATGAAGTCTTCTCCAGAAGCGTTTGTGACTAAATGTTTAGAGCTTAAAGAAAGCGGGAAAGACCACGGACTCTATGAGTTATGATTCTTTCGGAGCCTTACGCTATAAAGTCCTACTCGGACGCCTCACACAGCGAGTTCTTCGCCCTGAGGAACGAGAACGTTCTGATTTTTTGGCCCCATGGAGTGGGCGACTGGGTTTTTTTGGGGACAGTATTGAGCCTAGCTGACAAGAGCAACAATTATTACGTTGCTAGGTTTGGTGATCATCATTTTCCCATTTTTGAAAACGCCCAAGAGAACATACACCCAGTTTGCATCTCTGAAGACCCCTCGACCCCAAGAGGAATGAACTTCCCCAAGCTTTTTAACAGAGACGGGATGAGCGGTTGGGGCGTTGGCTACGACGCCATTGCCCTGCCCAAAAACCTGCACGATCTGTGCGTGAGCAAAAACATCAGACATGTGATATTCGATTTTCCAGAGGTGTATCAGTCAGGGGTTTATCCTTTCCACACCAAGGCCCGCAATCAACTCAGACACTTTTTAAGCGCTGACGACCCAGTTCTGAGGACGCCAATTAAAAACTGTATTAGCTATGATATCCCCAAGGACGTCGAGCTCCGCCTAGAGGCTTTTTTTACGAACGAGACTGGTTACGACAGAACCAAAAAGCTGTGCCTCATAAGCAGGATAGGGCATACTCACGTCGAAAAAAACTGGGGCCACGAGCACAGAAACCTGACAACGACACAGATAGAGAGTGAAGAGCCAATAGAGTTTATTTCTCTAATGAAAAAAGACGATCCAAATTGGATGTTCGTTTCCTTTGAGGGTGCGCCTTACCCCCCTCCTCATTCTTTGAAGTCGCATGAGCTTGGTTGTTTTTCTTCTCACGACCTTTTCGGCTCCAAAAAGTTTATGTTCGCCCACGTTCTAAAGTTTCTCTTGAAAAGGTGTGATCTTTTCGTGGGCGTACCCACAGGACCCACGATGATGGCCGCGTTATCAGAAGACTTTCCCAGTCTGAGTTTGTGGCTGGCACTATTTCCTTCTTGGTATGAAGAGCCCAAACAAAACTGCACCTACATACTAAGCCAGAATGTGTTTGACCAAAGAGGAGCCCCAAGCCCGCCAGATGCCCATGGGCCTCAACGCGCGGGAACTAATACTTTTCTTGAAAAATCAGAGCTGGTGTATGAATATGAAGTAGCAGAAGAAAAGATAATTACGGGCGAAAAAGTAATGGAAATATACAAGGAAAAATATGCCTAATACAAAAAAAACATTCCCCTCCGAGCTTGGGATAGGAGTCAATCCCCACGTAGGGATCGGAGATGCTATTCAGTTTACCTGTATTCCAGAAAACTACTATCGCAACACTGGGAAAAAAATTATAGACGTCGGAAAGTGCTACGTTTTTGACCACAACCCCTATGTAAGACGAGGAGTAAACGCCGAACAGGTCATTGATCTCTGGGGACACCAGTGGGAGCTTGGGAGCAGCTTTCTTTCTAAGTCGGAGCGGTGGTGCGAAGGCTTAGGGCTCGAAAAGTGTTACCTAAGGCACCCCCGCTTATACATTTACGAGGACACGCCGAAGTTCGCCGAGGAGCCCGTGATTTCCTTCCACTGCACTGGTAAAACTAGAGGTAGCCTATCAGACAAAGTTATTAGCGTGATTGAAAAGAACTACGAAGGGTTTAAAATCATCCAAATAGGTGGCCCCCATGATAAGCCCACTCCATTCATAGATAAAAGAGGCCTATCTTTTTGGGAAAGCGCGAAGATAGTAGCTGAAAGCCAGATTTTTATTGGTATTACTTCTGGTATGTATTACGCGTCAAGATGCTATCCGAATGTAAGAAAAAAAATAATAGTGCAAGACGATCACATGAACGAAGAAAGACTCAAGAGCTTTACCCCATACGGAAAAGGCTACGGAGATTGGATCGATTTTGATGTAGAAATTTTCAACACGCACGACCACGATATAGGCATTACGAATGCCCTCCAAAAATTATGATAAACTTTAATGACCTTTACTTAGAGCCGCTCTCAATCGATGGGTATGCGAAGCTGAGGAACGGCTTGATCCAGCAAACAAAATTTTTTGAAAAGAAAAAAGAGTACACCCCCGAGTATGTAGATAAAAGATACAACTCTTACGGGGAGCTCTCCGTTAGGATGTCTTACCTACGATTAGGGTTCCTGCTGGGAGCGCTCGATAAGCCCGTCAGGAGAATTCTAGACGTGGGGTATGGAAATGGTGATTTCCTAAACGTCTCGAAAGACTTCCTCCCAGAGTGCTGCGGGTTCGAAGTGAACGGGTACTGCATTCCAGAGGGGTGCGAGTTTATTCGCGACATATACGAAGAGGAGTTCGATGTGGTCTGCTTCTTCGACGTGCTTGAGCATTTCGACAACATCTACGACATAAAAAAACTCAACACAAAATACATCTACATCTCTGTCCCCGAATGCCACTTCATCTCCGAGGATTGGTTTGAGCACTGGAAGCATAGAAGGCCCGACGAGCACCTCTGGCACTTCAGAAAAGACTCCCTAGAGGCCTTTATGGGGGAAATAGGGTACAGCCTGTTAGCCTATAGCGACGTAGAAGATGCCATTAGAAAACCAGAAGACCACCTGTCTAATATCTTATCTGGAGTATTCAAAAAAATATGAAATACGACATATCAATAACAAGCTTCTCTGAAAGAGTCGCAAACGTACCATACGAAGACGGTAAATGGCAAGGAGCGGTAGCCTTCGACAGACTCCAGAGCCTTTTGGTTAGCGTGAACTCGCTGCTTTGCAGCGACCTTAGGCTATGTAAGAACATATACATATCCGATGATGGCTCTACCGACGAGCGCCTTATTTCTTTCCTAAAGATTCTTCATAAATCCCACTCTGATAAAATCCGCGTAATCTTTAACCCGTATAGAGGCCCCGACACACACGGCACTTCTATAAACGCCTATAGAGCTGTTACGGCGG
>Ga0302132_10001516_pt1 | contig 13346 bp, 27 predicted proteins | sample CB9_321_MG_FD_203113 | JGI IMG/M metagenome (GOLD analysis project Ga0302132, IMG submission 203113) | Marine microbial communities from Western Arctic Ocean, Canada - CB9_32.1 | ecosystem: Environmental > Aquatic > Marine > Oceanic | place: Canada: Western Arctic Ocean | collected 2017-09-19
AGCATTACCCGGACGACGCCACCGTAGACTTTAGAATAAACTTACCGGGAAGGGTTCGCAACATGATTGCGGATCATGTGATGTCGTTACCGAACACCAACATGAACGAGTGGGTTGGGGTTGTGTTGCGGCAAGCGGTTGAGGAGGCCCGAGGCTTACCGCAGGCACCGCCAGCGGCTGCGCCGATACCGAGGAAGGTCGATATCCTTCGGGAGTACCTTACCGGCGAGACTATTCTTGAGCCTTGCGGGCAGCCGTACCCTTGTCAACGTGAACGAACCGACTCCGAGTTTCATGGTTCCATTGAGTTCTGCGGCCATTGCCGCATCATGGTTTCCTGAAACCCGGAGTCGTCCCGCTTCTTTACATAGGCTTAGTTTAAGGTTCGGACACCTGCCAGCACCTGATCGAACTCTTCGCGGAGTCCGGGTGCGTTCGCAACCATGATGCCTTCTGTCATTACGGATTGAAGTAGGTCAAGGATCATGTCACCGTTGTTGTGAATGTATTCCCCGAACCATGTCAACGGGTCGTCCTCTCGGGACATCCGTGCCGCAGTCTTTGCGATTATGTTCAATAATGGCACCGCAGCGATTTGACCCAAGGTTGTTTCGTGGGATCCTTCTTCTGGGTCGTCACTGATTGTCATGTCATCGTCGTCCGGTGTGGCATACATTGGGGTGAGCATCCATTTGCCTATGAGTCGTTCGATCCGGTCGGTTGCTACATCGAACATTGCCTCGTCTGTTTCTAACGGGTCTAGTTCCTGTAACTCTTTGTCCCAATCGACGTTTAGGTTACCGTCACCTGTTTTATCATTGTCTTGCTTCATGTGAGCGCTCTCCTTTTCAGTTTAGTTTAGGCGCTAAAGAGGGGGGCGGGCGGCAGTGCCGAAGCACATACCGCCCGCCGGGTACGGGGGTTAGTTGGAAGGAGACAAGAAAAAACAACTAACCCCGGTACCGATCATGATCTTACACCAGCCATGTCTATCTCATGGCTGATCCTAAGATCGTTCGGATGTATTGACCCATCGTAGTACCACGACTCCGTGGCCTCCTGAAAGAAGGCATGGGAATGGTCAGTAGATTCGTGGAGGAGTTCTGGGTCTAGGTCGTTGGTGTCAACTTCAAACACAATGATTGTGTCATGTTGAATCATCTTCGGGAACTTTTCTATCTTCCCGTCGATTTCCATCTCTTCCATTCCGTCGAACTCTCCGCCTCGGATCGCTACGAACTGCGCTGCGTGTGCAGGCAACGGCCCAGCAAGGTAGACGCAGCCATCGACTCCGGGCGTTAGCCCTTCCTCTGCGATGTTGCTTACCTTGCTAGGCCATGTTGCGTGATAGATCTTAGGCATCGGCTTTGATCTCTAGGTCTGCTTCGGGATAGTTCTCAGCCACCCAGTCAACCCATTGTGCCCCTGTGAGGGTGCCCAACGTGTTTACCACGGTGGGATGGTTGACGGATAGTCCGTTCTTGTCGTCCCAGAAGACCGTCGGGATCGGATGCTCGTTGTCGTCCGGCTGCTTGACACAAATGCCAAACCCGGTCGTCGTCCGGTCATCCTGCTGCAACTCGTTCAACGCTATGCGCGTGAAGTAACTAGGATCGGAACACCGATGCCCAGACTTCTTGATCGCACGCGCCAACGCGATGTTGACGGAAGATCCACGCCAATGCGTGTATAGGTACACACTGTCGCAGTTCTTCATCTGCTTGATCTCTATGTTTCCGCGGTCGCCCATCAGACGGCCTTCACGGTCTTGCTGAGTTCTTCTTTCATCTCAGCCTTGAGTTCCTGCTCGGTCTTGTCACTGATCTCCGTGCTTGAGAACACGAAGGTTGTGAAGCCGTCGCTTTTCGTTACCTTTGGCATGTCTAGTCTCCTTGTTAGTAGTGCGCCGCCTGTTGGCGGCAAGTGGGTGGGGGGCCGAAGCCCCCCGATCAATCACTAGCGCTTTTTGCGCCGCTTCTTTTTTGGACCTTTCAGAATCTTTTTGACTCCGTAGAATGCGCCTCTTGCTTTGAAGTCCATCAGGGGTACAACCTTCCGATCAGTTCCCCTACCAGACGTTGCATCCCCTTCTCGTAGGTGGGACCGCCAGTCAACTTGAGTGCCTCAAGCAGAGCAACACTATGTCCGCTCAGTTCCACCCCTAGAGGGGTGTGATGGGAAAGGAAACTCCCCAACAGGTGGGACTCCCATTCGTCCAGCACGATGGTGGTATGGGTGCTTCTCGTTACATCGGCCATTACTTCACCAGCCCCCGAAAGGGATGATCGGCCCAGACATCCATTATGACGGCGTCAGTCACGCCCTCACCAAGCCAACGAAGGTCACCAACGTTCTTGTTGTGCGCGTAATCCGTTTCGCTACCCGGCGCAATGAAGACCATGTCTCCACTATGTCCGATGACCAACGTGACGGGCTTGTTGCCCTCGTTGTCGGTTATGGTCAGGTGAACCCCCTCTGGGGCACCCTGCTCCTTGTCGGAAGCAGATTCCAGATGTTCGATGGTGATACTCATGCCAGCACATGCGTGACGCCCATGGCATCCGCAAGGTCGTGGAGTTCTGCGGACAGATCCCCGTCTATGTTGAGGAAGTTCAGGTCACGCGTTAGCGCACTGGCTTCCTCGTTGTTTAGTATGATGATGGTGCGATCTGCACCACTTGTTACTTCAGCCATAGTTTGTCTCCTATGCTCGTTTTGTTTACATGTGCAGTATAGCACATGCCAAGCCCGCTGTCAAGTCGGGCAAAGTGGGTGGGGGGCCGAAGCCCCCCATTAGATCAGTCCAACTCTGTGCCGGTCTGCTCTCTCCAAGTCTGCTTGAACCACGCAGGCCACCACTGCTTGACGGGCTTCCTAGCCCCCAAGTCGTGAAGAAGTTCGATAGCATCCTCAACCTCATTGCGGATGAGAACCTTCGACTTCTGGACAGTTTTGATGCACTGCATCGCCAACTGTGCCCTGTAGCCCTGACCCGGACCAAGCACCCCGCCATCGGTCACCCACACGACTGGTGCGTTCCTGCGCTGCTTCTGCTGCACAGCCCACACCAATGCGGGATGATCGACGCCGTTGCCGCCGCGAGACTCAGGAATCGCTGTGGTCATTCGACCACGCTCTCCTAGAATCCAGCAGTTAGCCGCGCCGTCCTTGTCGAACGAGTTAGTTGTGTAGCACGCCACGGTGCAGCCGGGGGCCGCTTCCATGATGTCCAACACATCCTTCTCTGACAGGGCCATTGAACCTGAGTAGTCGATAAGCACGACGCCTCCGTTGCCCTTGACCTTCCGATCAAAGATCCGCTTCTGCGGATCGGTGAACATCCGGCCAATCCGGCGCGGGTTGCGACCCGTGTTGGATGCGATGCGACGCTTCCCCAAACCACCCGGCACATGCCGCGTGAGGTTCTGCTTCTTCACATTCAACTGTGCCCAAGACCCAGCCTGATCGCTACGAACAGCCTTCTCATTCTCCAAGTCTTCTTTGGAGATAGGAGCCTCGCCTTCGGAGTCAGGATCGACCGGTCCGACACCACTTTCGCCGCCACCATCTTCGGTGTCGCCTTCCGTAGTTTCGCCTTCGGTCTTCTCGTCCTCGTCTTCGACATCAGGATCGGTTGCGCCTGCATCGGCCAGTCGGTCAAGCCACTCTCCGATGGATTCCGTATGAAAGAATCCTTCAATGAGTTCGTTGGCCGGGTCAAGCCTGCCGGAACTAGTCGCTGTCGAACACAACCCGCTGTGGTTTGTGCGTGACAGGTGACGCAGTTCCTTCTGGAGCAACTGGTGAATACGACGGAGTCGTGGTCCCCATCCCGGTCGGTGACGCCTGATGCCTACGAGGTACTTGTTCAATCCCCCACAACCAGAAACACTGGCGGTGAAGTAAACAGCCTCTGCCCAGTCGCCACGTTCCCCGATGCGCTCGCCTGCATTCATCTCTGTGCCATCCTCAAGGATGTCCAGATCGAATCCAGCCTTGCCCACTAGAAAGTTCACACGGGCTTCTTCCGCACAGACCATGGCCCGGTCGGAGCATATGCCCCTGTTGACCCATACTGTCCGGTCGCCCGGCGAAACCTTCGCGTGCATCATCTCATGTGCCCTGATGACCCGGTCCAGTTCAAAGTCCTGAACTGGTACGACCATCACGCGAGGAAGCAAACCCGTCATGGGCAAGCCGCGCTCAGCAGCACACGGGTGGATGTCCCACTCCGCAGGTTCGTCGTTGGCTCCGTCCCTACGCCTGATGAGTTCAGGCATGGGGCGCAGATCCTTATGTTCTATAGTTTCCATCTCGTCTCCTAACGATTGGTTACTTGCTTACTTGATATAGACAGTATAGCACACTGGTGTGACACTGTCAAGTGTGGGCGGGGGTGGTGGGAGCCGAAGCCCCCAACCAACCACCCGCTTGTGACTATGCAGCCGTCGTGACGCTGTCCACCTTGACAGCATCAAGGAACGACTCTGCCCGTGATCCGAAGATCAGTTTGGCAGCACGCTCGTCGCCGTGGCTACGCGCCAACTGCCCGTAGGCGTAGAACTGGCGCAGGCTGATCCTGCGGTCACCCGCGTCTGCCATCTTTCGGGCGTACTCCCGAATCTTCGCAGGCAGTTGCAGCAACGCATTGGGATGCGGTTCGTTGATCCGAATCGCACATGGGAAACGATCCTTCAATGCAGAAGGCAGTTCCTCCATGTTCTCAATGTTCGTCGTCATGATGACGCTGAATCCGTCCTTCGGCGTTTCGATACGACCGTTAGCAGGATTCTCCCACTTAGCCGAATCGACCGTGTCCGTCATGGCAAGCAAGGTTGCGAATACATCGCCGCCTGCCTTGTCAATCTCGTCCACTACGAGCCTGCCGCCACGGATGCCGTTGCCACGCCATGCCTTGATAGCCGATCCGTCGTTCCAGTCGAATGACCCGTCCTGACCGGGGAGGAAGCCTCCCGTTACGTCAAAGTTAGTCATGTCTTCTGTGCAGACCAGACGCCACGAACCGGAGTCCGTATCACCTAGGTTGAGTCCGGCAAAAGTCTTGCCGGTTCCCGGTGGGCCGAACAGGATGACCCTGTCGATCCCGGCTGCTAGGACATCGGTGTAGTCCTGCCAGCACTGCGGGAGTGCTTCTTCGTTCATAGTTTGTCTCCTATGTTTGGTTGGTTGGTATGAATATAAGTATAGCACACTGGCCGACTCCTGTCAAGTCGCTCACCAGTGAGCAAGTGGAGTCACCCCCGACTTGCTAGATATTAGTCTAGCAGCCGGGTGTGACAGTTGGTCAGACTGGCATCAACGTGTCCATGTCAATGATCTTCTCACCGTCTGGCCGTTCAAATGTCAGGTTGGTGTAGATGACGATCTGGCCGTCATTGTCCTCACCGAACTCAACGTATTGCATCAGTTGGCGCAACGCCTGTTGCGGGCTGCCGAACTGGTGGTAGTCAAGCCACTCTCCAATGGTACGCATGTCTAGTCTCCTTCGCTAGTTGGTATGCCCCTAGTGTAGCAGGGGGGTGTGACAGCCGGGAGCCATAGGGTAATGGGCGTCTCCCGGCGTCACTTGTGTCAGTATACCAGAGTCCAAGGCACTTGTCAAGTTACGGGATTGTTACGTTTGTAACCCGTTCGTAACATTACGATAGATCACCGCAAAGGGCGCACCCGCCCCGCCGCATAACCAGCAAACAGAACTAGATTTAGCCAACCAAGTTACATCGCAAACACCGCAACCAATGACCGGAGGCGCGCCCGTCCCGTTGCTTATCTCTAACATGCCGACAACCGGCGGGGCTTCTTTTCCTTTGATGAGCCACATGGCCCCGCAGTTCTAACACGGGGCGGGGCTAACCCGGAGAAACCTTTTGGTATAGGGTAATCTGAAGCCTTACTCTTTACCGCTTACCAAATCTCCTCTGATTTGGCCGCAGGCGGGTGGCTTCCGTTCGCAGATGGTTCACCGAAATCAAGTTTGCCTGAGGTGACCCATCGTTCACCTTCACCGTGAACCGGAGTTACACAAAGATCTATCCGACCGAAGTGCGTCTTTACGTTTACAACCTTGATCTGGATTGTCAAACCATCGGTTGTTTCGTACCGTGCCTTCCTGCCGACATACTCGTCAATCAAATCTTCTACCGTTGGCATTGCTTACTCCTCTTTACATATTCGCAGAAAGAACAAGAAGATCCCAGACCTGATCCATTTCTTCAGGTGTGTCGTACTTCAGAGTATCCACGAATCCTTGGCTTTCACATAGGATGGTTAGTACGTTCCGGTGCTTTCTATAGCAACTCAGTTCGCCGTTGAAGGTTTCGGTGGCGGGGCTGTCCCAGAGTTGCTTGGTTTCTTCGGTGTCGAACTCCATCTGCTACCTATTGTAGCAAGCGGAAGCGGGGGGCGCAAGCCCCCCGTCCGTTTATGTGATGTCTCGTCCTTGGATCCCGATGATCCAGTCGGCCCACTCATCGAACATCATCCCGGCTGTGCCTAGGTGAACATCCTCGTCGGACGTATTGAGCAAGTCGTAGTCCCCGCCCTCAGGCTGGCGCTCAAAGACATCCATGATGATGCCCTCCCCTGTGATGTTGATCATCAGGCGCCGACCGTCACCTATGTCGATCTCTGTCCGGCTTTCGGCGTCGGACAGGGTTTCCGTGTAGATAATACTCATACCCTTGCCTCCTTAGGATTGTAGTTGTCCTTCGTGATCTGGTAGCCCTGCAACGTGTAGAGATCCAGCCATGTGGACTCGCACACATTACAATGAACCGTGTAAGAACCGCTCATGCCATCAAACTCAGCATCAGACGCTTCAATGTCGTCAGCCTTGCAGACCGGACAGAAGTCCGCGCACGCAAGGTACTCACGGTTGTAGTTACGACGCCGCTGGTTGGCTTCGATGTATTCGATATCAGAACTTCTTGTCATGTTTGTCTCCTTGATAGTTGTAAAGGCAGACCGCCGGTACGGGACCAGAGTCATAGGCCACCAATAAGTAGCACGGGACATCAGTCATAAACCGACGGCCTGCCAAGTGGAGGGGAGGCCGAAGCCCCCCGTTGGATCAGACTGACTCCAACGTGTCCATGTCAAAGATCTTCCGATCCTTGTCGGCCTTGTCAAACATCAGGTCAAACGTCAGGTTGGTGTGGATGACGATCTGGCCGTCACTTTCCTCACCGAACTCAACGTAGTCCATGAGTTGGCGCAATGCCTGCCCCACGCTACTGAACTGGTGAAAGTCCAACCACTCTTCTTTGGTACGCATGTCTAGTCTCCTTACTAGTTGGTATGGTATTAGTATAGCATACGGGTATGACAGTTGTCAAACCCAAGCGGAAGGGGAGGGACCGAAGTCCCTCCCCGAACCGGGTCAGACGACCTTGACCGCAGGCTTGCGATCCTTGAACGTGATCGTGCTGGCAACAGCAGCCTCGTCCAGTCGCCCTGCTTCGACCTCGGCATCGAACCGGGTAGCCACGACCGAAGTCTTAGCAATCCGATCAAACACATCGGTCGGGAGGATGTCGCGGATCGCATCGGTGTCAATGTCTCGCACCTGCGAATGGACCACGATGACGGTACGCCCGTCCGGAAGGACAACCTCGTCCTGCCCCAATGCGAGAAACGCCTTCTCAGCATCACGGTAGGCGTCAGAAGCCTCCTTGACCATTGCCTTCAGGTCAGCGACCTGTTGGGCGACGGTGTGGATGGCGGTAGCCTTCATGGCCGCTGCCATCTTCCCCGCGGTACCGATACCCGCTACGGTAGAAATGGTGTCCATGTCTATCCTTCTGTTGTCTGATGCAGCAGGAGGTTCCCGCTACAAGTGATAGTCTAGCATGAGGGTGTGACAGTCGGTCTGCCACGACCCCCTTGCTGACTTCCTGTATGTTACTACTAGGGTGTGACACTCACATGGCCGCTGATGAACAGCGTCACGATCTTGTGCTTGGCCCGCTCGTAGGCCATGCAGATATGGTCACCCTGAATCTTGTCCTGCTCAGGGTGGCGCTTTGAGGCATAGGTGATCTTCGACGCGGTGTATTCCGACCGCATCAGAGCCTTTGCCTGCTCCGGTGTGTCCACGCCGTCGATACGGGCTATTGCCATGTCGATAGCGTGACGCGTGAACCGGAGGTTCCGGTAAGTGTTGTCCATGTCCTTCTCCTTGTTACGTTAGACCGTAGTTTACCATACGGGGGAGCCGCTTGTCAAGTCGGGCTATTCCCGCTTGTCAACCAGTCAACCCATAGTCTACCAGCGGGGTGTGACATCGAACAGGTGTTCGATCACCGTAGTTACCTTCTTATTACATAGACACCGCAACCACACCCAATCCGACCCAAACCCCGACCCGTCCCGTTTTTTTAGTTGTTTTTCGGGGCTTCCTTACCTTGGAAGGCCGGGGCTAAACCGGTACGCGACAAAACCCCCGACCGACTGGCCGAGGGCTTTGCCCGGTTGACAACTCCGTGGAGGTGCGGGGATTCGAACCCCGGTCCAAAAGCGTTCCGTCATGCGGCTTTCGCTCCTGTCTACACCGATCACCCCCGGTGCTTGGCACTAGTATAGCATACCAATGCCTGCTTGTCAAGTGGGGGGCCGAAGCCCCCCACCGACTTGCGGTCTTACAGACTCACCGCGAGATGAGCCGTAGCGCCTTCGCCGTTGTGGATTCGCTGAACCCTTACGGCGAGTTCACCATCTACGCCGCAAGCAGCGTAGAACCGGCCAGCGTCGAAACGCTCGTTGTCGGCGGCGAACACGGTTGCCATCTTCGCAGCAACCAGTACCATCGCCGTATCGAACCGGAACTCGTTGAGATCCTTCACGATTGCGGCGAATGCCTCATAATCCTTGCGGGTCATGTTGTCTCCTTATGTTGTCAAGGGATGGGCTTGCCCCATCCACTAAGAGACAGTATAGCATAGGGGTGTGACAATAGCAAACCGGCCCCCGACTTGACAAGAGGCTAGAAGTCGGCTATACTGTCTCTTGTTGGGGAATACTCCAACAGCGAGGGTTTCTAGAAACCACAGGAACCCCCGGCTTCCACAGGAACAAGGCTAGTTCTTTACCAGAATCGCCAGTTCGATGGGACAGGGACATAAAGGGTGAAAGCCCGCCACGGAGACAGTAGCCCGATTGAGGGTTTGAGGCCAAACGCTGGGTCCGATACGCAGTCCCTCCACCCCACGAACGCAAGCGTGAAACGAACTAGAAGTCCTGACACGGAAGCCGGGGGGTTTCTGCGCGTCTGGCCTCATTTAGCCCCGGCGTTGCTGCGTGGGTTCGGGGCTGATTCGGGACGCGAAGAAGGGGAGGGCTTTCGCCCCCCCCTTTTCCCTTAGGCCGAGACTCCGTGAACGAATCGGCAGTAGTTTCCGATCCACTCGTTGGTGCCATCTTCCAGTCGGGCGTTGTTTAGAACGTCCTTCCTGTAAACGTCTCCCAAGTCAAACCCCCCGAACGTGTGCGGGGATGAGACGTAGCAGAACCACCGGGAATAACCGTCCTCGTTGTCTGGGTGCTGGTAAGTCTTGACGACGTACCAAGTCCATCCAGCGTCGTTGACGTAGGTGGCGTAGGCGTCCTCTTGTGGACGAGTCCTGCCGAACGGGTTGGTCTTGCGAGCCATGATGTCTCCTATTCAGTTGTCACGCAGAAGCAGTTGCTCCCACTAAGAACAAGTATAGTCGATGGGTGTGACAGTCTCCCTAGTCGGGTTGTCACACCCCTATGCTAGACTATCTTTATCGGGTCGGAAGGCCCGGTGGTTGACAACACAAGGGAGACACCAATGGCTAAGCGCCTACGGAATACCGTCCGCACGCAGTACCAGTGCGAGGGGAACTGCGACGGCGAACTGCGCTACCCGTGCATGGTTTGCACGAAGTACGTTGACGGCGTTGCGGTCGGGATGGAAGGATTCCCAGCGAATCCCAACGCTCCGGTTATCGGTTCTGGCGGGGGATATTACCCCGGTATCTAGGAAGGGGGGAGGGCTGCGGCCCTCCCTTTTCCGCGTCCCCGTTTAGCCCCGCTGGTACGGGAGGGGGCCGGGGCTGATCGACTTGGCTCCAGACGCGCAGAAGCGCCACCCTTTCGGATGGCGCTTCATGTTTAGTTCACCATTTCCTCAAAGAAGTCGCGGCGTGTCTCGTATTCATCGGAATCGTAATCGAATCCGAACTCGGCTCGCTCGTCCTCTCCGTGACCTTGGCAGTAGTCGATGACGCTGCCACAGTAACCACAGCAGGAAATGAGTTCGATGAACTCGTCCATGGGAGTCTCCTATTCAGTTGTCAGACGTAGATGGTGTCCCATCCACTAAGAGAGAGTCTAGCATGTAGGTGTGACAGTCTGCAAATCAGCCTGACTTGACTCTGACTCCCCTATGTGCTAGACTAGTTTTATTCCGCAAGGAGCGGGAAAGAAAGGAAACAATGGTTTTCATACCGTTGCTGTCGATAGCGACCATCGTTACGGCGCTATGGCTGGTGTGTTCTGACCGGTTCACTGGTTAGTCCACCGCCCTCACCCTCAGGGGTGGGGGCAGTCATTTAGCCCCGGCGTCGTTGCAGGGGTTCGGGGCTGACTCGGCCAACTCGGGACGCGAGAAAGGGGAGGCCGAAGCCCCCCCAGTTCTCCGTGGATCAGAATAGATCCTGTCCCCATTCTTTGAATGGGCCGTCGATGCCGTAGATCGTGGCATCGCAGGCGTCGCACGGAGTGTCGTACTCCAGTTCGTGGCAACCGTCCCAGCCATTGAAGTCAATGTTCTGGTTCTGGCACCAACTGCGGTGGCAGTAGTCGTCACAGAAGTAGACACGGTCCAGTATGTCGCCATCCGGTCCGTCGATGTCATGCTTATGCGCCATGATGTCTCCCTATTTAGTTGTCAGTGTGACCCTTCCGGCCACTAAGAGATAGTCTAGCATACCCCTGTGACAGTTGCAAGTCGGGGGCCAGTTTGACATTGTCCCACTAGTGTGATATGCTTTCTCTTGTTGGGAGGAAGCGCCCAACACTGACAACTGAAAGAAGGACAAGATGCAGCCCTACAAGGATCGGGCACGACCCGGTAAACCCCAACCGACCAAGTTCGTCGGAGGCGCTGGACATTATCAGCGACGAGGCAACAAGTCGAAAACAACGAAGTAAGAACGAGGGGAGCCGAAAGGCTCCCTTCTTTCGCGTCCCCCCCCCAGTCCGCCCCGGAAGTCGCAACAAAAGGCGGGGCTAGACGCGAAAAAGCCCCCCCGGAGGGGGACTCTTCCGAACACCTGTTCGATCAATCCTCGTAGACCGACACATCGAACTCCATGTCGTCGTCCCAGACGACCCCTTGAGGGGCGTGGATGACGACCAGCGCCTCTGCCACTTCCTCTGCGTCCATGATGTGGTCGAAGTCCCCCGTGATGGTGAACGCAGCCGACATGGTCACATAGCCTGTGTAGGTAGCCATGGTGTGTCTCCTTCTCTGTTGTCAACCAGCGGCTCCGTGTGAGCCACTAGGAGTAGTATAGCCGATCTCTAGTCCCTTGTCAAGTCGGAGGCTAGTCGAACGTGTGTTCGGCCCCCTCGCGTGTGTGCGGGTGCGTGCGTGCGAACGTGTGTTCGGTTACCGCGCGGTAACTTGGGTTCTTCTTGTTTTATCGCCTCTAAAAGCCCCGCCCTCTCCAGCAAAAGCCGGGGCGTGTGCAGGGGCGCGCAAAAGCCCCCTTTCGGGGGTTCTGGCCTGCGGGCTAGTCGGCGTCCCTCTCGGGTTCGCCGCTTCCGCAGATGCGTCGGTTCTTCGCAGCAACTCCATTTCTGGTCTTGCTGGCCGAATCTCGGCTGACGTGGTATTCGCCAGCGCTTAGACATTGGGGGAGAGCCACGTTACTCAGCCGGGTGGCTAAGTGACAGATACCATCCTGTCATGGACTCGCCTTGAGCGCGACTCAGGCTATGTCCCCCGCCGATTCGCCTGCCTATTGGCAGGGCTTCGATCTAGAAATAAGTATAGCACACTTGTATGACCTTGTCAAGTCCCCCAACGGAGAATCGAACTCCGGTTTCCAGAGTGAAAATCTGGCGTCCTAACCACTGGACGATTGGGAGGAACTCACTAGCCTCTGGGCGTCACCCCAATGGCTGCGTAACGCCTCTCACGTTCCGCTTCCACGACCCGCACGTTAGCCTTGTGTGTCCGCTCTGCGCCCCATGTGCGACGGTAGGTCGCCCGTGCTGCAAGGTAGGCGTGATTGCCTCCCAGCGTCACGAAGGCGAGTGCGAATCTCGCTAGTGCTTCGTTGTCCTCGTTCTTCATGTATGTATCATATCAGGCGGGTGTGACAGTGTCAAGTCATTCCCGATTTGACATTGTCACACTAGTATGCTATACTTTCTCTTAGTGGCCGAAGGGGCCGCTGTTGACAACAAGGAGACATCATGAACATGGTTGACAACCACTGGTACGGACTTCTGATCACGAAGGTCTACGAGGACTTGCGTGACGAGAACGTCGATCCAGAACAGGGTGGCAACATTCTCGCAGCGATTGAGTTCGCACAGCGAGCAAGCGGTTACTAAGAAGTGGGGGGGCCGAAAGGCTCCCCTTCTTCGCGTCCCCAGTCAGTTAGCCCCGACGCTGTCGATGAACTTCGGGGCTGAACGAGGGGAAATAATCCCAGACGCGCAAAGGGGGAGAGGATTTCTCCCCTCCCCCCTCGCTTCGATCAAGAACCCTCACCCCAGAGGATGGCGTCTGTGATCGCATCCGATGCCTCAAAGATGCGACGCTTGTGGTCAACATCGGTGATCTTCACCCCGCTCAGGGCCATGTCCAAGGCGCTCTGAACGGCGCAGGCAAGGCGGAACGGGATTCGGACGGTAACCATTTCGGTGGTTGCCATGATGCTCCTTATGTAGTTGTCAGGGTGGAAGGGGTGTCCCTCCCACTAGAGATAGTATAGCCGATAGGTGTGACAATAGCAAATCGGCCCGATTTGACAAAGGCTAGTGGGTATGCTATACTAGAACTATTGACAACGAGAGAGGACACAATGCTAAGGATACTTGCACTACTCGTCGCCTTCAGCGGTGCCAGCACTATTACTGGCCTGATGATCGCAGCGATGTTCACAGGCACGCTGCCTTCCATCGCCAAATGGAAGACGGTTGGCTGAGAGTCTGGCCCCCCGAAAGGGGGGCTTTCTCGCGTCCTTAGTCGGTTAGCCCCGCTTCTTCAAGGAGGTCCACTACTCAACAGACAGCGGGGCTTATGATGTCCTTCATGGCGATCAGTTACGAGAAAGCACGCAAACTCTTTG
>Ga0302132_10001534_pt1 | contig 13293 bp, 15 predicted proteins | sample CB9_321_MG_FD_203113 | JGI IMG/M metagenome (GOLD analysis project Ga0302132, IMG submission 203113) | Marine microbial communities from Western Arctic Ocean, Canada - CB9_32.1 | ecosystem: Environmental > Aquatic > Marine > Oceanic | place: Canada: Western Arctic Ocean | collected 2017-09-19
AGTTATTCTCACGCATTGCTCGATGGAATCATGATTTTCAAATGTTCTCACTAGAACGCCGCCGTTTTTTGCGGCCATGACAAATCTTTCCTTCTCGCTTGTGCCAATTAACAGGAAGTTTGCATCGCTTGGCCAAACCTGGTGCACAACCGAAAACTTTACTAATGCTTCGGCTAACCGCGATCTCTCACTGAGAATCATACGGTTCCTGTCTCTAGAAACCGTTAGCGAATTCTTTTCTAAAGCTTTAAGCACAATCTCTATTGAGGGCGTTGGGAACGTGTAGGGGGGGAGTACTTTTTCGAGAAATTCAATAAGTTTTTCTGATCCCATAATCGCGCCACAACGCACTCCAGCGAGAGACACAAATTTAGAAAGAGTCCGGAGGCATACGATGTGATCATTGGTCTTCTGTAAAGCACGAAATCCGTCCTGAATAGAATATTCTCGATACGCCTCATCAATAACAACTAAGGCTTTTCCACGGGCGGCGTTGCAAATTTTTACAACATCGCTTCTTGCCATTGAACCCCCTGTTGGATTATTTGGAGAACAGATAAAAACCAGTTTTGTTCCATCATTGATTTGATTAATGATCGCACTGGCGTTCAGGCTAAAATCAGCAATTAGAGATTGGGTGCGCGTTAAGGGCACCTCTATAACTTTGACGTTTTGGATATTAGCGTAGAGCCTATACATATCAAAAGTTGGAGGACAGATAACGATACTGTCTTTATTTGCGGCGCAAAAAGCTCTAATTAATATATCAATAGCTTCGCTACTCCCACGAGTAACTAAGATTTCCTTTTCAGGGACATTATAGTGCGATGCAAGGCAAGCTCGGAGAGCATAAGGACGTGGTGGCGGATATCTGTTCAGGCCGCGTTCTGTATTATCTCCAGGGGATTTGTATGGCGATTCATTCGCATTCATTCGAACAAAACCTGGTTCATATGCTCCCGGAGTGTAGGGAGTAATGGATCGTAGTTCCGGACGCGCTAAATTTAGGACGTCAATTTTCATTAGACTTACTCCGCCCTGAGCTCTCAAGCGTCTCAAGTCGTAACCTAACAGCCTGACGATGCGCATCTAATCCTTCCAGATCAGCAAGTCGCTCTGCAATTCCCCCAATTTTTTGCAAGCCCTCAGACGTGAGTGTTTGAACGGTCATTGATCGCAAAAAATCGGTAACTCCAAGACCAGAATGCGAGCGGGCAAAGCCGTAGGTTGGCAACACATGGTTTGTGCCGCTGCAATAATCGCCTATGGACTCAGGGGCCCACGGACCCAGAAACACTGACCCTGCAGCCTGAACCTTTTCGAGCGCTGCCCTAGGCTCTTTTACCTGGAGCATGAGATGTTCTGGGGCATATTTATTTGCTACTAATAAGGCTGTATCTAAGTGATCAACAAGTATTGCCCGGGAGCTTTTTAGAGATTGCTGAATGATAGTTCGTCGACTTAAATTTTGTTGTTGCTGTTCAACTTCCTTCATTACTGCAAACAAAAACTCTTGGCTGGTGCTGATTAGCATAACCTGCGAGTCCGGTCCGTGTTCGGCTTGAGAGAGAAGATCAGATGCAACAAAAGTAGGGTTTGCTTCTTCATCAGCGATAACCATAATTTCTGAAGGTCCTGCAGGCATGTCTCTCGCAGCACCCATAGGGTCTTGAGCAGCTTGTGCTTTCGCCGCGGTAACCCAAGTATTTCCAGGACCGAATAGCTTTGAAACCTTTGGGATAGATTCTGTTCCGTAAGCCATCGCAGCGATAGCTTGAGCGCCTCCAACCTTGAAAATTACCGAGATATTGCAGATCTGAGCAGCATAAAGAACAGCTGAATTGATCATGCCATCTGCCTGTGGAGGACTACATAAAATGACACGGGAACAGCCTGCAAGCATTGCTGGAATTCCAAGCATTAAAGCTGTTGAGGGGAGCGGGGCATTGCCAGCAGGAACATAAAGTCCAACATCGGGTATTGCTCGAGTAATACGCTCACAATAAACACCGGGAGTGGTTTCTACAGCTATCGGCTTCGGCAGTTGAGTTTGATGAAATCGAGTGATATTTGCTGCCGCTTCTTGGATAGCATGCTTGTCGGCTGATCCTAATGAGGCCTCAGCCTGTTTGATTTCTTCGAATGAGACTGAAAGATTTGAGAGACTCACAGAGTCTAGTTCTTTTGTTAATGATATGAGCGCACGATCACCGTCAAGCTGTACTTGTTTTATGATTTCTGAAACGCGTTTTTGTAGCTGCAAATCATTAGATAACGCAGGGCGTTTAAGCAGATCTGCCTGCTCTTTGGGCTGCAGGGAATTCCAGTCATATAGTTCCATGATGCTCACGCCAACATTTTTTCTACAGGCAGGACTAGCATTGAGCTAGCCCCCGCATCCTTTAAGTCTTCAAGAGTTTCCCAAAAAACATTCTCACGACACACTGCATGGACGGCGACCTTGTCTTTTTGTCCCTCTAGCGGAATTATCGTTGGGGCTTCACTTCCGGGAAGAAGTCGGCGAATTTCTTGTAGAGCATCCCGCGGCGCATGTAGCATAATATATTTGCTTTCTTTAGCTTGTAATACGCCTCGAATCCGTTGTAAAAGACGCTTAATCCAGTCGGCTTTAGCAGCGGATAATTGAGCAGGAGTCTGTATTAATATAGCAGTGCTCTCAAGAATGGTCTCTGCCTCGTATAGGTTGTGAGCCTTCATTGTTGAGCCGCTTGAAACGAGGTCGCAAATTAAATCTGCTCTACCTAGACTTGGCGCAATTTCAACTGCACCAGAGAATTTAACTACACTTGCATCCACTCCTTTTTTTGCTAAATAGGCGTTTACAATTGCAGGATAGCTCGTGGCTATTCTCTTTCCCTCAAGGGACTTAAAGCCTAAATAGTCCTCGCCATCTGGAACGCCAAAAGAAAGCCTGCAATGTCCATAATCTAGAGACGTCAGTTGTTTGAAAATCTTTGTCTCGCCGCCAGCTTTTATCTCGAGTCGTGATTCTTCAATAATATTTCCTCCAACTATTCCCAGATCGCATACATCTTCTTGGACTAATCCAGGAATGTCATCATCACGTACTAGAAGCACATCGATAGGCATATTTTCGCCGTAGCAAATCAATTGATCCCGTCCGCGCGAATATCTAAGGCCGCAACGACTTAATAAGTCCATTGAGTGATCAGTCAAGCGGCCAGATTTCTGAACGGCAATTTTTATTCGGAACTCATCAGGATCCATGGCTATATTTCCTTGTAAAGCAAGCGTTTTATTGGGGTGAGTAGGATCGTTGTAAGGCTGTTTTATATCCTCCGCTACCATCAGTCAGGACACGTGCAACGCGACCAATTGTTGTTACGGAAACGCCAGTCATTTCATGAATTTTCCGATAGGGTAGGCCGCCGGCTAAATGCGGAACGACCGCCCATCGATCAACTAATGCCTCAAGTTCCGATGGCGTGCAAAGGTCAGAGAAAAATTTCTGGCAATCCTCTGAACTTTTCAAAGTCATTATCGCTTGATAAAGAGCGAACTTGGTTTTTTCAGATTCAGAGCTTTTATTTTCGCGGTTTTCTTTCATTGATATGTAGCGTATTAATGTAATAGCGTGATAATACACTAATATAAGAATAAAAATCTACGTGTACCTAATAATTATTAATGGCACATATATGGTGGTAACGGCTAAAAGCCTCAGTGTTTTTACATGCTATTGCTTAAGAGAAAGCATCTTCCCAATGCTTGCAATCCAGCCACCAAAGGCGACAATTACTACCCATGATTCATGGACGTCAGGACCACCATTGAAAGCCATATCTTCCTTGAACCCTCCGGCGGTTTTAAATGCTGAGTCACTAGAGGTTTGGCGGGGAGGGGTGTGCCTATTTGAAGGGCTTGATTTCACGTTAGAATCCGGTCAGGTTGCAATTGTGAGCGGGGCTAACGGGTCTGGAAAGACAACATTACTGCGAGTGCTCTCCGGCATGAGCCGAGCGGCTGATGGAAGCGTTACGTGGCGAGGCGAGGAAATTCACCGTTTGGATATGGAGAACCGTCTAGAAATAACGTATCAAGGGCATATGGATGGCCTTAAGAAAGAATTTACCGTTGAAGAGAACCTTCAGTTTTACCAAGAAATCAATGATGGCCAATACCCTCTAGAGGATCTATTAGATGAGCTTCGGTTAAGTCCTTACCGTAATCGACAGGTTCGCTATTTATCGGCAGGACAAAGACGGCGCGTGGCCTTAGGTTGCATGAAGGTGAAGTCCGCAAAGCTTTGGTTACTAGACGAACCACTAACAAATCTTGATGCTAGAGGGGCTAAGCTGGTTTCCTCTTGGATTTCCGAGCACGCTAATGCCGGCGGACTTGCTGTAGTAGCTACGCATCAGCGAGAAAGCCTTATTCAGACAGCATCGATTGAAATTGAGCTTTAAATGCATATATTTCTCCTGATACTAAAACGCGATTTACGTTTAGCTTTTCGACGTTGGAATGAGCTAGCTACTTCTTTGCTATTTTTTATCATCATCGCGTCTTTATTTCCTCTTGCTTCATCGCCAGAGATTTCACAGCTACGCGATTATGGAGGCGCTGTTCTATGGATCTCGGCACTGCTATCCTCATTACTAGCATTGGATGGACTATTTCGTACGGATGCGGAAGATGGGAGTATGGAGCAATTGGTTCTGAGTCCGGCCCCCCTCGGGGTTATAGTGTTAGCAAAAATCACTGCGCATTGGATAGTGAGTGGTGTGCCGCTACTTTTAGTAGCGCCGCTACTAGCCCTCTCTTTTTATCTTCCGCTAGAGGCTTTGCCGGTCTTTATCGCCGCCATAGCTTTAGCTACGCCAATTCTTAGTGTATTGGCAGCAATCGGAGCGGCACTCACGGTAACATTACGCGGAGGCGGGGCGATAATAGGATTACTTATGTTGCCAATGATGGTTCCTGTGTTGGTATTTGGGACATGGGCTACGGAGGCTGCCGTTCAAGGTGACAATCCTAACGGCGCGCTGCTTTTATTAGCTTCCTTGGCCATACTCTCTGTTTCTTTAGGCCCTCTTGCAGCTGCAGGTGCAGTAAAAGTAGCTATGGAGTAAAGGCAGTGGTGAGGTAGAAATGGGATTTATGCATTGGTTTTATAGTTTGGCATCGCCGCCTCATGTATATAGGTTGGCTGGTCGCGCGTGTCCATGGTTTGCAGGATTAGCAGGTGTATTTTTGGTGGCCGGAGCTTACGGCGGATTAGTGCTTGCCCCAGCTGATTATTTGCAAGGTGATGGGTTTCGAATCATCTATGTACATGTGCCAAGTGCATATCTTGGAATGTTGGCATATGTATTGATGGCCACAAGCGCTGCAATCGGATTTATCTGGCGCATGAAGATGGCTCATGGGCTTGCAGTTAGTGCTGCTCCCCTAGGTGCCTGGTTTACTTTTCTTGCTTTAGTAACTGGAGGAATATGGGGTAAACCGATGTGGGGCACTTATTGGCAATGGGCTGATGCACGATTAATGTCAGAGCTAATGCTGCTTTTTCTCTTCTTGGGTTATATTGTTTTACGAGAATCCTTCGATGACAGAGAGAAGGCTGATCGTATTAGTGCGATTCTTGCCGTAGTCGGTGTTATTAACGTTCCGATAATCCATTATTCTGTTGAATGGTGGAGCACTCTTCATCAGGGACCAACGATAGCTAAACTCGACGAGCCCTCTATTACGATGGACATGTTGATTCCTCTTCTTTTCATGTTAATCGGGTTCACGGCCTTTTTTGGTTGGCTGCTTTGCAAGCGATTACAGGGTGAGATATTGAATCGCGAGAAACGAACACGTTGGGTGCAAGAACTTATCAGAGGTGCTTCGGCGTGACGGAGTTTGTGTTTATGGGGGGCTATGCGGGCTATGTCTGGTCTGCGTACGGCATTACACTAGCTGTCATGATAGCCAATGTGTGGGCAGCTTACCGATACCATGCAAAATGGCGTGAACGAGCACTGGAAGAGGGTATGGCAAAGATCTCAGGACGACAACCAAGAGTAAAGAAAATTTCATGACAGCACGGCGTAACAGAATGTTTTTGATTGGTCTTGTGGCTACGGGCGTCTCAATTTCGGCTTTTCTTGCTCTTCAGGCATTCGAAGAAAATTTATTGTTTTTCTTCAGCCCAGCTCAGGTAGCTGCAGGCGAAGCGCCAACTGATCGAACCTTTCGAATAGGGGGCATGGTGTTAGAGGATAGCATTCAGCGTGAAGTCGGCAGCTTAACCTTGAATTTTATAGTCACTGACTATACTGCTGCCATTCCGGTCAGTTACACGGGAGTGTTACCAGATCTATTTGCTGAGAATCAGGGTGTGGTGGCTAGAGGGCGTTTAGATAGCCAGGGCAGTTTTATTGCAGAAGAAATTTTGGCAAAACATGATGAGAATTATATGTCGCCAGAGGTAGCAGAGGCTCTGGCCTTAAGTAAGGAATTAAAATCACTATGATTCCAGAAATAGGCCAATTTGCTTTGATTCTCGCTCTTGGTTTGGCATTTATTCAAGCGATAATTCCTTTGCTTGGAGCTCTGTGGCGCCGCGGTGATTTAATCGCCATAGCGAGACCAGCAGCAACCGGGCAGTTCATATTCGTTATGGCGGCCTTTATTGTCCTGTGTCACTCATTTCTTAATAATGACTTCAGTGTCCTTTATGTGGTCACTAATTCTAATACCGCTTTGCCAACACCCTATAAAATAGCGGCTGTATGGAGCGCTCACGAAGGATCCTTACTTCTATGGATTCTAATTCTGTCTACCTGGACTCTTGCGGTAGCTGTGGGTAGTCGCAGACTACCCGATGAATTCGCTGCTAGGGTGCTTGGTGTTCTTGGCATCGTCAGCGTTGGGATGCTTTTATTCACGCTACTCACGTCTAATCCTTTTGAGCGGATCTTCCCGTCTGCAATTGAAGGAAATGACCTTAATCCTCTTTTGCAAGATCCAGGACTGGTCATGCATCCTCCAATCCTTTATGCAGGGTACGTTGGTCTCGCGGTACCTTTCGCATTTGCTGTTGCCGCGCTGTTAACCGGAAAATTAAGCCAGGACTGGGCTCGTTGGACTCGGCCGTGGACAGTTTCTGCATGGATGTTTCTAACGGTTGGTATAGCTCTCGGCAGCTGGTGGGCTTACTACGAGCTTGGTTGGGGGGGATGGTGGTTCTGGGATCCTGTGGAAAATGCTTCTTTTATGCCTTGGCTAGCAGGCACAGCCCTAATTCACTCGCTTGCCGTTACAGAGCGACGTGGCATATTTAAAAGCTGGACTATTCTTTTGGCAATTACAGCTTTCTCGTTAAGCCTGTTAGGGACATTTCTAGTTCGTTCTGGGATTTTAGTTTCTGTGCACGCTTTTGCATCCGACCCGGCCAGAGGGTTATTCATACTTCTGCTGCTAGGCACAATTACAGGAGGTTCCCTCACGCTGTATGCCTTTCGGGCAAGGCATTTAACCGTTGTTGAAGGGGGGTTTAGACTGGTTTCAAGGGAATCATTTTTGTTAATGAATAATATTTTACTGGTTGTTGCCACAGCAGCGGTATTATTTGGAACACTTTACCCTTTATTTTTAGATGCGCTGGGTATGGGTAAGATTTCTGTAGGCCCTCCATATTTCAATGCAGTTTTTGTGATTCCAATGCTTCCTTTAGCTGCATTAGTTGGAGTGGGAATGCACACCAGCTGGCTACGTATGTCAGGTGAACCGCTTAGTCGAAGATTGTTATTTCCTGCTGGAATAGCGCTGATAGTTGGTTTAATTTTCCCGTTTATCGTCTTTGGACAAGCGGGCGCACTGACCCTCATCGGTATTGTTACTGGCCTATGGGTTATAGCATCTTCACTATTAGAGCCAATAAAACGTGCATTACGAAAGGATAGCGCTCCAATGCCCCTTACCCGAGGGCAGTGGGGGATGTATCTAGCCCATTTAGGTGTGGGAGTTTTTATCCTCGGAGCTACCGTAACCTCGAGTTATACTATTGAAACTGATTCAAGCGCAGTTCTAGGAGATCGTTGGCAGGTGGGTGAATACGAGCTCGTATTTCGTGATCTCAGGCGTATAGAAGGTGTTAATTACGAAGCAACAGAGGGTGAGTTTGAGGTCTGGAGAGACAATCAACTTATGACAATTCTTCGACCGCAGAAACGCATATATCGCGTTCAGACTAGCCCAATGACGGAAGCTGCAATCGATGTTGGTTGGGGAAGAGATCTGTTTGTCGCTCTTGGAGAGCCACTAGGTGCTGGGGCGTGGAGTTTAAGAGTTCAAATTAAACCCCTAATTCGATTTATTTGGCTTGGAGCATTGATAATGGCTTTCGGTGGGCTACTCGCAGTTATGGATCCACGATATCGTGTCCAGCGTACGCGTGAACAGGGCAACTTGCGTAAAAAACCGACGAAGACTATATGATGTGGCGTTACCTCATGCCACTCGGAATATTTATTGTTTTAACGGCATTTTTCGTTAAAGGATTAAGTTTGAATCCACGGTATGTGCCATCCCCACTGCTGGGAAAACCTGCGCCAGAGTTTGAATTGCCGCGCCTAAAAGACCCTAATTCAAAACTGGGAAATATAGATTTTGAGGGGCAAGTAGCTTTGTTTAACGTTTGGGCGACATGGTGCGTTGGTTGTCGACAAGAGCACAGCTTTCTTGTGGAGCTTTCTCAGGAAAATAATATCCCGATTTATGGGTTGAACTGGAAGGATGACCGCGATGCTGCTCTTGATTGGCTTTCCTCTCTAGGTGACCCCTATGTGGGGTCTGCATTTGATGAAATTGGCGATACGGCAATAGATTGGGGAGTTTATGGTGCGCCGGAAACTTTTCTGTTGGCTAGCGATGGTACAGTTCTCTATAAACATATAGCGCCGCTAACAAGAGAGATATGGACCAGTGAATTTCTACCACGAATTATTGCTGAATGTGGAACTTTGCCATGTCTAGAGCTCGACAATTGATTTCCTTTCGTGCCAGTTTTGGGTTAAGTATTTTATTGCTAACTGGCATTGTATGGGCAATTGATCCAACCCCCCCGTTTGACGATGCAAGTCTTGAAAAAAATTATCAGGAACTGATCAATGAAGTTCGTTGTTTGGTTTGTCAAAACCAGACAATTGCCGATTCAAACGCGCCCTTGGCTTCCGACCTGCGAAGAGAGATTCATCAAATGATGGGTGATGGGGCATCTCGACCCGAGGTTGTTGAGTTTCTTGTTTCCCGTTACGGTGATTTTGTTCTGTATAGGCCTCCGTTCCATTCTAAAACTTGGGTACTATGGGGTGCTCCAGTTTTTTTGCTAGCTTTTGGATTTCTGATTTTTTCCCGCATTTTGAAGGCGCGTATGAAGCAACCTTTAGGAGAATATGAAGTCTTGGATGAAATGACTCCATGATGTTTTTTTGGGTTTGTGCAACCTTCTTATCCTTATGTGCATTATCTTTTGTTCTTGTTCCTGCTTTACGAGAGAGCAAGAAAACTGGACGTTGGTCAGTATTAAACATGACGTCAGCCGCCTTACTAGTGCCTTTAAGCGTTGGAATGTATTTAGTGCTCAGCACCTGGAATGGTGATGCTAGTTCTGACGCAGCGCTTCCGCCGCTTTCTGATCTCATTATAGGCCTTGAAACCAGTCTGAATGAGAATCCAGAGGATGCTGTCGGTTGGCAGCTTCTTGGTCAAAGTTATTTGGCAGTAGGTCGTTTTCCTGAAGCGCGACAAGCACTTCGGGAAGCATGGGGGAGAACACTAGCCCCCGATAACGATTTAAAACTTGCCCTTGGCGAAGCCGAGGTCATGACGGACCGAACAGCCCTGACTGGTGAAGCAGGAAGAATTTTTGAGGAAGTTTTGGAAAACGATCCATCAAATCCTAAGGCCCTATGGTATGGAGGATTAGCAGCATTAGACATGGAACAGCCTAATGTCGCACGGGAAAGATGGGTGCGGTTACTTTCTTTAAATCCGCCGGATCAGATAGCCATAGTCCTGAGAGAACAGATTGGTTTGTTAGGTGAATTTAGCGACGATAATCCTGCCCTCGTTGAGAACACAGATTCAGGAACAGAAAATCTGGCCAGTTTCCAACTCCAGCTAAATGTTACCCTTGCAGATGGCCTATCAATAGAGAGCATGGGACCTCAAGCCGCTTTGTTTATTTTTGCGCGAGCCCCACAGGGAGGGCCGCCATTAGCGGTTATCCGGCAGGAAGCGTCTGCTGTTCCAGGTGTGTTTTCATTAAGTGATGCCAATGCAATGCTGCCTGGGCGATCATTAACTGATTTTGAATCTCTGACTATTGTTGCGCGCCTTTCATCATCAGGACAGCCTACCGCTTCATCGGGTGACTTTTACGGTGAACTTGTTTATAACACTGCGGATGGAGATGGTCAGGTCAATTTGCAGATAAATCAGATTGAAAACTAAAAAAACCTCAAGGTTCCATGCCTTATCCAACAGAGATAGGCTTGCCTGAGCGTACAGATCTGGAAATTGCTTCCATAGTTAAAATATTCCCTAATTTTTCTTCTGCGGTAAAAGGGTAGGGGATGTTATTACAGACAGCTTCCGAAAATGCTTCGAGATTTTCCCGAACCGTATCTTGATACTCAAACTCCCGTGTTTGGATTGGTTGTCCACTTTTCGAAATCGTTAGTCGTGTAATTCCTTTTTGACCGGGATGCACATCACTTCGAACCTCTACCCAACCGTTTGAACCAAACACGTGAAAACGGATAAACATTGTGGTAGCTAAGATCGTGCTTATATAGCCAGTCAACCCACTATCAAATAGAACTTGTACCGATAATGTATCTCCGGATCCCCAATTTGTATGACGTTGCGTGTGATGCGCATAGACTTCATGAATTGGGCCGAACAAATTAATATACATGTCAGTTAAATGAATTCCCATGCTGCTGAGCGCAGGAATTGGAGCTTCCATTGGCGAAGCCCTCCAGTCATCTGTATCTGTATTGGCAAGTAAGTCGTGGCTAAAATTTGATTCGACGTGCATAAGTGTGCCGAGGTCTCCATTCTTTACTAAATTTTGAATGGCTTTGAAAGCAGGCTCAAAACGTCGTTCGTGACCAACTCCTAATATTAGGTTTGCTGATTCGCATACCTTTATAGCTTTTTTTGCTCCTTCCGCTGTTAATGTCAGTGGTTTTTCTACAAACACATGTTTTTTAGCGTGTGCACTGCGGATTATCTGTTCTTCATGCAACGAATGCGGAGTAGCCAGAATCACTGCCTCAATGTTTTCATCTCTGAGCGCATCTTCTAGGTTGTTTGTTATTGGGAATTTTACTGCGTTGGAAAACGGTTTAATTTCTATACTTTTTTTGTCAACGCCTCTTATTATTTGAAGCTTTTTGCTGTCAGCGATACTGTCAACAATATGACGTCCCCACCAGCCAAGTCCGATGATCGCCGTATTCAGCACAATTAATATCCTAAGAGATGTGACTAGAAATAAACTTTATGAAGTAGGATCCACACCATCTACTATCACGAGTTCGTTGTCTCCAACACCATTAAGTCGGAACAAACGTGCCTCCTGATATTCTGGCGATTGATGACAGGCTACCGCCTCTTTGAGTGTAGGAAACTCAATAATCACATGACGCTGATAATAGAGAGATCCTTCAAGATGCTGATGGTCGCCACCTCGTGCTAATACTCGACCGTTATATTTTTCAATAATTTTCGGCACTAAATCTGCATAACGTTTATATTCAACTGAGTCATAAATTTTTGAGCGTGCAAGCCAGTAAGCAGGCATAACAATATCCTTTGTGTTTTATATAAATAATCGTGACTTTAGATTATTTTGACTAGATTCAAATTATTCTTGATTTTTAATAACAACCTTAATAGCACCGTCTATTTTTTCTCTGGCGTACTTTAATCCTGTAGGTAACTCGTTTAAAGGAAATGTATGCGTATGTATTAAAGATGCATCAAATTGTTTTTGCTTCATCAAAGCAGCAGCTCGGCGAACCGCACTTTTACCCTCACCTCGTATTCCATACATATAAATATTATTAGCCACTATGTGTTTTGTATCGACTAATGCTGGCCCATGAGAGAAGGCTGCAAGGCAAACACGTCCACCACGATTAACCATTTTAATAGCATCATTTACAGCATTTGGAGCGCCAGAGCATTCAAGAACAAAATTCACCCCGCGCCCAAGATTAACTTCATGGACAGCATCAACCGGAGATTGATTGGTAACATTAATTACATGATCCGCACCTAATCGACTACCAACCTTAAGCCTGTCATCTACAATGTCAGTAAGGATGACAGGGTCAGCTCCTAACGCTTTGCCGACTGCAATGCCTAAGAGCCCAATGGGGCCAGCCCCTGTCACGACAAGACTTTGGCCTGCTATTAATCCGCCCAGAACATCCAGAGCGTACATAGCTGTACCAGCTGTAACTATAAGGGTAGCGACTTCGTCGGTCATAAAGTCAGGCACACTAACTAAAGTATTTACATGATTCACAGCATATTGTGTAAAAGCACCATCCGTGGTGTAGCCATTTGCTCGATGGCCTTTGTTATTATCGCCAAAATTTGCGCCGTAATTTAAGCAGGATGTATACATGCCCATTCGGCAGCGTTCACATCGAGCACAACCCGCATGTATTTCAACTGCAACACGGTCACCAATAGCATATTCGTCTACTGTTTCGCCAAGCTCAACAATAGTGCCCATGTATTCATGTCCGGGAGTGAAATTTTTATTGAAAGGGAGGTCTCCTTCAATTAAGGCGGGAGCACCCTCACTAATTATTTCTAGATCTGTCGCACAAATAGCTACGGCATCAATCCGCACAAGGACTTCAGCTACACCAGGGCGAGGGACAGGCTTTTCGACGAGTTCGAGTTGCTCTGGATCACCTAGAACCCAGGCCTGCATGGTTTGGGGTATATCAAAATTTGCCATTATGAATCTCCGCGAACTTGTTCATTTTGAACCTTGCGCATGCATTAGATCAGTCAAGCGCTTGAAAGGGCAGATTAAACGAAATAGTACAAATGGACATCTACGCTTTTATACGGTTTAGGCATAGACGATGAAATCTAATATAAGGCTTCTCGTTAGGAGTTTTAACTAGCTACGATTTTTTGTTCGGTCTCCCGCTTTTCCATGATAGCGGTCATCACACGTTCGGCAGTTGCCGGCAGGGTGCTAATCCGAACACCTACCGCATCATAAAT
>Ga0302132_10001536_pt1 | contig 13281 bp, 13 predicted proteins | sample CB9_321_MG_FD_203113 | JGI IMG/M metagenome (GOLD analysis project Ga0302132, IMG submission 203113) | Marine microbial communities from Western Arctic Ocean, Canada - CB9_32.1 | ecosystem: Environmental > Aquatic > Marine > Oceanic | place: Canada: Western Arctic Ocean | collected 2017-09-19
TGTCAGCTTTCATACTTCCACGGCGACTTTGAACAGGCGATTGAATTGGGCGAGCAAAGTGCCAGATTCGCGCTAGAAACTGGCGACACGGTAACTCTGGAGCGGGCGCGTTTTCTCACATTGAGCCAAATCGGGATTGGCAAATTTGAAGCTGCGCAAAAGTCCTTGCATCGTGCCAGTGAAGCCTTAGCAGGCAGGGCAGTTGGTGAATGGGCAAGGAACAATGCCGGAATTGGAGTGGTGCTATCAAGAGCCATGGGACTCGTGGGCACGAACACGGCGACGCTTTCGGCTCGGATCACCGATATTCACCACAGTACTGGCTCGAACTTCTCGAAGAAAATTCGGGTGATTCGATCGGAGAAGCCCTTTCCCTTGCTGAGGAAGCAGACCGAATAAATTCACCGGGCGTTTCCGATATTCAGCGTTTACAGACGCAACTTATCTGCGGCCTACGCCTGGCGGGTTCGAGATGAAGAGCTGGTGCAGCGACTTCTTGAAAATAGCCCCGTGGGCGATGACATGCCTTTCGATTGTTGGTTAATTGGCTCCAATAGGCACGCCACGGGACTGATGAAGTATTTAGCAAATGTTGATGGTGCGGCGGAAGAGTTGGAAGAGGCGGTTCCGGATTGCAGAAAGGCGGGTGCGAAGATTGAACTGGCTAAAACACTTGTCGATTTCTCTGAGATACTTCTCGACCGCAACGCCCCCGGCGACCGCGAAAAACCACCGAACTACAAGACGAAGCCATCGTCATCGCTACCGAGTTGGGTATGCAACCATTGCTGGAGCGTGTGCTTGCGCAGCGGGAGATATTGAAGGCGTAAGAACGCCTGTAGATGTCATCGACACACAGAACGTGATCTGAAGCACTATCGGAACTCCCATTACGCGTCTCACCTCCGTCTCGCTGGCAGCTGGGAGAAGAAGTCGTACGCCGACAAGATTGACGAATAAGTACGCATGACTCCTGAACGTCTGAACATCGCACTCGTTGGTGCAACCGGCAAAGTAGCTGCTCCCGCGCATATCAACGGCCTGGCCGCTGCCCCGAACGCCAATCTGTACGCCGTGTGCGACATCGATGCCGATATAGTAGGCGAACTTGCCGAGCAGACCGGGGCGAAGGCCTTCACATCGCTCGCCGCCGTACTCGCCGATCCTAATGTCGACGCGATCGACCTCGTAACCCCCCCGTTCGTTCATGCCGAACAAACCGTTGCAGCAGCTAACGCTGGCAAGCATGTCTACTGCGAAAAACCGATGGCACACTCTCTGGCAGAGGCGAGCGAGATGGTGTCGGCTCATCAGCAGGCCGGAACAACCCTGATGATCGGTGAGAGCTACGTGTTCCATCACCCGATCGTTGCGGCCCGCGGAGTCATAGATAACGGCGAAATTGGCGATGTTCTATATATCCGAGAGACCAAGGGCCCGTGGCTGATGCGAGGAGGCGAGGCGAAACGTCTCGATGGGCTCAGTCACGAAGCCAACGCACCTTGGCGAGTCGACCCAAAGCTATCCGGCGGCGGCAGGTTTCCGTGGATCATGGATCATGCCCCCCACTTCTTCGCCACCGCAAGATTCTTTGCTACTGGGGCCGATGTTGTTTCGGTCACGGCACATTCTCAGGCGGGCGTTACTGCCAGCGAGCGTGTTTCGGGTACGGGTGCCCCAACGGGACAGGCGATTACTTCGGTGGCGTGGAGTTTTGACAGCGGGGTCGACAGCGCCTGGAGCCAGATCGAATCCGGCGGTGAAGCCGAGGACGTCGTCGGCTTTGTCACGACTGTTTACGGAACAAAAGGCACGCTCGTTGTCTATGGCGAGGGCGGTGGCTCTGGCTCTGCTTTGGGTGTGGCCCAGCCTCCGGCCGTTGTGCTGCATCGAGACGGCAAGACGCGGATCATCGACGAAGCTAACCCAAGCGATCGCGTGTGGCTATCGAACAACAACTACTACGACGCGTCTCACCAGACAGCCCTCGAACACTGGGCCGATTCGATTCTGGCAGGAAGCGCGGTCCGCTATTCAGGTGAAGACGGCCGATCGGAACTGGAATCAACGCTGGCGACGATCATGAGTGCCGATGAGCACCGAACGATTTCGCCAGCTGATGTGCCACAGGACTGGACGGCGTACTAGGCTTTGAGCGACCAACATTGTCATGCTGAACTTGATTCAGTATCGCTGGCAATCACGCAGATCGCGTTCACTCACGAGGAATACGCCACATGTTTCGACGCCAGTTCATCACGCCCAGAAAAGGTGCCACTGGCACCCAACGGCACCCCTAGAGGATTGTGAAGATTTCGGTGTTGTGGGTTTCGGCTAGTAGCGGGTAGATCTGATCGAAAATCCCCGTGATACCTGGCGTATTCGTAACTGGGCCTCGCGAAGATTCGTAGTCGGCAATTGAATCCCACAACTGCTCCGTCTGCAGCATACCGTGCGATCCGTGCCAGCCTTTGTAAATCGTCGGCTTACGATATCCCGCTGCTTCCATTGCTGCTCCGGCTTCGTTCACCAGTGCTGCTAATTTGCCGCCGGTTCCGGCCTTCGGTTGGTAGGTACGTCGTACTGCAATCATTCTCGAACTACTTCTTTCTATTGGCCCATTGACCATCGGTCGTCGGCTGCAAGTGTGATTCGCTCGCTGGCCATTTCACAAATTGTCTAAATCTTGAAGCTGCGCCAGTCCCGCTCGAAACGGTCCTTGCTCTTCATACCCGAAACTGTCGGGTCACTCAATACGGTTTGCGGTCCGCCGTCTGCGAGAAACTCGCCGCCAACAGTCGCTGAGCGTCCACCTGAGTACGCCATGTAGCAGAAGCCGACACCGTCGTACGGGGTCGGCTCATCGGTTTGGTTAATCCTGCTGGCGATAACCTCGCCGACCTTCGTGCCCTGACCGGCTGCAAAAACGCCCGCCTTTGGAATGGTGAAATCGCCAGAGGGAACAATGTTCACATCTCCGATAGCGAACACGTTCGACGTAGAAGTTTCGAGCGTTGCCTTGTTCACGGGAACCCACGGATTGCCGCCTGCTATTCCAGAATCGGCAACAACATCGGGCATTTTGTGAACCGGAACCGTGGCGATAATGTTGGCTGAAGCCGAGCTGCCATCAGCGAACGACGCCTCGCGTCCGTCCCGGGCAACCTCGGTCACTCCAGCGGCTGTGACCAGTTCGATTCCTCGTTGGTCAAGTGCGGCTCGAACACGCATCGACGCTTCTTTTCCTGCTACGCCAAGAGGCCCGGGCTCGGGAATGTACACAGAAATGTCGATGTCTTTGCGAATGCCTTTTTTACGCGCCCACCAGTTGATAATCATTGCTGTTTCGAGCGGCGCGGGCGGGCACTTGTATGGGGGCTTTGAAGCAGCGAGAACGATCTTGCCCCGCTTCAGACGGCTAAGGCGTCGACGCAGGTGGCGGGCGTAGTCGAAATCGTAGAACGAGTAGGCGTCTCTGGCTCCGGGAACGGCATCCCAGTCGTACGCGGCACCGAGAGCGATCACGAGATAGTCGTAGTCGAGCGCACCCGCCGACGTGACCACCTTCTGGCCACTCGTATCGATGGAATCGATGTTCGCTTCGACGAAGTTGATCCCCCGATTGGCAAGCCTGCCAAGCGATCTTCCGGTCTTATCGGTGTCACGTTCGCCCACGATAAGCAGTGGGTTCATTCCGCAAAGGTGCGGCACCCGATTTCGATCGACGATTGTCACTTCGTGAGTAGCGTCGAGAGAAGCGCGAGCTTCTATTGCAGCTTGCACGCCTCCGAAACCTCCACCCAGAACGAGAACTTTGCTACCGGTCATATCCAATTGCCCTCGACGGCTTTATGCGTTTAAGCCAAAACCAATTACTTCATTGCGGGCGAAATCTTACCGGGTTTTTAAGGCGATAGTGCGGTTAGTTATCGACCGGGGAGGCTATTTGCGACTCGAATTAGGCGTTCTTTGGCGTCACATGCCGTATCGAAGATCTCTGAATTGGCGGTTTCTCGCTGAATTAACTCTGGATCCATGAACGCAATTTGAGTCCCGCCGTCTATCTCCTGGGCGACCACGTTGCATGGCAGAAGCAGACCTGCCCATGGCTCAGCATTGAGCACATTGTTCGCGAGGTTCGGGTTGCAGGCGCCAAGAATGACGTATTTTGTCCGGTCGATGTCGAGCTTCTTTTTTAGCGTTGCCTTTACATCGATCTCAGTAAGTATCCCGAAACCCTCTTCAGCCAGAGCGCTGGTTACGGCCTCAACTGCCTGTTCGAAGTCGAGATCGACGTAACGCAGGATTCCGTATCTGATCGCAGTAGTAGTCATGTGAACTCCCTGGAAAAAACGCATCGGCGTATATCCAGCCCGTAAACCGACTACATCCAACATATGACCGATCTCAGGTGAATATCGTGATACTCCGTGAAGGGCGCATGTAAGATTCCGTTAAGTCCAACATTTTGGTGTTTAATCGGCGGAGCAGACTAGGACTCTAAATAAGCCACCAGAAAAAAGAGCCAGAGGGCGCCTAAGGCCCAGAGGAAACGACTGTGAAGACCCGATCGATCGACATAGAGCCGACCAACGACTGGATTGAATCGTGCGACACCATGGTTGCGCTCGAAACCTCGACCGTCGGCGGCAACACGGTTTTCGCTAAAAACAGCGACAGGCCCCAAGAGGAAGCTCAGCCGTTGGTGCTTGTCCCCGCCGCAGATCATCTTCCGGGGAGCGGCCACGCCGGGGCTCAGTTCGTAGACGTGCCCCAAGTCGCGCACACATATCGACACGTCGGGTCGAAGCCATACTGGTGCGCAGGCTATGAGCACGGCTTCAACGAGCATCAGGTAGTGATAGGCAACGAATCACTCCCATCGCTTTTACCAGAGGTGGATGAACCGAAGCTTGTCGGCATGGAGCTGTTGCGACTCGCACTCGAACGTTCGAAGTCGGCAGAAGAAGCTGTCGATGTGATGACGGGTCTTATATCTGAGTTCGGCCAGGGTAAATTCTCGAACGGCGACGGAGTTCGAACCTACGACAACCTGTACATCGTCGCTGACACAAAATCGGCCTATGTTGTCGAGTGTGTTGGCCATGACTGGGCTGTAAAACAGGTCAAGGATTTCACTTCGATTTCGAATGTCAGCCAGATCGGCACGGACTCCAACCGCTTGTCTGAGGGCGCTAAGGCAAAGGCTAGTAGTCTCGGCCTGTATGACCCGGGCTCTGGCGGTGAATTCGACTTTGCAGGCGTGTTTGGCGATGCTGATAACGCGGCGAGCGGCACCTCACGGCAGTGTCGATCCGACGCGATGCTGGGTGTCGGATCGGGTCGACTCGATGCCCGAGCGATGATGCAGGTGTTATCGGATCATTCAGATGGTGAAAACGCGGATGAGCCGCCGGTAGTCGATGTTGCAGGCGATATATCAATCTGCGTACACCGAACAACAGGAGAACGAACCGGGGCTTCGACAGCCAGCCTCGTTGCTGATCTGTGCGCAACGGGCGAACGGCTGCCTGTTTACTGGACCGGCATGTACTCACCCTGCATGACGGTGTTTACGCCCATGTTTATCGAAGGCGACATTCCGTCGGTACTGGCGATTGGCGGGGAGAACCCGAGCAATGACAGCCCCTGGTGGGACTTCTACCGACTTACTCATTACGGATTTCGGTCGGGTGCGCAGGCACGAGCCGACATCAGGTCAGAGCTTGCGATACTTCAAAACGAGCTGTTCGAATCGGCATATGACATGGCCGAAAAAGGCCGTGATCTAGTTGAAAATGGAGCGAATGGCGCGGCGTCTGATCTGCTCACAAAATACATGGTCGAAAACACTCGCCGAGTGATATCGAAAGTGAAATCGATGGTCCCTCCCACTTCGTCAGTAAGATAGGGTCACGGATTTTCAGGCCAGAGCAACACGTTCGCTTCGCCGCCATGAACGCCTAGATGCGTTTAGCGTAGATCTTCAGATCGGAAGCGTTGAACCCGGCGGATTCCAGAAATCTCGAGTCTCGATCATCTTCTGCTAGTAGTACCGAGTAGATCTGATCGATTCCTTCACTACGGGCCTAGTCTTCGAGGGCGCCGACCAGTTGTTTGCCGATCCCGGCACGCCGTTTCGACGGAACAACGGCCATTGCGACTATGCGAGCACCCGGGGGCAGGCCGTAGGCGGTGGTCTGTCGCTCTGACAGTAGGAACCCAACGAGTCCCGACTCGTCCTCTGCAACAAAACAACCCCACGGTGGATACTGCAGCCAATCGAGCTCGATTATCGACAGCAGGCGTTCGACATAGGTGTCCCATGTGACCGAACGATCATCGCCCTGAATCTTTGAATCGAGAGCGCGAACGGCCTCGGAATCGGTCTGTCTGATTTGGCGAACGTCGACCAACCTGTCCTCCGGTTACTCTGGCGAACACCAGCGTCCCTGATGACCAGAGTATATCTACGCGCGCTTCTACTATTCACAAGTGGATATTTACGCCAGAACGCCAATATATCGTTTGACTGGTGTGGGCTTTGTACGTAGCCTCGACAGCCGATAATTAGATATTCGAGTCGACAATATTCCGTACGTATTTCACAGCGAGAAACAGCATGCCGTTCAACGTAGATCACATTCACCTGAAGTCGAGCGATCCTAAAAAGACAGCCGATTGGTTCGTCGAGGCGTTCAACGTCGAGATCGTCTCCGACACGGTGCGCCCTGTTGGCGACCGGTTCATCGCGACCAAAGCCGAGGACGGTTTTACGATCAACATTTCTTCGGAGCGAACCGATGAAGTACTCGGCCCTGCCGATGCCAACCCGCACTATGGTCTTGAGCATTTCGGGATGGTTACTGATGACATGGATGGCGATATCGCCCGGTTAGTGGGTCTTGGCGCTGAACTTAAGGAAGGTCCGATTAACAACGCTGGCGGTGTGACGATTGCGTTTATCGCAGCACCCGGCGACATCAGAATCGAACTGCTCCACCGAGCGTAAGAACTGGTAGTTCCAGTTCGATCAGTTCAGAAATCGATCGCGAATTCGAGCGTTCTTCAATAGGACGCTCGAATTGCCAATGGTCACTATTCAGCAGCCTAAACCGGCTTAATTCCTGCAACATAGCGATCATGAAAATTTCTGATGTCGCCGATCGCCAGATTCCTGCCCAGCCCTGGGTTGACGGCGAAAAAATCCCGTGGAACGAGCCAGGGTTCAGCAAGCGAATGCTCAAAGAGCAGCTTTCGCAAGACCACGACGCCGCAAGTCGACGACTCGAAATCGTGTATCGACAGGTTGAATACTGTGAGCAACTCCTGGGGGGCAAAACGGGTTCTCGGATCCTCGATCTGGCGTGTGGGCCGGGTCTCCACTCTCACGAACTTGCCCGGCGCGGACACAGCACACTCGGTATCGACTTCTCGCCGGTGTCGAATGAATGGGCAAAAACGACCGCTTCCACGGAGTCCCTGAACGGCGAATTTGTCCACGACGACATCAGAAAAGCCGAGTTCGGTAATGGCTTCGGCCTTGCGGTTCTTCTGTTCGGCGAAATGATCGTGTTTAGCGTGGATGATCTGAGATTGATCCTTCGCAAAGCACGACAAGCACTCACTCACAATGGCGTGCTGCTGCTGGAACCACACGTGCCCGGTGTTATTCGGGCCAATTTCGAATCGGAGCCAACCTGGACAGCTCGTCAATCCGGCTTGTTCAGCGATCGACCGCATATTCTCCTCGAAGAGGGATTCTGGCACGATGATGTTCAAATGGCAGTAAAGCGCTGGTATGTCGTTGATTCTGAACCAGGTGACGTGACTACTTACGCTCAAACGGTCGTCGAACATACTCCTGTTAAGTTGGTGGAGCTTGTTGAGTCAGAGGGCTTTGCAGTACGGGATGTAGCCCACGAAGATTGTCCGACCAGAACAAAAAAACAGTGATCAACCAGCAGAGTTCTACCCGTTGGTCGCAGTCGCACAATAGACCAGTTAAGGATTTGGAATGACTATTAGATTGGCCGTCGCCGGCGGGAACCGTGGTGCCCGATTCGATCAGGTGTTGGGTGGGCTGGAAGAACAGATAGAACTCGTGGCAATCTGCGATACGTCGGATCAAGTTAGGGCTGAATGGACCGATGGACGTCCCGATCTGAAGTCTTACTCGACGTTCGAAGAGATGGTTGAAGACCCGAATATCGACGCCGTCTTCATCGCCACGCCAATGCTTCTGCACGCAGGTCAGGCACTTACTGCACTAAACGCCGGAAAACACGTGCTTTCTGAGGTGATAGCCGCCGCCACGCTCGACGAATGCCACGCCCTCGTCGAAACGGTCGAAAAGACCGGGCTCACCTACATGATGGCGGAGAACTACTGCTATCGACGTGAGGCGATGATGGTCAAGAACATGGCCGATCAGGGCGTGTTTGGCGATCTCACCTACGCCGAGGGTGCCTACATCCACGATTGTCGTGACCTGATGTTCAACGATGATCTTTCCAGAACCTGGCGGGCCAATGGTTCGGCCGAAGGCACGGGTGGGCGTGGCGGGAGCACGCAATCGACGCGCGGCAACGGCTACCCAACCCACTCGCTCGGTCCCGTAGCTCAGTGGCTCGGTATCAATCGAGGTGATCGACTCGTCAGAACCACCACGTTCGTAACGAAGTCGGCAGCCCGGCAAGAATGGGCGCGATCTGTGCTTCCAGAGGGCCATCTCGACACCACTAATACCGCATGGGCAGATTTCACCGATTCTGCGACAACGCTAATCGAAACGGAACAAGGCCGGGTTATATGCCTTCGCAAAGACTCCGCCAGCCCACGACCCCACAACATGGCACTGCATTCGTTGCAGGGAACCGGCGGGGCTTACATTTCAGGACGATTCGACGGTGAAGATCCGCTTGTGTGGCTCGATGGACTCTCGACCGGTGTGAGTCCGGCTAACTTTGGGTACAAAGATAAGGCCAGGCCCGCCGGATTAGAGAACGGTGACCGTGCAGAATGGCAACCGCTTTGGGATCTATGTGACAAGTACGACCACCCGTACTGGAAACAGCTTGGCGAAGAGGCGATCAAGGCCGGTCATGGCGGTGGCGACTACTTCGTAATGTACGACTTCGCCAGGGCGGTAGCCGGTGAGATCGAGCCGCCAATCGACGTTTACGACGCGGTCACATGGAGCAGTATCTTCCCGATTTCCATCGAGAATGTAAAACGCAACGGCGAGCCGATAGACATTCCGTATTTCAAGCCCGAGGCGTAAACGGGTGATGTCAACTGCCTAAGGCTTGCTCGCTGGAGTGTCGCCCTTCGACTGGCTCAGGACGACATTTTGTCGTCAGGCAACGTGACGAACGAATTGCTTTAAAGCAGGCGGGCGGATACCGTTTGGCATCCGCCCTGGGGCATGGGGCCATGAGGCTGTCCATGTGCCCTTGAAATTCGACGGTCGAGGCTTGATTAGCCTTCGTGATCTTCTGGATCTTCTGGATCTTCTGGACCTTCTGGCCCTTCTGGGCCTGCGCCCTGCTGCGTCCCACGTTCCAGCCAGAACTGGCGAAGTCGTTCAAGCATGTTTTGGAGTCGATCCCTGAACTTCGACAACTTCTCTGTCAGACGGTGCTTGGTTTTCTCAACCGCTTTTTCTGCGCGTTCCTCAGCCTTGTGAATTCTCTTTTCAACGGATTCGTTGGCTTTGGCGATTCGAGCGTCGGTCTTTTCATCAGACTTAGCGATCCTGTCCTCGACCTTGACCTCGCCCTTGGTGATAGCTTCGGCAGCGCGATCCTCTAGCTCTTCGTAGCGATCTGTACCTTCGGCACGTTCGAGCTTCTTAGCGAGCTGCGCCTTCAGTCGGTCGAGCCAGTTGTTGGCCTTCTAGGTTTGGCGAGCGTTTTGCTCGTGTGCCTTCTCGAGGTGCTCGTTCGCATGCTCGGTCTGCTCTTGAAGCCTCTCACCAACGCGTTCCTTAGTTCGCTCTAACTGCTCTCGAGCACGTTCAGCGGCTTCGTGAACTCGTTCCCTGTCCTCGTGTGCACGTTTGGCAAGTTGAGCTCGGAGGCGCTTCAGACGCTCCTTGTTGAGTACGAGACCCTCTTCTGGAGTAACCGCGTTAGACGGCTCGGAGATTTCGCCTTCACCATCTGCGTTGGTAGCGACAACCGTGAAGGTGTACTCGATGCCGTTCTCTAGTCCTTCGACAATAACGAGCATGTTGTTGGCTGGAGTTTCAACAGAAATCCCAGACGGGCTTGCGGTAATAACATAGCCGTCTATTTCGGCGATTTCGATTTCGCCAACGGCAGGCTTGAACCACGTTACAGCGGCCGATGAGTCGCCCGGAATAGCGGCCACATGGCGCGGTGCGCCGGGAGTAGAAGAAGGAGGCGGTACTGGACCGCCCGTGGTACTGCCACCATCTGCGCTTGCCCACTGGCTGGATCCGAATACAGTAAGCACGAGTGCTGCAAAAGTTGCCAGTGCTGCAGCGAGAAATCGATTTGCGACCGGGTTTATTGCACCGATGCGGGATCGTGAGAAGTTCATAGTCAAAAATGTCTCCTCCGCCTGATCTCCTCATTACCAGACGGTGGTTGCCTTGCGACTATGTTCGTGGCGTGGCGGTTACACGAGTGTTACTCGCGCAGGGCCGATAGTCCTACGCCAGGTGTTCGTTACGTGTGCGTGCAAGCATGGTGATTAGACTAATCGCCCGGATATTAGTGACCAGTTGTCTCGAAAACTAGTGAAGTCCCTGTTCGGGTCATGTTCATCAGGCCCCTTCATACCTCTGGTCTGAAGGACTTTGCTTCCTAGGCTAGTGAAGTACAGATCGACTCGATTATTTTTTCCGACACCCGAAACTGCGTCGATAAGAGTGCTCAAGCCACGAGCAGTTATCACGAGGTAAACAGCCTCAAACTCACCCTGTTGATTCATGTCGGGCCAGACGAACAGCTAAATCTGATCGGGAATCTCATCAATCTTCTTTTTGTTAAGGACGAACCACGCGCCTCCCGACCCATGTTTCTTGCTGCCTTTGATTTGAACTGGAACGAACTTTTCTCCAGGGCGTTTTGCAGTGACAATGCAGTCCGTGCCTCGATCGTGTCTCGGGAAAAACACTGGAAAGTTCTGTTTTTCTAACTCATCGAAAACGATAAATTCATGTGTGTTCATGTTGCCTCTACATTAACAAGCTACGGAATCGCCTGTCCTGCCATGATGCCTGTTACCTCTTCACCATCCACAACCAGTGCGCCGTTTACGAGTACGAACGGCACGCCCTCCGGGTAGGCAATTGGATCATCGAAAGTAGATCGATCGTTTATCTTCTGTTCATCGAAAATAACCAGATCGGCAAACTTGCCCTCGGCTAGTACTCCACGATCCGTCAGGCCGAATCGCTCAGCCGGATTCTGTGTGACGCGCTGGATAACCTGCTCTATCGGGTAGTTGTGACGTCGGCGTAAGCGCCCGACAAATCGAACGAAGCAGCCGTGCCCACGCGGGTGCGGAACGCCCCCTGCCGAGATGGAATCCGAACCGATCATGTAGTCGGGTCGGCTCAACAGTTGCATGACGTCATCTTCAACCTGCCGCCATTTCGCGATATTGGGGGGCGGAGCGCCTCGCATACCGCATGCAAGCGATGTCTCAACCATCATTCGGCACATCATTTCTTCTACGCTCAGGCCCCACTCACTCGCTACATCCTCGAAAAGCTGGCCTTCGAAATGCTTGTACTTTTCGACGCCGATGAACGTCCACACGTTTCCGCCCGGTGTTGAGTACGCATCCTCACTCATACGAGAAATGACTTCGGTTCTCTTGGCCTTGTCGGTCAAGATATCCAGCATTGCCTCTGGCCCGCCCTCGTTGAAGTAGCCGGGGAAGTACGCCTGCGGGAACGAGGAGCCAACCGTGTACGGATAGCACTCGAGCGTGATGTCGAGACCCTCGGCCTTTGCCTTATCGATCGGCTCCATAATCTCGGCTACCTGACCGGCTGATTTTGGTGAGGTGCGATGGTGCTCGAAGTGGAGCTTCGAACCTGTACGCCTTGCGACTTCGATAGCCTCAGCAACACCACCACCGCCAAAAGCACGGTGCCGGTTGTGGCTTCGAACGTGAATCGACATCGGCCTGTCGAACTCCTTCGTCACCTCCATCAGTTCGCACAGCTCGTCGGTGTCGGACCAGCTGTGCGGGAAGTACGAAAGACCGGTTGAGAACCCAACGGCGCCCTGCTCTAAAGATTCGCGTAACAACTGCTTTGTGGCTGTGAGGAGATCGCCTTTGAGCGGAACATCGGTCATGTGCCAGCCGTTTCGAGCCTGATCGGACCGTGTGCTGCGAACATAGCCACGTTGCAGGCGGTCTTACCGTGGTAGTTCTTTCGTGCAGCCTCGATCGACGACATATCGAGATCGTCAGGTGCCAGTCCGAGTATTCCCGAGAGGTACCAGTTGTACATCTTGTAGTTATCAGCAGAAAGCGGGGCGAGCGTTAGGCCATCGGGTGAAATGATTTCTGTCGTCACACCCTGTCGGACACCACTCGCATGTTGCCCATCGTTCAGGAGAGCGGCGTCGGCATGGGAGTGAACATCGATGAAGCCGGGCGAAACGTGCATGCCAGATGCGTCAATAGTGCGAGCGCCGTCACTCGCAGACTCGGGAATGTCTCCGATAGCCGTGATTCGGTCACCGCTGATTCCGATATCGGCCTTTACTGGCGGCGCTCCGGTTCCATCGACAACGGTTCCACCTCGGATAACTACATCGAACGCCAAGAATCTGCTCCCCTGAATTGATCTACGCTTCAATCGCACGCAGACTACGCCGCGGGTAGCGAATGGTCGATAGATTTGAGTTCCAATCTCGGCGAGAACCAGACGAGTGCTGCGATCACCGCTCGAATCTGGAACAATGATCGCGTTCGACACAAGCACAGATTTCAGAGGCGAGTAAATGGGCAGATTTGACGGACGAAGTGCGATTGTTACGGGTGGAGCACTCGGCATTGGCGGCGGCTGCGCACGGAGAATCGCAGCAGACGGCGGGAGCGTGCTGATCGTCGATGTGAACGAAGAGGCAGGCGCAAGCACCCTCAAAGAGATACGGGCCGCAGGTGGAACCGCTGAGTTTATGACCGGCAACGTCGCTGAAGAATCAGTGGCAGCCGAGATGGTCGAAAAGGCCGTTTCGTCGTTTGGTCGACTCGATCTGCTCGTACAAAACGCCTATGGCGGAGGTCCCG
>Ga0302132_10001541_pt1 | contig 13265 bp, 18 predicted proteins | sample CB9_321_MG_FD_203113 | JGI IMG/M metagenome (GOLD analysis project Ga0302132, IMG submission 203113) | Marine microbial communities from Western Arctic Ocean, Canada - CB9_32.1 | ecosystem: Environmental > Aquatic > Marine > Oceanic | place: Canada: Western Arctic Ocean | collected 2017-09-19
GTTGCCCGAAAGCACATTATTGCCATGTAGCCGTGAATGTCCAGAACTATTTGCACATTTGACATTGCGATTACTGATAGGGGTATAAGGTTAGTTAATGTGGTGTGATTGTACATTGTGCGTACACACACACACTCAGTTCAAACCAAAGCCAGAAACGTAGGTGACGCATTCGGATTACGCGTATAGATGTAGCAAGACTGGTACAGTATTGGTTCACTGCTAGTTCCACAGCACAGCCTAAGCACTCGACCGACAGCCTACCTTCTATGGGCGCATGACGAGCGCGCGTACCGCGACCCCCACCCGACCCCTTTTTTTTCCTAGCGCATTGACGTTTATTCTATACACTCACCATCAGGACATTTAACCCTTCATAAGAATTCACTAATATGGACGAAGAAGAAAAAAGATCACTAGGAGAAATACTGATGGCCTCGTTAGCGGGGATAGGAGGATCATTTACGCCAAGAGAAGGTAGTGTATTTGACGCTGTTGAGGGAGTTCCGGGGGAAATTGCTAACCTTTGGAATACTCCGGTGGCCCAATCAGATAATCCGGGGGCATTTTGGAGAGGGTTAGACACGGTATTTGGCGTTCCATCTAGGGCATACAGAAAGGGTGTTTCAGAACTCCCCATAACTGGTATGAACATTGGGGCGCAAGCGGTTGGATTAATGTCTGGCGCAATACTAGACCCCCTAGATAAATATGTGAGGGGGGAGGATGTAACCGTAGGAGATACAATAATAGCGGGTACTACAGCCGCTCCTTATGTTGGCCCTGCCGCAAGGTTAGGTACTAAAGTAGCGGGAACAGCGGCTATGGGAGGGGCGAAGGTTGCACAAAACCTAACAGGTGCGAATATCGTACCAACAGTAGCAAAAGCGGTGGGAGATCGCAGACTTTCTACTGGTAAGGCGTGGTTACCGCAATATAACACTAGGAAGGATAGTACAACAGGTAAGAAATTTCAGGCGGAATTTGAAGCCCCACCAGTCCAAGGTCGGGGTGGGTGGTATGGCGGAGTTGCGAATAAATTAAACCATCTGGATGAGATGTTCCAAAGGGCGGGTACTGGACAGGGGGTGGACAGTCCATTACTCATGGACAACGAAATGCAATCGTACCTGACCTCTCTTGGTGATGATTTATTACAGGAATCACAGCCTTCTCTGGTTACTGGCGGTCATAGCGTAACAGGGCAAGTAATGAGGCCAGCGGGGTCTGACGCGCTTGTGGCTCAAGTTTTGCAAACCGCTGACACTGCTATGAGGTATTTCCCAGATCATCCAGAATCAATAAGGTTAAATAGAATTGTAGATGAAGTTCTTAGGAATAAGGTAAACACAACAGTAAGCAAGATGTCTACAGAACCATCCGTTATTAGGGAGGTTTTGTCAGATGGATTAGGGCCAGATATGACAGACGATGTACTATCAAAACACCTTATTCCGTTTATCAAAACAGATTTAAGCCTAACAAAAACACAACCACATAAGAATGTGAGGATAGCAAGCAAACCGTTTTATAAGCCAAATCCGTCTGGAGATTCCGCGTCAAAAGGTTACTCAGTAGACAAGGATACAGGAACCCCCAAAATAGAACCAACCAGTAAATTGTGGGATTGGAATGGGCGGCTTCCGGTAATAAGGGAAGTTAAGATGTTAGTCAACGGAGGGGTAACAGATAAAGAAGAAATCATAGAAATATTGATGGGAAGAAATGATGCTATAAAATCGGCTTATTTAGCCAGAAACGAACCTATACCTACGATGAAAAATCAACTGAAAGGTTTGGCGAAAGGAAAGGCTAAAAATATCCTTAAAAAATATGAGGATACTATAATTGGAAACGCCGCAAGGAAATTAGCAGATAGTCGTTCTATAAAAAAGACTTTAGAGTTTCTGAAAAAGGCTTATGGTAAAATTCCAGATTTAGATCAGGCTAAGGCATTAAACGACAGGCTTTATAATAGGGATATATTAGATAAGTTAATTGTAGACGATGGAAATCATATAAGTGTTTCTCAATGGGTACTGGGAGAAGATACTCTTTTAGCAACATACCCAACCAGAATGATACTAAATAAAAATGATGGGACAGGCGCTTATGTATTGTACGACCAAATGGCCCCCGGTGTTCCAATTCCGGGTATGCAGATGGTGTCAAATGTAGGCTCTGATACACACTCTTTATATATGGATATAATTCCAGTTTCGAAAACGGATTTAAAAGGTGAACCAAACGTATTTGGCTTGAGTGCAGAAGGCGCATTTAATATTCCTAAAAAACAGGGAAGTCCTGCACATCAAACTGGAGAATTTCAAAGCATTTACCCAAAATTAAGAGAGAATTTACTAGGGTTATGAGAACAGATAAACAAAACACATTCATAGACCAATACTGTCTACATGGTAATGCCGCTAAAGCCGCACAACTAGCAGGGTATTCCCATCCCAAACAAAGGGGATACGATTTAAAAAACCAGTTCTCTAAAGAGATAGAGGAGCGTACACGCAAGTTGATTCAGGACTGCGTACCCGGTGCTTTATCACAACTGAAATCTCTTTCAGAAGGCGCAGAGAGCGAGTCAGTACGCCTTGGCGCTGTGAAAGACATACTGGACAGGGCTGGTCTTAAACCTACTGAGAAGATCTCACAGGAAGTGTCACACGTTGAGGCTCAGTCTACTGAGGAACTTCAACGAGAACTAGAGGCTTTAATTGGCACAAAGCATTGAGAAAGCCGTAGAGATAGCAAGAGAGTTAAGAAAGCGAGAACGCTTTAACAAGATAGATTTCTACGACCCATACCCGTATCAGGAAGATTTCCACTCTACAGGCGTAGGTGCAAACCAACGCCTACTGATGGCGGCAAACCGCATAGGTAAGTCTTATTGTGGGGCCGCAGAGATGGCCTATCACCTAACAGGGCTGTACCCTGACTGGTGGAAGGGTAGGAGATTTAGAAACCCCATTACAGCGTGGGCAGGTGGTGTATCGAATGAAACCACCAGAGATATTGTACAAGCAGAATTACTGGGTTCCCCCGATGACCCCGAAGCCTTTGGCTCTGGAGCGATTCCTAAAAATACTATAATAAAGACGGAACGCAAACCCGGAGTGCCAAACGCAAAGTCCGTAGCCCTCATACGGCATATTTCCGGTGGGAACTCTTCTTTACACTTCAAAGCCTATGAGATGGGCGTAGAGAAATGGCAGGGTAGATCAGTAGACGTAGTGTGGCTGGATGAGGAGCCAAGCAGGGAACTGTACTCCCAGAGCGTAACACGAACGCTCGATAGGAGGGGGATGGTTTACATGACCTTCACCCCGGAACAGGGCATGACCGAAACTGTAGCCGCCTTTATGAACAACATAAAGAAGGGGCAGAGCCTAACCAACGCCACATGGGATCACGCCTCTGAGAAGATAAAGTCCAAGAACGGAAAGGATGGACATCTTTCTGAGGACGCGATGGAGCAGATTCTCTCTGCCTACTCCCCACATGAAAGGGAGATGAGAAGGTACGGCAGACCGTCTATCGGTTCTGGCCTGATCTTCCCCATCAATGAAGAAGAATTAATGTGTGACCCTATAACTATAGAGGAACACTGGCCCCGCATAGCCGCCATTGACTTTGGTTGGGATCACCCCACAGCAGTGGTTTGGTGCGCTATAGACAGGGAAGAAGAAACATTCTACATATACGATTGCCACAGAGCATCAAAAGCAAGTCCAACAGTTCACTCCGAGGTTATAAGGCAACGTCCCTATTTCATTCCCATCGCCTACCCACATGACGGAAATCGCAGGGATAGCATGGGAAACCCCGGACTCGCTGAACAGTATCGAAACCTTGGTTGTAATTTTCTTTTACAACACTTCACCAACCCACCGGGACTAGGTGAGAAGAAAGGATCGAACTCTATAGAGGAAGGGATTATGGCTATGTTGCAATCTATGGAGAATAAGAACTTTAAAGTATTCTCTACCCTACACGATTGGTTTGAAGAATTCAGAATGTACCACAGAAAGGACGGAAAGGTTGTACCCCTTCGTGATGACCTTATGAGCGCCACACGATACGCCTTCCAATCACAACGATACGCTATTGCGGGTTCTGACCCTGAATGGACTAGCGATCTAACATATAGGAATTTAGGCATTGTCTGATAACGAAACAGAATTAGTATCACGGATACGCCAAGAGATTTCAGATTCTCTTGGGTATGATGGTGAAATATCTATACAGCGAGAGAAGGCTATACAGTATTACTATGCTCTACCATTTGGTAATGAGGTAGATGGTCGTAGTCAGTACGTTGACTCTACTGTACAGGACACTGTAGAATGGATTAAACCCTCTTTAATGAGGGTATTCGCGTCTGGTGACGAGATGGTTAAGTTCTCTCCACACGGCCCTGAAGATGTTGATTCTGCCAAACAAGCCACCGATTACGTTAACTACGTTTTCACTAAAGATAATCCCGGTTGGGAAATCCTATACTCATGGTTCCATGACGCTCTACTACAGAAGAATGGTATCATAAAGGTATGGTGGGATGAATACGAAGACCCCCAGAGAGAAGAGTATCATAACCTTGGTGAGTTAGAATTCGAGTATCTTATTGCTGATGAAGATGTAGAGGTCATAGAGCATACAGAGGTAGCAGGAAACGAAGTAGAGGGAATAGAAACATATCATGACGTTGTAATTAAAAGAACAAGTTATAACGGAAAGATAAGGATAGAGAATGTTCCCCCTGATGAATTCCTTATCTCAAGAGAGGCTAAAGGAATACAGGACGCACGATTCGTTTGCCATAGGGTAAAGAAAACTGTATCAGAACTAAGGGTGATGTACCCTGATGATGACTTTGAAGTAGGAGAGTTAGGCGCAGGATACAACGAGGAAGTATACAACGCAGAGAGAATGGCTCGTTACGAGTTTGATGATTCCTTTGCTTGGGGTTCTGGACAAAACGAGAATGGTGAAGAGGCTCTAAGAGAGTATTGGTTACATGAATCCTTCATCAGAACAGATTATAATGATGACGGTATTGCAGAACTACGCAAGGTTTGTACAATAGGGGATTATGTATTCTCGAATGAGGAAATAGATAAAGTTCCACTCATCTCGATTACCCCTTTAAAAATACCCCATAAGTTCTTCGGCCTGTCCGTGGCTGATCTAGTAATGGATTTGCAACTCATTAAGAGTACCTTGATGCGAAACCTCATGGACAACGCCTACAACCAGAACTTTGGTAGATACGCTGTACTTGAAGGTCAAGCGAATCTGGATGATTTGCTCACCCAGCGGCCGGGCGGTGTGGTAAGAGTTAAATCCCCCAATGCTGTCATGCCCTTGGCTACCCCTCCCCTCCAGCCAGAATCCTTCCAGATGCTTGGCTACCTAGATGAGGTGAGAGAGGCTAGAACAGGAGTTAACAAGAACACACAAGGTATCAACGCAGACGCCCTGACAAGCCATACAACGGCCACAGCGGTGAACGCGGTGATGACCAATGCCCAGTCAAGGGTAGAGTTAATTGCCCGTCAGTTCGCGGAGACAGGCGTTAAAGAACTAATGTACTGCATCTACGAACTCCTTGTAAAGAATCAGGACAAGGAACGAATGGTCATGTTAAGGAATGAGTGGATTCCAATCCGCCCCGATATGTGGGATGATAAGATGGACTGCACGGTATCTGTTGCTTTGGGTAATGGCTCAAAGGATCAGCAGATGTCACACCTATCCCAGATGATGCAGTTCGCATCACAGGCTATGCAAGGTGGACTCCCTATTGTCACCCCAGAGAATATGTACAATCTAGGAGCCGCATTGATTAAAGCAATGGGCTATCAGAATGTAGATGACTTCTTAACCAAACCACCACCACCTCAACCACAGCAGCCTTCTCAAGAGGAGCAACTTGCTCAGATGGAAATGCAAGTCAAGCAGAAAGAATTAGAGATCAAGGCGGCTGATGTTCAGGTTAAGATGCAGAAGATTCAGATGGATGCTAAGAAAGATGCGGTTGACGCACAACTGAAAGCCGCAGAACTAGCACTAGAAGAAAAACAGAATAGAGGTGTTCTGATAGGATGATAGATGAGGAACGAGAACGTCATGCTAAGAATCTTCTGCAAGATGAACTGCTACAAGAATCATTTGACACACTAGAAAAGAATTTACAGGACACATGGAATGGTTCCGGTGTTCACGATGTAGATACGAGGGAGCAGTGTTGGCTCTCGTTAAGACTCCTTGAACGGATACGCCTTCATCTAACCAGTATAGTTGATACTGGAGATATGGCGAGGAAGATTGAGGAATACCAAATCTAAGGAGAATTTAAAATGGCGGATACGCTAACAGCCCCGCTCCCCGAACAGGGAAGTATTACCGAAGCACAATCAGCATTCTTAGGTCTATTGGAGCCTGAAGAGGTCAAACCAGAAACTGAAGAAAGCGCCCCTACTGAAGATGTTGAAGAGTCTACCGAGGAAACTCAAGACGAACCATTGGAAGAGGTTTCTGAAGATGAAGAAGATTCCGTTGAGGATGAAGAAGAATCTGAAGAAGAGTCAGAAGAAGATGAGGTTGAAGAGGAATCTGATGTTTATGTCGTTAAAGTTGGCGGCGAAGAACTTGAGGTAAGCCTTGACGAACTTGTTAGCGGGTACTCCCGCCATTCAGACTATACCCGAAAGACGCAAGAGATTGCAAGCGAGAGAAGTCAGATGGCCGAACTGCAACAGCAATGGTCTAATGAAATTACTCAAGCACAATCGGAGCGTCAGCAATACATCGAAGTCCTTGGACAATTTGAACAACAGTCTACGGCTGGATTAGAGCAGTTTAATAATGTTGATTGGGATAACCTGCGACAAACAGACCCCATTGCATTTGTAACTAAGAAGGAGGAGTTTCGTGAGGCACAAGAGAGGGTTCAGCAAGTAAAGGTTGAACGCGACAGGAGCCTACAGAAACAGAATGAAGAACTAGCCAAGATGCGTCATCTTGCCGTTCAGGAAGAACACAAACGCCTAATAGAGGCTGTGCCTGAATGGAACAACAAGGAAAAGCGTGACAAGATGGCTGGCGATCTTTCATCCTATGCTTTAGAGCAGGGATTCTCTAAGGAAGAACTGCAACAGTTAATAGACCATAGATCAATGATCGTTCTTATGAAGGCGCAGAAGTATGATGCACTTCAGAAGTCTGATGTTAAATCTAAGAAGTTGAAAAACAAACCCAAGGTTATAAGGGCTGGTAAAGGAACTAACAAAAAGTCTGATACCGCCAAAGCGAAACGTATTGCCTCAATGAAGCGTCTTAAAGAGAGCGGTCATGTAGATGACTCTGTTTCTCTCTTCGAGGATTTCGTAGACATTTAACTAAGGAGGTATATTGCTATGGCAGTACCAACTAATACTCGATTAACTTTCGGTGGTGTACAAATCCGAGAGGACTTGAGTAATATCATATATAATATTAGTCCAATGGACACCCCATTTATGACAGGGGCTGGTCGCGGAACAGCATCCAACACTCTATACGAGTGGCAGAAGGATGAATTAGCCGCAGCCGCCGCTAACCAAAAATTTGAGGGTGATGATCCAGCATCGTTGGTAGTATCACAGCCAACTAAATTGCAGAACTACACTCAGATTTCTGAGAAAGCGGTTCAAACATCAGGCACGGCAGAAGCAGTAGACTGGGCCGGAAGAAAATCCAGCCAAGCCTACCAATTAGCCAAGCGAGCGAAGGAAATTAAGCGTGACATGGAATTCATGCTTACTGGTGAAGATGTCGCTTTTGCTGGTTCTGCGGCAGGTGGTGCTGCTGGCGCACCTCAAGCCCGGACAACTGGGGCGGTCAACTCTTGGTTGGGTGTTACAACCGCCGCTGATTCCAATATCATAGATGGCAGTAATGCTACTCCAGCCCCAATCGCTGGAACAGGTATTGGAACCGCGGTAACAGCCCCGTCTACTACTGACAAGGTGCTTACAATGGGCATGGTCAATCAATGTGTCGAACAGATTTGGAAGGCTGGTGGATCGCCTGACGTAATCATGTGCGACTCTTCATTGAAGGTTAAGATGTCCTCGCTGGCTGGTTCAGTCGTTGCGGATATCGTTTCCAACCATGATAAAGCATCCCCAGCAGCCGCTATCAACTCTGTTGATGTCATCGTAACGGACTTTGGTACGTTTAAAATTGTACCAAACCGTTTCTGCTTGGCTAACCAGTTGTATGTATTGGATTACGATTACTGGAGCGTAGATTATCTGCGACCTTTCCAGACCGAAACCCTTGCTAAAACTGGTGATTCCGTTAAACAGATGATGATTGCTGAGTATGGCCTTCGAGGTAAGAACGGTCAGGCTTCAGGCTCTGTTATCGGTGTGAAAGCAGCGTAATTGTGTTTGGCCCCCTTCGGGGGGCCATTCCCATCGAGGAACTAATGAGTAAAGCACTACTTAAAGAAGGTCTTAAAACACCTAAAGAAAAGACGGTAAAGGCTAAACCTTACAGCGAGAAAGCGTCTGTTACAAAAGCGGTAGCATCATTAAAGAAGATGTCAGAAACACCGGGATCACTACCCTTATGAAACATTTAAGACAAACCACTGTAGAAGATCATGCTGACGGCACATCTAGTATTGTGACCCATCAGGATGCAGAGGCTATCCTAAATAAGAATAAGGCGCTTCTAAATAACTATGGTGATAAACTAACCTTCGGCAAACAACAGTCTGGAATGACTGTCGCATCTATCCCTGTAGGTATATGGGAGCAGTGGATGAAAGAAACTAACGGCGCGATAGAGAAAGACCCTAAGTTGATGAAGCAATATCTCAACGATCCTGATAACGCTTTCCTACGCACCACACCAACGAGGCTATAACTATGTGGCTATATAACCCCACTCATGCGGGAGCAGTTCAGAAGAACTTTAACCCCTTGAATAACGCAGTCTACTACGTTAACCGTAGATGAGTATTGCAACTTACAGCGAACTAAACACCGCTGTTGCTAATTGGTTAGACAGAGATGATCTAACAGATAGAATACCAGAGTTTATCGCTCTGTGTGAGGCAAGGTTTAATAGACTCTTGCGTATCAGGGCTATGGAGTATAAGCAGACCGCGACTACAGTATCAGGCCAGAGAAATCTAGCACTGCCTACCGGCTTCATTCAGATGCGTAACTTGCAAATGAACGAAAACCCCATAGTTCCCATGCAGTACGTCACACCTGAGATATACGACAGGCTGTACGGCAGCACACTAACGGGAACTCCGCAGATGTACACCATCATTGCTGATGAGATTCAGTTAGGCCCAATCCCCGGAAGCGCCCTGACTATAGAGATGTTATTCTATAAGAAGTTTGACGCTCTCACTGCGGCGGCTACGACTAACTGGATGATTATTAACGCCCCTGATGTCTATCTTTACGGATGCCTATTAGAGGCAGAGCCATTCATTATGAACGATCCTAGAGTACAGTTATGGGCTACAGCATTTCAACAGGCCATATCAGATATGCAGGAACAGGATAACAAGGATCGTCATTCAGGTTCCGCGCTTAGGGTGATGAATACGAGTGGTTACTGGTGAGTGCGCCGATAACATGGGCTGAAGCAACTACGCCTATAACTTGGTCTGCTATAGGAATTGATTGGAATACTCCAGCAAGGGCTGACACTTCCACTCTTGCAGTATCTAGTGGGTATAGTAATATAAATGTAGGAACGCTTGCCGCTGCTGCATCCTTTGCTAATAATTTGGGCAAGGTTCACGCATCTACCAATTCACTGTCAACGGTTATATCATTTGGATTACAGAATGCCCTAGTTAGTCTTGGTGGATTTACTTTTGAGAATGCTATTTCTTTTGATGTTGACAATGGATATACAAATAGCAGTGTTTTATCTACTAGCGGCACTATAACTATCCCACTTACTATGACTTACGTTAATGGAACTAACCATACTGAGCCTATATCTATAGGCTCTACAATGAATGTCACATCTTCTGGAGAATTCCTTTGGGGAGATGTTAATGATGTTTCTACTGTTTGGACAGATGTAGAGTATCCAAATTGATTACCTTAAAACCAACAATGAAGGCCGATGGAGGCTTACACATGACACATAAATCAGATATGAACCTCGGCCTAAAGAATGTATGGGAGTTTGTTTGCTACGATTCCAACGGCATTGAAAAATGGCGCGAGAGTAAGAAGAACCTAGTTGTCACTGCCGGACTAAATCATGTACTTAGTTCCTGCTTTGATGCTGCCACTCAGATCACCGCATGGTATGTAGGATTGAAAGCGGCTGGCTCAGTTGCTGCTGGTGATACAATGGCCTCTCACGCTGGGTGGACAGAAGTCACTGACTATTCCCAGTCTGTAAGGCAGACTCTTACTCTAGGTACTGCGGCATCTGGCAGCATAGATAACATAGGTAACTTAGCAACTTATTCAATTAATGGAACCGTTACAATAGCGGGTGCTTTCATTAACTCTGATTCTGCTAAGTCAGGCACTGCTGGTACATTATACGGTGCTGTTGACTTTGGGTCTGCTCGATCTGTAATCTCTGGTGACACCTTAACGGTCACAGTGACTATGACGGCTGCATCAGCATGAGCGTAGAAACTGCCGCTTGGGTTACCCAACTTGTAGATACAAACCCTGTAGTTGGTGACCCAGTAGGTGAGGGGGACGATCATCTTAGAATGTTGAAAACAGTTCTAAAGAATAGTTTTCCATCCACCGCTACTACTGCAATCGTTCCTAATGTGTCTGGACAGACAGGCAAATACTTAACTAACGATGGTACTGACACTTCATGGGGAACCGTTAGCGCGGCTAGTCCCGGATTTGCTGTGGCAATGGCAATCGCATTATAGGAAACAATCATGGCACAAGATTTCACAAAAGAATATAAATCTCAAGTCACAAATGCCGCGCATACTCTGAGGACTGCAAACTCAAATGATGCGTTGATAGGCATTAGGCTAACAAACATTACAGCCTCTGCGTTAACGGTTGATGTCTGGATTGATGTGGCGGCAGCAGGTTCAACAGCCTCGATTGTTTACATTGCTGATGACCTTCAGATTCCTCCAAAATCTTCAGTGGAATTGATACAAGGTGGCGCTAAGATTGTCATGCAGAGTACCGATCTACTGCGAATCCAATCATCTGCTGCAACATCTGTCGCGGCTTATGTCAGTGTAGTTGACGCGATCTCAGCATAGGGGGTAGTTATGGCACAAGAAGTAAATGGCACTTTGTATATAAGCAACCCTCCCGCTAAAGAAGGGTTTTTTCAGAATGCCGCAACTATAGATGGCGATTTTACAATCGCTGATAACGCGGTTGTTGCTGGCCCAGTGACGTTTACTGGAACGGTTACAGTCACAGGAACTCTGGTGGTCGTATGAGTACAGTAGAAACTAATTTAGTCCAGCCCTCAACAGGCACAAATTTACAACTGGGTGCGTCTGGAGATACCGTAGACGTTCCTTCTGGTGCGACTCTTGACGTTACAGGCGCAACCGTAACAGGATTGTCAGCGGGGAAGGTGTTGCAAGTGGTTACCTTGCAGTACAGCACTATTGAAACACTTTCGGGTGGAGCGTCATGGAACAACACAGGACTTTCGTTAGCAATAACTCCAGCGTCAACCAGTAACAAAGTTTTGGTCTTGATTTCTGCATCCATTGGTACGACAACTTACGGAATGGCTAATGTTGTTAGAGACAGCACCGCTCTCAACCAAGGAACAGCAACTGGTTCTAGGATTGCCTGTACAACAGGTGTCTTCCATAATTCTTACTCCACCGGCATGGAGACAATTACATTACTTGATTCACCAAGCACAACAAGTGCGACAACTTATCTGTTAGCAATCTGGGGCTATGACGGCAACACTGTCTACCTTAACCGCTCGGCTCTTGATGACGATGCTGTTTATACACCCAGAGGTTCGTCCTCAATAACCTTAATGGAGATAGAAGGATGAGAGATCAAGCAATCCTTAACACACATCCTTCTGTTACTAGAATTGTTGGAAGCGCAGACGCTTACGATATTAACGGCAACTCTGTTGTTCTAGATCAATCACTGATCGACACAGAAACCGCACGACTTGAAACAGAACAAGCAAACACTGTCGCACAAAAAGCCGCAGACAAACAATCAGCGGTAGAAAAACTCACAGCACTTGGATTGAGCGAATCTGAAGTGAACGCTCTGACAGGAGGTGCCTGATGTCATCCGAAGTCAAGGCAAATAAACTAAGCCCTGCTACAGGGACGGCTCTCCAGATTTCTGACTCCGGTGACACCACTACGATCCCATCAGGCGCGACTCTTGCAATAGCATCAGGTGCGACTATAGCGAACAGTGGGACTCAAACAGGTTTCGGACTCTTCTCATCTTACGCAATTATTGCAGATCAGAAAGCGCAGAGTACAGCGGGTGGCACAGCGACTTCTGGCGCATGGCGCACAAGGGATTTGAATACAGAAATAGCAGACCCGGATGGCATCGTTTCAATTGCAACAAATCAATTTACGTTAGGAGCGGGGTCGTATCTTATAAAGTGGTCTTCTGGTGCGATGGATTGCGATTACAGTCAAAGCCGTTTATATGATGTTACTGGAACAGCCGAAGTTGAAGTTGGTACAAGCGAATATTCATACACAAATTATGATTCAAACTATAGGTCGATAGGTACTGCGCGAGTATCTCCGGGTTCATCAAATGTTTACCAAATTGAACACCAAGTTTATACAACCAAAGCAACAAATGGGTGGGGTTTGGCCGCAGGGTTTTCCACAGAACAATACACCCTAGTCGAAATATTTAAGGAGGCGTAATGGACATCAATTTATGTATTCATCATTTGGGTCTTAACGCCAACCAATATCGGCTGACGCAATCACCACCACCACATGAGTTCGTTGAGTGGCTAGGTTCTGACCCACAACCAACGCAAGCAGAACTAGAAACAGCATGGGCTGAGATCGAGGCTGATCCAGACTATCAAGCCTTCCTTGCTGATCCGACACTGGGGTATCCGAAATGAGTGAAGTAAAAGTAGACAAAATCTCCCCACGTTCCGGGACTACCTTCACGCTTGGTGATAGTGGAGATACATTTGATGTGCCATCAGGTGCAACACTAGACGTAACGGGTGCAACAGTTACAGGATTGAGTGCAGGTAAG
>Ga0302132_10001553_pt1 | contig 13221 bp, 13 predicted proteins | sample CB9_321_MG_FD_203113 | JGI IMG/M metagenome (GOLD analysis project Ga0302132, IMG submission 203113) | Marine microbial communities from Western Arctic Ocean, Canada - CB9_32.1 | ecosystem: Environmental > Aquatic > Marine > Oceanic | place: Canada: Western Arctic Ocean | collected 2017-09-19
TAATAAACAGCCTGTGATAAAAAGTTTCATGTAATATCTACCAAGCATGTTGACTATAGGACAGTCATCTTAATTATAACTTTTATGCTATATGTTTACATATAACCTGAATTCAAATCACAAGTGCAACTTCCATAATGAGTATAAACTTTAACAGGTGAAATTTAAGAACAAAGTTCTAAATATTTCTCCCACTTATAAGCCTTTCCTGTAAATCATAAATAATACCCTTGTCAGGATGATAGAGCTGCCACAATTCCATAATCGCTCCACATAGGTGGTCACAGCATCAATAAGATCACCCGTGGCTTTAGCAATAATCTCAAAGTATTTCTTTAATTCATTATTATGCTGTAAGCCATAGTATCGCATCCTCTGAAAGCTTTTAGGCAGTATGTTTAGCACCATTCTTTTGATGAAAATTTGTGTATCGATGACCTCATATTCATTTCGTTTCGTCATATGTGATCGGTAATAATATTTCACCTGATCATTACTGTAATCCAGTATTCTTGAGATACCTATCGAAGGTGACGCAAGGTATTTGGTTAAATATCTGATTAATCCGGTTCTGTCGCAAAAACATAGAGGCAGCGCACAAAAGACGAAACTTGCCTGTCGTGGGCGCAACTATGTTTTTGCGACAGGACCCCTTTTCTTAGGTATAAGAACAAATTATTTTGATTTTTACACTGTCTTCAGTTGTCTATTTAAGCACTTAATTTACTCTATCAAACATGACTACATTCACATAATAGAAGAGACTAAAAATAAATACGGATTTTTATAATTGCGCTTGACACAAAAATTATAACCACTACATTTACAGTCAAGCGTAAACAATAATGATAATCATTATCAAACAATGAAAGGAAAATACAATGACGACCAACACACCCTTTTTAGGCAAAACAAGTCGATCAACCCTATTCATTTCTAGCTTGGTTTTTAGTGCTCAAGCGAGTGCTGTAACCAACGACAGTGCCATAAAAGCACTCCAAGAACAAGTCCAACAAATGCAGGCACAAGTAAATATCCTTGCAAAACAAACGACATCTCAAGAAAATAGTCGGGACTTTATTGAAAGAAATACTATTTTTAGATCTCTTTTTTCAGGTGGTTCCGCAAGCCCACAAAAAGAACAAAAATTATTAAATGCTTTAAAAAATGACAGTGTGCAATCCGGACATATTTATCTAGGCGCCAAAGCTGAAACAAAAATTTTTTATGATACAAATGAGAAGTCGTCTGGTGGAAATTCCGCCAGTGATTTCATGTCTCAAGCGTGGTTTGGTGTTCTTACTCGTATGAATGATTGGTTTACCTTTTATGCAGGTTTTACCGCAAAAACGCCCTCGGATGATTTAAAGCTGAAAGAGTCTTATATGCTTTTTGCAAACCCAAATAAAACGCCTTTTTATGGAATTGCAGGTTATAAAACCGTTAACTTTGGCTATCACCCACGTTATGATTTTAGCATCTCTCAACTAACAAGAGTGTTTGATTATGGGACTGCCACTCAAATTGAAGGGGGCTATTATGGAAATGGTTTTTTTGCTAACATCACTGCTTTCAATGGCGATAATGATGCCGCAACCAACGCGAATAATATCACCAATTTCACAGGCATGGTGAACTACGCATTTAAAAAAGATAACATTTCCTTTAATACGGGTACCAGTATCATTCGAGCGATTGACAGTACGGCTAAATTTGCCAATGGATACTCCATTCAACTTGCGGACACCTCAACCCCAACTCCTGCCGTCAGTACTTTCGCACAAGCAAAAATAAAATTAAATAGTACCCAAACTTTAGAGGTTTTTGGTGAATATGTCCAAACCACCGAACGATACTTAAATCAATATACAAGAAGCTGGGGGGCACAAAGTGCCTTTAAGTTCATCGCTTTTAAACAAAAGTTAAAACTTGCCGTATCTTATAGCGGGCTTCATGTTGCTAATAATAGCGCCAATCAATATACAGCCTCTATTTCAAGGGGGTCAAAAATCATTGAAATTGGGTTGTCTTATGGCTATCTAAGCACACAGCAATTTGATGACAATATGCTCGTTACAAAAATAACGGGATATTTCTAAACTATATCATGCCTAGGAGATTTGCTCACATATAAAATAGGGCAATCCTTCGAATAACCTATTTTTGCTTTGCACTCTGATTTAAGATGTCCATACCATTCACCAATGTAATGCCAATTACCGCCTGTTAGCATCACTTCATAGTTACTTGTGTTGATCAGTTTCTTAGTTATTTTTTTACCTTTATTGGTCTGATAATGACAAAAAATATAATCTGAATGTGCCGAATTCCAAGTTGCGTTCATAAAATTGCAGCCATTCTCTTTAGGGCAAAATAATTCTTTTGTTACTGAAGTATTGTCATTACTAACTGAAATCTCATTGAATGCCATGGCATTAATTGCATATACAGATGATAAGATAAACCCTGTTAAAATAATTTTCTTAAGTACTTTACGATTCATTTTGATAAACCCTCTACAATTAGATGATCAACAATAATATACAACATCGAATCAAACACATACAACCAATCCCGCACGCTTACATGCATAAGTGAATGGTTTAAAACATTGATGAACGCCGTCGTCAATACCCCTTGTATGCTTCATAATGTACCTTCCAGATCAGGAGTCGACATCACGCCTGCGGTATTGTCTTATCTTGCTGAACATAAAAACCTTTGGGCATTGAAAGAAGCCAGTGGCTCGATTGATAACTTTCTTCAATACCGACAGTCAAACCATGATACTCAAATGTTTAGCGGCGAAGATGGACTAATGTCTCATTTAACGGCACTCGGTGCTACTGGCGTCGTCTCTGTTGTCGCCAATGTTTGCAAAATACGGTAGCCTCTCACAGCGTACAGCTTTGGCAAAAAGAAAGCAAATATTTATTTGTGGCCTCTAACCCAATTCCAGCTAAAGCCATACTTGCTGAGCTGGGACATATCTCCACACCACAATTAAGAGCACCGCTGAATATTTACGATATGCAACAAATTGATAAGCTTCTTCAGGTAAATGTTCAAATTGAAAGCTGGTATCAATAACAAACAGGTTCAATCTACGTGGCCTCATAAGACAACTCATCACCAGTGTCAAAACCTATGTACTTGAAAGCATACAACAAGTACATGATCTTAATAATCTGGCACCCTCTTATGACCTTCACACCCAATGTCCTCTTACGTGTACAGTTAAACTGGGATAATGTAGCGGATAACAATGTCCTAGGTGGTGCGACCTTAACACCCTTTGGGCTCTCTCAAAATGAGTGGGCTCAATTAAAATTGGTCGATTTTCCTAACGTAAACTTTAAAGGTTTACATATCTTTCAATGGGGAAATATCCTTGACCCTCTTCAGCTTGCCAAGATTTGGCAGGCCATCATTCCACAGCTTCAGCAACTTGCCAAAACACTTGATTTAACATTAGAAATTATTGATCTTGGTGGTGGACTTGGCATTCCTTATGCTCAAGATGATCAGGCACTTCAATGGAACCAAGTGCAAACCGTTTTACAAACACTACAAACCATTTGCCCTAAAACCGAAATATGGATGGAACTAGGCCGTTACGCCATAGGCACTTTTGGATGCTATCTCGCGCAAGTCGTTGACCGAAAAAGTATTAACGGTCACGAAATTCTTGTCCTTTCAGGTGGTGTCAATCACCTACTACGCCCAGGTATTATCAATCAACCTTTGCCTGCAACCCGACTACGAAAATCTAATGCAATCCTAACTACCATGGAGGTGCATGGCCCCTTATGTACGAGCCTAGACAAGTTAGGCTCTTTTGAACTCCCTAATGATACTGAAATTGGGGATTGGTTACTGTTTTCGCAATGTGGTGCTTATGGTTTCACAGAAAGTATGCCGTGGTTTTTATGTCACACCCTACCCGCCGAAGTTATTTTTAAGCATAATAAGGTGGAAATCATACGCTATCCAGAACAGCCTGAATCCTGGATGAAGTAAAACCAAGAAAAGGAAATAAAATGAAGCAAACCACACTGACCATTGGGCAAGATGTTCGGGGTAAAGATATTGACGTGCAAATCTATAAATTTATTGGCTCAGACATAACGGCGCCCAAAACCTATATGCAAGCCAGTATGCATGGCGCTGAGATTCAAGGAAATTTGGTTATTTATAATTTAATTAGGTTTTTCAAAAAGCATCCACCTCTAGGCGACATTATACTAATCCCACACTGCAACCCTATTGGTGCTAATCATAAAGTTGGAGAATACACACAAGGACGCTTTGATCCCATTTGTGGTGAAAATTGGAACCGTCAATATTTTAATCCAAAATATAAAGATCTTGAGACCTTTGCAGAAAAAAATCGCTCACTCGCACCCTCTGAACTCACTAAAAAATTCCGTGAATACCTCATTAAACTTATCAGCACCGAGCTTGAAAAACCCTATCAACTAAGTCGTGGAGAAAGAATGGCATACCATCTACAAAGGGTTGCCTATGGCGCGGATCAAGTACTGGATATTCACACGGACTCTTATGCCATGCGTTATGTTTACACGCCGACTTATGCTTTAACTTCTGCAAAAGCGTTTGAATTACCTCACGTTCTACAGATTGATAATGAATTTGGTGGACCTTTAGATGAAGCGATTTTTCATCCTTGGTGGAATCTGTCTGATATTCTGAAAAAATTAGGTTATAAAGATACCATCAACCTTGTGGATGTCTTCACGCTTGAGCTGGGATCTCAGGAACTTATAAAAACGCAACAAGCCCATGAAGATACGCAGTGTATTTTAAAGTATCTAAAAGCAAAAAAATCTATTCAAACCAATACAATCATTGAGCGCAATATATGTGAAAGCAAAGTTCACCATATTGATAACATGATCTGTTTCAATGCGCCTATTGGAGGGCTTTATGAGTTTTCACTCCAACCCGGCGAGTTTATTAAAGCAGGAGACGTTTTTGCAACTTGCTTCCAAACACATTCCCAAAAAATTACACCTATGCAAGCCCCCTGTGATGGGTATCTTGTTTCACAGCAATGTTCCAGCGCCATTCCTCAGGGAGTAAGAGTGGCAAAGTTTTTTAAGACGAACTTCTAGTTAAAAAACATACTTCTAATGGTAAACTACAACGGTTAACTCGCCTAACCTCTCAATCATGTTTTAAGGAATTATCATGCTCGTAAAAGAAATCATGTTTGGCTACTACAACACACAATGCCTCTATGTCGTCGCTGAACTTAACATCGCTGATTATCTTCAGGATGATCAAAAACATATTTCTGACATTGCACGCTATGCTGAAGTTGATGAAGATAAACTATATCGAATCATGCGCTTTTTATCCTCAAAAAACTTATTTAACGAATATCAAAATAAGATATTCGGGCTTAATAAAGAATCTAAATGCCTAGTTTCAACTGATAAATCAAGCATGAAAGACTTTGTAACCTTCCATGCCATGTATTTTTATCAGTCTGCTAAAAAAATATTAGAGGGTATAAAAACAGATCAAATCCCTTTCAATATTGAATTTGAGCAACCCTTTTGGACTTTTCTGGAAGAAGATCAACATGCTGGAACAATGTTCAATCGTTCAATGAAAAATGCATCCGATGCCCAAGCTAAAATCATTGCAAACATTTATGATTTTAGCTCCTATAAAAAAATTGTGGATCTCGGTGGTGGGCTTGGGAGTCTACTGGCTAATATTCTTCATAAATATAGAAACTGCTCCGGAATCAACTTTGATTTGGCAACAATGCACGATGATGCTGAACTATATTTCAAGAAACAAAATCTATCCGACCGGTTAAAATACATAAGTGGAAGCTTTTTTGAAACAATTCCAGAAGGCGCTGACTTGTACATTATCAAGGCAATATTACATGGCAAAAAAGATGACATCTCAAAAACCATTTTACGTAAATGTAAAACAGCTATGCCAAATCATGCTAGGCTACTGATTATCGATAGAATAATATCTAAAGATGAATATTATGTAGACGCATGCACAAATGACATAAACATGTTAAATGTTTCAGGTGGTAAAGATAGAACATTAAATGAGTTCAAACACCTACTTAGTGACGTTGATTTGCATATAAACTCAACTTATCAAGTAAGCCAATCATTATTTATTATTGAGGCTATTAAAACTAACCTATAAGCGTCCGAACAATCTGATAATGATCATCCATCATCTGTTCAGGCATTTTCCAAAACGTCTCTAATTTTACCCACTTGGTATCAGCCGCATCGTCCGCCGCTTGTATCTCGGGTAACGGATCATCTTCAATTTTAAAATATCCAGCATGTGTTATCGTTCTTCCGCGAAGCGAACGATCAGGGTAATCAAATACCTGAATCTTTTGTAAACTTTCACGCAAAACCTGTGACGAACACCCTAAAGTGGTTTCCTCATCTAGCTCACGCATAATGCCATCAAGCACTCTTTCTTCTGGCTCAAGAAAACCACCCGGTAATGCCCATAAACCCTTTCCAGGTTGATGCTTTCGCTGCACCAATAGAATGTGATCCAGACAAATCACCACCGCATCTACGGTGACAAAAATCGGGGCATATGGCGCTTGAGACCATGCTTCTTTATATTCCTGAATGTATCGATACTCATCCAGCAGTGTCGAATAAATATCACAACTCATAAATTCAGCCAAAAAATTGGTACTTGATTCAGTGGTAGATTCATTTTTTGAAACTAGATATTTATCTGCTAAAAGTGTCCGATTTTGAAACATGACTTCACGGAACTCTGTAGCATTGTATTGCTTATAATTATCGACTTCAATAAAACTCCACTCTGGAAAACACTTCAAATAATAACTTGAACCATCTTTTTCATGCCCCACAATAGCAATAGAATCGGCAATAGAATCGGCAATAGAATCATTCTTAGCATGTTTTAAAACAGCTTGCTGTGTTTCATCAATCCAAGCTGGCTCGTTATAAAGCCAATCGGAAACAGGCTCTATACTCACACGCTCCACCCAACTTGCATCAACGGAAGCTAGATCCGCTAAAATCATTTTTTTGCGTTCCGCGAAGGTAAAAGGGTTTTTGATTGAACGTGAACGAAATGCCGAACCGATGATCAGCACCATCTTTTCACATGATGCCAAACCCACTCTTATATTGTGAACATGTCCCAAATGAAAAGGTTGAAATCGTCCAATAAACACGCCTACATCAAACTGTTTCATTACCTATTATGCCCCGCCTACATCTTCTGTCTTGCTAATAATAGCGCCCCAAAAACACTAATGCCACCACCGACAATCGTTAACCAAAATGGAAACTCACCCAATATTGACCACTGCATCAGGATGACAAATACTGGACTAAAGTATAGCGCAGTAACCACTTTTGTGAAAGGAAGCTTGCTAATGGCATAACCCCAACCCACATAAGCAATCGCGGCTGGGAATATCCCCAAATACACAACGGCTAAAATATCTTCCATGCTGGCATGAGCCATCTGAACAATGGTTTCAGGTAAAAAGAAAAGCAAACAAAAAGTACCCAACCAAATAGACCAAGCCGTCATTTCTAGAGGCTTAAAGCCCTCCTTTAATAAAACTCGCTGAATGTTGGTATAAATAGCCATGCCAACTACGGCAATCACAAGCGACAAAAATCCAAGCAACGAGGCATGCAAGTTCTGAGAGTGATACAAATCCGCCAGTAAAATAACGAATAAACCACATACGGAAATTGCCACGCAGCTCCAAGCCCGCTTTTTCACTTTATCTTTAAAAACGAATACCGATATTATTAAAGAACATACGGGCATCATGCCAATCACAAAACTTGCAATGGCAGGAGAAACACTTAGCTCTGCATAGTTTAAAGCCAAATTATAGATCGTCACTCCAGTGATGCCACACCCTAACAAAAGCATAAATTGTTTGAGGTTGGGCTTCTTTTTGGCTGAAGTTCCTAGGTAAATTAAAAATATAAAGATCGAGGCTGTCAAATAACGAAAGAGCGCAAGTGCCTCAGGAGAAAAACTGTTTAACCCCAACTTTATACCAATAAATGAAGAAGCCCATAAAATAATAACTGAAATAAGAATCAACCAAGTCACTGTCGCACCTCCGCAAATAAACAATGATGCATCTTTGCATATATTTCTATGTAAGAAAACACGTCACTTGAAAATAACCTTATTTTTGAGGATAAAATAACAACGCCATTTTCACATCTGCACGCTCTGGTATGATGACTGGACGTTTATCAAAATTAATCACAAAAGATGAGGCAACTCCACCATCTAAATTAACAGCTAATTTTACTGATCGCTTTTGCGTTTTCACTAAAGTTGCCAAGATACTTGCGGCTTCATTCATAGTAGCAGGAGACATGCTGACTAGGGCTATTTGACCATTCTTAAACTCAATCACAATACTTCTTTGCCTTAATAAAGTTGAAGTGCCTGCATATTTCTTTTCGCCTTCAAGCAATATAGGTCCTGCCTGGAATGCATATTTAGCATTCAAATAAGATCCTCCTTTTTTAAGTAACTTAATCTCGCCATCTTTCGTAACAAGCACTATCGCTGCTAAGAGTGTATTTGACACAAATCTACTCTTACGCTTTCCCTCAACAATCAGCAAGCCATTAGGTAAAAAATTCTCGCGATAGTAGCCACCATTAATCGCAATAGTCGCTTTTTGCTCTAAGCTTAAACGCATGAGTGATTGTACATTACCTTTATCTTGAACAAATAAGGATGCATCATATTTAGCAGGATCTAGAATCGCAATGCGAACATAAACAGGAAAATGTTTATACTTATCAAACTTATAAGTATAATAAGCACCCATATCTGGAATAGTTTTTGAGTAATCTAATGTCCCTTGCCACGCCCAAGATACAATCGAAAAAGAGAAAAGAAGTGAAAACGTCAATAAACGTTTAAGGTAAAAAAATTTCACCTACATTGGAATCCCAAGTCTGTTCGCCACCTCGAGATAGGCTTCGATAACATTCCCGAGATCTTGACGAAAACGATCTTTATCCAACACTTTTTTTGTCTCTTTATCCCAAAGACGACAGCCATCAGGCGTAAACTCATCCCCAAGAATCACTTTGCCTTTATGTCTCCCAAACTCTAATTTGTAATCCACAAGGATAATACCAGCCTCATCAAATAATGCGGATAAAAAATCATTTACCTTAAAGGTTAAGGCTTTCATTTCCTTGATTTCGGCTTCAGTTGCCCAATTAAAAGTTTTAATATGTGACTCGTTAATCATTGGGTCACCCAAGTCATCATCCTTATAAAAGAATTCAAAAATTGGCTCTGGAAAATGTTGCCCCTTCTCTAAGCCTAAACGCTTACAAATGCCGCCTGCTGCATAGTTTCGCACAACACATTCCACTGGAATCATATCTAGCGATTTAACAAGGGTTTCATGATCATTCAATAATTTCACTAAATGCGTTGGAATGCCTGCCGCTTCCAATTTTTCCATTATGAAAACGTTAAAGCGGTTATTTACTCTGCCTTTATTATCCAAGGCTTCTTTTTTAACGCCATTAAAGGCTGACGCATCATCGCGATAATGCATCACAAATAAGTCTGGATCAGTTGTATAATAAACGGACTTTGCCTTCCCTTCGTGTAAGAGTGCTTGCTTTTCCATTATGTACTCCAATTATAAATTATTTTGAATATCCGAAAGCAGTTGTTTCATTTTAGCTTCAGGCAATAACTGACCATTTTTATCAAAGACATTCACGCGAGTTTGTTTTATTTCACCCGATTTAAAGAAATTCTTCCAATTACTCCAGTCGCTAAACATACCACCACCCGCCGTATAATTATAAACATAAACCGTATAGTTATACGCAGATTTACCGTCCTTATCCGAAATAAAGATAAATCCTTGTGCTTTATTTACATTGCCAACCGTAAAGCCTGATTTTTCAAGCGATTTAATAATTCGATCCCATGCAACGTCTTTTGTCTGATCTATAATAAGAGCACCTTTTTTCGTCGACTTATCAAACTCGATACTGCTATCTTTAAAGCCAGTACCTAGCGTGTCTGTTGCTGAAGCCATTGCCAACATTGAACTTTGATCTGATAACTGTGATTTCAACTGTTCAAGGAAGTCCGCCGCTGCGGAGTCCGTTGCCACTTTATTGTTGTCATCAAAAATAGTAATTTGTGTAATATTTTTCTTCGGCAATAAATAAACTAAATAGTCTTGATGAGAAGCACTTTGTTGAATCGTTAGAATATGATTTTTATCATCTGCCTCTGTCACGCTAAAGCCCTGAATATCTGGCAACGCTTTATGTGTCAAATCCCATGCCATGGCTAATGGTTCAAAAACCGTCATTAGACCTGAATTATTTTCATTAAACGCCAACGATACTTTTACTTTCGCTTTACCACTTTTTTGAAGTGTCTTTTCATTATATGCCACATTATATGCTGGTGGCGTCATACTCGCCGTCACAATATCATATTTTTCAGGTTGATAATCTTTTTGCCCACTTGGAACCACCAGTGTCTCTGAGATATTGGGATCCGTGGATACCGATTTAGGAACCACTAATGCTGGACGCAAAACAACATTTTCTCTTGAGTAATCAAATTCTCGATCACGAAAAGTTGAACTGCAACCCGCAACAGTCAGTACCAGACCACCTACGGCAATAATTTTGATTAAATGAATTCGCACGACGTTTTCTAGCCTCTCTTTAGCAATCCAAATAGTATACCGAATAAATCAAAATAAAAAATGTTTAACATGCGGGTAAATTAACAGCAAGCCCACCTAATGCCGTTTCTTTATACTTGTGAGACATATCAAGACCTGTCTGCTTCATGGTCGCAATGACCATATCCAAAGAAATTTGATGTTCACCATCTCCAAGCAGTGCAAGTTTTGCAGCATTCACCGCTTGAGCAGAGCCCATAGCATTTCGTTCAATACAGGGAATTTGCACTAATCCGCCAATAGGGTCGCAGGTCAGTCCTAAGTTATGCTCCATACCCATTTCAGCTGCATTGCCCACCTGCTTAATATTTCCACCAAGCAATGCACACAAACCCGCGGCAGCCATGGAACACGCCACACCTACCTCACCTTGGCACCCGACTTCTGCTGCCGAAATGGAAGCCCCTTTTTTATATAGGATACCAATAGCCGCCGTTGTGAGCATATAGTCGATTATCCGCTTATCTGTTGCTGCAGGTGTAATAGATAAATAATAGCGCATCACAGCAGGAAGCACGCCTGCCGCACCATTTGTCGGCGCTGTCACCACTTTACCACCTGCCGCATTTTCTTCATTTACCGCAATGGCATATACATTCAACCAATTTAAATCTGCCGCTGGAATATGCTGATCGCTCAGTTTTTGAAATAGTTTACTTGCCCGACGAGGCACTTTTAATGATCCAGGCAAAACACCCTCATTTTCAAGCCCACGAGTAATGGATTCATTCATTACCTGCCAAATTTGCAGTAGCTTATCTTTAACTTCAGCTTCATCTCTCCAAGCTAATTCATTCGCCATCATAATTTCTGAAATAGACTTACCTTCTTTTTGGCAATGTCTTTGGAGATCTGCCCATGTTTCAAATTCATAATGCAATTTAATGGGTGACGAGATATCATCATTTTCTTCACTTGCGGTAATTTCTGCCTCATCTAAAACAAAACCACCGCCAATTGAATAGTAATCATAAGCGCACAAAATCTTTTGATCTTTTAGTAAGCTAAAACGGACACCATTCGCATGGTATGGTAATTCTTCTTGATAATGAAATTCAATATCTTCATCTACATCAAAATCGACATCGATCTGATTAAATAAAGGGAGTGATTTTTTTTGGTAAATCGATTCAATAATTTCATCAACAAGAGCAGGGTCTACTTTCTCGGGTAAAAGCCCTGTCAACCCTAACAAACATGCAATGTCAGTACAATGCCCTTTTCCTGTCAAAGCCAATGAGCCATATAAATCAACTTTCACAGCATCCACTTTTTGGTGTCGTGAAAGATATTTTTCCATAAACCTATAGGCCGCCTTCATGGGGCCAACAGTATGTGATGATGACGGACCGATACCGATCGAATAAAGATCAAAAATACTAACGCTCATAGTTTCACCTTTAAAAGTATAAACACGTCAAGCTATCACAAATTTGTAGAATAAAGAATCAAAATGTCCTACAATTTCAACAATTCATTAATACTAGATTCTAATATTATGTTTAAAACAAAATTATTCTTACTAACGCAGCACTGCCTGCCACAACATTTATTATCTCGAATGTCTGCCTATTTCACCAATAGCAAATACCCCCCACTTAAAAATTTCTTAATTAAACTCGCTTGCAAGCACTTCAAAATCTCACTAGATAACGCTGAAAGAGAAAATGTTGAAAACTACACAAGCTTCAATGACTTCTTTACCCGCGCGCTCAAAGCCGATGCTCGCCCAATTGACCCTGAACCTAACAACCTCATCAGCCCAGCAGATGGTGCCGTTAGTCAATTTGGCTCAATCACGGATCAAAAGCTCATTCAAGCAAAAGGCAAATATTTTTCTCTTGTCGATTTATTAGGTGGCGACATAGACACGGCAAGACAACTTGAAAATGGCACATTCTTCACCATTTACCTATCACCCAGTGATTATCATCGTGTTCACATACCATTTGATGGTAAGCTTCTAAAAATGACTTACATTCCTGGTAAGCTTTTTTCTGTAAATAAAGTAACTGCTGAAAACATTGATAGGGTATTCTCACGCAACGAACGCGTCGTATGCTATTTTGAAACCTCCTTTGGCATTATGCCCGTGATCTTTGTCGGTGCATTATTCGTCGCTAGTATTATCACTAAATGGCATGGCATCGTCGCGCCAAGCTACTATGGTGAAATAAAATCATGGGATTATCATGATCAGAATATCCAATATAAAAAGGGAGAAGAAATTGGGCATTTCCAATTTGGCTCGACGGTCATCTGCTGCTTCCCAGAAAATGTTCTATCATGGCACGCCAATATGGAAACCTCAGCAACAATTTCTATGGGAGAAATTGTCGGAAATATTTAGTCTATCACCTATGCATAGGCTAATTTTTGAGTCAAACAAGGGCTTAGCCATCTGCGATTAAGAACATTATATTTATTCAGTGTCT
>Ga0302132_10001559_pt1 | contig 13192 bp, 16 predicted proteins | sample CB9_321_MG_FD_203113 | JGI IMG/M metagenome (GOLD analysis project Ga0302132, IMG submission 203113) | Marine microbial communities from Western Arctic Ocean, Canada - CB9_32.1 | ecosystem: Environmental > Aquatic > Marine > Oceanic | place: Canada: Western Arctic Ocean | collected 2017-09-19
TTATCGGCCTGACGTTAGCAAACAAATCCAGTCCGCTCCTCAAACCTAAAATCACAGATCCTCCTGCTAAATCTCCATTGGAGAGGAATGCATCTGGATACCCGATTGCCCCTAAAAAAATCGCATCCGCTTCATCTCGACAATATTCAAATGAGCCTTCTGGCCACTCCTCCCCGGTCTCGAGATAATGTTGACCCCCACAAGGAATTGTTTTCATATCAAACGAATAATCAGTGTGTTCTTGGATGGTCTCCAATATCCTAATTGCTTCTAGGGATACCTCTCGGCCTGTGCCGTCGCCGGGCAAAATTACGATGTTGAAGGCTGGCATGAGACGTGCACTGGCCGCCTATACATGAACACGTCCCCTGTTTATTATTCGGGAGTTATGTGTTATTTCACCATTAAGTCTGGGCTATCCTTATGGTCTTCCACCTGAACAGTGGTTGATATGGCCGACGACCGCGGTGAGTCCACTGGGGACTCTCTTAATACAAATTCAATGCCTGAAGTGGTGCAGAGATTGATTGATGTAATGATTGGCATCAATCCCGAGTTCTCTTTTGAAGATTGGCTTGAGCAAAAAGCGAATGAGGACTTGAATTTGCTTTCAAGTGATATTGAGAGAGAGAGGAGGCAAATTGAACAAAGACTACATCGTTTGAACAATATCACTTACAGATTGGTCGATTCCCCGTCATCCCTGCCTGAGGGACAAACCAATTTATTCGATTGTTTCGACCTTCCTGACCCAATAAAACATCTTACAAGCCGAATGGATGTAATGGAGGTAGCCGATATCCCTCATCCAGCCGGCTCTTTCTTGGACCTGATGCCAAATGATTGTAATGATGACCCTTTGCTAGCCATCTCTGCTCAATTGATGATGGTGATAGCACAGGACAAGGTTGGAAATGGCAGCCCTTGGGTATCAGTAGATGACCTGTTTGACGGTCTAGAACTCAGAGGAATATCGAGTGTTGAGTGTGAAGAAGCATTGGATCATCTGCTGATGGCGGGCCAATTGCACGAGGTAGATGATGACTGCTTTGTCCCTGAAGATTGAAGGCGCCCCTGAGGGTGAAATCAATAGTGAATTGGCTGTCGATGCCATCGACCAATATCTAAAGGAGAAGAGTAAGTACCTATTCATCATTATTCTCCACGTTCTGATTATCGCTATCTGTGGGTGGTATTTTCTGAAAAAAACATTTTCGGCCACCGTCGTCCTGATTTTTGTCTTCAATCTCGTATTTATTTTTATTATGTTTAGGCGGAAAAAGAAATCTATTGTGAGGCTTCTCTCACTAATAGATATGACCGGACTTGTGGAACTCACCGCTGAAGAACGAAACCTTGATTTAAATTTACAGGCACTTAAAGCCCGAATTATTGCTGCTGAAACTATTCATGTAAAAACTCAAATCAGGGGAGGGGATGAAAAAGGCCCCACCTGGGGAAAGCAAGATTCTGCATTAGATTCAATGGCAATACAAAGAGATGCTATTGAACACGGTGTTGTATACGAAGGCCTAGAGGGGGAATTGACCGAGGGTGAAAAAATGGTTGAAATGGCCAATCAAAGATATGCTGATATGGCCGAAAAACGTTGGCAAGAAACGGAAAAACAAGATGCTGATCTTCAAGAATATGGCGTAGAAAAACTGTCTGAACTAGTACAAACCGACTACTTTGAAAAGCACGCTCAAGAAGGGGTTTTCGCAATGACAGCAAAACATGATGAGGAAGACAGTGAACCTAATATGGACGCTGGTGCTGAGCCTGAGTGATGAAGGTGAAGGCCATACTTGTTGCTGGTGGACATGGTTCTCGCCTTCTACCCTTTACCCGCTACACGCAAAAGACTCTGTTGCCATTGTATGGAAGGCCGGTAATCGATTATGCACTCGGTACAATTCGCAGATCTGGGATAAAAGACATCACCATTATCGCCAATCAATTTATTGGCCAGATAGCCAATCATATTGGCTGTGGCCTCCCAGGAGAAAGAATTCATTATATCCTTGAGGAGGAGCCCTTGGGTGTTGCTCAAGCATTGGAGTTAGCTCGACCCCATAACCAAAATTGTCGTCTAATGATATATTTCTCAGACAATATTACCGCTATGGAATTTGCTGATGAAATGCACCGATTTATCGATGCAGAACAACCCCCAGGTTGTGTTCTTCTCGCTAGAGAGGTGGAAGATCCTAGAGCATTTGGTGTAGCCGTACTAAAAGATGGAAAGATTATCGGTATAGTTGAAAAGCCAGAAGACCCCCCCTCAAATATCGCCATTGGTGGCATTTACCTCTATGATGAAAGGTTTTGGGATTTTCTCGATGAATTGTACCTTGCAGACCCAGATGGATTCTCTATTTCCGACATCAACCGCAAATATATCTCGCTCGATGCGGCTGTGGTACATTCCTCGGGTGGTGAAACCTGGGTTGATTGTGGAACCCCAGAAGGATTGTTCCAAGCAGCGATAATGGCTGAAGAAGGAATGTTAAACCCATCACCTCATAGGAAGTGAAATAATGAAAATTGGCATTATTGGCGCAGGAATGGTTGGCGGGGCTATCGAACATTGCTTTGCCCATGCTCACGAATTATTCATCCATGACCCTGCGAGAGGCACTGAACTTTCAATAATCACAGATAATGTTGATTTTGCATATATTGCGGTTCCAACCCCGCCCCATCCCGAAACCGGAGAGTGCGATACACGGATTGTAGAAGGAATCTTGGATGAATTGCCAGATGGTTTTACCGCAGTGATAAAAAGCACGGTAATTCCTGGAACCTCTCAAAAATACCATGAAAAATATTCGCATTTAAAAATTGCATATTCCCCTGAATTTTTGGTTGAAAGGCAAAGATTAGAAGATTTTTCTAATCAGGACATATTGGTTTGTGGCACACATCACTCCGATGTTGCTCAGCGTGTATTTCAGCAACACCGGGAAGCCGGTGTTCTGCGAACAGACCAAACCTTTCACGTCACCCCTACTCAGGCTGAATTAGTAAAATACACAAAAAATACCTTCTATGCGGTTAAGGTGATTTTTGCCAACCAGATGTATGATATCTGTGAAAAAATGGGTGAAGATTGGTATAAAGTTCGTGACATTATCACAGCCGAGCAAGCGCAACCAATAGGTCAGTCACATCTTGATCCAATCTTCGGTCTTAATCGTGGATTCGGTGGGAAATGCCTACCAAAAGATTCGCTAGCACTTGGGGTTCTCGCTGAACGCCTAGGGGTAAAATATGAGCTTCTCGAAGCGATTCAAAACGATAATGACGGTTTGCGTAACCTCCTAACAGGAAAACCAAGTGATGTCGTCACCAATGATGATTGACCGGCAAAGTCTTCATCCACCGGCCAATGGCCTGTCGATGAGGTTACCTGAAAGTACGTTTGGCCGATATATCTGTATCGGCCTCATCAATCTCACCGTCTTCTATCTCTTATACGAATGTCTATTCATCATTCTCAGTGACAAGGCACATGGAGCGTCATTTGCCTGGGCTAGTGCGTGGATTATAGGCAGTGTTTTTGCTCATTGGACACATAGGGCATGGACATTCAATACCACATTGGGAATTAAGTGGACAATGGCTACTGCTTTTGCAGTCTATACAGTGGGACTGATTGGCTCTACTGCTTGTTTTACCTTGGCTGTTGAAATGCTAGAAATGAATCACCGAATTGCATGGCTTGTGAATTGTGCACTATGGGGTTTCTTAGATTATTTGGGATTGAGGGAAATCGCATTTCGTCATGAAAACATAGACACGGATGATTTACAATAAAATTGCTATTGTGAATGTAAATATTCAATTCTCGCTAATTAGTAATCGGCTTCATTACAAGATGGATTTGTTAAATATTGCGTGTGGTTGAAGTCTGATGACGTATACGCTGGTCTAATGCTGCCTGATACACTTCACATGCTCCCCCAAGCCGAAAGATTCGCCTACGCGAAACTTCTCGCCTTCATGGCTAGGGTGGATAATGAACTAACCGTTGAAGAAATGTCTACTTTTGAGCAGCGCCTAGGTACTGCTTTGCTTTCCCCGGGGCAAAGAAAGGAAATTCGTACTTATCTCAAAAACCCCCCTCCTTTAGCAGACTGCTTAGCAGAATTAGGCCAGGAATCTGGTCGATTAGCCCTGCGCGATGCTGTGATGATGGCTGCTGCAGATGGTAATGTTGACGATGATGAACTTGATGTGCTCGATGAAATCGTCGAATACCTCGGATTGGCTGAGGATTCGATTGACCGTTTATTAGAGTGGACAAAAAGGGGATACCGTTGGATGCAATCCGGTGTCGATCTACTCAATGAACTAGCCGAATGAGGATTGTAAATGCTGCCCGACAGCGTCCAGCTTCTCGATGAAGATGAGCGGCGAAAGCACGCCATTATATTGATGATAATCGCTGCTGCAGATGGAGAATTGGTACGTGAAGAAATCTCTGCGATCGAATCATGCATGGGATTGATGTTGATTCATCCAAGTGTACGTGAGGATATACGGCAATGTCTTACCTCCCCCCCAGAACTAGATGATGTGATTTCAGAAATGGAAATTGCTACCATAAGACTTGCCTTACGAGATGGGGCTATCGTCGCTGCTGCCGATGGTGATTATGATGATAAAGAACTCAATATTCTGCGCATACTGGCAAAGAGCTGCGGTATCGATGATAAGAGGTTGAAAAGATTATTGGATTGGGTGAATGATTTATGGCGCCTATGTGCAAATGGCCGGGAAATCATTGCTGCGCCAATGCTAGGCGATGATAAGTTAATCTGACCGATGCCGAAAAGCGGTGATTTCAGTCCCTGATTGGGACAGATAGTGATTTGATTTTTCCCACTTAGGGGAATGGTGTTGCAGATGAGGAAATCAGACTACAACTCAGCGTATCCTTATTAATCATAAACCCGTCGATGAACTACTGCTTGAGTAGTAATTCGGGAGGTGCTGACATGGGAATACATCCAAAGATTGGCATCACGGGGCTTCCGCGCAGCGGTAAAACCGCGGTTCTCGCCAAGGTATTAGAAATGATAACGGACGAGCGAAGGGGTGAAATCGATGCCAGAGGAGGAATTTCTTCGTCGATTGAAATAATAGGTGGCATGAAGACTGAACCGATCCTAGATGGTTCTGAAAGAGTTGGTTTCAAAGTCATCGATATAAAGACCGGTGATGAAGCAGTAATGGCCCACAAAAATATCGATTCGCGTCTGCGAGTCCTTGGTTATGGCATCGATACCGATGCCCTTGAATCCGTTGCACTTCCTGCGATTGAATTCGCTAAGGATTATTGTGAGGTAATCGTTATTGATGAAATTGGTAAATTCGCGGTAGAGTCTGAGGATTTCGTCAATATGGTACGTGCTGCATTAGAAGTAGACAAACCAACGGTTCTCGCTTTGCACAAGAAAAGTCGTCATCCCTTATTGCAGGACATCAGACGTAGAGATGATGCGCGTATTCTCGAAGTAACCCCGGTTAACCGAGCATTACTCCCATACAAAATACACAAACTGATGAGAGAGACTTATTGAATATACTCATTGGTGAAAATGATGACCCCGAGCATTAAAGCCGGTAGAATACTTATCGGGTGTGGTTTTGGGCTCTTTTTCGCTACCGGTTTAGCAATGATCTCGGGGGTGATTACCTCGGATATTTACTCCTCTTCTTCACTTATTCCCTTTGCTGCGATTGGCTTTCTTTTAATCGGTTGGCTAACGATATCTGGCAAAGGCCCACTAATTGCTTGGTTTCCAAATGAAATTGATTCCGAGGTTGTTGCACGCATCGAAAAAGAAGTTGATGAAAGTAAAAAAGAGGAAAAAATGGGTGGTGCGTGGGCAAAACTTGAAGCAACCGTCCTTGATAAAAAAATAGAGGAGGAGTGAATTTGAGATTTGTTTATCTGCCTCAAAAACGTAAAACGGGTAAAACTATTGCTGGAATAATCTTTCTCTTGATGGCCGTGGGTTATTTGGCCATGGGAATTGGAGGGGATGAGACGATGTTTACCGCTGCTTGTTGTACCGGCGTTCTCAGTATGATATTCCTCGGTGCTGCTTCCTCGAAGGGGACAAACCCGTATGTTATCCACCAACAACCCGCGCCTCAACCAGTAGTTCAGCAAATTGTACAACAAGTTGTCCACCGGCCAATCCCCACCCCTCAACCAATAACGCCTGTACCTCGACAACAAATCCGAAGTTCTCCTCAAGATTTAGAAAGAGCCCGGGATTTTGATGCCGCTGCCGATGAATATCAGCGGCTAGGCATGTATGCCGAGGCGGGAAGAGTAAGGTCGATGTATCTTGAAAATGACCAACCACTTGTTGCGATTGGATCGGTTGGCGACACTATACTCAATGATTCGGTAATGATGTCACCTAGCGATTCTACTCAATTAAATTGCCCTTCTTGTGGCAAAGAAGTCGACGCTGATTTTAACTTGTGTCCATATTGTCAGCACAACTTGTAAAGGAAATTTCATGACCCCCTTCCTAGTGCAATGACTGGAGACGATTACGATGAGTGAAGTTCCAGAAGGATTACACTATACAAAGGAACACGAATGGATACGCGTCGATGGAGATGAGGTTGTTATTGGGATTACAGACCATGCACAAAATTCTCTAACCGATATCGTTTATGTCGAATTGCCTGAAGTCGGTCTAGCCAGTGAAGTGATGGAAGAAATCGCAATTGTCGAATCCGTGAAATCAGCTTCGCCTATATTTGCTCCACTAAAAGGAGTAGTCACCGCAATCAATGAGGCTCTTGAAGACACACCTGAATTGATAAATCAAGACCCATATGGAGAGGGGTGGATGGTAAAAATGACTATTGATGACTCCAACAATATCCCTTCATTACTCGGTGCTGCTGAATATAAAGCGGAAATTGGCGAGTGATTATTTGTTAGTCATTTACGTCGATGGTTCCTGCCTCGGCAATCAAAATGTAGATGCTGAAACCGTTGCAGCTTGGGGCGTCGTCGTCGTCGAAGGTGATTCAAAACTAGGCCGAGGCACTGGTGAAATTATCCATGAGTTTTGTGGTAGAGTAATCACTAATCCAGGGGAGGATGGTTTTCTTGGCGCTGATGTCGGCTCCAATAACACCGGAGAACTCAGCGCAATGGCCCATGCCCTACGTTGGTTGTTACTACAAGAAGGTGAAGATGCAGTAATGATTCGCACTGATTCTACTTATGCTGGCAATCTAGCAAGCGGAGCATGGAAAGCAAAAGCAAACAAGGAAATGGTTCGAATATTACGTCTTCTTTGGGACGATGTTAGTGCCTTAAGGCCGCTTGAGTGGCAGCACATTCGCGCTCATAGTGGCCATAGATGGAATGAAAGAGCTGATCATCTCGCCTTTAGAACTGCCAATGAAGAAGCGGTAACTCCGTTAGGGTTTTGGAAGCCTGGTCAGCGCTGATGAACAACAATAGTGGAAGGACTCTTTTTAAGAGAGCCGTCTAAGGTGGTCATGGGCGATGAACCAGAGTGGCGTTGGTTAACCCTTGGCGGCCTTATTTGTATACTACAGAGTTTTGTCGATTTTGATATTGACGGACCATGGAACTCCTCGTCCTTTTCCCAAGGCAGTATCGCCCTATTGGGCCTAGGTTTGCTCTATTTAGCATGGTTTAGGTGGACTTTCAAAGTCAAAGGCGTAGCCCCGGTTATCAGTAGATGGAAAGATCCTGTTAATTCTTCAAGAAAAGCCACTGGTATCGGAATCGCATTGATTATTCTAGCATATATCACTGGCCGCCTCGAGATTTTTCCAGATCCCACTGGCCTGTTACTTTCACTGGTAGGGATGTTGGTATTGCTCTGTGGACTCTATGTTTGGGCGGTCGTAGATGGCCCTTTGCAAGAAGAGGAGTAAGCCGGCAGCATATTGAAAGCAAAGCGGTGGTAGCGCCAGCAAGCGGGCTCGTGGTCTAGGGGTCATGACGTTGCCTTCACATGGCAAAGATCGCCAGTTCAATTCTGGCCGAGCCCACTTTCTAATCGATGAAGCCCATGCCGTGATCTAACTGGGCTAAAGCATCGGCTAGGTTTGGTAATTCCTCGGATTCGCTCATGTCTGAAATATGCATAGCTTCGGGTTCTGGTGCTTCAGGCATTTCACCTGTACCAGCCAACCAATCTTTCCACAACTGGGACCGTCCAGGTCTTCGCACTTCCATAGGCGGCCATATATGATCGATACCGTGTTCCTGTAGTGCCTGTATTTTTATTGAAAACGCCAACGGGTCTGTGTCCTCTATTCGTAACAACATCTCTCTAAGACGAGTTAGCACAACCTCATCGCCATCAGCCCACATCAATGGAATGATATTACGCTCATCCGTAGTGAATTCGTCGATATAATTGCGGACACAGATGACCAGGTTACGCCTGACTGCTGGGCATTCGTGGCTGCATAATTCAAGTATTTTATCGGCCCACATTTCAGAATCCAAGAATCGTAAATCTCCTACGGTTGCACTAGCAACCGCTCTGATGCTTTCATCATCGTCTACAAGCATGCTTTCCAAAAGTGGAACCGCTACTTCTCCGAGTCTTCTGAATAAGCGAGTAAGTACATCAACCATTGCTCTACGGACCAATAGTTCATCCCTTTCATGCAAACGCTTTACACATTTTTCTCCGAGGATTTGGTCATTTTCAATCAGTCGGGCTAAGCAGCCAACTACTCTTGCGGCTATTTCTTCTGAATTGTCATTCGCTCTCCTAAGTAAGATTTCTCCAATTGCAAGAGGCTCGAATAACTCCTTTCTCTCGAGTAATAATTTACACCACTCAATCAATAATAACCGTCTATTTTCATCACCCTCTTCAAGCGTTTTCAATAGCCAAATCGCTGCTTTAGTACCTCTTTCATGAGCTACTACTGCGGTATTTCTCGGCACCACCTCATGTGGATTCCATGCCGTATTATGTGGGCCTTCTTCCGGTTGTGTATGCCATGTCCCTGGTCTTTGGGCCAAGGCGATCGATTCGACAAGATGGTAGCCTTGGTGGACTGGCTGGCCATATGCTTTGTTGGCAAGACCATCCGTCAATGCTATTGCTAGCCACCAATGCTCGGTATTGGGAAATGTTGAGTCAAGTGCTAACGCAAGCCATTCAGTAGCGATTGCGAATAACATTCTCTCGGTGAGTTTGTCGATTCGTTTGAGTAACCAACGTTCGTGAACCTCAAACGGGTCGTCCATCAAATTCATTCTGTGAGGAACTATTAAATCGACAACTATTGCCAGATGCCGGTCAAACATTCCTTTGTCTGCATGCAACATCGCTAGGCCCTTTTCGGCCAGATCTCTCGCCTCTTTGGGATGATTAACCGGTAGGTCTGAATCGACCAAAGGAGGCTCGGGTAAGGGCCATGATAAACAACCGCGCTCTAGCGCTTCGACTAACCCTGTCGCTAAAGATTCCATCACGGTCTGGGAGACCTTGAGTCGACTCTTCATTTGCTGCACCTCGATTGGGGTTATCAGATGTCCAGTTCTATGTTGAGATTCTGAATCAGTTCTTTGTAGCGGTTCCTAATGGTGACCTCGGTTACGCCAGCCACTTCTGCTACTTCGCGCTGAGTTCTGCGCTTACCACATAGAACGCTTGCGATGTAGATAATCGATGCTGCGATTCCAGTCGGCCCACGGCCGCTGGTCAATTCTTTCTCTTGAGCGGCTTTGATCAATTCGTATGCTTTGGCTTCAACCTCAGCATCCAATCCCAATCCCGAGCAGAACCTAGAGATGTAATCTTCGGGCCCGGTTGGCATGATTTTCATCTTTAGCTCACGGACCATGAAGCGGTAGGTACGGCCGATTTCCTTGCGACCGGTTCGGCTCGCCTGTCCAATTTCATCAAGGGTTCTTGGTACGCCACATTGACGGCACGCTGCGTAAAGTGATGCCGCAGCAACGCCTTCGATAGAACGCCCACGAATCAAACGCTTCTCAACTGCTTTCTTGTAATTGACCGCAGCTGCTTCTCTTACGGATTTTGGTAATTCTAAACGACTAGCCATGCGGTCTAGTTCGGCCAATGCCATTGCCAGATTACGCTCGGTAGCATTGGATACGCGACTACGCTTCTGCCACTTTCTCATACGATAAAATTGAGAACGGTAGCGGCTGTTAATCGTCTTACCAGAATAGTCTTTGTTCTGCCAATCGATATCGGTTGAAAGTCCCTTATCGTGCAACATTACGGTCATTGGCGCACCAGTCCTAGCTCTCTGATCGCCTTGTTCTGGGCTAAATACGCGCCATTCAGCTCCTTGATCGATTACATTGTCCTCAAGAACTAATCCACAATCATCGCAGACCAATTCTCCGCGGGTCTCGTCGCGAGTAAGTGCTCTACTTCCGCATTCTTGGCATTTTACTGTGTCTTCGACTTGCTGTCCGTCTCCCATATTCTCATCTCCATCTATACCCCGGGGGGTGTTAATCACCCGAAATATGGTTTCGGGCTAAACCGACAGTATTTGAATATTACTATCGGTGGCTTATCAATATTATCTGAGAATACCCCTTTAGTATAGCGGTTTGGGGTACTGTTTGCCCAATATGCGTTATCTGTTTGTGAAATTGCCCTAATATCTGAATAATCGGTTCCGAACCCTTCAAACCGAGGTCTCTTCTGCCCAAGATGAGGATGAAGATGGATAGCCAACAACCGCTTGGGCAAATCTCCCTAACTCCGGGGAAAAGAGTGCTTTTCCTCACCAAAGATCTCAATCTTATCAAACAACAACTGTACGAAGGGCTTAACTTGAAAATGGAGGATTTGAACGTTAAGGACCTCCTTGACGATATCAATACCGACATGATGACTCCCGCTTGGGTTTGCTTTGACTATGACCCGGCTGAAATTGCCAAGAACGCTTATGCTGGTCTAATGCACAATGGCCTACGGGTCTTTCGGGAAAACGCGCTTGTAGATGGTGAGTTCGAAGTTATTGTATCTGGTTTTAGAAAGGGAACGGGCTCAAGTAGAGAAACCGCCGCTCAGTGTGAAAGATGGGCTGGTATTCGTATAGCAATCGCCGCATCTTTTGCACCTATTCATGAACGTAACAATATCAATCTCGGCCAATTAATGGGCAATCACCAGATGCTAAAACGCTTACAGGCTGGAGAAAATATCGAGTTAGCGGAATTCACTTCGCACTATGATTCGGTAACAAAAATAATTATTGAAAGTGGTGGATTATTTCCTTTTGCAAATATGTTGAAGGCTGGAGACATAGAATTATCTGCGATTGAAACCCCTTCACGGCCGATGAACATGGCTGAGAAAATTATCGCTCGGAATTTAATCGGCCAATCTCAAGGCCAATGTGTTAAGCCCGGTGACCCTGTTATCGCTCAAGTTCAAGGCGGCTATTCACATGAATTCACTACAGCACAAGTTCATAATTTCCTTTGTGATGAATATGGTGAAGATTATTCTCTGCCCAACCCTAAAAAGTTTGCAGTTTTTGAAGACCATTTGCTCTATGCCCACCATAATCCAAAATTCGTACCACATATGGCTAAAGTACAGGCGCTAAGGGATTTACAGGTCGAGTTCCAACAACATACAGGTGTAAGAGATTATTCTGCGAAAGATGGCGTTAGCCCTGGTATTTGTCATCAAGTAGCGCGTGAAGAATTTATCGAGGTTGGGGATTTTATTCAAGCAACCGACTCACATACCTGCATGGGGGGTGCTTCCAATGCCCTCACCTATGGGGTTGGTTCGACAGAATATGCCAGTCTAGTTTATTCAGGATTCACCTTTGTTAAAGTTCCAGAATCTATTCGCTTTGAGTTGACTGGTGCACTCAATCACGGATGTACTGCTAAGGATGTAATCCTCTTCATCCTTGCCGACCATGCACGCGAAGAATTAACCCTGGATCGGAGTATGGAATTTGGGGGTAGTGGTTTGACCGGTCTATCGATTGATGAGAGAGCTACTCTCTGTAATATGGCCACAGAATGCTCAGGGAAAACCGGTATCTGTGAATCAGATGATAATTTGCTTGACTGGATGGTTTCCTCACAATCGGTTGATCGAGAAAAGATGGCGGGGCTTGCCGTTAGTCCTGATGAGGGGGCAGTTTACGATGGAGGAGTTTACCAAATCGACCTCTCAGAGATAGTACCTATGGTTGCGCATCCCGGTGATCCCGATCAAGGAATTCCTTCTGACCCGACTAATGGTATTAACATCTCAGACATCGGGGCTATCGGTATCAACATCGCATATGGTGGCTCATGCACTGCAGGTAAAGCAGACGATATCGCCTATTATGCACAGGTTTGCCAGGCTGCAGAAAACTCTGGTATCAAGATCGCAGAAAATGTTGAATTCTATATCCAATATGGTAGTGGCTTGGTAAAAGATTTAGCTGTGAGAAAAGGCTGGCATGACTTATTTTCGAGAATGGGTGTCAATTTGATCGACCCTGGTTGTGGTGCTTGTATTGGAGCGGGGCCAGGGGTTTCAACCTCAGAAAAACAAGTGACTGTCTCGGCCATCAATAGAAATTTCCAAGGACGTTCTGGACCCGGAAACCTCTACCTAGCAAGTCCGCTGACAGTTGCTGCCAGCGCCTTTACCGGAAAGATTACCGCATGGAGAGATGGGTTGTTCGCATGAATACTGCACGCAACGCCATCTTTGGTGTTGTAGGGACTGTCGCTGGCATCGTCTTTACCATTTTTCTAACTCAGACAGTCCTTGCTGGTACCATCAGTAAAATGGATTGGTTTGTAGAAAATGGTTCTCTCGGATATCTCGCGTTATTTGCTGTGTTTATCACCATGGCGGTTTTCTTGATTCCTGCGAGTTTTTCCAAATTCGTTTGTGGGCATCTTTTCGGATTTATTCCGGGTATGATTTTCGCGTGGGTTGCCTCGATGGCCGCCGCGCTTTTCCCTCACTTTCTCGCCCGTAAATGGCTCAAGCCATGGGCTACAAAGATAATGGAAAATCGACCATTGATGGCTGATATTGAACAAGCAATTGTCAATGATGGATGGAAAACCGTAGCTTATTCTAGAATCAGTCTAGTCCTGCCATATTCGTTGCTCAATTATGTCTTTGGAGCCACTTCGGTG
>Ga0302132_10001562_pt1 | contig 13187 bp, 14 predicted proteins | sample CB9_321_MG_FD_203113 | JGI IMG/M metagenome (GOLD analysis project Ga0302132, IMG submission 203113) | Marine microbial communities from Western Arctic Ocean, Canada - CB9_32.1 | ecosystem: Environmental > Aquatic > Marine > Oceanic | place: Canada: Western Arctic Ocean | collected 2017-09-19
CTGCACGAACGACTGATCTAGCGTTTCGCCGGGACAGATAGGGCAGATCAAGGACTTCTCAAGTCCTTGAGCACGCTTCTCAAACTCGCGATCCTGGTCCGGGCCAATAGTGACCGTGGGAGGCGCGTCAGTAGATGAATCTGGAGATTGGGCTTGGATCTGCACGGCGCCGATGAGCGATATGATCGCCACGAATAACATGACGGATATCATCGTGGCGCGCTTGATTACGGTGTGACTCAAAATGCTTACCGTCCCCCGGCACCGTACTCCGAGGGTCTGGTTAATTTAGTGACGAATGCCATGTATACATGGTATCGCCGGGGAAAAGCGGTTTAAACCTTCCCGAAATGTTAATCCTGGGAAGAAATATGAACTACAGCGGATCACCTACTGGCCGAGACCGGTCCCTGATGTGTCGAAAACGTATCGAACTATGTCCCATCGTTCTGCTTCCGAAAGCAGGGGACCGAACCTTGGCATCACGAGGATACCGTTAGAGACGAGGCCGAACATGGCGTCCTCGTTCAGACGGGTTCGGGAATTCTGGAGATTCGGAGGTGCTCCGTAGGGAGTGCCAGTGTCTGATGCCCATGCCGAGTTTGGCGAAGTGATGTGAGCAGCCGCGGGGCCGTCACCTGTTCCACCCAGGCCGTGGCAAACAGAGCAGTTAACCCGGTACAGTTCCGCACCGGCTCTTGCGTCGTACGGATGGGCTTCGTTAGCCGGTAGCACGTTTAAAACGTCCTGGGTATTGCCCTGGCCGTTGTACGCCACAGCTGACTTGACGCCGGGGAGACGTGGGATTTCCTGGGACCGGTATGACTGCGAGTAGTGCATCTCAGTGAAGATCTCGATCGGGTACGTGCCGCTTTCCTGCACACACGCAGCCGCCAGCAGGGCGACCGATGCTAATGCAATCAGCAGACGACGACCCGCGAAACGGGATCGGAAGTTACTCGAGATGTGTGTCGTTCGAAGACTCAAGCCGTTTTGATCTCCAAGGCGCCGGCTGTTTGCAGCACTCCGCGTGCTTCTTCAATCCGGTCGTCCTCACACTCAACGACTACGCCGATATATCCCTCGGTAATCCGGGGGTCGTACGCGCCAAGGTTCAGGTTCGGTAGACGTGACTCAAAGAGAATGCCGACAACGGTCGCTACGACTGCGCCAAGCATCGTCAATTCGTAAGCGATGATCAGCATGGCGAAGATCGCGAGAATCGGCTTACCACCTGTGACCACCGGGTAGGCAAGCTGTGTGCCCGCCGTGAACAGGATTGCCAGGGTTAAACCAACCATTGCCCCGAAGAACGGGAACCGGAAGAGCCTGTGCTGTGGGACGTATTCGCCGAACGCACCTTCCGGGTACGGTGTGCCGGTGAGCACGTCGAAAGTGCCAAGCGCAAAGCCAGCGGACTTGAGTCCGTCCATCGCATTAGCGCCCGCATCCGGGGTGTCGTACAGCCCTAGAACGCTGTTTGAAGCTGCCATCGTGCGTTACCTAATCCAATTCCCTGATTACAGCCGGCATGTTCACGCGGCCAATTTTGACGTCGGTGGTGAAAACCTGGCTCTCTTTAGTCTCGAAGAGCGGGATTAACGGGAAGAACTTGGAGAACAACAGCATCAACATCAGTACCCATGCGAACGACCACAACAGAAGGCCCAACTCTAGGGGCGATACCTGATATGAGTCCCACGTGAATACGAACGGCTGTTTTCTTGAGAGTCCCGGGACGATGATCAAGAAACGTTCAAGCCACATCCCGATGTTCACTAGGATGGACGTCCAGAACATCATTGCAATGTTGTTCCGGACACGTTTGAAGAACCATAACGGTACCGGTATAGCGAATCCCGTTAAGAAGAAAATTATGAACAATAAGTTCCACGGCCACTCGAACATCTGCATTTCACGCAGAGCACGCTCCGGCGCTTCAAGACTGTAGATCCCAAAGATCAACTCGGAGAATGTCAAACCCAACCATGCACAGGCGACCACGATGAGCAGCCTTGCCAGTGCGTCGAAGTGTTCCGGCCGGATGTAATTGTCCCAGCCCCACAACCAGCGCATGAGCGCCATCATCGTGACAACAGCAGACACACCGGAGTGGACAGCACCGACAACGAAGTAGGGAGCGAAGACGGTAGAGTGCCAGCCTTCAACAGATGACGTGACGGCGAAGTCCCACGAAACGATGCTGTGCACCGATACGAAAATCGGAAGCATCAGTGCCGAGAGCAGGATGCCGGCGACGGTCTGGAGTCTCCACTGCCGTGGATTTCCGCGCCAGCCAAGGGATGCGACGGTGTAGAAGGAGTGCTGCCAACCAGTTGTTCGGTCTCTGAGAACACCCAGGTCGGGAAGAAGAGCAACGTAAAGGAATAGAGTGCTACCGGTGAGGTAGGTTCCGATCGCAAACGGGTCCCACACCAGCGGTGAGCGGGCGTTCGGGAATATCCCTCGTGCAAAGTCGTACGGTGTAATCCAGTAGAAAATTCTCCACGGCCGTCCTGCGTGGATCAGCGGGAAGAACAACGCCGTCAGCAGTGAGAACACCGTAAGGAGTTCCGCCGCACGGGTAACAGGTCGACGCCACTCCGCTTGTGTGAGACGGAGAATTGCCGAGATCATGATTCCGGCGTGGCTAATGCCAACCCAGAACACAAAGGTGGTGATGAATAGACCCCAGTAGACGGGCCTGTTCAGCCCGGTGACACCAAGGCCTCGGTTGAACATGATTCCCATCAGCGTGAAGCCGAATAGCACCACCACGAGCAGCCCTAAGACTGTCGGCAACCACCACTTGGGCGTAGCCAGGTTCCCACGAAGAAGTTCGTGGTTTATAGCTAGTTCGTCGAGTATCCGTCGCTGTTGCATTAGTCGGGTTTACCCACCAGCAGTGCGTGGCCCCTCAGGAACCGTATTGGTTTGGAAATCAGGCGTGACTGTTGTATCTCCCAGAGCGATGCCACCGGAACCAACCGGGTCACCAGGAGGATTGACAGCAGGCCCAGCGCCGGGAGACCGACCATGATGAAAATATCAAACATGTCTGGCCATATGGTGTTGGGCATTTTTTCGATAACCGGTGTAGTCGCAAGAGCAAGATCGTCCGGGACCGCGCTCCAGGATGCTACGTAGATCCTGATGCGGTCCAAGAACAAACCGACAAGGACCAGTACGGCTGCGATGGGGGGACCCCACAAGCTGTCCCTGACCTTGTTCCAGATCATCACCCACCACGGAGCAATGAAGGCCAGCATGAAGACGATCCAGAAAACGTAGATGTATGGACCAGAGACCAGCAGTTTGATAGTTGCCGAGTCCGCCTCTGACCTTCCGTACCAGAACACGATGTAACTGGAGTAGAAGAAGTAGAACCACAGCAGTGTCGTCGCAAGCAGCAGTTTGCCGAGCGACCACATCTGCTCTTGCCCCATGAACTTGCTCATTCCACCCCAGCGGCGAGCTGCCCAGATGCCGATGATCGCAAATGCGATACCGCCCTGGAACGAAGTAAGCGTGTGATAGAAGGGGAAGAGCGAGTCCTTCCACCCGGGAACAAGTGATACAGCGAAGTCGATGCTGAACAGGAAGTTCACGAACAGGAGGATGGCAAAGTAAAGCGCACCGGTGATACCGATACGCATCGCCAGCCATTCCCACTGTTGCTGTCGACCGTGGAACCCGCGAGCAAGCTTCTTGCCCCAACGCTGCTTCCAGCCTGTTCCGTGATCACGGATGGCTGCAAAGTCTGGAATGGCCATCACATAAGCCATCGCGATCCCGACAAGCGCCAGGGTCATGAGCGAAAGAACGTTCCAGAAATGCGGAGCGTAAGCAGGAGAATCAAACCAGATTGAGCGGCGACGTACATCATCGCCAAGAACTTCAGAGAACTCGGTCAATGGCGGAAGTTTGAATACCAGCGGGATCAGCAGCAAGGCCGAGACCGATGTAGCGACCGCCGCCAGTGACGCGATGCGTGCCACCGGGCGTGCCCAGTTGGCCTTGGTAAGCGCGGGTGCGATAGCGACCATCGGCGCTCCGCCGAACACCGTAATCATCCATCCCAGCGTTGCGGCGTAGTAGCCCCAGTCTTGCCTGCCGTCGTCGTTGATGAAACGAAATACGATTCCCACGATGCCGAGCAGTGACCCGACAGCCAGAATCCACATGAACAGCTTTAATCCACTGCTTATAGCCGTTCTACCTTCACCAGCAAGAGTGGCTGTAGATTCTGCGTTGGACGGCCGATTGTCCGGGGCGTCCGTTATTAGGCTACTAGTGGCCACCGGCGGCTCCTCCAGTAGCGTCGACCTGTGCCAAGTATACGACGTTGGGGTCGGTGTTCAACGCATCAAGGAGCGTGTATTTGCGGTCATCTTTTTTCATGATCGATACACGGCTGTTAGGGTCGTCGTAGTCACCAAAGACAAGGGCATTGGTCGGGCAAGCATCCGTGCAAGCCGTTCCGATGTCGCCGTCCTGGAGTTCACGACCATCAGCCGCAGCTTCACGTACGCCACGGCGAATGCGCTGCACACAGAAGCTGCACTTCTCCATGATTCCACGGCTCCGGATCGTGACGTCCGGGTTCAACTGGTTCCTGAGAGTGCTCGGCCAGACCGGCTCCCAGTAGTTGAAGAATCGGACGTTGTAAGGGCAACCGTTCCCGCAGTATCGGGTTCCGACACAGCGGTTGTAGATCTGGACGTTCATTCCCTCGGTGTTGTGATAGGTCGCAAACACCGGGCACACGGGCTCGCACGGCGCATTCTCGCAGTGCTGGCACATGATCGGGATGAACCGCGCCTTCACATCCGGAAACTCGCCATACCAGTAGCGTTCAATCCGAATCCAGGCGAAGGTGCGCTTCTGCCTGTATATGTCTTCCGTGGAGAGGGGAATATTGTTCTCAGCCTGGCATGCCATTACGCACGACTGACATCCGGTGCATCGGTCGACGTCGACGACCATGCCCCATTTGTGGCTTGAGACCCTCTCTGCAGCGCTAACCATTTATCTTACGAAACCTCAGCTACTCGTCGTTCGAGATGAATCGAAGGTGTAGCTCGTGATTGTGTTCCTGAGCTTCTTGGGCAGTCTGGCCCGGCTCGACGATCAGAATCGGAACCCCGTGTTCGGCAGGGCGAATAATGTCTCTCGCATCTCCCTCGAACTTCGGGAACTCCTTTTTGCCACCGGACTTACTCACGACGGCCCGCGTAGCGGCCCATGCAAGAGCTCCGGTCTCGGACTCTTTTTTGTCGACGAGAATGTTCAGAATATTCTCGCCACGGTCTTCTGCGTAGCGACCACCGATTCCCTCACCGTGGCCCTGGCCTATCGGGATGGCGATAACGTTGGGAGAGATACCCGGGTGTGGGTAGGCTTGGAGGGTGATTTCGCCGATGGTAGTGCGGACCTTGATCCACTGGCCTTCGTCAATACCCATCTCTTTGGCTTTATCGAAGTTGATCTCCGCCCAAGATGCCCATGCCAGGGTAGTGATCGGGTCCGGGGTCGCCTGTGCCCATGGCGTAGCGGCGTTCCGGCCATCGAGGATGGTCTGGTGGGCGAATGGTACGACTGTGAAGACGTGACCCTCAACCCGGTCTTCTATGTCTGACATACCCGGTCCCGCTGCTTTGGCGATAGGGGATGGGATGCTGGACGGGGCGTTGGTAGCCGCTTTAGCGTTCACGTCCCACCAGCCGCCACGCTGCAGTACGCCGTTCATGAACAGGCTTTCGCTGCCGGCGGTTACAGAACCACGTCCGGCGGAGAAGAGATCTCCTACCGTGTCCTCAACGAACTCTCTGACGCTATTAACGGAAACCCGTGAACCAGCTGCCTCGATAAGTGCGTCCAGGAAGTTACGACTGTCGTAGAGCCGTGCACGAGTCTCGCCATCAAGCGGTGCGTTGACAACGGGTTGTCGGAATCCAACAACTTCGTACCCGGGCGCCGGTTCCGGCACGTCCAATCCCCAGTTCTCAAGATATGAGTTCTCAGGGAGGACAAGATTGGCGTGTTTTGAACTTTCATCCAGAAGGCCAGTGAATGCGACAACGTTCTCTACGTTGTCCAGCGCATCGCCTACGTTTACCGATCGTGGCAGGCCGTGGACCAGGTCCACGCCCCGTGTGATCACGGTTTTGACGTTGCCTGCGCGCCAGTGGGAGATCTCATTCTCCCAGTCTCCCAATGAAGCCCCTGTTGCGGAGTCTGGCAGACCCTGTGCACCGGAGGGATTGAACTGAACTCCACCCTTTTTACCGATGGTCCCGGCGAGGATGTTCAGCGCGTAAACCGCGGTGAGGTTGAACACGCCGTTCGTCTGTGCGCCGGCCGAACCACCGCCGAATGCGATGCTGGGGCCTTCACTTGCGAACTTGTGTGCTGCTTCGATGATGCGGTCTGCGGACACTCCGACCTTGTCGGCGACAAGCTCTGGGGCCCACTTCTCCAGCTCACCCTCAGGGATGTTGGCGGTGTAGGCCGCAACATTGGCGGCGTCTACCAACTCCTCTTTGACGATGACGCTTGCGATGCTGATCGCCAGATCACCCTCGTATCCGGGGTTGACCGTGAGCCACTTGTCGGCCGCTGCTGCGGTCATCGACATGCGCGACTCGGCGTGCATCATAAAGCCGCGGTGAGATCCGCCACGGAAGTCGCCGTACTTGGTGCTGAAGCGCACCGGCGACAGCCACGTTCCCAGCCAGTCAGCGCCGAAGGACAGCACTGTGTGTGCCTCGGCGATATCAAACTCGGGAACACGGTCCTGATTGAATACAGTCTTGATTGCCAGGTGAAGAACACCCTGCTCAAGCGGGTCGAAGAACATAAGACGACCGTTAAAGGCCGATGCCACGTCGCCTGCGATCTTGGCGTCGGCGCCTCTGATCGGGCTGGTGACGATGGCAAGACTGCCGTCTGCGTCAGTCATCCACTCCGAGAGAAGACCGTTCGCCTCATCCCAGGAAATGGGGATAAGGGGCTGGCCGCTCGCCCGTCGTCGCATCGGTCCAGTTACCCGGTCCGGGTGATATAGGGACTGGAGGGCGGCGTCTGTGTGGGCTGCATGCTTTCCGACGTTGACCGGGTAGTCAGGGTTACCGGCGATCTTTTTCGCACGGCCTTCCATCACCCGGACGATAACGCCGAGCCCGGAGTCATCGGTCGTCGCAAACCAGCTGTCGATGCCGTTTACAAGGTCTTCAGGGAGATCCAGCGGGGCTTCTACGAGTAGTTCGTCCGCAGGGACGCCACACGCGGTGAAGATGACAGCTCCAACAGTGGAGCCGCCCGCAAGGGTCATGAATTCCCGTCTAGAGAGCTTCATGGGATTCGGGTCGCCATCTCTTCCTTGTATTAGTTCCGAAAATTGCGTGCCCCGAATGTTCGGTGGGACACGGCCAAAAAAGTTTTCTTAGAAGTGGCAGGTCGTGCAGTCCGTCGGCGCATTGTTCTTGCGGTGGCAGTCCACACACTGACCCATCTTCAACGGTTCTACCTGGGCAACCTGTGCCTGAGACTTGATGTCCCCATGGCATGTTGAGCAAGCGACGGCCGGCATTACCGACCCGTCTTCAAATGTACCGGCGAGGATAGCTGCCTCGTCACGGTTTGCAATTACATCGGTGTTATCCGCCGACGTCAGGAATCTCAGGTGCGGTTCATGAACGAATCGCACGTGGTCTGGGAGGCGGTGAACACGCTTCCACTGGATCGGGCCTGGATCATCTCCAAGTCCTATGGTTCGCAAAAGCGTGAGGGGTTCGCTATTGGTTGCCCCGATCACACGGTGACAGGTGACACAGGTTTCCACCGCCGGGATCCCGGCGACGTTTGTGCTGGTTACCGTACGGTGACAGAAGGTGCAGTCAAGGCCAAGACCTGTGAGCTGGTTGCCATCGGCGTCCAACTTAGGATTGTCGTTGGCGTCCATCAACGGCTCGCCACCGGCGTGTGCCGTGTGGGGGAATGCAATCGGTTGCTCCGGGCTCTGATCAAAACCAAAGACGGGCAACGGGTTGCCAAACCACGCCGTGATGATGAATACCATCACAAACCCGAGGACGGCGGTGACCCCGACGCCACCGAGGGCGAGGACGGGAATCAGTACCTTTATCCATGCCGGGCGGCCATTATCCGTTTGCGGTTGCTGGTTCAGTTTTTTTTCACCACTCGCCGAACGCGGCGACTCTTAAGTTTGGCCGGTTACCCGGCCGGATTGATTAGCAGGTTGATTGACGCGACTAGCGCTACTGGTACCACCTCGGGTAGATGTCTTCGATCCACCCTCGACTGATGTCGATGATGAAGAAAACGTTTACCAGAGTGACAACGATAGCGATCGCACCAATAACGTAAAGAATGGGTCGGATGCGGGACACCTTCCGGGAAAAGGTTCCAGTGTCCACCGCTGACGGGATGATTGCGTGTGCAAAGCCAAGCGAGACGGCAGCCGTGGTCATCAACAGAACGTTGATCCACAGCAACTTGAGCGCAATTCCGTTATCCGACCAGTCGCCTTGGAGAAGGGGTCCGGGATCCGGCATCGGTTTTGGCGGTCCGTCCTGCTGATTCGCCCAGCGCTAAACAAGTCGCTCAGACGGTTGGTTACAGTCCTAAAAGTACGTTCGACACAAACTGAAAAATCAACTCCATCAAACGACCTGTGAAAACTATCATTTGCGGGAATTGTGTGTCAAGGCACAATTATTCACGTCAAGGCCGTCAATGTGGATTCGATGGGCGGAATGACCGAAGGCGCAGAGTCGAAATTCCTTGCAGACCCCTTCCATCCGATCCTATAGTGTTGTAAGTCACGGGCCCGCCCCGTATAAGATTCAAATTGACACCAGATGATGGACTCGCAGAAATCGGTCAATGTCTGGTAGCAAACACGGAAATACACCAGTAATACACCAGTACAGATTTCAAGGTGAACCAGGTGCAAGAGCAGGTACAACCGGAACCAAAGGGCGTCACACGTCGAAGCTTCGTGGGGTTGGCCGCTGCCGGCATCGCCGGTGCCATTGCGGTCGCCGCTGCCGGGAATAAGAACCCGATCGGTCGAATTTTCGGAAAAAAAACTTCGGGACCTGTGTCATCTGTCGGTAACGGATCGATGTTCACGCCACGGGATCCCCAGCCGTAATACCCGTAATACCCGCACTACCGATACGTTAAGAAGCGCCCCGGTCTGATCGGGGCGCTTCTCGCGTTTATTCTGAATTATGAGTGATTACGGGGTGACGGAGGGCAAGGGTGATTCTCGTCTGGGCGAATCAGGGTCCAACAGCATGTACGGCTCTCCCCACTGATTACCATCGTCCAGGGACCATCCTTCAGATCCTTCAGGCTTCACCCTCAGGCCGTAGTCTCCGCCGACAACGAGTGTCGATACCGCAGCTCCAGAGTCGGTCACCTCGACCACGATCAACGAGGATGGTCCGCCATCCTCAGCACCAACTACATCGCTTGACCATCCCACAACCACGTGCGGACCAACCTTTCCCGGTACGCCGGAGATCCATAATTCGCTGACCGTGCGTTCAGCGGTTCGCGTTTCAAACGTCTGTATGGGGTGATAATCACAGTTACGGCTTTCCTCAACATCGATGTAAATGCGTCCCATAAACGTTCCTTATAAGGGTGGTCTGGCGGTGGGGTATCTGGTCCCGGGTTGTTGGATTTCTGAGGGACAGGGCCGCGACCGCGGTCGTCGAATCCGATACTAGCCTCATGATGATGGCCTTCCGTACATCCCAGTATCCCATCTAGGCGGTGCAATCTCGGCCAACCATCAGCGAGAGCCGTGGCTTCCACTGCGTGAATTACGCGACTGCAATTCTCACTCCGCAATTTCCGCATGTAAGAGCGGGGCTGGTCAATAAGGCCCCATCAAATGACACATTAATGTCCGTTGTTAACGCTGGATCCTAGGATGTGGCGAATCGTGCCTCACGTGCGCGCGGGCTTGCGTCCCCAAAATATACCCTGGATAGTCGCCGATAAGGCGTTCGACAGTATGGACGCGCCGATCAAACGAGACACCGGCCCACACACGCCGATGCCGTACAACAAACCCCAACTCCTAGATCATGAACCAGCCACGACCACTAAATATGTCCGACAGACAAACAGGGAGGAACAACATGTGCAGAAGCATCAAGACACTTCAACCGCCCTATCTGGACCATGTCACGGAAGAAGACACACAGGCAGCGGGGCTTCAGTACGTTCGCAAAATAAGTCGCTCCCGCAAACCTTCAAAGGCCGTTAGAGAGATCGCCCGTGTGTCTGATCGATTGCTGGCTTCTCTTGAGGCGGGTGTGCCGGCGTAGTTGTGGGATGCGCCGGCCTTCGAGAGCCTCAGGGTGGGCTTTTGGAGATCGCCCAGGGTGGGTTTGTTTCGGGGTGGTTCGATCAGCCCGGAGCGTCGGTTGGCGGCGATGAAGAGATTTACTAAATGATCCTTCGAGGAACTCAGGACTAGTAGAAAGCCCTGAGACACGCGGACTCGGAGCGCTAAATAGCTCCCCCGTCGCCGCCCTCGACTAGGACCGCGTCGAACTTCGACATCTTCTTTAGGTCTTTGAGCGGGTAGATGCCGGTGGTGTGGCCGTCCGTGAACATAAAGGCCATCGCGTATCGACCGACCGGGATATGATCGACAATCAGAATATTGTCGGGAACCGACGACGGGGCCAGCAGTTGCCGGCCTGTCATCTCCTCAACGCACCCTGCGCAGCCGCACTGGAGCCTCAGATAGCGGAACGGGTAACGGCAGGTCATGCCGTCAGACCACTCGATTACAAGGTGTTCTGCGTTGATCGACACATCATTCAAGGCCAACTCGTCGGGCACGCTGATATGGCTCCTTATAGGGGGTCTTCGTTAGATGACAATCAGGCTAGCACGAGTGGAGAGACATTCCGCGTCGCTCTCTGATGGAAACCCTGCGAGACGACAGGACTCGACACGTCGTGTCTGGACTCTTACGCTTGAGCGTCTTGAGGGATCTTGATCAGGAATTTAGGTTTGCGGGCTGTAACCCGCCGACCGGATGATTACCGACCACACTGGAAGAAGGAGACGCAACCGTGACAATGGACACGATCAGAGTTGGCTTGATTGGCGCCGGCGGAAACACCCGACTCCACCATGCACCCAAACTAGCGGCGATCGAGGGCGTTGAAGTGGTTGCAGTTGCGAACCGCAGCATGGCCTCGGCAGCGCGATTTGCGGATGAGTTCGATATCCCGAACCCCGTAGAGAGCTGGATGGACATCATCGACGATGACTCCATCGACGCCGTCTGCATCGGCACATGGCCTTACATGCACTCTGCCCTGACCATCGCCGCACTTGAGTCTGACAAGCACGTTCTTGTGGAAGCTCGCATGGCAGCCAACTCGGCCGAGGCGCACGCCATGCTGGACGCTTCCAAAGAGCGACCTGACCTTGTGGCTCAGATCGTTCCGGCACCGCACACGCTGGCGTTTGATCAGCAGATTGTCGACATGATCTCCGACGGCTACATCGGAGACCTGATCGGCGTGGACGCCAAAGTGAGCGGGGCTAGTTTCCCGAACTGGGATGCCGAGTTGCACTGGCGAGAGCGACGCGACTTCTCCGGCACTAATATCATGAGCATGGGTATCTGGTCTGAGGCCATGATGCGCTGGGTCGGCGATTACGCGTCAGCGACTGCCGTTGGTCACACCGTGATCAAGCACAAGCTGGACGGTGACGGCCGACGCCTATCGACCGGTAATATTCCGGACTACATTGACGTGGTCGCTGAACTGGAGGCGGGCGGACAGCTTCACCTCCAGGTTACGACGGTGACCGGGTTTGGACCGACCGCTGACGTGTACATCCACGGCACAGAGGGCACACTCCGACTCGTCAATGAGGGCAGTGGCCTGACCCTTTACGGTGGTCAGCGCGGCGACGCTCAGATGAGCAACATCGAAGTTCCGGCAGAAAAGGTCGGCGGATGGCGGGTAGAAGAAGAGTTCATCAACGCTATCCGCGGTATCGAGCCTGTTACCCACACCGACTTTACAACGGGCGTGAAATACATGGAGTTCACGGACGCCATAGCCCACTCTCTGAAACTGGGAGAGAAGGTCGCACTTCCGCTGTCGTAAGCATTGGCTGACGGGGATTAAATAAGAAGAGGCCCGGGTTTTGCACCCGGGCCTCTTTGCGTTCAGGTTGCCCGCTCTCCCGGTGGGAGAGGGCTGGGATGAGGGAGGTTTAAGGTCTTTGCGAAATGAATATTTTTCGCTTGCGAGTCTTCCGGTGTAGGTCCCTCGGCTCCGCTCGGGATGACATAAATTCATCACCCCCTCTCTACGCGAACGTTCGCTCTACGTCAGGAACAGCTCCACAAACTCCGGGACTGGCATCGACTCGAGCTCCGCCGGATTTTCGGCCAAGGCCACTGCGCGTTCCACTCGATCCGACGGCAGGCGAGTTCCAAGGTTGTGGCGCAACTTATCGATGAGCCGCGGGATCGCCTCATCACGTCGCCGTCGGTGCCCAAGGGGATATTCCACAGCGACCTTTTCGGTGCTTGAACCGTCTTTGAAAGTCACTTGTACGGCATTCGCGATGGAACGTTTGTCGGGGTCCAGGTACTCAGACGTGTACCTGGGATCCTCAACTACCCTCATCACATCTCGCAATGCGTCCACACGCGGGTCGGCTGCGGCCTTGTTTTCATAGTGATCGGCATTCAGGTCGCCAAAGATCAGGCCGATGGCCGTCATGTACTGAATGCAGTGGTCGCGGTCGGCCGGATTGTCCAGCGGTCCTGATTTGTCGATGATCCGGACAGCCGATTCCTGTGTCGTGATCGTGATCGACTCGATCTCGTCCAGCCGGTCACGTACCTCGTGGTGAAGTGTGAATGCCGCTTCCACAGCAGTCTGGCCGTGAAATTCGGCCGGGAATGCGATTTTGAACAGCACGTTCTCCATCACGTACGAGCCAAAATCCCGCTGCATCGAGAACGGTTTGCACTCAAACCAACGGTCGTAAAAACCCCACCCGGGTGCCGACAAAGCTGTTGGGTAGCCCATCTCGCCCGTCATCGCCATAAGCGCAAATCGAACTCCGCGACTCGTCGCGTCGCCCGCTGCCCACGACTTGCG
>Ga0302132_10001566_pt1 | contig 13183 bp, 11 predicted proteins | sample CB9_321_MG_FD_203113 | JGI IMG/M metagenome (GOLD analysis project Ga0302132, IMG submission 203113) | Marine microbial communities from Western Arctic Ocean, Canada - CB9_32.1 | ecosystem: Environmental > Aquatic > Marine > Oceanic | place: Canada: Western Arctic Ocean | collected 2017-09-19
AATGCTCAAAGAAGTAGAGATAGCTCTTAACAGCAGACCAAGAAAATGTTTAGAATATAAATCACCTATTGAGGTGCTAAAAGTTGGTTAAATTAAACCCAGTTGCGATTCAGGATTGGTTCTGCCATAGTTTAAAAGTTTTTACCTTTACCTATACATTTTTTGCATACATAAAACTATTTTCGCATTATATGTTGACATCGAAAATATTTTTGTCATTATGTGTTCTGATCGGTAAATTATCAAAATAATATGTTTTTCATAGAGTTTCATTCTAACAATGGATTTTGTTGATTTTTAGAATGCTTTAGGAAATGAAATTTGAAAAATAATGATATATTTTGATGTTATACCAGTTGCTAAGGAACTATCTTTTTAATTTTTTGGGTTGCGCTAAATAGAGTGCGCAATATTATTTATAGGGATGACTCTACCAAAAGATCAAAGCTAGTTAGCACGAATTTTTAATAAACTAAGAAAGGAACTCTCATGTCAGACATGAATCAAGAAAAGAACAAGATGTCGCTGTTTAGTGCGGTACTGTTATGCTGCACTTGTATGGTAGGCTCAGGGTGGCTATTTGCGTCACAGCTTGCTGCAAGAAATGCCGGTAACTATTCATTTATCGCTTGGATTGCAGCCGCTGCAATGATTATTGGTATTGGGCTTTGTTTTGCTGTTGTGGTGACTCAGTTTCCACAACGGGGTGCAACTACCCGAGTGAGCGCCATCAGCCATAACTCTATTTTTGGCATGCCTTTCGCTTTTGCCAACTGGTTTGGTATATCTGTGGTTATTGCGACAGAAGCACAAGCAACCACACAGTATTTAGCGCCATTTATGGGCGATTCACTGATGCAAGATGGCATACTAACATTGACGGGTAAATCCTTGGCAATGGCAATATTATTCGGTTATCTATTCATTAACTGGTATGGTATTAAGTTTTTAACACGTATTAATAATGTGGTAACGGTTTTTAAAATCTTTACACCTTTATTTGTGATTGCCGTGCTTTTGGTTTCTCATATTGATACCACTAATTTCACTTTAGCGACAAACTCAAGTTATTCAGCGAAAGATATTTTTCCAGCTATTGTGGCATCGGGTATGATATATGCTTTTAATGGCTTCCAGGTTGTCACGGCATTTGCCAGTGAGGTTAAAAATCCGAAGCGAAATATTCCATTAGCGATTATTATTTCAGTCCTTGTGGTGCTTTGTTTCTATTTGTTATTACAATTCACCTTCATGAGTGCTATGCCAAATGAGATGTTAAATAATGGCGGATGGGTCGGTGTGAATCTGGACTCTCCAATCGTTGGTTTAACCATTCTCTTAGGCTTGAATTTCTTAATGGTACTTCTGATTGCGGATAGTATCGTTGCGCCATCTGCGGTGGGGTATACTTATCTTGGTATGTCATCTCGCATGCTGTTTGCAATGTCTAAAGAGAAGCAAGCGCCTGCATTTTTGAGTAAGAAAATTCATCCTAAGAGGGGCTTTTCAGTCCCTGCAATGGCGGTCAATTTTATTATTGCGGTGGTCTTCTTGCTTCAAGCCGATAGCTGGGCAGGATTAATGATTATTGTGACGATGTTGCACGTAGTGGGTTACTTGGCAGGACCAGTCAGTATGGCGGCATTAAATCCAAGATTGAAGGTTTTTGGTTTGATCGTATTTTTAGGAACAGCCGCATTAATGGTTACTGTTCCTTATAAAGATTTCTTGATCACGAATATTGTGTTATCAGTATTGGCTTTAGTGTTTATGTTTACACAAGGACGTAGTAAGTTAAAAGCAAATATCATATTTGGAACACCATTCTTGATATTGCTATGGGCGGTGTTGCTTGCACAATCATTGATCCTTACGTTGATTGTTTCCGCAATATTCTTCATCTTCGTCACAGATAAACGATATGTTGCTAAGTGCCAAGCATTTAGAAAAATGGAGCTTGCTGAGGCGGGTGCAGTTGAAGTTAGCGATGCCGCTGGTGACACAGTGGAAGCGAAATAACCTCCGTAAAATCTCTATCGAAGTGAAAACGATATTCTATGAAAGCCCTGATGGGCTTTTTTTTATGGCAAGCATTAACGTATGATGTTAAGTAAGTTTTTAATATTAACAAGGAATATGCAATGAGTGAGATACATCATTTTAGCTGGAATGAACTGTTAAGTAAGGATGTTGAGAAAGATAAGGTTTTTTATAAGGCAGTCCTAGATTGGGATTCTGAAGATAAAGACTTTGATGGAATGACTTATACTTTGTTTAAAGCGAATGGCGTTGAAGTTGCAGGCATGATGCCCGCACCAGCTGAATGTACAAACCCAAACTCTGCATGGTTGGCTTATGTGACAGTGCAAAATGTTGAAGCAACACTTAAAAAGGCAGAAGCTGCTGGTGCTAAAATTGTCTTGCCAAAGATGGATATTGAAGGGGTTGGTTCTATCGGCGCAATCTTGGATGTGATGGGTGCATCTATTGGTTTTTATAAACCACTGGAATGAAATAATGGCGGAGAGACAGGGATTCGAACCCTGGGAGGTATTACCCTCAACGGTTTTCAAGACCGCCGCATTCGACCACTCTGCCATCTCTCCAGTCAGTGAGACATTATAACTAAGAAAAAGAATTTGGAAAGCCCTTGTGGGTTAAAAAATGAAATAAAATTTGCTATTACGTTATTTTCAAGTATTCTCGTTTGATGCTTTTTAATCAATGGATAGACATAAATATGCAATTACAATTTAACATACCAGAAATTCAAAATCACCCAGAAAAACCAACGGAACGTCAGTTTGATCAATCTAGTGTGGTAGTTATATTATGTAATGACTTAAAACAGCTCCAAGATATACCTTATGAGGACGTTTTACAGTGGCGCATTAAGGCTGAAGATGCGTTTTCAGGCGATAAGATTGTGTGGCCTTCTATTTTACCAAATAAGCGTGCGACGACAGTCATGGTCTGTCAGTTATCAGATTCAACCACCGCTTTTGATTTTACAGAGCAACTAAGTAAAGCCTTAAAGAAAAGAGAAAGTTTGACAGGTGAAGTGACAATTGTTGATTTTATGCCAACCCAGAATTTTTTAAAACTAAGCCTAAGAACAGTATTGGCGCATAATGCCCAGATGCCCTGTTTTAAATCTACATCCTCCACAGAGAAACGTATAGAATATATTGGTTGCTATAATACAGAATCATTAAGCTTTGATGAAGTTCTCGCATCACATTGTGGAAATGCATTGGCGCGTTATCTCACTATTTTGCCTACAAATCACTTAACACCTAAAATTTATGTAGACGAGGTGAAAACGTTAGCAAAATCGGAAGATTGGGATTTTTCCTTCTATGATACGAAAAAGTTGCAAAAATGTGGCGCAGGCGCTTTTTTAGCGGTTGCGAGAGCCAGTGAATCTGCCGGTATTGTGAAGTTAACCTATACATCTGAAGCTTCTACCGAGCAAAAAACAATGAAATGTTTGGCATTGGTTGGTAAAGGCGTGTGTTTTGATACGGGTGGTGTAAGCCTCAAAGCACCTGAATATATGTATGGTATGCATGAAGATATGGAAGGGAGTGCGGTGGCACTTGGCACATTCTTAATGTTATCTCGTTTGAAAGTTTCTTATGATATGGAATGTTGGTTGGCGATTGTAGATAATAGAATCGATAGCCAAGCATTTTTGCCAAATGAGGTCATTACAACGGTCAATGGCACCACGATTGAGATTGTGGATACAGATGCGGAAGGACGTTTGATCTTGGCAGACACTTTGGCACTAGCATCAGAATCAAAACCTGATTTAATGCTGGACTATGCAACTTTAACGGGCGCGAGTTTACGTGCAGTGGGTACGCGTTACGCCACGGTCTTTACAAACCAAGACGATTGGCTGGTTGATTTAATCCACTCTGGCACAACTTCTGGTGAGCGGGTTTGGCCAATGCCGATGACGGATGATTATTTAGAAGATATCAAATCAGATGTGGCAGATATAAAGCAATGTAACGTTTCAGGACCTTCAGATCATATTCATGCGGCTAAGCTATTGCAGAAATTTGTCGCCAATGAAACGAAATGGGTACATGTGGATATGGCTGCCAGTTGTCATAAAGGTGGTTTAGGGGCTGTCCCAACGGATTTTACAGGGTTTGGTGTATGGTTTACTTTAGATCTTTTAAAGCAGCTTAAATTCTAAGATCAATTATTTTTAGAAAGCATTATTTTAAGCGGACAACCAGCACATCTGTATCTGAGTGATGAAGAGTAGCGTTTGCGGTAGAGCCTAGAAAAAATCGACCAATGGCACTGCGATGGTGGCTGCCGACGATAATAAGATTATAACCATTATCTTTAGCGTGCTCGGTGATTGCCTGTGAGGACTCTCCCATAATGCAGTTATTTTCTACATTGAGCCCTTGTTCTTGACACCATTGCGTTAACTGTTCTTGGCTCGCTTTATGTAATTCTTTATGGATGGCAGGAACAACACCAAAGGTGCTGACGGCAACAGTAGGGTCTGCCTGAACATTAACAACACTGAAGCTTCCCTCGTATTTTTCAGCTAAAATTTTGGCTTTATCAACAAGCTGATGATTGTCTATATCCATGTCTGTGGCTAATAAAACGCGGTTATAGAGGGTCGCAGATTCAGGCTTATTTTCGCCAAGTCGGACGGTCAATACATCGCAGGGCGCTTGATGTAACACACTATTTGAAGTAGAACCTAACAATAAATTCAAACCGTGTGTCCCATGTGATCCAAGAACGATCAAATCGATGTCGTGGTCGTTTGAATAGCCGGTAATTTTATTGTGCGGCGCACCAGTTTCGGTGATTGTTTTGACAGATTTTAAGTCAAGACGTTCAATTTCTCGGTTTAATGTTGTGATCACCTGTTCCTCAAGAGATTTCTGATATTCAGTCGCCATAGGTATCAGTTCAAAGGGTGCATTCAATACCATCATGGCAGTGAGTTTGCTTCCAAATTTTTGGGCAAGTCGTTCTGCTGTCTGTAGTGTGTGGTGGTAATCTTCGTAAATATTGATGGCAACTAAGATGTTTTTGTACTGCATAATTTATAATCCTTTGGTTACATAACCCATAAATGCCTTAGCTAAAACTATAGAGGATTTTGAAAAATATTTCTAATAGAAGCAGAGATTAGTTGAGCTTATATTGACATTAATGGTTTGAATTGAGAATAAGAATCTGACATCATGTCAGAAATTTGAATACAAGATAAATAATAGATAAATCAGGTGATTTTTTGATTTAAGTCTATTATTGAGTTTGTAGCGCATATTTAAATTTAGGTTGTTCAAAAATTTATGATGAGTTATTTGAATGACGTTTGGATGTTCGTCTTATAAAAACGTATAGGAATATAGAGAAACATGCTAATACCTGAGTTGAGTGAATTAACCGTAGATCTATCCAGAATACAATTTGCCTTTACCGCAATGTTCCATTTTTTATTTGTACCATTAACGCTAGGCTTGTCTTGGATGTTAGTGGTGATGGAGGCGGCCTACTTAAAAACAGGGAAGCAAGTTTATCGAGACATGGTGAAGTTTTGGGGCAAGCTTTTTGCCATTAACTTTGCGGTTGGTGTCCTAGGCGGCATTACCATGGAGTTTGAGTTTGGTTTAAACTGGGCTTATTTTTCACGTTTTATTGGGGAGAGCTTTGGTAGCGCGTTGGCTATTGAAGGGATTAGTGCCTTTATGATTGAGGCCGTCTTATTTGGTTTATTTTATTTTACTTGGGATAAAGTCAGTAAGAAAACGCATTTTGCCATTACTTTTTTCTTAGCGCTTGGCACAAATATGTCCATCATCAATATTTTAGTTGCAAATAGTTGGATGCAACATCCTGTGGGATCTTTCTTGAACCCTGAAACCATGACGATGCAGCTTTATAGTTTTGTGGATCTATACACTCAACAGTTGGCTCAAATTCGAGTGGGGCATGTAGCTTTTGCTGGATTTATTGTGGCATCTACTTTTGTGATGGGTATCAGCTGTTGGTATTTATTGAAAAAACGGGATGTGGGATTTGCGCTTCGTTCATTAGCAATTGCCGTTGGTTTTGGCTTTAGTGCCTGTGTCTTTACTTTTTTCTTGGGCGATGCAAATGGATTGATTGTGGCGAAAGAAGAGCCTGCTAAGATGGCAGCAATGGAAGGACAATGGGAAACACAATCAGCGCCTGCGTCATGGGTGGCAGTGGCTTGGACCTCTCAAGAGCATGAGAAAAATTCTTATGCGATTGAAATTCCCTGGATGTTGAGCTTGATCGCACACCATAATTTAAGTGGCACGGTTGAAGGATTGAAGCCTATCATGCTTGAAAACCGTCAGCGGATACAAGATGGTTTAGTGGCATTTAAAGCGCTTGAGGCAATTCGTAATAAAGTGGGAACGCCACAAGATTATGCCATATTTGATCATAAGAATGCAGAGACGGCTAAGTATCGAGATAATATTGGATATGCTTTTGTCTTAAAAGAACATGCGAAAGATCCGTTTAAGGCAACGCCCACAGAAGTCACTCAGGCTGTAAAAAACACCATTCCAAATGTTCCCATTTTATTCTATGGTTTTAGGTTGATGCTGGCATGTTGGGGCTTATTAATGTTGGTGTTCATTTGTCAATTTGTTTTTGTGATTAGAGGGTCGATTCAACGTAAACCATGGTTATTACGAGCGGGATTATATGCCATTCCATTGCCCTATATTGCGGCAGAAGCAGGGTGGATTATTGCAGAATTTGGGCGTCAACCGTGGGTGGTGCATGGGATCATGCCGACCTCTATGGGGGTGTCCACATTAGATCCCGTCAGTCTGAGTTTAAGCCTTGGTTTCTTTATTTTATTCTACGCGGCAATCATCAGTGTCGAAGTGTGGTTAATGTTTAAGATTGCGCGCAAAGGCCCCAGTAGTTTGGGAACAGGAAAATATCATCTTGAAACAAACAAGTCAGCACACTAGGGAGATAGATCATGATTTTTGATGTGATACAATTACAATTGATCTGGTGGGCTTTAATTGTTTTAGTCCTTATTTTTTATGCGACGACCTCTGGATACGATTTTGGTGTGACCATGTATTTACCTTTTAGGTCAAAACATAAAGATTTTTCTAAAGATGATCTTGAACGTAGAATGATGATCAACACGGTTGCGCCCACTTGGGATGGAAACCAAACATGGTTGGTTTTTGCAGGTGGTGTGTTATTTGCTGTTTGGCCTGCGGTTTATGGCACGTTATTTTCAGGATTGTATTTTGCATTTTTATTGATTTTATATACTTTCTTTTTAAGACCGCCTGGTTTTGATTTTCGGAGTAAGTTACCAGGTGTTGGCTGGCGTAAAATGTGGGACTGGAGTCTTTGGATCAGCGCGTTTTTCCCTGTGATTGTTTTTGGATTGGTGATTGGGAATTTATTTGTAGGATTGCCATTTTATCACGATGATTTTTATTTGCGCTCTGTTTATTATGGCTCAATCATTAGCCTTTTTAATCCATTCGGCATTTTAATTGCCGTAATGGGTTTATGCATGACAATGATGCATGCAGGATTGCATTTAAATCGCAGATTGGAAGAATCTGTGGCAGTAGATTTTCGTAGAAGATTTTATATCTATGCGATTGGCTATTTAGTGACGGTGACGATTGCTTGGGCAATGCTGACTTGGTCAATAGACGGTTATATTTTAGCAAGTACGGTAAATGATGGATTGAAATTTCATTCAGAAGTCAATGTGGTATTGGGTGGCTGGCTGCATAATTATGCTTTACATCCTTGGATGTGGATTGCGCCATTTGTGGTGTATGCTGGGGTTGTCGTGGCGATGCTGACGGCGCGTATTAATAAGGCGCTTGCTTTCTGGGGAAGTTGTTTTTCAATTGCGGCATTATTGGTTTCTGCAGGGTTTGCATTATTTCCCTTTATTGTGCCATCTGGTTTTGCATCGAGTAGCGTTTCTTTGGGCTCACAAAGCTTAACGCTTTGGAATATTTCATCGGCATCATATACACTGATGGGGATGCTTTATATTTGTTTGCCATTAGTGGTGATTGCCATTGTGGTAAAATTATTAGGGATGTTCTCAATCTGGAAAAATAAGCCTTTCTTGAGTGTGGACGATGTTAAGCAAAATTCACATACATTCTATTAAGGTAATCTGATGTGGTATATTATTATTGCCGTGATGCTCGCGGTTTCACTTTTCGTAGCATACAGAATGACACTGTCTGTTGATCGCCGTCTTGATCGGATTGAGCGTGAACAAATGTTAAAATCTCAGAAAGCAGAGCAGGATTCTGAAGAGACTGACTCACAATCCTAATCCTTCCATCGTAGGATTCTTATTTTGGCTTTGCCAGACTTTTCTTGTTATAATATCAATATCTTGAAGCATCGAATTTATAGACAAGGAATGCCGTATGTTAGATAAACTTGATCGCTTTGATTTTAGCCTGTTGGCAGAGAATCAAAGAGGTATTGAGCGTGAAAGTCTGCGTGTTGATCCCAAAGGAAAGGTTGTCAATACGGCCCATCCGAGCGGGCTGGGTGAGAAACTTACCAATGGTTTCGTCACCGTTGATTTTTCAGAAGGGCTGTTAGAATTGATTACGCCACCCTTTACAGATCAGGGTGCTTGTTTTGGTTTTCTGAAAGATGCAACAGCCTATACCCAACAGTCACTTTACAATAATGAAATCATGTGGGCAGGTAGCATGCCGCCAGATGTGACGGAAGATGAGATTGAGATTGCAACGTTTGGAAGCAACCCTTCAGCAGAAATGAAGCAAGTTTATCGAGAGGGGTTGGCTTTACGTTATGGTAAAACCATGCAGGTCATCTCGGGTATTCATTATAATTTTTCGATTTCTGAAAAGTTTTTAGATCGTTTAGAAATTGAAGGTTTTTCGGGTTCTTTGATGGATCGTAAAAGTTATTTATATTTTCGTTTGATTAAACGTTATTATCAACTGTCCTGGATATTGCCTTATTTATTTGGTTGTTCTCCCGTTTGTGCAAAAAGTCTAGCCTCTAATGGTGCGAGCTATTTGCAAGATTTGGATGAGACACATTATGTTGGAGAGTACGCTACTAGCCTAAGAATGAGTGATTTGGGCTATCAAAGTAAGGCGCAAGAGAGTCTTTTTATTTCTTGCGAAGATGTGCAAAGCTATGTGCATGACCTCTTAAAAGCCACAGACACGCGTTATTCTGATTATATTCGATTTGGTGTCAAAGATGAAAATGGCACATACTTACAATTGAATGATAATATTCTGCAAATTGAAAATGAGTACTACAATACTATTCGACCAAAGCAGATTGCAAAATGCTGTGAGCGCCCTGCCTGTGCCTTGCTAAAACGAGGGGTTGAATATATGGAAGTTCGGCTGCTAGATGTGGATATATTTTCTGAGGTGGGTATTGCCGAAGAGACGGGTCTATTTGTTGAAGTATTTCTTATGCTTTGTATGTTGGCATCTGAGTTGGAGTATAACGAGACACTTGTACTGGAAGCATCGGATAATTTTGAAAAAGTGGTTAAACAGGGTCGCAAACCTGGATTGGCATTAGTTCGAAATGGTGAGTCAAAAAACTTCAAAGATTGGGGCGAAGATATTCTCAAATATTGTATGGTAATTGCAAAATATATGGATAATGGTTTAGCCGAAAAGGGTGAATATCAAAAATCAGTGCAAGCCCAAATTGAGAAGCTACAAGATGTGAGCTTAACACCTTCTGCTCGAGTGCTTCGAGAAGTGGAAATTTTTAATGGCAGTTATCATGATTGGTTGCTGGATAAAAGTGCACAACATGCTGCCGCACTTTTAAAGTATGATATTCCTATGAAATCAAGGGAGCTGTTTGATCAACAAGTCCAAGACTCCATAGAGGCATGGCAGAAAATGGAAGATGCTGATATGGGGTCATTTGAGGATTATATTGCAGGGTATTTTAATTCTGCTTGTGGGTGATGTTTGATTGTTAGGGAAGATTTATGGAAATAGTTTCAGTTAGTTGGTTGAAAGATCATTTAGATGATCCAAAACTTATTATTTTAGATGCCAGTTTATCCTCACCTATACAGCAATCTGATATGAATCAAAAAATCAGAATCCAAGGTGCAAGAAAGTTTGACTTAAGTAAAAACTTTAGTGATTTGAGCAGGCAACTCCCTAATACAATGCCAAGTGCCGAGCAGTTTAGAAGTGAAATGCAACACTTGGGGATATGTGCAGATAGTATCATTGTAGTATATGATCAGCAGGGCATTTATTCAAGCCCAAGAGCTTGGTGGATGATTAAATCAATGGGACATAAACAAGTTTTTGTACTAGATGGGGGTTTGCCCGTTTGGAAAGGAGATGAATTTCCTATTGAGGAAGAGAAAGAGTATTCATATCCTATAGGTGATTTTCAAGCTAATGAGAGGCAGAATTTTTTCTGTGACAAAGTCTATGTTTCTAATGTCTTTGATGATTCCGATTATCAAATTATAGATGCACGTTCAGCAGTACGCTTTCTTGGAAGCACTCCTGAGCCTAGAGAAAATCTAAGATCGGGGCATATTCGGGGTTCAATCAACCTTCCTTTTAGAGAGTTACTTAAAAATGATGGGTGCTTAAAGGATAAAAAAGCATTACATCGTATTTTTTCTTCTATTGTAAATAAGGATCAACAACTGGTTCTTAGTTGTGGTTCTGGTGTAACAGCATGTATTTTAGCGTTAGGAGCAACGATCTCTGGGCATGAAAATATGATTGTTTATGACGGTTCATGGAGTGAGTGGGGGCTTGGGAAAAAGAATGAAATATAAAGCGGTTCTTTACTATATAGCCAGAGAGCAAGGAGTGGACTTTTCTGAGGAGAGGTTTTTGCCCTTGATTCGTGTGTTTTCTCATAAAGTTAATTTTATCTATGTGGATAATCCAGAGAGCCTTAAATCTGAAATTATGGACGCTGATTTTCTCATGTCAGGGTTTGAAGTTTGTGAAGTTGATCTGTCTTCTGCAAAAAAACTAAAAGCATTTTTTACTTATACCGCTGGAAAAGAACACCTTCCAGAAAGACTACTACAAAATTATCCTTGTTATTTTGGGCATTTTCATGGAATTTTGATGTCTGAATCGTTACTTGGAATGATGATTTATTTCAATCAACATATCGAGTTAATCAAAGACAATGCTGGACACAACCAATGGCACGGGCATTCTGTTTTTAGTAAAAGAAGAACGCTTAGAGGACAGTCAGTTGCTATTTTTGGGTATGGTGAGATCGGTAGGCATTGTGCGAAAACACTCATTAGCCTTGGCATGAAAGTTTATGCCATTCAAAGAACATATAAAAATGGAATTTGTGCCGTTTCTGGTGCCGAATATATTCATATAAATGAAGCCCAAGTAATGCTATCTAGGATTGATCAGGTTGTTTCATTTTTGCCAAGCACTGAAGAGACAAATGATATTTTCGACAATCAATTTTTTAAGAGAATGAAATCCAGCGCCTATTTTTACAATTTTGGGCGCGGGAACTCAGTTGTAGAGGATGACTTGCATCATGCATTGGAAAGTGGTGTTATTGCGGGAGCTGCTTTGGATGTTTTTCAAGTAGAACCATTGCCACAAAGTTCACCTTTATGGGACACAAAAAATTTAATTATCATGCCGCATATTAGTGCTTATTATGAAAATTATGCGGATTGTTATGTCGAGGAGTTGGCGGTGCAGATTGGTGTTTGTCTCAATAATCTGAGGTAATAATACTTACATCTCAGCTAAATTCATAAGCGTATTTGCAACACGAGCAAATCCGATTATAGGGGTTAGCAATAGTAAAACTTCTACAATCATTTCTTTAGTCGCGCCGGTATTCATTACGGCTTCAACATGTGACCTAATTTGAGGTTGTGTGTCACCCATGGCACACAATGTAGCGATGACGATCAGTTCTTTGGTCATCATTGGCATACCTGATTGACGCGCAAATACTTTCTCAAAAGCAAAGTCGAACGCCATATTTGCAAATACTGGAGAGATGCCTGACAAGGCAGTAATGAGATCTTCGCCAGCATGGTTGCCATGAAGTTGTTCAAATAGTTGCTTGCCATCAGACGACCATTTTTTTGTTTCAATTAAATATTTAAATTCATCTGAAGTTTTTGTTGGCTCAAATACTTTGATATTAAATGAGGCAACATTAGCGATGAAATAAGGATCGTTTTTCACATATATGTTAGCTTCATTTAATGACATGGTAGAAATGATAAACCCGCCTTCACGATTATTATATGGTCCAGATGCTTGAATGAGCGCTCTGTCATAGTATTGTGATAAGTGGCAGATATGTTCCTTTCTTACAGCATCGACCTTTGAAAGTTCCTGGGTGTATTTTATATCAATTAAAATCATGGATTTTCCTATATTTTGATTGCAAGTTGATAATCGACACAATACATTGATTTCAATTATATGTTAATACATAGAATATGAAATGATTGATCGTAGAAAAGAATCAATAAGGATTACACAGCTACATTATATGGTGTTTGATAAATTAGCAGCACTTCAAAATTTTAGAAAAACAGCTAAAGAACTAAATATCTCAATTTCCATTGTTTCTAAGTACATCAAGGACTTGGAGTCGTTTTATAGTGTCGCACTATTTCAACGTACCACGCGTAGCGTTTGCCTATCGGAAGAAGCTAAAAATATTTGGCCACGAATCAAAGAGATCATATCATTGGAAGCAGAAATTAAGAGTGATCTGGAATACAATCGAAATATCTTTATTGGTAGGCTTAAAATTGGCATACCGCACACATATTTTAAAGCACATCTAAAGTATTTAGCCTCGCAGTGTGTAAATCAAGAGTACGTTCAAATTGATTGGGTCATTGGTAATTATTTGCCCTATCTTGTTATGGATAACTTTGACGCAGTGATATATTGTGGAGCACTTCCATCGGGAGATTTTTATGCGAAAAAAATTGGGAAATGGCGAAAAATTATATGTGCATCACCAGAATATTTGTCAAAAAACAGTGCGGTAAAGACACCTGCTGATTTATTGAAGTCCCAATGCTTAGACCATACGGACAATTTTAAATCCACATGGATATTGGATGATGAGTACCCCATTAATA
>Ga0302132_10001568_pt1 | contig 13174 bp, 7 predicted proteins | sample CB9_321_MG_FD_203113 | JGI IMG/M metagenome (GOLD analysis project Ga0302132, IMG submission 203113) | Marine microbial communities from Western Arctic Ocean, Canada - CB9_32.1 | ecosystem: Environmental > Aquatic > Marine > Oceanic | place: Canada: Western Arctic Ocean | collected 2017-09-19
ATCCGACTACATTAGACAGAACAGGGTTTTTAAAGAGGTTGAAAAAAGAGAGGATATTGTACTTAAGGTTTATTGGGAACCAAAAGACTGGGTCAAACTTACACAGGGTATAGTAGCTCCAGAGAATGCTATTCAAACTATTTTTTATGCTACAGATTTAGATAAAATCAGACGTGCTAAGGAGATAATAGTCCATAAAGATATTAAGGATTTACAGGAAATGAGATTTCGAAGGAGTGGTGAAGCATTTCCTCTAGGTCTTAGGAAAATAAGATATTTTGGCTGTTTTTGGGAACGTTCATAATGGCTTTTGTTACAAAGATTAAAGAGGGTGTTAGTACATTTAAACGTTTGGTTAATGAAGCTATAGCCAACGAGATGAACCGTAGGATAAAAAAAAGACGTAGAAAAGCTGAACAAACAATTAAGTCACTTATTCCACATTGGATACAAGAACAGCCAGAAATACAAAGTATATTAGATCAAGGTACTCCCGGTAGCTTAAACGCTGCCTTTGGTTTACCACCCGGTGTTCCAGAGGTTTCTGTCTCAGCTATTATAGAAACTTTAACATCATCTGTTAATGTATTATTTAAAAAGGTTGATAGAAATTTAAATGGCGGTATAGAATTTAGTATGGACCCAAAACTGTTGGTAAGTTTACTAAGACTGGAAGAGGGTTTTGTTACAACGGAAAAGGGTCAGCAATTACACTGGTTAGACTGGTTATTAACTAAAGGTGACGAATTAATTATATCTGGGTATAGATATAAACCTAGTGATGAACAAGGTAGGTCTGGTGGTGGTACGATGAGTAAAGGTGGCACCTTTTCTATTTTTAGGGTAAATCCCGAATTTTCAGGTAGTATAGAAAATAATTTTATAACACGGGCTTTTGAGAACAGAGATCGAGAATTATCTTCTATCTTATCTGATTTATTGGATGACTAATGACTAATTATCAACCTTTAAAGGGAATCACTAGTGTATTTGATTACACTTTAAATAATCTTATACAAGACGGTTTGGTTGAATACTTTGACTGGGCTTTACTTGAAAAGGGTAATTACTTTAATATTAACAGTGGCGAGATGGCACCGAATGGAGAAAATTATAGTACACTAAGACTTGCGTCTAACAATCATTATAATACTGGACAAGTGTGGGAGGGTTTTAAAAGTAATTGGGTTTGGCAGAGTGGTGTTAGTCATACACCAGCTCCAATAGTAGGTACTAATACTTCTTACCCTGGTATTTCTGGGGTTTATGTGGATGGTGCGTATAAACCTATAGACATTACTGGCACTTATGCTCATCACGTGGATTATTATCACGGTCGTGTTATATTTGACACAGCCTTGCCAACTGGGAGTGTTGTTCAATCTGAATTTAGTTATAAATGGATTAATGTTACTTATGCTAATAGCTTACCTTGGTTGAGAGAAATACAAAGAAAAACTTTACAACCTGGCAGTACTTTTTCAGATATAAGTAGCGGAGATTGGGATGTACCACCTGAGGCAAGGCTGCAATTACCAGCTATTGCTATAGAGGTTGTACCAAAAAGGACACAAAGGGGTTATCAACTAGGCGGCGGTCAATGGGTATTTACAGATGTACTTTTCCATTGTATAGCTGAAGATGAAACAACCAGGAATGCCTTGGTTGATATAGTATCATTTCAAAATGATAAAAACATTCATTTATTTAACGCTGATAGTATAAATGCTGCCAGTGGATTTCCCTTAGATCATAGGGGGGTACCTGTTTCTGATGCTCTTAGATACCCTGATTTGGTAGATACGTATAGTGCTGGTTTGTTAAGGTTTACCAAGTCTATGGTTCAGGAAATGACCATTTTTGACAGTGATATCTACGGTGGGATAGTTAGAATGACCACAGAAGGTATTAAAGCAAATATATAGCATTTTTAGTGTATAATTTATAAGAGAGAATCTTTTTAAATAGGGGAGAGATTTAATGTCTACCAATAAGAGAATTTTTTATGCCTGTCAGGGCGTTACTATAGCCAATGTAGGTACTTATTCCGGTGATTATGGTACTGGAAATATGGTCCACGGTGTTCAGGCTATTGGCACTACCACGACTTTTAATCCTGAACAGGCTTTTGAGCTTGGTCAGGTGGAAATTTATGAAAACGTCGAAGGTACACCTGACGTAGAAGTTACAATGAGTAAGGTTATTGATGGTTATCCATTAATTTATCATATGGCTAGTACTGGGGTTGTTGGTGGGTCTGCATCAAACTCTGGTTTGGTTAATAGATCTAACCAACAATGCGACTTAACTCTGGGTATTTTCCCTGAAGAAAATCTAAATATCGCTGGTGCTAGTGCTACAGCAGAAGTCGAAGTTTACCTTTCTGGTTTGTTTATCTCATCTTTGGGTTATACATTTCCTGTTGACGGGTTTTGTGAAGAATCTGTAACACTGGTAGGTAACAACAAACAATGGATAACCACTGGTGGTAAGAGAATCTCAGTGGCTATGGCGAATGACTTTGATGGTCTTGACGCACCACTCGCAGTTGGTGTTCTCGGTGCCGCATCTGGTGGTATTCAGAGACGTGAGGATGTTATACTCGAATCTTGTATCTTCCCTGCTTCAATTAAGGGTGTGGCTGGCACTGGAATTGGCAATGCTAAAAGCGGAACTTTAAACCTGATCCATGTTCAAAATGTTTCAATTAATACAGACTTCTCTCGTGAAGATATTCTGGAACTCGGTAAAAAGACCCCTTACTACCGTCCTGCTGGTTTCCCGATTGAGGTAACATGTGAAATCGAAGCTATTACAACGTCTGGTGACTTTGTGTTTGCTTATGAAGAAGGTGACCCTGCTTTGTATGGCACAACAGCGTCGGGTGATAACACTGGAGAAGAAAATATTTATATTCAGCTTCGAGGTGGACATGCTTGGGACTTAGGCAATAGGAATAGACTGACAAGTGTTACATACGGGGGGGGAGATGCTACTGGGGGCAATGTGTCTACAACCTATAGTTACACTAACTTTAACGATCTTGATGTTCAGTGGTCTGGCGATTATATTGGATTTAATAGTATTTAATAACGGGCTATAACCGTTAAGGACCGACGTTACGATTTGCGATAGCTAATATTAGGACAGGCAAGTGTATCGTGCGTCAGGAAGGATTTTTTAATGTATCATTATGCTCCCGTCATAAGGTTTTCTCGTGAAACAATATGAACGGGAGTATTTTGTATCAAGAATAAGATCTGGATTTATCAAAATAAATTACAAAAATTTAAAACTCAAGGTGTTTCCACCAACTATAGAAGATGAGCTTGAATGTAACGAAGTTTGTATTAATTCATATAATTCTTCATTAGATGACGGTATTAAAACTCAGGATGAAATGGGCGAATGGATGATGGATCGCGGGTTGTGGAGCGAAAAGGATAATCAAAAAGAGAAGGGGTTAAATAAAGATTTAGAGCATTTAAGGGTTGAGATTTTCAACGCAAGAAATAATCAATCTATGAAAGAGAAGATACGGACTTACCTTCGAAAAGGTGAACAACAACTAAATGAACATTTACACAAAAAGAATATATATCAGGAAAATACGTGTGAAGGGTTGGCCTTATTAGAAAAGTCTTTAGAGTTAATTCGTAGATGTACTTATGTTGGTAGTGAATTATATGACTTCGAATCGGTAGATATTCGTGAGATTTGGCACCTGTTTTATAATAATACATGTTCTGATAATCAAATTAGAGATATAGCTAAATCTGAACCTTGGAGATCTATCTGGATATTACGTGATTCTAATTCATATGAATTATTTTCTAACAATGGTAGAGAATTATCGGTCGATCAAAAAAACCTTTTAGTTTGGTCCAGAATGTATGATAATATTAACGAATCTCCCGACTGCCCAGGGGATGACGTTATAGATGATGACGATATGTTAGACGGTTGGTTTATCTTACAACGTAAGAAGCGAGATAAAGAAAAGCTGGAGTCTGAACTGGATAACACAATTAATCATCCGAAATTACAAAATGCTAGCGAAGTGTTTTTAATGGCTAAGACTGATGAGGACGCCGAGAGGATTGATACCATTAATGATTTGACAGGTAAAATGGTTAAGAGGGAAAGGTTGTCGGTAATAAAACAAAAGGGTTCTGTTGAGCAATTGGATTTTCAGGATGAGAGATTAAAATTAAGGCGACAAAGTAATCAACAATATAAGGATAAGTTTGGGAGGTAAGTATGGATGAATTTAGCAAGTTAATTAAGAGTCAGTCGGAGTACAAGCAAACGAGGGATGAAAATTATAGAAACTCTTCTAAAGAAAGATTATCTAAGATATTAAAAAAGAAGGTGGAAACCACAATGATTGGTGCCTTAAGTTCTGTAGAAGAACATTTAGGGTTTTTGTGGTTAAATGAAGAGGGTAACCACACAGAGCAACAGAAGCAAATGTTTGATTTATATCAAAAAATAAGGTCTGACATTTTAGATAAGGGAAACGCTCAAGCTAGAAATATAGATGCTGAATTAAACCAGTATGGTGTTAAATGGTTACGTTATTCGGTGGATTTGCCAGTGGTTAATAATTATAAGAATTAAGGAAGGGGTTATTATGTTAAAAGAATTTATTACGGTTAAGATGAGGGATGAGAATGAAAAGGTTCTTGAGGAGATTAAAATCTTTGTAAAGAAACCGACTAATAATATACTGTCGGCGTCTGATAAGTACAAGGCTAAGGTGTGGAATGAGTGTTTATCTGATGGCATTCTCACGAAGATGGAGCTTAGTAGATTGATGGAGAAGCGAAACATTTGGAATAAGGATATGGAAAATGAACAGGATGATATATTAAAAGAGATTGCTGATTTAGAAAAAGAGCTTTACCTTGGAAGTGGTGATGGTAAGAAGAAGACCGTGAAGCAAGGTCAAGACACGGCTATTGAAATCAGAAAGCAAAGAATGAAGCTTAGGGATCTTATTGCTCAGAAGATTATGCTTGAAGAGAATACGGCTGAATCTATAGCAGAAAATGGTAAGTTTGATTATCTTGTATCAGAGTGTACATTCCACGAAGATGGAGAAAGGGTGTATCAATCTGTAGAAGAATACAACAATAGGGATACTGATGATATTTCGACTACAGCGGCTACTGAATTAGCAAGGATGTTGTACAATATAGATAAGGATTTTGAAAAGAATCTTCCTGAGAACAAGTGGCTGGAGAAGTTTGAACTGGTAGATTCTGACCTTCACATTGTTAATAAAGAAAAACAGAAGGTGGATATCAACGGGTTGAGAGTAGATGACGAGGGTAATTACATCAATGACGACAAGAAGAGGGTTGACAAGGAGGGGAATCTATTAGAAGAGGATGGTACTTATGTTCTGCTTGCAGAATATGAAGATCGAAACAGGGAAGAGGTAGATAAGAAGCCGAAAAGAACGAGAAAGAAAACTGTAGTAGCGGAGAGTTAAGGATAGTGCCATCATTTTAAATATAGAGAGACTTTAGATGGCATCACCATTTGTCTTGACTGCCCAATTGGCTTTACAAGGCCCGAAAAACACACAACAGGTTCTTAACCAGATCAATAGACAATTGGCTGGTGTTAAAGTAGCTGTAAGTTTAGCGGGTACCAAAAAGGCAGTTGGGGATCTATCACAGATTAATAATCAAACCAAAAAAGTAACTAAATCTGTTAATGGCATGTCAAGGTCTTTTGCCATTGCTACACGCAGGTTTGCTGCTTTTAGTGTTGCTACACGGGCTGTTAGTTTATTAACTAATAGACTCAGCTCGGCTATTGATGAAGCTATTAAGTTCCAACGTGAAATGAATAAGGTTGCCCAGGTTACTGGAAAAACCGCCTCGGAGTTGAAATTTTTAGAAAAAGCAATTACCGGGTTGTCTACTTCTCTTGGTACTTCTTCGGGTGAATTAACTAATGTTGCCAGAATTCTTTCTCAAGCGGGTTTCGCGGCTAGTGATTTAAAGTCCGCCCTTTCAACATTAGCTAAAACAACCCTTGCACCTACATTTGATGACATAACCAGTTCCGCAGAAGGAGCGGTTGCCATCTTTAATCAGTTTGGTAAGGGGGCGGCAGCTTTAGAGGGACAGTTTGGTGCTATCAATGCTGTTGCTGGTAAATTTGCTGTTGAGTCCAGTGACTTAATTGGTGCTGTTAGACGTGTTGGTGGTGTCTTTAAGTCTGCTGGTGGCAATTTAAATGATTTAATTGCATTGTTCACCTCTGTTAGATCTACAACACGTGAAAGTGCAGAAAGTATTGCTACTGGCCTTCGAACAATCTTTACAAGGGTTCAAAGGCCAAAGACTATTGAGTTTTTGAGAAAGTTTGGTGTTGAATTAGAAGACTTGGGTGGAAAGTTTGTTGGTCCATTTGAAGCGACCAGAAGATTAAGTGAGGCCTTCGGTGATCTTCCAGAGGGTGATGTAAAACTTATTCGGGTTGGGGAAGAATTGGCTGGGTTTAGGCAAATTGGTAAAGTTATTCCATTACTTCAACAGTTTGCAATCGCAGAGAAAGCTAGACAGGTAGCGTTAGCTGGAGTTGGATCTCTAGATAAAGATGCGGCTACAGCACAAAAAACATTAGCTGTTCAAATACAAAAAGTTAAAGAAGAGTATCTTGCTTTAGTTAGAAGTTTTGCTGACACAACCACCTTTAAATCATTAGTTAAAATTACTCTCGGTTTAGCTAGTTCGTTTGCTCAAATTCTTGAATCTTTGAAACCGTTATTACCTTTGCTTGCTACGTTTGCAGCTGTTAAGATTGGTTCTGGTTTAGCTGGATTAGTTGGATCTCGTTTAACACGTAGAGCTACGGGTGGTCCTGTTGGTCTTGCTAGAGGGGGTGTTGTTCCTGGTTCTGGTAGTGGTGATACCGTTCCAGCCATGTTGACGCCCGGTGAGTTTGTCATCAAGAAGAGTAGTGTTGGTAAAATTGGCACTGGTGCTTTATCTGCTATGAATAGTAACAGGTTTGCTAGTGGTGGGCGTGTAGCAGATATATCTGGTGGATTTGGTTTTAATTTTATAGAAGATGAGTCAAAGGTTAAAGGTAGTTTATCTAATTATGAAATTCCAATTTCCTCTTTAGATAGTCGAGCACAAGATGAATTACTTAAAAGAATTCCAGGTAATGAAGAGAGAATTACAAGAAAAGGAACTGGATTAAGTGGAATTCAAACAACTGCTTTAGAAAAATTTGTTAAAAAAGGTGGTTCTCCTAGTGATACAACACAAGGAGCTTTAGTTAAATTAGGCGTTTCACCAAGTAAAGGTGCTGCTAAAGAATTAGATATTAATACAGTAAGGCGTCAATTAAGAAATAGGAAGGGTGCTGGACAATTAGTTAAAGGTTTTGCACCAAAATCTACAATAACTGCTTCTGGAGGATTTGCGTCTGTATTAAACGATAATGCTTCTGATGTTTTTGAACAAGATATTGCACAATCTTTACCTAAAATATTTACTAAAGCTGTTCAAAATCAAAAATTTCAACCACCACTTTCAGCTGGTAAAAAAGAAAAGGATGTTCCGTTAAACAAATTAATTTCAGACAACGCTCTACAATCAGTTAAGGGTCAGTTTTTTGAAGCTTTTATTAGAAGAGCTGTTGGGTCTGAAATAAAGAAAAGTAATGGGGTAGATGATTTTTTTGATTTTAAAGAAGGAGATAGTGCAGGATTTAAAGCTCTTTTTGGGTCTTCTATTTTCCCAAATGAATTTAAAATTAACAATAAACCACATAATATAATTTCTGTATATAGCAAAGCTATAAAAGAAAAAAAACCACCATTAAAAATACAAAAAAAAGCATCTGGTGGAGGTATTTCGGGTTCTGATACCGTTCCCGCTTTACTTACCCCGGGCGAATTTGTGATTAACAAAGGTGCTGCTAGTAAAATCGGTGCTGGTAATTTGAACAAGATGAATAAAGGTGGCGTTGCTGGTTTTGCTAAGGGTGGATTTGTTGGTGGAGTACAAAGATTGAAGAATGGTGGTGAAGCTGGGTTTGGAGGTAGAGCTATAGCTGCAAGTCTTATTATTCCCACAGTTGCTCAATCATTACTTCAGTTTGGTGATAAGTCCATAGAGGCTTCTGACAGGTTAGCTAAAACCACTATAGGTTTAGAAAGATTATCTGCTTCCGCTACTCAACTAACATTTTTATTCCTTGGGTTTCAAGCTGCTAATAATAAATTAAAAGAGTGGGGTCAGAATCTTGATAAGTCTTCTAATAAATTAGAGAAGGTTACAAATAAAGCTAAAGATAGTGTTATTAATAGTTCTATAGAAAGAGATAATCTTAAACAATCTGTTGAAGGAAGACAATCTAAAGTAATTAAGTTGGATCAAGATCAAACTAGATTTAAGGGATCTGTAGACGCAGCTGCTAAAAATGTAGAGACCAAAAAAGCTGAACAAATTGCTGCACGTGATAAATTTGTACGTGCTAATCAATTAAAAAGAAGTGGAGCAACTGCTAATCGTGCTGGTCAAACTATAGGGATCGATGATACAATAGCTCGAAAGAAATTAAGACAGACAACAAATGAATTAATAAAAGCTATTAAAGTAGAAAATCAAGTTAAAAAACAATCAAAAGTCAATCTAGATAAACTTGCTAGATCAACCAAAAGACTAACAACATTTAGAAGTAGGGCTAATGATGCTACCAAAAAGGCTGCTATCGCAGAACAAAGATTAGCCTTGTTAAGGAAAAAAACTTCTGGCATTAGGGGTTTGGGTAGAGGTGTTGCTAGAGCTGGAGCGGGTGCCGCAAGAGCTGCTGCTGGTCCTTTAGCCGCTTTAACAGCTACGTCTTTAATAGCACAACAAATCGGTGGAGCATTTAGTGAGTTCGCAGGAAGAAAAAGAGATATAGCAGAATCTAAAGGTGATGTCACAGGGGTAGCTAAAGCCACAAGGGCTCAAGGGGCTATTGATCTCACAACTTCTCTCTTTACTCCTTCTGGTATTGCACAGGCTTTATTTGATGATGATTTTGTTAAGGATGCTGTAGAAGGTGCTAATAGGAAAGCTGCTGAGGCAGCAACGTCTACAGCAGCTACGGGTATATCATCCAGTTTCACAAAATTTGAAGAGGGTGATAGAAAAGACTTAAAAGCATTAGAAAGTGAGCAGGCTCTTACTACCTCAAAAGCATTAGCGGAACTTGGTAATGTTTCAGATGAGGTTAGGCAAAATAGTTTATCAACAATGCAGAAATCCCTCGCTCCTACAGCTGAGTTATTTGGTAGAACCAGCAAGAGTTCTGCGGAATTAGAAGCGTCAATTAGGAATTTATCAGGTGGTTCTAAAGAATTACTTGACCCCCTTCTTAAACTTGCTAAAGCAGCAAGAGCTGCTGCTGCTGCACAAGAAGCACGTGGTAAACTTGAGTTAGATTCGCTTAAAATAACTTCAACCGTTAAGCGTGCCGAAACTGCTAGAGATAACAGAATAGCTGGATTTGAAACTGGTTCTTCACCATTGGAAGCCAATCTTAATACTTTACAAACATCGCTATCTACCCTTGGTAGTTCTGCACCTGGCAATAGAGCTATAGAAGGTATTTCCAGACAGCTTCAAAGCAGGGGTGTAGATGTTAGCGAGGGTAGTTTGGTTGGAAGGCAAATTGATAATGCTAGCAGTGCTAACGCATTTAACGAACAGTTTAATGATTTAGTAAATAATAATGATTTTCTTCAAGGTGATCAGAAAGAAGATTTTTTAAGAGAACTTACGATATTAGCTGAAAATTCTGAAAGTGATGTTGTTAACACCAGTGTTCTTGATGCTATTGGAAATTTAAGGGAATCAAGTCAAGGTGGCAGGTTAAAAGCTGATGAATTAAGCGGTATTGGACAAACAATTCTTGATGCTTCACAAAGTGTTATTGGACCGCTTGTTTTACTTAGTCAAGCAGAGATTGCTCATCTTAAGGTTATTAATGAATTAACAAGAAAAAGACGTACTGTTGAATTAGAATATATAGCTACTCAACAAAAATCTATAAATACACAGATTGAAGCTTCAAAGATAATTTCGCAGTTTGGTGGTGGAAAATTTTCATCTCAAAATGAGCTTGGTGCAAGAGCTTCTCAATTCAATTTGCGTGCCCGAGATGCTGGCGTTGGTGGCTTGGGGTCTGGAACAGCGTCAGACATTGGTCGCGTAGGATCTGGTATTGCACGACGTTTTCAAGAGTTACAAATTAGTGCTACAAGGGGTGGATTAGCGGGCACTGGTGGGCTTGGTGTGGACGAAGACAGGCGAAAAGAATTACAGACAGCAAACCAGTCTTTAATACTATTTACTAAACAAAGGATTGACTTACTTAAGAAAGAAGTTGATATTGTTAAACAAAAGAATGCTCTTGAAAAGTCAAGTATTGAGAGTTTACTTAGTGGTGATATTGAAGGGTTCTTTAAACAACAGGGGGCTGCTGGTGCAGCAAGTGCTCTTAGATCTGGCGACACTTCCGCACTGAGGGCGTTTAGTGCTACAGATATTGCGGGTGGTCTTCAAAGTATTAAAGAACAGTTAGATGCTACTGGTGGCGATAGACAGGGCTTCGAAAGAGCAGCTTCAAGTGTGCTTGGAGGGTTTGGGTTAAGTGGTAGATCTGCACAGGTGTTTGCTGATACCACTCCAGAAATAGAAAACTTTAATAGACAAATTCGTGATTCCGCTGAACAGTTGGGGAGACAGGCTGGTATAGCTGCTGAATTGCAAAGCATGACTGTTAGTACGGCTCAGGTTATTATTGATGCTACAAATGTAGAATTTAGAAACGCACAAGCAAGAGGTGGTGTTGGACAACCTGTGCCACTTGAAAATCAAATGGTGTCACAGCTTAATGATTTTACAGATAAAGCCGCTGCAATTGCTGGTGCATTACAAAACTCGTCGGTTAAATTTAGTGTTCCAGAAGGAATAAAAGTTTTCTTAGAAGGAGCAGACTTCTTGAACATTAGTGAAAAACTGAAACCCTTTGTTAATGATCTTATAGGGGCGTATGTGAAAAATCTTAGCTTAGACCCAGGTGGTCAGCCAAAACAAAACTTTGGTGTAGTCCCTAAATAAGGAATATAAGTGTCTCTGTTACCATCCCTGGAATGCCTGTGTATAAAAGCTAACAGTAGTAACGTTGCCTGTGTTGGCATAGTTTCTGCAAAGATCTCTGCTTCCCCAAGTTTAGTAACAGCTACACTTTCCAGCACAGCTACTTTAGCCACACAGTTTACTAAGTATCAAACGTCACCAGTAAGTTTAGATGGTCAGGCTTCTATAGCAGCAGTGTTAAGTGCTGCACCAACTTTAATTTCTTCAACACTTACTATAAACGGAGGTATAAGTCCAGGTTTAACAACCGACTATACTATAAACGGTTCATTTAACGGTTCTGGCACATTTAGATCTACGTACACAGATAAATTTGCTGGAGACTTTGGAGACTTTGAATGTGTTCAAAAACTATATCCAATCGCTGACATTCCTATTGTTTCGAGTCTCGGTAATTTCGTTGGCCCTCATAATGAGAGCAGTGGATTATTTTCGTTTATTGACGAAGGTGTCTTCACGGGTGACTATGATAAAAAGTTTGGTGATAGTATTCTTATTGCCGATGATAAAAACACATTTATCCATCCTTCTGCTGTTCACACTGATGGTGAGTTTGAGTATAAGTGTGAAGTCACTACACCTATTATACGTCCAGATGAAACAAGATTAAGACTGCGTGCTTCAGCACCAATTAGTAACTATGAGGCTGGAATACCTCCTAGATATACAATTCAAGATATTAAATTTGAAGATCCTAATGGTATATTAATAGTTCAGTATGAAGATATAGTATTACGTGGTGACGCTAATCATTATGATATTACCTATATTAATTTTACCACTTATTCATCAAAAGCATTAACTAATAATACTATTGATATTTATGACTGGCAAACGGGCTTTCCTTCTTTACACGAGGGTAGTGGATATACCTTATACTTCAAAGTAAAAGCTGAAGCGTTAGATGATGCGTTTGACGCAGGGTTCTCAACAGCTTTCGAAGAAAACTATATTATACCAATAACCACAGCGAGTGGTAGTGATTACTTTGCATTAGACGGTTCCCCTTTATCAACCAACAGTCAAGGTTTCTTAAACCCAACAAACTCTATTAAGATATCTGCATTCGAGATATGTAATAGTGGCGGATGGGGTCCAGGTATAGCTAACGCTGTTAACTTATATGCAGAAGTTCAGACTACGGGTAATAGAATAGAGCGTGAAATTAGGCCGTCATTTATGCCAACGGTAGATTTCGATACGGGTATTTGGCCGACCGTAAGTAGTGTTTGGTATGCCAATGGTAATCCTGAATATTCTAATACAACCCCTTCTGGGTCAAAGAGATTAATTAGTCACCTTAACAACCCTAGTGACAATTTTTATATTACATTGAACACCGTAGATCCTATTTTGGATTCTGGTAAGCTTATAGTGAGAATGTCACATGGTACAGGGGATCTGTATGAAATTACCCCTGGGGCATTTGATACTGGTTTTGATGGAGAAATATTAGGAACATGTGTAAAACAGGGGGCATTTGACAGAGAACAAAAAAATCCCGACAATGCTAATGACGGTTTCTTTGTAATAGATTGTGTTAAACTTAGAGTTAAGGCTAAAAAAGCTGTTGGTACTCGTGACTATGTATTAGATGTGGTGGGTTATAGTGATGACTGCCTGTTAAATCTTACCAGTTCTGTAGGTGGTTTCTTACAAAATGTATCTGGTATTGGTGATTATCCTGTGTCATCTGGATTTCTAGGTAATGATGATCTCGGTCTTAGTTCTGTATCTATGTCAGAACACGAGAATTATTTTGAAACTAGCGGAAACAATGACGGTGGTGATCACTATTCTATAGTACAAACTCCTATTGTTAGTGGTACAGATTATGAGTGGTATGAAGTACCCCTTAAGATATACGACGACACAGTAACGCTCGGTCAGTCTCGCAATTATACAATGAGTTCTCTCTTTGAGCGTTTGTATGTTGACATTTACCCATTACCAAGTGGTGCTAGTTTTTCAGACTTACATCTATTGGTAAGATA
>Ga0302132_10001574_pt1 | contig 13142 bp, 9 predicted proteins | sample CB9_321_MG_FD_203113 | JGI IMG/M metagenome (GOLD analysis project Ga0302132, IMG submission 203113) | Marine microbial communities from Western Arctic Ocean, Canada - CB9_32.1 | ecosystem: Environmental > Aquatic > Marine > Oceanic | place: Canada: Western Arctic Ocean | collected 2017-09-19
TGAGCTGCTTTTGATTTTACTGCTTCTTCTTCATTAATACCTGTAGAGCATATGCCTGATTGCAGCAGTCCAGTCGAACCAGTGTAGAAATTTAACCCTAGGGGCCCAGGACCAATAATAGCCTGAGGGCTTCCCGGGTTGCATGTTTTTCTTAATCAATTTTTTCTGCCAGGGTCCCTCTCCTGCTTTAAAAACACTCAGCAGGTGCTAGAGCTGGAGTTAGACATTCAGTTCTCAGCTATTGTTAGTGGATATGTGGAGTAATCTTAATTGGAGTTTAGTAATGGAATTGACTGCAAGAAAAAACCACTACACTCACGCACGAGGGCAATTTATTAAGTGTACATATAGGTGTCTATCAGCCCTGATATTCAGTGCAATTCTGTAGCACTTTTTTTGAATCTCAAACGAGTAGATTTTTGTGCCAATTTTGTGCCATTTGCTTACAAAAACAGGTCATACTTGGGGAAATGTGGAAATATTGAAGAGCAATCATCTTACTAATATTATTATCCTTATTTGTTGCAGTCTGTCCCTGAATACCTACTATCAAAGTTTGCGGTACTGAGGATCATAGGTTCAACTCCTATCGGGTGAACCAGCCTTTCCAACAGATTACACAATATTCTTATTTTACAAATCTAATGATTACGCCACTTTTGTAACATATAAATGTAGGACCGGACGGGCCTGAGCGTCAGTCAGGTTACAGATGAGGTCCTTTATGCTGGCTTGGTTGAGATGCAGGAGCTGCCAGAGCTATAAGAAACGGGGAGGGGGGTGCAGAGTCCTGGGCCCCGCACATCGATACATAAAGTAGTTAGACTCATTTCTGTCTACTCCCACTGATTGCACTACTAATTCTTCAAAGTCAAACACCCTCCACAACTTTCCACCTTCCTAGTAAATCAAACTGATTGATGTTATATATACTGTTCTCCTAAAGTCTCAATAAGAAACCAAGTAAAACACCTATATCCCTCTGTAACCGCCCCTAGTCTACATTGGGCCCACTCGCGGTGGCCCCAGATCCAGAATACGCATAGATGCATCAAAGCTTGCTTTCATAAGGACGGCTTTGATATGCACTTGGTCTGGCGAGTTCCAAAGGTTATCGAACTCCCAGGGGTCAACCTCAAGATCATAAAGCTCACCGAAATCATGTTGGTGATAATTGATGATTTTATACTTTCGGTTCCGGTACATGGTCCCCAGTGAGCCTTCTTTGTGATCCAGTGCATCATAGTATTCGCTACGGACAAAATCCCGAAATGAATGACCATCCAAGCGACCTTCGAGGATTGATCGCAGACTTCGACCTTGCATATAATCGGGAATATCAATGCCACATAAATCAAGAAAAGTTGGAGCCTTATCCGTCAACTCTACAAGTGCATCACTAACCAGACCTTCTTCAATACGCCCCGGACAATTAAAAATCAGTGGCACACGAACCAACCCTTCATAGAAGCGACAGCCTTTCTGTATCAGACCATGATCACCTAATGTTTCGCCGTGATCGGAGGTAAAGACGATAATTGTATTTTCACGCTGACCGGTCTTTCCCAAATGATCGACAACACGGGCAAGCTGATCGTCGATCAGTTTGATCATCGCATAATAGGCAGCCTGCAGGGTCTTCACATCCCTCTGGCCGCTGCTTTCCCCCTGTGTGCCTCCGCCAGGTACAATCGGTTTTGCAACAATTGGGTTTTTTATATCTAGGTCTTCTGGATTACAAGCGCGTGACTGGAAATCAAGGACTTCCAACTCGCGTTGTTGGACCAGATCACTTTCCTGAAAATAAGACCCTGGCATCTTTTCCGGCGCAAATTTATCCCGGTATTCGACAGGCGGATTAAAGGGAGGGTGCGGGTCATAAATATTTACGCTCAGCAGCCACGGAATATCTTTGTTTTCGGAAACGAACTCCATGGTTTTTTCAGCACACCAAGTGGTTTGATGAAGCTCTGTCGGAACGCCATCCAAATCATCTGTCAAATCCGCTAATTTATAGCCCTTGTAGCGCACCCAGTCGGCATAGTCGTGTCCAGTTTCCCAATTGTCCCTTGGTGCATGACTATATTTAAAATACGAGTAACCGTCATCGGTACGTGGCTCAATACGCTTGTAGGCACTGGCTAGATGCAATTTTCCAATGTTGCCACACAAATAGCCAGCATCAGCAAATATTTTTGTAACCAATGGCGTATTCGCAGGGAAATAATCGTTTCCGTTACGCGTTAAATGAATACTACTCGGATACATTCCTGTCAGAAAGCTTGCACGGCTTGGTGTGCAAATCGGCGACTGACAATAGGCATGTGTAAATGCCGTTCCAGATGCACAAAGGGCATCAATTGTCGGTGTATCAACGTGCGGGTTCCCCAAAGCACCAATGGTATCGAAACGTTGCTGGTCTGTGCATATCCACAGAATATTAGGTCGGTCGGCACTCATTTTCTTTAATATGAAACAACATAAAATTGGTATAATTGTGTATGGTATTGTAGGGAAACGAAAAAGAGAATATATTGATTTGAATCCATACTTCCAGACTCATTATGTAAGAGATGTGAACTTTGATGGTGAGGGTAATTTTTCTGATGGCGTATATTATTTCAAGGACTATAGGGAAATATTTGATCATGAATTAGATATTGTTTTTGTCTCTTGGCTACTCCTCTATCTCCGTGGGGACTCTGTCAATTGTTGCGTATTGTTTCTCCACAAGCGTCCAGCCGAGAGGCGCCTCCTTCAAATGGCCGTCGACGAGAGCCGTATTGAAAGTTGTTACTGTCAGTACTCCGCAATCACAATTTGAGCAAGCCGAAGTGATTCGAGACCAGATTTCTGTCTCCTCGACATTTAATTGGCCAACAAGTTTTATACATGACCGTCTGTCATCTCTTACACTATCTTTGATATCAAAACCAGACTCACAAATTAATGATTTTTCATTATCTGCTAAAGTAAAAGAAAAAAATAATTTTTTCTATAAAGCAAATAAGGCAATTTATATTTAGGTAATAACCTATTGATTTAATATTGATGTGCCAATATTTTTAATTCAAGTATATGCATTAAAGTTTAGTAATTATATAAATTATATTTTTATTATTGATTCCAAGCTTTCCACCATTCATTAAATAATTTAAATTGTTTTTTTGCAAATATGGATTGACTATCGCTTAGTTTGTCAGATTCATAAAAATTAAAATTATATTCATCTTCCCCTTTTAGTTTTAATAAATACTTGTAAAAAAGTACTAAGTCTGGTCCCTCGTCAAATGTTGATAAAACTTTAAGCGCATCATTTAATTCTAAAGCAAGACGTCTTGCTTTAGCACTACCATTTCCAGCTTCAATGCATAATTTGTAAAGTCTGATGACAGCTTCTGGTAGAACATTCCCAATGCCAGTTATGAGTCCAATAGCCCCACAATTTACAATTCCGTGAAAAACCTGAGTATCAACTCCTACAACTAAAGCAAGTTCTTTTTCTGTCTCTGTAATATTTTCAGCAGCATAACTTAATGCAGCTGCTCCACCAAATTCCTTGAAACCAACAAGCTGTGGATAATTCTCCCGGAGACTAAAAAATAGATCGGCTTTCGTCTCAAAACCATAGTATGGACTATTATAAATGATGGATGGTAATCCTTCACCAGCTTCCAGAATTGACTCAAAATGGTTTTTTTGTGCGGATGCTGAACTCCCACGGGAGAGTACTCTAGGGATAATCATTAAACCAATCGCACCATTCTCTAAAGCATGTCTTGAGTGAAGTGAAGATTTTAATGTATTTTGGGCCCCCGTACCTACAATCACAGGAATACCAGCATTAGTCAAAGATAAAACCCCTTCCTGCCTTTGTTCATCTGTTAATAGAGGCCAGTCACCCATAGATCCACAATATACAATGGATTGCATACCTGCTTTTATTAATTGTTTTGCTTTTCTTACAAGAGCATCAAAATCAGGAGAACCTTTCGAATTACATGGTGTCATTAGGGCTGGTATACACCCTTTAAATACATGCTCATTTTCCATATTTAAACTCAATTATATTTAAATTTTAATTATTTATTTTAAAACTAAATATATTTCAAAAATTATAAGTGATGTGTCTAAAATTTTATAAAAATATAAAAAGAAAAAATCATTGTTATTAGTATAGTCCCACCTAAAATGATAAGAATCGCTGTGTTAGCGTATATGCTCTACTTAGGTTTTGTGCATTAAATAAATAAAAAAATCCTAATTTCATCAAATCAAATCCAAATTACACCTAAGTTAGCATATAAATATACCTTTGAAGGTAATAAAAATTATCACCATTTAAAAATAAATAACCCGAAAATATTGAAATAACTATAAGTATAAATATTTGTAAAAACAACGTGGCAGCTATGCCATTACTACTATTCATTATTTTGAGAACCAGCTAATTTAATAAATAAATTATATCCCGTGTATGATAGGGGCACAATAATGAGTAAAAGAGAATTATTGTTCATAACTTAACTCATATATTCACCACAATTTATATAAAATGTAGATCCAGTTGTGAAATTAGAAGATAGTATACAATTTATCACATACGTCACGTCTTCTGTTTTACCAACTCTTCTCAAGGCTGGAATAAAAAACGACCGACGAAATTCGATCCGCCACGAAAATATGTAGTTCCCGTTCCCCCCGAAAAGTGATTCGCAAATAAACGAGCCCACAGAACATAGGCGGTGAAAAGGAGGATAGTCCAAGCCTTTACGCTTAAGGGGTCGCCACGTACTACGACGTTGAGTCACGAATTAAACAACGGATTCCTGTTCGACCTGTATCTTGATAACCCGATCCTTCGTTACGGCAGCATCCATCGCTTCCTGAAATTTTGCAAAAGGATATACGGCTGAAATTGAGGGTTTGAGATTGATTCTTCCCGAGGCCGCGAGATCCAGCGCGGGCTGAATAACATGCGCCGACCGGAACGAGCCGACAACGAGGAGCTCTTTTGACATCACCAGATTTATTGGCAATTCAACGGATGCCGGCTGGGTACCAACCTGCACAACCGTACCACCTCGTCCTACGAGTCGAAGCGATTGTGCCAGAGCGATGGGTGAACCGGAAACCTCGATAATTACGTCGATCGCATCGTTGGCTGCAAAGGAATTGATTTCGTCGTTTCTCGGATCAAATGCAAAATCAGCTCCCGCGCTAATAGCAAAATCCCGAGGGAAGGCTTCGACATCACTCACGGCAATAGATGATGCCCCATATGCTCGTGCGACCAGCAGAACTAGTTGTCCGATCGAGCCAGCTCCGGTTATGAGTAACCTTTTACCGGCAATTCCACCGTTTCCTGAGGCCCTCATTACAGCGTGAGTTGCGATAGTAAGAGGCTCAAGCATCGCCGCGTATCCGTAATCAAGTCCTTCAGGTAGCAGATAACAGTTCCGCGCGGGAACCGCGACATACTCGCCAAAGCCTCCGTCGATATGCGGACAACAACTCGCTGAACCAAAAAATCTCATATTAGTACAGAGATTATATCTACCGTTGCGACAAAAACGACATTCGCCGCACGGTAGTTGAGGATCCACAGCTATCCGGTCGCCAATGGAAAAACCTTTCACATCGCTGCCGATTTCCGCTATTTCGCCGGCGAACTCATGACCGAGTGCAAACGGCTCCCTGGGAACAAAATCGCCAATTTGGCCGTGGCTGTAATAATGGACATCCGAACCGCAAATACCGGTCCGTCGAACCCGGATGAGTGCATCGCTTGCGCCGACCAATCCCACGGGGCGTTCTTCGTACCTCATATCTTTCGGTCCGTGTAATACGTAAGCTTTCATATATACTGCCTTAAAGTGCGTTTTTTATAGCAAACTGCCGCCCGACGAGCTTACTCAAATTGAGTCCCATCCACCAAGTACATGGTCGTCATCGCAGTTAGAAAAGTCGCAATAAAACTCTTTTTTTCAAGTTCACAGAGAATACCTCGATCGTCATAATAATCCGACTGTATCTGCGTCTCAGGATCTCCTTTGTCGTCAATTCGTCCACAGTTAAGCAAGTCTACGGAGATCCGATATTAACTGCCGATGTCATCAATATCTCGATCAGTTATTCTAACACAAAAGTAGTAATCCACACCGGAGTAAAGGAAAATCAAAATTAAGGTTCGAGATTACTTGATTGGATTTAGAGTGTCAAGAGTAATTATTATTGGTATTTTAGTCGTTTTACAAAGTGATGATTGGTAAAAATTAGAGGTTTGTGTTTTATTGTGGTTCTTGGTTCGATTTAAGTCAGTAATAGGTGAGAATCACCATATTTTGAACACACTTTTCCTGCTAAATTTTTTTAAATTCTAGTTTGGAATTCAACCATTGTTGAAGAAAAATCTGTTGCCAGTTCATAGGAGACTTATGGAACTTCATCCGGCAGGAACGACGACGGTCGGATAGTTCCCTCTCGTATATGCTTGAGAATTTTTCTCACTTACTGATAGTCGGTGATGAAAGCTATGATTCTCATCTCAGCTTTGCAAACCAGACATTGCAGAAGATCGGTCTAAAAAATCTTCTTAATCAACCTGGCCCATGAAGAACTGACCTTTCGGTTTATCGTGGCTCATTTCCACCATTCCTCGACCTGTCCAAGTTCTGATTCTATTTCCTCTTTTTTTTACTCCTTTCCTATTCGACAGGACATTTGCGAGGTTTTATGACGCAACCTGAATGGAACTCTCTGCAGCTTCTTCTGCATCGTGGATGGGTTCCATAATTTCCTCACTCATTTCAGTGTAGTCACGGGTGTTTAGGGGTTCCTCCATTACAAGATAGTCATTCACTGCATTGGACACGGATACGTAGTCTCACTGAATTGAGAGTGTTGGAAATGGGAATTATGAGCGGCCTTCCGCAATATTAATGTTCAAATCCCGGTGCAAAAATTTTAAAGTCCTTCTTTGTCAATTGCTTGCATTGCTCCTCTCATATAGCCCAAAGCAAACGCCATTCCTGCATGCCATGAAGATTCACAGCTCATTTCAGGACTATGATCTGGGACCAATATCCCTTCATAGTGATTTTTTTTCAGAATTTTGAGTACCCTAATCATATCAATGTCTCCCTCATCCACAAAAACTTCCTGGTATTTAGGGACTTTTCCTTTCACATTTCGAAAATGAATGTAGCAAATCTTCTTTTGTTTTGTGTAGTTGTCGAGTGATTCATAGATATTACCTTCACTCATCTCCTGGATAGTTCCCATGCAAAATTCTAGTCCATTAGCTGGACTCGGTACAAAATCAAGTAAATTCTGGTATTTGTAAGGCTGGTTGACTAGCCTAGCTGTTCCTCGAAGTGAATCCATTGGAGGATCATCAGGATGAGCTGCCATTCGCACTCCATTTTCTTCAGCGACTGGAATGATTTCTTTTAGAAAATTTTCAAGTCTTTGCCACAATTCAAGATTCGAAACAGGAGAAACCGTTCCTTGTGGGGCCTCAGGGTCGTATACCATATTCCATACCATCCCTTTAGGAATTGGTCGCTGATGATCAATATCATTTTCATCAAATTTGACTGAAACTGCTCCTCCCCGCCCTACCGGTCCTTTGGTCCATCCCCAGACTCCAGCAATGCTGAAATTGTATCCAATGATCGGAATGCCAGCTTTACCCACATTCCTGATGATTGTTTTCAGGTCTTCCATCTGTTCTTTTTTCCTGGGGCCATCCAGCAGAACATCCGACCAATGGGCAGGATCGAAATTTTCAATGGCTTCCCAAATCAATCCATGTTCGTTCAGAGATTTTTTGATTTCAATCAATTCCTCATAAGTCCAAAGTTTACCCTGATTGGTGGTGGTTCCCCAGCCTTCCAGTTCGGAGCCTCTTGAGATCTTAGGATTTTTCCCTTTAAAATAGTCGACTAAATGGACAACAACATGGGTTGCCCCAGCTTGTCTTGTGAATTTGAAATTGTCTTCATTCAATGAATCTCTATACAATCCTAACCCTAATTTCATATTGGACTTTATTTTATTTATTTAGGTAGGTCAGTTCTAATACCTTAATGCTTGTTACGTTTTGAGATGATCATTCCGTCGCTGCAGTGAAATGACTGTTTTGCTCGCTGAAAGCTTTGGTTTCAAAAGATTCAGAATCCAATGGAAGCTCCCCCATCGACCGGAAGACAAACACCGGTGACAAATTTTGCAGCAGGAGAGACAAGATAGGCTGCAGTCCAGCCAATGTCCTCAACCTCTCCGAATATTCCCATCGGAGTCCTTCCCAAGATTTTTTCTACTCTTTTAGGGTCAGATTTTGTGGCTTTCCTCATCATTGTGGTATCAATGAATCCGGGAGCAATCGCATTTACGCGGATTCCTTGAGGTGACCATTCGGTGGCAAGTGATCGCACCATGCCAAGATAAGCTGATTTTGCAGCGGAGTATGCTGTGACACTTGGAATCCCAATTAAAGAAGTCATTGAAGCAATGAAGAGGATATTTCCCTTCGAGGACACCAACATCTGTTTTGCAACCTGTCGACTTAAAGAGAATGATCCTAAGACGTTCACATTCAAAACCTGGAGAAATTCTTCTTCCGTAACATCAATCGCAGCTTTTTTTTGGTGCATTCCTGCATTATTCACAAGAATACTGATGTGGCCGTGCTGTTGAGTTACCGAATCAATCAGTGATTCCGATTTTTCAAATTTAGTCACATCATATATCCTATAGTCAGCCATATGACCCAATTCCTTAACTGCCTTCTGCAATGGCTCTTCGCGACGGCCAACGATAATTACTTTTGCACCAAAGTTAACAAAAGCCTTCGCAATGCCAAAGCCAATTCCAGTACCACCACCAGTAATCAATGCTATTTCATTGTCAAGTTTAAATGGGTTTCGAAATTCTTGTTGCATTTAATTTTCCTGATTATTTAGTAAGAACAATTGAACACTGTTTTCTTTGCTCTGTTAAAACTTACGATACTTTAGATAGGCTTCTTCAGGATCAACACCTTTTAGAATAGCTAATCTTACAGTATTCTCTGTTGTGACCATTTCTTCAGCGGTGGAAATAACTTTATCAATTAATCCGTGAGGAATAATGACTGTTGAATCCCGGTCAGCCATAACGTAATCTCCATTTTGAATGGTTACATCCCCGATCCTAATATCAATTTCGAATGCATCCGGAATCCATTTTCCCACGATATCAACCGATGTGAAAAATTTACAGAATACCGGAAATCCTAGTTTTTCTATGAATGAAGAATCACGACATCCACCATCCACAATGTAGCCACGGACACCTCTAGACTTCAATGTTTCTGCAGAGAGTTCCCCCATTAGCGCAATTTCATTGTTGTTTGGCTGACAAATCACAACACTGTCTGGTGGAACCTTTGATAATAACCTGACCCACGCTAACAAGGTTTCTTCTTCTCCGAGACTATAGTCTATATGGCCTCTGACCGTATAAACTGATCCGGCCACTTTTGTGTTTATGTCGAGTGGTCTAATTTCATGAGGCAATACACACTGAGCATGACCCAGTCTGGTCAAAGCATCATAGATAACACAACTGTATGTTTTTTCCAAGCGGTCAGCATAGTCAGACATATTGTTCCTTTTTTCTGTTGGATTGAGTAATTATTTATATTATTCCTTTATTCCACTGGTAGTAATGCCTTGCAAAATATTTTTGCGCAAGATTGCAAAGACAACCAACATTGGGATGACAGTTACTACAGCACCTGCTGAAATAGCACCATATTCGATGTAGAACTGCCTCTGATAAACAGCAAGTCCGAGTTCTGTTGTGTACATATCCTTGGTCGTGACTACTAGTAGAGGCCAGATAAAATTACCCCATGCTTCAGAGAAAGAGAAAATCCCCAGGGCCATCAGAGAAGATTTGCTTAATGAAAGTACAATTCTCAAATATATCCAGAGTTCGTTTGCACCGTCAATTCTGGCTGCATCGAGGAGACTATCTGGAATCGACATAATATTCTGTCGCATAAAAAAAACTCCAAATGTCATTATTGTCATCGGAAAAATCATGGCAAAGTAAGTATTCATCATCCCCGTTTTATAGACCATGATGAAAAGTGGGATCATGTAGACCTGAATGGGGATGGTCGATGTTGCCAGAATAACTGCAAATAGAAATGTTCTAAAGGGAAATCTATATTTCGCAAATATGAAGCCGGACAGACTCGACGTCAACAGCACAAAAACCATTGATCCGATTGAGATGATAAAAGAATTGAGAATGTAACGGAAAAAATTTTCCTTTACGAAAATACTTATATAATTATCGATAGTGAGTTCTTTTGGAAAAAAATGAGGGGGCCAGGAACTAATTTCACTGGGTGTCTTGAGAGATGTCATAAACACCCAAAAAAATGGTATCAAAACTATGATCGCAAATGAAGGCACAATTATATATGCTAATATCCTTATCCATCTTTCTTTTAACATTCTTTTCTTCTTATTTTCGTTCTCTAAACAAAGTGAACTGTAATGTGACCATGGACATCACCAAAACAAGTAACACAACTGACTCTGCTCCTGCATAGCCCATCTTGTAGTATTCGAATCCGTTCCGGTAAATTTCAGATACTACCACTTTAAGATCATAGGCAGGAGCACCTTGAGCAGACGCCGTCAGTACATACACTGGGGCAAAGACGTTAAAAAACTGGATAGTGCTCATGACAGTTGCAAAGAGAATAATCGGCCGCAGCAAGGGCAGTATAATATAACGCAAACGCTGCAGTGCTGAAGCACCGTCAATTTCAGCGGCTTCCAGGTAGGAGATTGGGATGTTTTTGAGACCAACTGTAAATACAATGATGTAGTAACCAATCATCTTCCAGGAAGCCACCATGACGATTGCGTAAAGGATTAAGTCAGGTTCCTGAAGCCAACCCTGTTTGGCGATGCCAAATAAAGAAAGAAAATAGTTTATCAGTCCAAAAGTTGGATCGTAAAGCCATTTCCAGATCACTGAAGCAGGAACCCAGGAGGTGATGACAGGAATATAGAAGAGTGTTTCAAAAAATGGAGATACATGTTCGATACTGCGCAGCAGAATAGCAATGGTAAGAGCAACTATCAAAGTACACAGTACTGCCATAAATGCAAATTGAATTGTATTACTTAGTGCAATATGAAAGTTTTCATCTCGAAGCAGACGTTCATAGTTTTTAAGTCCAATGAAAGGAGTATGTTTCTTGATTATATGGTAACGGTAAAATGATAAACGTATTGTCTCAAAAATAGGAAAAATTCGGATGATGATAAACAAAAGGTAGACCGATCCTAGTCCTGATAAAATCCATATTCCATGACGGTGATTAAATTTTTGATAAAGTGATCTCAGCTTTTTGGATGAAAACGTAGCAATAACCTTGGAATACATGAATATTTTGAATGGTTAAGCTTCCTCTTGGGAATTATAAGAGGAATTCGGGAAGATTATTTCTTCCCGAAAGACATAAAATTTATTCAGATAGGATACCACTATCATCTAGGATTTCTTCAGCTGTCTTCTGCAATTTAAGAATAACACTTTTTACCCCTTCCTTGTTATTAACAAGGGAGGAATCACGATAAGCATCCTGAAGGACTTCACCGAATCTAGTTGTAACTTCTTTATAAGCAGTATTTGGTGCTTCAATATACTGACTGTAACCTGCAACATCTTCCATCACAGCCTTGTAAAGCGGGTTTTCCTTGAGAAACGCAGAAAAGTCTCGATCTAGACGCAAGGGACTGTAGCCTGATTCTTTCAGAAGCAGTGCCAAAGCTTTTTGCTCCTGAAGCATTCTGATAAATTCCCACACCTTTTCTTTTGATTTAGACATGCTACTAACTGAGAGTACCTCAATGTAGTTGAATGCTCCACGAATTTTTCCCTTGGGCATAAGTGCGGTACCGAATTTTATTTTAGGACCATTTTTCTTAATAAAGGCAATCGCCCATGTTTCACGTAAAAGCATCGCCGCAGTACCTGAAGCAAACCCTTGTGCATCATGTTTTAATTTCCAGTCATCTACTTTGCGTTCCCCATGAAGATGATTGATCCTGTCCAATAATGCTTGAACAGCAATATCCATGTTTTCCTTAAGTGTTACTCGGATAGTACCAACTTTTTTACCAGGCTCCAACATCTGCATCCCAGCCATTTGGTAATAGAGATAGCCAAATTTTTGGGTTCCTCCTGAAGGACCAGTCAAACGCATAGTCATCCCGGCTCTTTCTATATCGCCGTTTGCATCTTTTTTGGTTAGTTTTTCTGCATACTCCCAAAATTCTTCAATGGTATCCGGTGGGCTAGTCAGGCCAGCTTCCTTAAAATGATCCAGATTATAGAAAATTGCACTACGACCAGTCCAGTAAGGGACACCATAAACCTTCCCCTCCCTTGCTATAATATTGGTGTAAGTAGGGTTCATTTTTGCTGGGTCGTTCACAATGGCAGTTAAATCTTTTGGCATAGGCTCCAATAAACCTTCATCCAAGTATTTGGGAATAATAAAATCATGGAGAGTTAAAAGATCGGGACCAGCTCCTGTTGGCATACTGCTTGCCAGTTTTGATTCAAAATCTCGAAGTGAAAAAGTTAGAATATTAACTTCGTAGTTAGGATATTTCTTTTCAAATTTATCTTTGACCATTTCGAATGGAGCCAGAGTCTCCCCATAGCCAAGCCAAATAGAAATCTTTTCCTTTGCCGCTGCTTGACTTATAAGTAGCATAAATATTATCATGGGAAATAATGCAGATACCGTGAGCTGCCTAATAGTATTGCTAAATTTAATCATATTTACCTTTTGAATGAAATTATATTTTAGGCAAGGGTTAACCCTTACAGATTGATTTAAATCATTTAACTAAAAAATCATTTATTTGCATCATTAAATTAAAAAATCATAATTACCTCCTTAGCATATAATATTGATGAACATTGCTCTAGATAGTCATATATATTTTAAGATATATCTGTCAATAGCCGTAAAAGGCAATATAACTTCACCAAACCGTCATCCAAGAACCACTTTTCGTTTACGTTTCGGCTTTGCATATCAATAGTGATATATATTTAAA